>Ga0210384_10004100_pt1 | contig 16424 bp, 12 predicted proteins | sample IncBWH2MmetaG_FD_160574 | JGI IMG/M metagenome (GOLD analysis project Ga0210384, IMG submission 160574) | Forest soil microbial communities from Barre Woods Harvard Forest LTER site, Petersham, Massachusetts, United States - Inc-BW-H-2-M | ecosystem: Environmental > Terrestrial > Soil >...
CAAGTCACATCCTATAATTCGCATTCGGCCTCCTTCGGTCCGAGCGCTGTTAGGGCGAACACCGACAGTCTACTCGGCTCGTCGTGAGGCCGACCTCGTTATGACATCAACCGGAAACTGACCCACCACGCTTCCAAGCAGAAAAGCCTCCTCAAGTTTTCTGTCATCGCCCTACCTTCAGCCCCTCGCTGCTCTCCTAAACGTAATTCCGAAATCGACGTACGTGGGAAACACTGAATCTTACCTGCTCATCTGGTTTCTCGCTGGAGCCCGCCCGATCCGGACCACTCTGGGAATAAGCCCCAAGCCAGTTTCGACATGGGATTGTATTTTGCATTTTTGTTGCCCACCCATCGCTTAAACGATTGATTCCAAACGAGAAACGGAACCTTTCGGTTGGTCCCGCCGATGCAAGAGAACACCGTAGCAAGAACGAGCGGGCTTTGTAGCTCGATCGCTCTGTTTGGGCAAGATGCCGTTCCTGTTCGGCCTAGTGCGGGGGTGAAAGAGCAGCATGAGGGGTTGGGCAAAGAAAGCGGAGATCGTCGCGGACCGGCGCGGAGTCGCCCGCGCCGCGGTGGAAGGCGCCTCCCGTGAAGACTTGCTTCGCGAAGCTCTCGCTATATTGTCCGCGGAGGACCACGCGGACCGCTTTGGTATTTGGCTCGAATCCACCACGCTGCCGGGAACGGATGGACCGGCGAGCTTTCGCGGCACCGTGCTGGATCGCGCAGGAGAAGCCACACCGTCGGAATGGGACCGGCTTTCTCCCGAAGCGGCTCTGCCGCAGGAACTCCTGCTTGGTGGCAAAAGCATCGAGCAGGATCTCGGAGGTTCCTCGGAGAGCGCTCTCATCGGGCCGCTCGTCGAGATGCGCCGTGCGTTGTGGGTGCCGGTAGCTAGAAAGCAACGCATGCGTGGCCTGCTACTGGCCGCCACCAAGAGTAAAGATGGAGCGCTACCCCGCGCACGGCTTGAGTCCCTGGCCGCCGAATTGGCCTTGGCGCTCGAACTCGAGGAGGAGCAGCGCGTCGCGCAGGAAAGTCATGCCGATGCCTGCCTGACGCGCCAAGTTTTGGCCGCGGTCGGTGGAAGTATTCCCGCCGATGTGATTCTCGCCAATCTCGCCGAAAACTGCACCCGGACCGACGGGAACGCCAAGGGACCCGGCGCAGTATTCGCGGTCATTGCTGAAGTGCCGGCGCAACACTCCGATGAAGCTACCCCTGCAGAGGTTCATTTTGGGTGGCGCAGCGGCGATGAAGCCTGGACCCACGCCGTCGAAAGCGAGCCGCTTGCGGCAGTCTGGCGGAAGGCGCTCGAAGGACGCCGGGTCATCGGCCGCGACCCGCAAGTCTCCTGGGCGAAAGGCGAGGTTGGCCGCATCGTGGCGATTCCATTGGAGATCCCGGAGGAAGCCTCCGGTGTGTTGGTGGTAGGACTTCGGCCGGGAACCGCGTCGCTGGCATTGCTCGAGCGCTTCGAACTCCGCGCCGTGCTGGCGGCCATGGCTTTGGCCAAACGCAAGCGTCTCGCGGAAACACAGCGGCGGGCGGCTTGGCAAGAAGCGCTTCTCGAATCCCATCGCGATGCGGCGATCCTGCTGGACGCCCAAGGCGGAATTGCCGCTCTAAGCCGCGGCGCGCAAAAGCTCCTGGGCATGAGTGGCGAGCCGCCACAGCAGTTGCCGCGAAGTCCCCAAGCGCGCGAGAAATTCGCGCAGCTTTTTCGCGTGCGCGACCAGAAAAATATCGACGCGTGGTCCCGGCAATTAGGGAACGGGACGCGAAACACTCACAAGGTCCCGCTGGATCCACCGGAAGCCGAACTCTGCAACGGTGTACGCGTGGGGATAAAGGTCATACTGCCCGCGGGCAGCGAACTTGCCGCCGTTGTGCTCGAGCCTGTGGCCGCGCACCTGCCGTCACGCGCTGAAATCGAATTGCAAAGCGTGCTCGAGTGGCTGGAAGAGGGCGTCGTCCTTTTCGACGCGGAGAATAACATCCGGGTACTGAACACACGTTTTGCACAAATTGCCGGGTTAGCGCCGGAAGAACCCGGGAAATTGGCGACCTGGGAAGGATTGGTTTCGCGGCTGTCGGAGCAGGCCGCGGACCCGGAAAGTTTTCGCGACCGCTGGCGCGAGCAGTCCCGCGGGCTCGAGAGCGGCGTGCGGGAAGAACTCCATCTGGCCCGGCCCTCGCCGCGAGTTCTCGAACGCGTGGCGCGCCCCGTGCTCGATGCCGCCGGCGGGCGCCTCGGCCGCGTGGAAATCTATCGCGACCTGACCGCCCGGCGCGTTTTCCAAGCCAAGCTGCTGCAGACGGAAAAGCTGGCGGCGCTGGGACAGTTGGTTACCGGAGTGGCGCACGAATTGAGCAATCCGCTGACCAGCATCCTCGGCTACGCGCAGCGCCTGCTGCTCCGCGAGGGCTCCGCGGGACGCGCCGAAGAGGCCGGGAAAATCTTCCAGGAAGCCGAACGCGCCGGCACGATTTTGCGGCAGTTGCTGCTGACTGCTCGCGAAACGCCGCCGGAGCGCCGCGCGGTATCGTTGAACCAGGTGGTGACGCGAACCATGGAATTGCAACGCTTCAGCATGGCCGCCGAAAAAATACGCATCGAGTTGAACCTCGATCCGGCTTTGCCCTTCATTCGCGGGGATGCCGGGCAGCTTCAGCAGGTACTGATGAACCTTCTCGGAAATGCCCGCCAGGCCATCGAACAGCAGGGAAACGGCGGAGCGATCCGCATACGCACGGGGAGCGCCGGCGAGCGCGGCGTGCTTCTGGAAGTGAGCGACGATGGTCCCGGCGTGCCGCAGGCGATTCTTGCGCGGATTTTCGATCCTTTCTTCACCACCAAGGCCGCCGGCGTGGGCACCGGCCTGGGCCTCGCCATCGTTCTGAGCATCGTGAGGGAACATGGAGGCAGAGTAAACGTCACCAGCCCGCCGAATGGCGGTGCGGTGTTCTCCATCGAGCTTCCGGCAGGCGCGGAAAACATTTTGCCGGGGGAGCGGCGCCAGCCGGCAAAAGCCGAGAGTGCCGCTTGCGCAGCGAAGCTCGCCGCCTCCGGACCTGGAGAAAATCCCGGCTCGCTTGTTCCTGCCGCGAGGCATGCCGATCGCAAGGGCACGCGTGTGCTGGTGGTGGAGGACGAACCCACGGTCGCGCGCCTCATCGCCGATGTTCTCGAAGACGAGGGATTTCACGTGGACGTGCTGCTGGATGGCCGCGAGGCTCTCGGGCGCGCCGCGCTCGAGCCTTACGAACTGGTCATCTGCGACATGAAAATGCCGGGACTGGATGGCCAGCATTTCTATAACACATTGGTCCGCACGGGAAATCCCCTCCGCGAAAAGTTTTTGTTCGTCACCGGAGACGTGATTGCCCCGCAGACCCACGAATTTCTGGAGCGCAACCGCGTGCCGCACCTCGCCAAACCTTTCCGCGTGGAGGAACTGACGGAAAATGTGCGGCGCGTGCTTGAGAGCCATGCGCCGGTCCGTGACGCCGTTGCCGTAGCAGGCAAGAAGAATGCAGCGAGAAATGGATAAAGGCATGCAACCCCGGGAACAAATGATTCTGCTCGTAAGCGACGACGCCATGCTGTGCGCGGCGGCGCGGCTCGAACTCGAGACCCGCCAGCGCGGTTTGCGCGTGGCCGCGGTCAGCACCATCGAAGCCGCGCGGCGCATCGTGGAGGATTCCCACCCTGCCGTCATTTTGCTGGAGGAAGCCTCCGTGGGCGTCGAGCCGGATGGCCCGCGCGGAAAAGCGCCGCTGCTGGATGCGGCGGTATCGTCGCTGGCGGTGTACGCCCCGGTGGTGGTGCTGGGCGCGGCGGGCCACGAACGTGAGGTTTCCGAGGTGCTCGCTGGAGGCGCAGCGGATTATGTGGCGCGCACGGAGGGTTACCTGCCGGTGACGCTGGCCCTGCTGGAACGGCGGCTGCGTCAATCTCAAGGAAATGCGGGTGGCATAACAGAGCGAAAAGCAGGGGGAAGCGCAGCGAGCCCGGAATTCGTGAGCGAGGATTTCGGAGAGGTGCTGCGCCACGAACTGAACAATCCGTTGACGGGAATTCTCGGCAACGCGGAACTGCTGCTCGCAGAAGTGCGGCGGGAAAGCAACGGAAAACTGCCGCAAGGCGGCCAGCAGCGCATTGAAACCATCGCGGCGCTGGCGGTGCGGCTGCGGGAGACGGTGCGGCGGCTCAGCCTGGAGTGGGAAGCGCGGCAAAGCGAGCCGCACACGCCGTAGCCCGCGTCGCGGAAAAATCCGCGGGCCCAAAAAATATCCAACACAATACCCCGATCTGCGCACAGCCGCCAAATAAACAGGCAACGCGCAGGAAATGACCACACCGCAGCTAGAAAAATGACGCCCGCGAAATAATTCCGAGACACACAAAAACCAGGGAAGCGTAATCCACGCGGAGGCCCAGGAAACCGGGAAACCAAAAAAACAAGCACAGGGTGAGAAATCGGCTGAATTCCCGATTCTGCCCATTTTGCCTCGTTTTCACCTACGCTACTCTTTCCAACGCATTCCACTCCTGATAGGCTTACCCCCGGCGCCGTGCCCCGGCGGCCTGCTTGATGGCCCAATGAACGAAACGCCGGCTCGACAGAAAATCCCGGAGATCTTCCCCGAATTGCTTCAGGGGATACGCCTGCTGGAAGGACGCTATCCCGCCAAAGAAATAGCGCACCGCGTGGTGCGCGCGGCGATGGCACAGCCGGGCGTCGTGGGCGCGCGTCTGTGGCGCATCGAAGAAGGCCAGGCGTACGTTTGGGCCGTGGAAGGGGACTTGCCGGCCGAAGGCCACACGGGAACGCTCGCGGGCGCGGTGCTCAATCCCGCGAACGACACCACGCTGTGGACCGGCGCTCTCGGCAGCGATGATTTCCGCGTGCGCGTGCTGGAAACGAGGGGAAGCGCGCCGCTGGGCGAGGCGGTCCGCACGCAACTGGACCTTTTGGCGCGGTTCGCGGCGGTGGTGCTGGCGCTGGCGGAACGCCGCGGGGCCATGGAAGAGCTTTCGAGCATCGTGGAAGCCACCAAGCGGCTGAATTCCACGCTGGACCTGGGCGAACTGATCCACATCATTTTGCAAATCGCCACGCGGCAAACGGTCGCGGAACGCGGCACGGTTTTTCTTGTGGACAGCGAGCGCGGCGAAATCTGGTCGCTGGTAGGGCTGGGACTGGACCAGCAGGTTATCCGTTTGCCGCTGGAGCGAGGCATCGCCGGCTGGGTGGCGCGCGAAGGAAAACCTGTACGCCTGGACGATGCCTATACGGATCCGCGGTTTGAGCCGGATGTGGACCGCAAGCTGGGATACCGCACGCGGCAAATGATGTGCCTGCCCATTCGCAACGAAGCCGGAGCTATCATCGGCGTCCTGCAGCTGCTGAACAAACCAGAAGGGTTTAGCGACGCGGATGAAGCGTTTCTCGACGCGCTTTCGCTGCACGTAGCGCTGGCGCTGGAGAAGGCGCAATTTCACCGCGAGCGAGTGGAAAAAGAAAAAATGGAGCGCGACCTGGCGCTGGCGCGCGAGATTCAGGCAGGCCTGCTGCCGGAAGCGCCTCCGAAGTGGAAGGGCATCGAGATCGCGGTCTCGCACAAGCCGTCGCAGATGGTAGGCGGGGATTACTATGATTTCCTCCCCGTGAGCGGCGAGCAGGCGGATGCGCTGCTGATTGTGGTGGCCGATGTCGAAGGAAAGGGCGCGGCTTCCGCGCTGGTGATGGCCAACGTGCAGGCCACGCTGCACGCGCTGGCGGACCACGTGTACCCGCTGGAAGACTTGCCGGCCACCATCAACAACAAACTGCTGGGAGTGGCGCGGTCGGCTTCGTGCGCCGCGCGGACCACGAAATATTTGAGCATGTTCCTGGCGCTCGTGGAGAACAAAGGGCAGCAGCTCCGGTATGTTAACGCCGGGCACGTGCCGCCGGCGGTAATCCGCGCGGACGGCCGGATCGAGTACCTGGAGGAAGGCGGCATGGTGGTGGGACTGTTGCCGGACCCGAAGTACGACAGCGCGGTGGTGGAGCTGAGCCCCGGCGACCTGCTGGTGGCCTGCACGGACGGCATCACGGAAGCGATGGACCCTGCCGGAAACGAATTTGGCAAGCCGCGGCTGGCGGAGCTGGTAAAGAAATGGCGCGACCACACGCCGCAAGAGATCCTGCGCACGGTGCTGGATGAAGTGGAGCGGCACTCGCGCGGCGGAATATACGAAGACGACCGCATCCTGCTGGTGATGAAGGCCGGATAAAGCAGCGCTCGGGCGACGGAGTCCTCAGAAGTTGAACTTCCAATCCAAATTGTAGAACTGGCGTGCGGGTGGAGAAGAAGCGGCAACTATAGCGTGATTTGGAAACGGAACCACCCACGAAGCCAGAGGAAAGCAAGCTGGAAAGCTCCAGGTGCAAGACCGGCACCCGGGGCACCGGGCAACAGCGTAAGTGTGTGTGACACAAAATCCCCACCATGGCGGAGCACGTTGAAAGAACAAAAATACAGAGACGGGCACGATATATCGTGCCCCTACATGAGACGGGAGGAGGAGTCGACGAAGAGGCCGCCCTCGGAAGGGCGCCGCTAGAGGGGCGACATTTGGGTGGAGCGAATTGTTTTAATCTTCGTAGATGGTCCTGCGGTGTCCAACGGAGAGGACGAGGACGATGAGTTTGGCTTGCTGAAGCTGGCAAATGATGCGGAAGTCGCGGAAGCGGTAACGCCACAAGCCGAACTTGCTATGGCGAAGCGGTTTGCCGAACGTTCGAGGATCATCGGCTTTGGCGATGCGCTTGTCCATGTAATTTAGAATTTCACGCTGAATTTGCCGGTCGAGCTTTTTGAGGTCTTTGACGGCTCCCTCATCGTACTCAATCGTCCAAGCCAAGCTGCCTCCGAACCTGGGCGCTGGTGAAGGTCTTGCCGCGCTTTTCGAGGCGGGCTTCGGCGAGGTAGCGGTCTTCGAGATCCTCGATGTTTTCCTCGATGAGTTTGGTGGCGTAGAAGGTTTTGGTGCGGCCAGTGTGTTTTGCCAGGCGGGACAAGCGGCGTTCGAGAGCAGGTTTTAAGCGGATTGAGAGCATCATTGCCTCCTCAAGCAAAGCATTTGTACTACACGTAGTATATGTCATACACGTCCTACGAGAAAAGCAAATCCCTCGCTGCGCTCGGGATGACAAATGGGTGGAGGGGCTGGAAAACAAAAAAGAAAAGAGGGCACGATGTATCGTGCTCCCACAAAAGAAGAGATTGGGAGAAGGAGCGGGGGGCTTGGTAGTAGATGAATTTGCCGGATTTGGAGAAGGTGACGAGGGCAATGCAGAATCTCCACGCTTATTTTGTAAGCGTGGAGACTTTGCGGCCTATTGGGGTCCTGCCCGTTTTTCGGCGAGCTATAGGGAGTTGAGGAACGTGAAGAGCTGTTGTTTTTCCGTGGGAGACAGCTCGCGGAAGCGTCTTTCCACGTGCTCGGCTTCGCCTTGGTGGCGCTCGATGGCGTTTTCCAGCGTGAGGGATTTGAGGTCGTGCATGTATCGCGGTCTCATGCGGAGGCCCCAAAGCGCCGCAGTGCGCAGTTTGTTAGCGGTGTCCTGGGGGCCGGCTTGTACGATGCCGTCGCCGGTTTCGATGTCATGAAGCAAGAAGTCGCTGTAGGGATGGATGATTTTGTTTCCCAAAGCTTCCGGAACGCTGAAAGCTCCGCCGTTGATGACGGTTCCCGCGGGGGCGGTGGCGATTGATGAAACGTGGCAGGTATTGCAGCCGAGTTTTGCGAAGAGGGCCTGTCCGGCAAGCGCGTCGGCGGTGGCCGCCAGGGTGGCGTCGCGCGGCGGCACTTTGGTGCCGCGGACGAATTGCGCAAAATGGTCGATGTCGGCCAGCCCCAGATTATCGGGAACATCTTCCGGATCGGACGTGGTTTTGCCGATCGTGGTGGTGTCGTGCGGCCGCAAGCGATTGGTGACGCCCATTTCATTGAGATAAGCATCGCCGATGAACGAGAGCAGACTGCTGTGCTGGTCCTTCCAACCGAAGCGGCCGATGCGTGTCTGACCGGGAGCTTCTAGCACGGGAACCAGAATGGCCTCGCCGTGAATCCTGCCGTCGCTGAGATCGGGCTGTTGCTGGGCGATGGCTAAGAGAGTGCTGTCGTCAATCGCTTCCACAAAGCCGTCTCCAAGAGTATTGAGCGCGGCGCGCAAGGCGTGGATATTTTCGGTAACGGGCACGTGTTCCTGGGCCTGGGGAATCACGGCGCGATCGTTAATGATGGAGCGGCCGGAGATACTGTTTGCGCCATCGTTGATGAGCACGGTGGGGTTGACGAAATTTCCGTTGGCGTCCCTGTGACCGACGCGAAGCTCGGTAAATTGGCTGGCGCCGCCGCTAACGGGATTTTGATGGCACTCGGCGCAGGCTCTTCCGTTGAAGACCGGCCCTAGTCCGGTGCTCACGTCGTGGATTTGTTCGTAACTCTGTTGATCGAGAGCAAAAGTGTCCCCGGGTGGCTCAGCGATGCCATTGCTATGGCTCTGAGACCCCGGATTCTGGGCCAGCGTGGGAGTATCGAAGCCTGGGGGCGCTTCGGTTGCGGATTGCTGCGCAACGCCGGCGAGGGCGATGGCCAATACGCCGAAAAACAAAACAAAGATGGATGTGTATCTGCGGATCATGGTGAAAGCCTCCTGGAAATCGCTTCGTCGAGACACGTCCCGTGCCGACAAAAAGAGATTTACCCCGGCGAATTGTGAGACCGGGTGGGCTAACGTTGTATTCCCGTTTGGATTGTTAAAAGTGCGTGACAGGCGGGCGATGAGCGCGGGCCGCGATCGCTGGCGTGATTGCGCTGCTTGAGTCGCGAAGATTTTAGGACGCCAAGTATTTTTGGAGCGGCTCCCAATAGTTGATGTGCCAGCCTTCGGCCAGATGTTCGGCCTGGCCGCGGGGGAAGCCGGCGTGGTCGAAGACGATTCTGGTGCCAGAGACATCTTCCTGGAGCACGAATTTCGCGATGGAGTAATCACCTTTGTTCCAACTGCCGGCGCGCCAGGCCTGGACGATGCGTTCGTTGGGCACTAGTTCGAGCTGGCGTCCGGTGAGATAGCCGCCGAACAGGGAGAACGCGCCGCCCGGCTCGGTGCTGATTTCCGCGGGCGCGGTGCCGAGGGCCATGGATTTCATGGCGGAGCTGAGGAGCACGACTCTTTGGAACTGCTTGGCGTCGGTGAGGACTTCGTAGACGCGCTTTGGGCTGGCGGCGAAGACGGGTTCCATGTGAATGGATTCGGCGGTGTGAGAAATCTCGTCGGTGGCGGCGGCCCAAGTTTTTGTTGAGAACGCCGCGAGACTGCCGAACGCCAGTGCGGCGCTGGAGATCAGTTGGCGGCGTGTTGGCGTGCTTAGAACAGTGCGCGAAACTTTTTGATCGATCATTGTGGTCCTCCAGAATGCGTCTTTGAGCCTGCAGCATCAGAGCACCTGGTTAAAATATGTTCAAGATAATATTTTGCTAGGGCGAAGAGTGGTCTTCGAGGCATACTCCGGCACGGCACGATGCAGGAGGAAAGCCTATGCCCTATCCCGCGGGTCATCGAGCGGCGGTAAAGAAAAACATCGTCGAGAGCGCGCGCAAGCTGTTCAATCGTCACGGATTTGACGGCGTTTCGCTGGGCGAGATCATGGCAGGGGCGGGGCTGACGCACGGGGGATTCTATAGTTATTTCGAGGGCAAGAGCGAGCTGTATGCCGAGGTGTTGGGGTGCTTCTTCACGGACCCGGAATGGAAGAACTGCTGGGAAGGGGTGGAAGTGGATCTGGCGTCGGCGGAGGTGGGGCCGCAAATCGTGCGAGCGTATTTGTCGCGGCAACATTTCGAGAACGTGGAGAATTCATGCCCGATGACGGCGCTGCCGAGCGACGTGGCCCGCTGCGGGAAGAGCGCAAAGATGGCGTTCGAAAAGGTCTTCAAGGCGATGGTGAGTGTGCTGGAGCGCAGCGCGATCGAGAATGGGCATCCGCGAAGGATCACGGCACAAGCCACCGCCGCGTTGTGCGTGGGAGGGATGGTGGTGGCGCGAGCCATGGCCGACCGCAAGCTCGCGGATGAATTGCGCGACGCGTGCATGGGCGTGGCGCTGCAGCTTGGAGGCTGGGACAAAAAGAGCAAATCCAAAAACGGGAAGTCCCCGCGGTCCCGAATGGCCTGACAGGCGCGCGTGGAGGGACGTTACTGCGCGGTCGGAGTTTGCGGCGGAGTAGGGGCAGGGCGAGCGATCGCTGGCGCTTGGAACTGTGACGTCGAAACAAATTTCTGCAAATGGAGAATGATCTTCGTAGGATCGGACTGCGCGATGCGCGCCTCGGGGTCGGCGGCGGAAGTAACGGCGGCCTTGAGGAAGAACTCGTAGCAAATTCCGTTGGAATAGCCGGCGTAGTCGCGTTCGAGGGATTTCGTGCCCTCTTCGGTGGAAGCGTTCTCTTTCCAGTGGAAGACGACGTCGTGAATGGTTAAGGTGCCAGTGTTCCCAGTCCAGTTCGCGGCGGGGAGTGTGGCAAAGGATTGGCAGCCTTCCTGAGTAAGATGCGAAGTTGCGGCGAGCTGGAGAGACCCGCTGACGAAAGTGGTGTTGGGATAAGCGTCGGAGGGAATGAGGACGTTGGCGAGGAGGGTGGCGCCGGGATGCGCCTCGTCCAATTCCTGCTGGCTGATGGCGAGAGGCGAATCCTCTGGTTCGAGTTCTTCCTCGAGAGCGTAGTGGCGCGGATAACGGAAGGAAATTCCGAAGTCGGGGTTGTTGTAGGTGGCGAGGGGAGAATCGCGAGGCACGCGCTTGGAAAATGGCGCTGGCGGATTCGGCGGGGTGCCCGTCAATGAGCTGGTGCCGGAAGAGGAAGCGCCCTGGCGAGATGAGGCCGAAGCTGTAGGATGCGCCGAGTTGGAGCGACACCCGCCAGTCCTGCCCAGGATCAGAATAAGGACGAGAGCGAGGAGTTTCTTGTGCCAAAACATGGGGGTGCCTCCTGCCGCGATGCTCAGAGCTTACGTGGCAAGGATGCGGCCATAAGCTAAGACCTTTATTTAGAACGAGTTGTATTGACGGCTGAGGCGCGGCAGCGTGGCGCGCTTTCCGCGGTGTGGTGAGAGGGACGCAGAAGTTGCCAAGATTGGAGTGTGGAAGACGAAAACAATTAGTCGGAAAGCGATTCGCGAGGTAAACGGCTAGAACTTGAATTCGAGGTTGAGCTGGAGGCGGCGGGCGGGGAAGGCGGCCACGGCTCTTCCAAATTGAGGATTCGGCTGCGGGTTGGGAGTGAGAGTGGTGGAGCCGGTGACGCCGATGAAGGTGACATCGTTGACGTGGTTCAGGACGTTGAAGGCGTTCAGGGCCACGGTTAATTTGGGGCCGGTCTTTTTTTCCTTGGAGAGATGAAAGTCGTGTTCGACGTTGAGATCCAGATTCAGAAGACCGGGGCCGTGCAGTGAATTGCGCGGAGCGAATTGGCCGTCCGGGAGCAGCGGCCGGTCGTTGGTGATGCCGTCGCCGTTGCTGTCGAAGCCGGTGATCACGTTGACAGGCTTGCCGGAGTAGGCTTGCAGCGCAACTCCCACGGAAAAGAGATCGGTGGGTTCGAATGTGCCCAGGAAATCGAATTTGTGCCGGCGGTCATTGTCCGCCCGCGCCCAATCGGTCGCTGGAAAATTACTATTTCCAGGGAAGGAGTTAATCCCGCTGGTGTTGTTGTAGGTCTTTCCGAGAATGTACTGCACCTGCCCGGAAAAGAATTTTGCGGGCTTGCCGCGAAAGGTGAGTTCGAGAGAATTGCCTTTCAGATAGCCCTGGGATTCGATCTGCCGCTCCTGGCCGATTGTGGAATTGAGTCGGGCAAGGTAGTCCGGCGGGGGAGGCGCGTTGATGTCGCGCGAGCGAAAGAGATCGATGCCGCGAGTGCCAACGTAGGTTGCGCTCAGAGTGCTCTTGGCAGTGATTTGGCGCTCGATGCCGAAGCTGTATTGAATGGTGTAAGGAATGCGGGAACGTGGATCGAGGACGACCAAACTGGTGGGAACGCCGGCCAAGTCGGCCGGGGGGACGGGAAAAGGCAGCGTGCCTGGCGGACCGGACAGAATGAAGCGCAAGAGATTCACTCCATTGAAGTGCAGGAGATCGGCGACGTTGCGGTTGTTGGCGCGGTCAAAGAACACGCCCGCCCCGCCGCGGAGAACCGTTTTGCCATTTTTTGTGGGCGCATAGGCAAACCCAAAGCGTGGCGCGAAATTGTCGGGGTCGTCGTGGAAAAAGTTCTGGAAATAGTAACGAAGGCCCAGGGAGAGAGAAAAATTCGGCTTGAGGCGGATATTGTCTTCGATGAAGCCGGACACGACTTTTTCCCAGAAGACGAGGTGGCCCTGGCCGCGCTGCTGCAGAAAAGTGGAAGGCTGGTTGGCGTTGAAGTCGGCTAGAGAACCGAAAGTATAGGTCCCCAGCGTGTTGGTGAAATCATCGGCGCCACGGCGGCTGATGTCGGGAATGTCGACACCAAAATTGAGCAGGTGCTTCCCGCTCGAATAGGTGACCAGATCCGTGCCGTCAAAGTGTGCTTCGGTGCGTTTGGAATTGGCCTGAGCGCCGCCTCCGGTGAAGAATCCCTCCACGATCATTTGGGGGGCGGCGCTGGCACTGATGACCGGCTGGTCATTGTGGCCCACGAGAAAGCGCAATTGGTTCACCCACTTGGGAGAGAAGATATGGCGATAGCTGACGTTGATCTCGTGTTCCGTGCTTTTGGTGTTGTAGCCCGCTTCGCGGAGGACTAACCCGCCTACGCCCTGATTCGTCTGCGTCTGGTCTTCGAAGGAGTAGGCGATCCAGAACTGATCACCGTTCGAGAAATCATGAAAAGCGCGAAAAGAAGAGAAGAAGTGGCGAGCGGGGGCGGGAACGTTGTCGTGGATGGGTAAGTTATTGGCGCCGATGGCGGAGACGATGGATTGAAGATTGTCTTCGTCGCGCTCGAGCGAGAGAAGAAAGGTATTTTTCTTGTCGTGGCCGAGCGGCCCGGTTAGAGAGCCTTCATAGAACCGGCGATCTTCGGGAGGCTTGGTGGCGGCAAAAGCGTTGCTGGCATCGAAGACCGAATCGCGAAACAAGAAATTGAAAGTGCCGTGGACCTCGGGCGTGCCGCCCTTGGTGACGATCTCGAGGCGGGCGCGGCCGGGCCTGGCAAAACGCGCGGAATAAGGATTCTGGTTGATCTTCACTTCCTGAATCGCGGATGGCGAAACGCCCGGGCCATTGGCCTCGATGCCGTTGACCACCAGCGACACGCCGTTGGTGCCGATGGTGTTGTCATCCAGAAAACGCGAAAGAGTGGTGATGTAGTCCTGGTCGAAGACCGGAACGCGGTCCAGGGCATCGCGATCAATATTGTTGGCGTTCTGATTTTCGGAAGTGTCGGAACTGATCTGGGGAGCGGAGTCCTCGACTTGTACGCTAATGACTTCACTACGCGATGCAATGGCGAGCGTGATTCGCAGCGCCTGCACGGACTTCGTGCCAATGGAGAGATCGAGACGCGTTTCCTTAAAACCTCCCGCCTGCACTTGAATCCTATATTTGCCTGGCGGGATTTTTTCGAAATGAAAAAGTCCAGCCGGGTCTGTCTTGGTGGTTCCGATCAGTTTGCCGACGGCGGAAAATAGGGTGACCTCGGCCCCGGGGATCGCGGAAGAAGATGGGTCAAGAACGGTGCCGTCAAGGTTTCGTGTTACTGCTGCTTGCTCATCCGCGGAAGCCTTGCTATGACAAGGGGGAGCAGGGAGAAAGAGCAACACCAGGGTGCAGACGCAAACAACCAGAGAGCGAGTTGGCCAACGAAGTGAGGACATGGAAAAGTTGGGCATCCCCCAAAGGATAGGGGCAGAGACCCTCTTTGACTATGACGCACCCAGCCTAAATAGAAGATGAACGGGAAAGACCGCGCAACTTCCCGCACAGGATAAAGATAGCAGACCTTGACTGTTCGCCCGCCGGACCCAAGTATATGCCGGCGTGGCGGAAGTCAAGGTAACAAGTTATTGGGAGTAAGCAGTTGAAAGCGAGGAAGGGACGGACTAAAGTTCCTGCAACGAATGCCGGTGCAAACCATTTACCTTTCGCTGGGCTCGAACGTCGGGGATCGTGAGGCGAATTTGCGGGCGGCAATTGCGGCGCTTCCGGGGGCGGGTGTACGCGTGACGAAGGTGTCGTCGATTTATGAGACGGAGCCGGTGGATTATTTGGAGCAAGATTGGTTTTTGAATTGCGTGGTGGAAGGGGAGACGGAAGTGGCGGCGGTCGAGTTATTGCGGGAGCTACGCGCGATGGAATCGCGTATGGGGAGCAAGAAAGTGATGGCGAAGGGGCCACGGCTGATTGATATGGACATTTTATTGTATGGCGACGAGTCGATTGAGACGGGAGAGTTGCAAGTGCCCCATCCGCGGATGACGCAACGGCGGTTTGTGCTGGTGCCACTGGCGGAAATTGCTCCGGGAGCGCGGCACGCGGTGTCGGGTTGCACCGCGAAGGAGCTTCTGGAAAAGACGCTGGACCGGAGCCAAGTGAGGCGCGTTTGAGACGAGAGTTCAGCCACCGAGGGGGACACGCTCCATCCGACGGGAAAGAGATGCGGGCGGTTTTCCGTCCAAGGAACGGGATGTCGCGAAGTGCCACAGAGGTGGCGAGGTTTGTCACTTTACCGAGACGATTGGCGATGAGACTATAAGCGCAACTTGCCAGCTGTGAGGTAAGCGATGAAAAAACAATGGATTGCGTTGCTAATGGCTCTTACGTGCGTTTTGCGAGCGGAAGCACAGAGCGCGAACGTAAATGTAAAACTGCGGGTGGTGCTCGTCGACAGCCAACTGAACCAGAAGCCGGTTCCGTTCTTTGTCGTGAATTTGCAGGCTCCCGGTGCGGGATTGACGGAGCTGAAAACGGGATTGGAAGGGACGGCGGAGAAAGAGCTGGCGCCTGGAAAGTATAAGTTGGCGACGCCGAAGCCGATTGAGTTCAACGGGAAACGGTTCGCATGGAATATGGAAGTGGCGCTCGCCGGGGCGGAGCAGACAATTCTCTTGTCGAATGACAATGCGAAAACCGAGGACATTGCGGCGGTGGCCACCGGCGCCGGTGCCAACGCCGCCGGGGGAGACTTAACCGCGCTATTTGACAAGCTGAAGAATTCCGTCTTCACGGTTCACGGGGAAACTTACGAGGGATCGGGGTTTCTCGTGGATTCTTCGGGACTGGTGGTAACCAACAATCACGTCGTGCAATCGTCGAAGTACCTGGCTCTGCAGTTCGATCAAAAACGAAAAGTGCCGGCCAAACTTCTGGCGGCGAGCCAGGACAAAGACATTGCCGTGCTGTGGGTGAACCCAGCGGCTTTTCCGGAAGCGATCGTGGCGCCGTTGGCTCCGGGCGAAGGCCAGCCACCGATTGTGGTGGGCCAGCGCGTGTTCACGATCGGCAATCCGTTTGGGCACGAAAAGGTGCTGACGACCGGAGTGATCAGCAAGGTGGAAAAGGACGCGATCACCAGCGATATTACCATCAATCCGGGGAATTCGGGCGGGCCGCTGTTCACGCTGGGCGGGCAAGTGGCGGGCATCACCACCGCCACGATGCGGACGCTGGCTTCCATCGTGCCGATTGAAGATGCGCGGCCAGTTCTCGAGCAAGCTCTGAAGAATATGGCAGGCGGACCGCCTCCAGGCGTAGAACTGCTTCCGGTCGAGCCGGAGGATTTCTTCCCTGCGGAAGCGCTGCGGCCGCTCCTGCAACGAGGAAAGATGGACCTCAAGCCGTATTTCTTTGAAGCGGGAGAATTTTATGTGGGCATTTACACGCCGCCATTGAATTATTTTCTGCGTCATGAAGAGGAGATGAGCGCGGCGCGAAAGGCGACCAAACGGACGGGGGGCGACACTTCCCAGGCCAAGCCGCCGGAGGGAGCGCTGGCGGAGGCGAAAGATTACCGGCCAGTGGTGATGATTCACGTCAGGCCGCGTTACGGCTCATTTATAAAGGTGCGTTTCAAGAACGGGTTCGAACGCATGCGTCTGATGTGCGGGTACAAGGAAGTAGAACCCATCGATCCGGGTCGAAGGCAATTTGAATTGTACGCGCGCGGCAAGGCCGTCGATACGACGTATGAAGGGTTGTACGAATATCCGGCGGATGCCATATCGCCGAGTTGCGGGGGCGTGACGCTGGAAATTTTTTCGGAGAAAAATCCCAGCGTGCCATTTAGCAGAAGCATCGAGCCTGCGACCATCGCCCGCGTTTGGGCCGATCTCGAGCCTTATCGAGTGGCACAGGCTTCGAAGTAGATTAGGAAAATCCAGTT
>Ga0210384_10004101_pt1 | contig 16423 bp, 13 predicted proteins | sample IncBWH2MmetaG_FD_160574 | JGI IMG/M metagenome (GOLD analysis project Ga0210384, IMG submission 160574) | Forest soil microbial communities from Barre Woods Harvard Forest LTER site, Petersham, Massachusetts, United States - Inc-BW-H-2-M | ecosystem: Environmental > Terrestrial > Soil >...
TTTGAATTTTTCTCCAAAAACTTCCTGCATAAAAGCTTCTTCTTTGGAAATTTTTATCAGAATGCAGACGACCAGGAAGATTATACCCAGGTATCCTTTTAAAAGCCCCAGGCTCATGCTGCATCCTGTAAAGGCCAGTAAAAACCCACTGTAAATCGGATTTCTTGTAAAGGCGTAAGGGCCGGATTGAATAAGTTCGTGATTTTCTTTAATGGTTATCCGCCCGCTCCAGTTTTTCCCCAGCCAGATACGTGCCATGATTGCAAAGATCAACCCGGCGGCACAAAGAAATATGCCCGTTATTTTCCAATAATCGTTCTGTGGCAGAATGGGCCTGTTTAAAAAGGCAAAGTTGAAATAGTTCCCGAAAAGAAGATCAAATGCGAGTAATACACAGAGTATATATAGTATCCTTTCCCATCCCGATTGTTTTTTAACCGATTTTTTGACGAAGAAAGAGGAAACAAGCCAATAGGCAAAAGTACCAAACCACATTGTTTTTTCAGTAGAAATGATATTCATGACTTAAAATTGAATAGGATTAAATAGAACGAAATGGCTCTATTTTAACATAAATATAGCGGATACGTTTTAAATTATCAAATTTAATTGAACGGAATGGTTTAATTTCAGGGATGAAAAATACATCTGTCATTCCCCTGCTGGATCAATGGGAGAAATTTATAGAGGAGAATCCGCAAAAGGATATATACGCATTTGCAAACTGGCTTCTTGCTTCAAAGCATGATCAAATCAGGGAAAACAGGGCTCCTGAATCAGAAGGGGGAATCGAAAATGCAGTACAGGCAGCTATTCTGATTACGCGTTTACAACGTTATTTGGGTATGTATGTGAAACCTGCCATAAAGGCTTTGGGTTTTACCAGGGAACATGAATATAATTTCTTATATCAGGTGAGTAAAATGAATAATCCGAATAAAAATGACCTGAGTAAGGAAAATATGGTTGAATTCTCAACCGGCCGGGATATCATACGACGATTGATTTTGAAAAACCTGGTTTCTGAAAAAGTGGATCCTGGTGATAAAAGGGCTGCCCAGTTACATTTAACTGCGAAGGGCAGGAAAATCCTGGATAAAAGTTTTAATATGATCGCTGAAACTTTCACTGATTTTTTAGGCGGTCTTTCCGCGAGGGAACAGTCGCAGTTGATTGTATTACTAAATAAACTAAACAAATACCAGGCACTAAAAAATAATAGGGAGATCCTTTCTTATCTGTAAAAATGAATACCGTGAATTCAGCGACCGGAGAAACAGGAGGATTAGGTATTTAGAATAATTGAACTTCTAAAGAATATTACTGCTGAACCTTTTCAGATCATTCACATCTGCCGGGCTTAGTGGTTCATTATTCTCATATTTCGCTTTCAGAAATAAAACCCTTTTATGCTCTGGGAATTTTGCCAGGATCTTTTCAATTAAAAGACCCGTTGATTTATCTTTTTCAAATAAGGGCGTTGGTTCCGGCAATTCTGATTTATACCTGGTAGGCATTCTTTTAATAATAGCTTCAATGGTTGCTAATTTTCCCGGAGGCAGTCTTTCTATTTTTGAGGCCTTTCCATAAAGGCCCTGCAATTGTTTTTTACTTAAAGAGCCCCGTTGCTGGTACTGTTTATAGAGACTGATAATAAAAGAAGAAACCGGATAGGCCAGGATACATTCTTCCAATACTTCATTAATAATATCGAGCCTGTCTTTTGGGGGATTCATAGAAGGGGTTAAAAAACAAATGTAAACTGTTCAAATGGTTTTTAATGTAGATCAGGGAAATTGTCGATTTCAGGAAGACTGATAAAAATTGGAGAAATATTAAAACGATAAAAGGAATACAAGATATTCTTGCAATCGATATACTGAATAATAACTTATATACAATGGAAAATTTTGCCTTAGTATAATCAATTAATCCATTTAAAAAAAGCTTTGGGAATTCCACTTTTTATTATTTTTTAACCCAAACTCAATTGTGGGATGATTTAAAGGAATCCTTAAATTCATTTACAATCCAGACAGTTTAACAATTACATTTGTTTGTTTGGGTTGATCTTGCTTTTGATTACTTATTTTGATTGGAATGCATTGAATTACTCAAATCCTTTTGAGAAAAATTCAGCCGGTGTCATTTCTAAACCATCAATAATTTTAAGAAGTGTTCTTAAACGAATATCATCGAAATTTCCTGATTCATATTTTGCCATCCCCGCTCTCGAAATTTCGATATCATAAGAAAACAACTCGTAAGAAGTAAAGCCTTTACTTTTTCGAACTTCTTTAATCCTTTTACTAAGTTTATTAAGAAAAGCATCGTGATTAAAATGCCCTAAAGTTGCTTTTTTTCGCAAGGCTTTTTTCTTAAATTTTGCCATGTTGCAATTAACATGATAGATGTTTGATAATTAACCCTTTATAAAACATCTATTATATAAGATCTACTTTAATATACATAAATAAATTATATTTCATATATTCGCTTTCAAATATATTTGCGATTCTTCATAGTCTATTTTGAAGGATTTCGTTGAGAATCTCAAATAGGAAACCGTGAATTTTCTTAAGGGTTAAAGTGGTAGTGAAAGCCTGCTATATAACAATATAAAGCGGCCTCTATAAGCTTATCAACTCTGGACCTTCGCAGTTCCTTCTTTCGGTAAAACGGGGCTAATTCTAAATTTTTTTATAGCCTCCAAAATGTAGAGTGAGACCTGTACCACTTTTTACAGGTACATTCAATTTGAGATAAATTGCGGAAAAGTTAATAGGCAGAATCGCTGCTAATTTTTAGAAAATGGCAGTGCGATCAAAAAATAGTAATGAGTCATATTTAATGAAGGAGCTTCAGAAGGGAGACGAATGCGGATTTACGGCAATCTTTAATGAATATTATGCGTCGCTGATTTTATATGCTTACAGGATTACGGATGACCATGCGGCAGCTGAAGACATAGTCGAGGAAGCATTTATCAGTCTCTGGAATAAACAAGGTTCCATATCTGAAATAAATTCTTTAAAATCTTACATATTTATTATTACACGCAACGGGTCTCTGTCATGGATCCGGAAAAATAAACGTCAGAATTCGCGCAACCAGGCAGCATCTATCATATCAGAATCATTTGATCCAAATGCCCTTGAAACACTGATCCATGCAGAAATGATGAGCGAAATATACGCTGCCATGGAAAAGCTTCCCAGACAATGTAAAAAAGTCTTCACGCTTCACTATGTCGAAGGGAAAAAAATATCTGAGATTGCAGAAGAATTAAAAATCTCTATCGGGACAGCCAATACCCACAAGTTCAGGGGAATCCACCTGATTAAAAAAGCGCTGCTCGGAATGCCGCTCTTGATTTTTATCAGTTTTCCTATTTTGAACTAAGGACAAACCCTTAGAAAATATTCTCATATTTTTTTTGAGAGTTTGTATAATAAAGCAGCAATTGCGGTGTCTTTAACTGGATGGTCTCCAGAAATATTTTTAACTTACTGGAATGAATACAGAAGAACCCTCCAGGTCGGATCCTTCCGAAGAGCTCGCGAAAAGGATCGCCTATCTGATCAATGGGTATAACCTGGATAATTTGACTGTATCAGAACACCAGGAACTGGATGATTGGGTAACAGCCAGTATGAGAAATCAGCAGTTGTTTGAAGAACTTACGGATCCGGCCAATCTTAAAAAATGGATGAGGGTGATGGAAAAACTGGACGGGAAAGCGGCATTGGAAAGAATCAAAAGCCGAATTGAATTTGAAAAAGCGCCACGATCTTTTCTTCAAAGGAAATTCAGAATTTATTGGGCAGCTGCTGCAGTAATCATTGGGATGATTTATTTTGGAGTGTATCAGGTTGAGCATACTGGCTCCTTCCAATTTCACGGGATAGCTATGAAAAATGATATTCTGCCAGGGGGCAAACATGCAGTTCTGACGCTTGGTAACTCTTCAAGCATTTTACTCGATACCGCACAATCCGGAAATATAATAACCGGGGAGGGCGGGATTCAAATTACGAAAGATGGTTCAGGCTTGAACTATACAATGGCTGGGAAAATGAATACCGGAATGATCTTCAATGAGCTCACTACTCCGGCCGGCGGAGAATACGAGGTTCGTTTAAGTGATGGCACAAGAGTCTGGTTAAATGCATCTTCTTCGCTTAAATATCCGGAAGGGTTTACGGATTCTGTGAGAAAAGTTGAATTAACCGGTGAAGGCTATTTTGAAGTTGCAAAAGATGCGGCCCACCCCTTTATCGTTTCAAAAGGAAACAATGAGGTACGCGTTTTAGGAACACATTTCAACGTCAATGGATATACGGATAACCGGGAGACAATTGTGACGCTCGCTGAGGGTTCAGTAGAATTAAATGCATCCGTGATGCTTAAGCCTGGGGAGCAGGGTTCTATTGATCCGGATGGTAGGATACAAACCTCTCCCGCCGATTTGGAGACGGCCCTGGCTTGGAAAGACGGACAGTTTATTTTTAAAAAAACACCGATGGAGCAGATTATGCGGCAGGTATCGCACTGGTACGACGCCCGGATAATATACCAGGATAATGTTTCAGAACATTTTAATGCTCGAATTCCAAGGGGGGTTCCTGTTAGCAAATTGATTCACCTGCTGGAAGCGACAGGCCAGGTACATTTTAAGATAGAAGATAGAACCATCACGGTCATGAGATAAGAGTTTTCCTCGAAAACTGCTACTCCACACACATTTTTATTAACTCGAAAATCAAAACTATGCGATTGCTTGCATACCATAAACTGCTATGTACTGTTGGGACAATTCTCATTCTTTGTAAAACTGAACATTTATTCGCCCAACAAGGAGATCTGGTAACACTTAATCTCGAAAATGCCTCTCTTCAGAAAATTTTTTCAGCCATCGAGGCGCAGACTTTTTACCGTTTTGTATTTACGAATGAACAGTTAAAAGAAGAAAAGCCGGTAACCATATCAGTAAATAAAGCGACGGTGCAAACCGTGCTGAAACAATGTTTTCAGGACCAGCCTGTTTATTATTCCATCGAAGAACATTTCATTATCATTCACAAAAAAGAAAAGGAAACAAAAACGGATCCTTCAGAAATCAGGGGTTTTGTAAAAAATGAAAGGGGAGACCCAGTGATTGGCGCTACGGTAACCATTTTAGGTAGCCAAAAAGCAACAAGCACGGATATGAATGGAAGCTTTGTATTGGAAGAAGTTGATAAAGATGCGATTATAGTTTTTAGTGGTGCTAATGTAGAAAAACAACAGATCGTATGGCATGGCGAGCAGCCTTTGTATGTGGTCCTAAAAATTAAAATCAACAAATTGGATGATATTCAGATAATCGCTTATGGAACAACTACCAGGAGATTAAACACCAGCAGTCTGGGAAAAATTAATTCTGAATCCATTGGCCAGCAGCCGGTTTCAAATCCACTGGCTGCGATGGAAGCACTGGTTCCAGGGTTAGATATCACACAGACCACTGGCATGGCCGGTGGCAATTTCACTGTCCGGATCCGAGGGCAGAACAGTATACAAAACGGGAATGACCCGCTTTATATCATTGACGGCGTTCCGTTTCTTTCATCGTCGATCAGTAATCCTGCGCTAAGCGCAGTTATTACCCGGGGTGGAAGTCCATTAAGTGCCATGAATCCAAAGGATATTGAAAGCGTCGAAATATTAAAAGATGCCGACGCCACTGCGATTTATGGTTCACGAGGAGCCAATGGCGCTATTTTAATAACGACAAAATCCGGAAAGATCGGTAAAACAAAAGTGGATCTGAGCCTATCAAACGGAATTGGAAAAATTGCCAGGGGTATGAAACTGCTCAATACACCGCAATATCTTCAGATGCGCCATGAGGCTTTTGCCAATGATCAGGAGGTGCCGGATCTGAGTAATGCCAAAGATCTTTTGCTCTGGGATACGACGCGTTATACAGACTGGGAAAAGACCTTGATTGGCCAAACAGCCAATATCCTTGACGCAGAAGCGTCTGTATCAGGTGGCAATGCAAATACACAATTTAGATTGGCTGGCGGGTATTTCCACCAGACTGCGGTTTTCCCGGGTTCTTATGCCGAACAGAAAATATCCGGCTCAGCTGCCATTATCAATACTTCAACTGATCAAAAATTTAAAATTCAATTTAATACAGTGTATAATCTCGAAAATAATAATCTGCCCAGTTTTGATCCTACAACTTATATATTCAGTCTTCCACCAGACACACCGCCAAGTTATGACTCAACCGGTAAGCTTAATTATTCAAATGGATATTCCCAAAATCCATACGGGGCATTTACCCAAACGTATTTAGCCAACACGGATAATCTGATTTCAAATGCTGTATTGAGTTACAAGATATTCGAAGGATTTATTCTAAAATCCAATCTGGGATATACATCTACACATATGGATGAACTGCAACTTCTTCCACTTAGTTCTTTTAATCCGGCTTATGGACTTACATCCGGTTTTACACAGCAGTCCAATCACCAGTTCAATAACTGGATCTTTGAGCCCCAGCTTGAATATCAAAAAGCAATGAAGGAGATGAAATGGGATATTTTATTGGGAGCTACTCTCGATCAAAGCATAACACAATCTGTAACTTATAGCGCTACAGGTTTTGCCAGCGATGCCTTATTACAAGATTTAGCCGCAGCATCATCTTTAAAGGTAGGTAATCAGACTTCAACACTCTATCGTTATAATGCATTTTTTGGGCGTCTGAATTGGAACTGGAACGATAAATATCTGGTAAACCTGACAGGACGCCGTGATGGCTCCAGCAGGTTTGGGCCGGGAAACCGTTTTGCAAATTTTGGAGCTATCGGTGCGGCATGGATTTTTTCTCAGGAATCATTCATGAAAGGTTCTTTGCCCCTGATTAGTTTCGGAAAATTAAGGGGAAGTTATGGAACTAACGGGAACGATCAAATCGCGGATTATGGATATCTCGATACATGGCGGCCCAATTATTTTCCCTACAATGGATCATCTGGCCTGAGCCCGTCAAGACTTTTTAATCCGGATTATCAATGGGAAAATAACAGGAAATTGGATATCGGCCTTGAACTGGGTTTTGCAAAAGACAGGTTTCTCTTATCTGTCGATTACTATCATAACCTGACAACCAATCAGCTTGTAGGTTATCCATTGCCTCAGGTTACAGGGTTTTCTTCTGTACAATTCAATTTGCCCGCAAAACTTTTAAACTCGGGATGGGAAATGGAATTAAACAGCACAATAATTAAAAATCAGCAATTTGCCTGGAACCTTTCTGCCAACCTGACCATTCCTCAAAACAAATTATTGGAATATCCAAACCTGGCATCATCAAGTTATGCCAACGTCTATGAAATCGGTAAATCTGTTTATTTAAAGAAACTATTTCACAATACAGGAGTAGACCCTACAACGGGTGTCTATATATTTCAGGATATAAATAATGATAACCAAATTACGTATCCGGAAGACCTGACTGCTTACAAATCTATATTGAAATCCTATTATGGAGGTTTTGTAAATAATATCCAATACGGTCGGTGGCAATTAAATTTCACTTTACAGTTTGTCAGACAGACGGGATATAATTACCAGTATTTTTATCAGGATGCGCCAGGCACCATGACCAATCAGCCGACGCTCGTTTTAAGCAGATGGCAACATCCCGAAGATCATATCAGCATTCAACAATTTACTCAGGATGAAAGTTCTGCAGCCTATCAGGCTTGGGAGAACTCGATTGTTTCCGGAGACAATGTAATTTCTGACGCATCTTATATCCGTTTAAAGAACATTTCATTGTCTTATCATTTTCCACAAAATTGGCTGGAAAAAAATAAGCTTCAGGACCTGAGAGTCTATATCCAGGGACAGAATTTATTTACCATTTCGGGTTACCAGGGCCTGGATCCGGAAAATCAGAGCAATTCGGTCCTTCCACCTTTGCGTGTGCTTACTGCTGGTATTCAATTTATTTTTTAAAAGTGAACATCATGAAAAAAACTAAAGTATTTATAAGAATTTTATTTCTCGGAATATGGATGCTGATATTCGGATCATGTGAGAAATTTGTCGACATCGGAGCGCCAAATACCATGCTGGTTGGATCGAGTGTGTTTACCAGCGATCAGACGGCTACTGCTGCGATGACTGGAATTTATAGTAATATGATGGGTAGTTACAGTAGTCTTCTCAATGAACAGATTAGCCTTTATTGCGGGCTCTCCGCAGATGAATTCATTGATTATTCCGGATTATCCGATCAGAAACAATTCTTTGAAAACGCATTGACAGCCGGAAATAATTTATCATACGGTCTCTGGAAAAACGCCTATTCGTATATATACCAGACGAATGCAATACTGGAGAGTTTAAAACAATCTAATGGAATTAGTTTTGGCGTTCAAAAAGAATTGGAAGGCGAGGCAAAATGTTTTCGGGCAATTTGCAATTTTTATTTGTTGAATCTATACGGCGATATTCCTCTCGCGGTATCGACCAGCTATCAGATCAATGATACACTCTCTCGAAGTTCAAGCGGATTTATTTATCAACAAATTATTGCAGATTGCAAAGATGCCCAAAACCTTTTGAAGGATGATTATTCTTTTTCGGGTGGGGAAAGGGTGCGCCCCAACCATTTTGCTGCTACAGCACTTTTGGCCAGGGTTTATCTTTTTATGAGGGACTGGAAAGATGCGGAGGCAGAAGCGGATTCAATTATTGGCAGACCGGATCTTTTCACACTAACGGCTGATTTAAACCAGGTTTTCCTGGCTAATAGTTCTGAATCTATCTGGCAAATGGAGCCCGTACAGCCCGGAATAAATACCAGGGAAGGAAATATTTTTATTCTGAATTCATTTCCAAATTCTGTTGCACTAAGCGATTCAGTTTTGACCGCATTTGAAACAAATGATAACCGGCGGACGAGTTGGATAGATAGTGTGATTGTAGGTGGTCAGACTTATTACTTCCCTTTTAAGTATAAAATTAAATCGGGCTCGCCGGTTACAGAATACTGTATGGTTTTCCGCTTGTCTGAACTGTATCTGATACGTGCAGAAGCCAGGGCTCAGCTGGGTAATCTTTCCGGAGCTACTGATGACCTGAATCAGATTCGAAATCGTGCTGGTCTCGCAAATACGACGGCTTTATCCCAGAACGAAATTATAAATGCTATTCAGCAGGAAAGACGTGTTGAATTATTTACCGAAGATGGAATGCGATGGCTCGACCTGGTCCGAACAGGTCAGGCAACAGCAGTCCTAAGCCCTTTTAAAACGGGCTGGAAAACCACCGACACTTTATACCCAATCCCATTGGGCGAATTGCAAAATGATAGCCATCTCACACAAAATCCGGGGTATTGAAATTTTAAGTAAATCATTTTAAAAGATTTAGAGCTTTTCTCATCAATCATCATTCAATTATTTATATATCATGACCAAATTCATTTTGAAAGTGCTAACTGTATTTGTGATCCTAAGCAGCGGGATATCAAAAGTGACCGCATATTCTTATCAGGTGCCTGAAATTGGCAAACCGTGCCCAGATTTTAAATTTAATAATCTGATCAATTCCAATCAGAAACAGATTTCTTTGAAAGATTTTAAAGGGAAATGGTTGATGATTGATTTTTGGGAATCACAATGTACGCTCTGCATTCAGCGATTTCCTAAAATGAATAGGCTTCAGCAAATATTCAAAAATGACCTGACGGTTTTGATGGTTGGTTATAATGAAATGCAATATAATCGTAACATCAGGAAATTTTATTCGAAATTACAGGACAAAATGCATTTACAATTGCTGGCTGCTTTTGATTCGGTTTTGTTCAAGCGCTGGCAGGTTCCTTCATTCCCTAATATCATTATAGTCAATCCGGCCGGATTGGTTTATGCAATAACTGAGGGGTTGGATATGGATTCAGCCAAAATCAGGGATTTGCTTGACGGAAAGAACCCGGGCTTCACAAGTAATTTATATACCTGGGAATTTGACCGGAAGAAACCAATGTTTATCAATAACAATGGTGGACCGGACACAGGATATTGTTACCGCTCAATGCTTGCTCCTTATAGGATTGAAGAACAATATGCCGGAAATGTTACTGACTTCCATTCATATTATGAAAGAAATAAAGCCGGTTTTCAGGTACTGGGATCGACCCTGAGCGAACTTTATCATTATGCCTATATTGGAAAAGTGACTTGGGGCCTTTTTAAGGATTCATTGTTTGGAAAAGTCTCGCCAAATTTGGAACTGCATATAAAAGATTCTTCTCTTTTTCAGCCAGATGCAATAACGGGAAAAAACTATTTTAATTACAGCCTTTTTGTTCCTCCTGGAAAAGCAAACCCTGTTTATCTTATGCAGGTTATGCAAAGAGAACTTAAAAATTGTTTTGGTTATGAAGTGACAATAGAAGAGAGGGATGTGCCTTACTGGAGCCTTGTATTAAGAAAAGATACTTTAGTTTCACTAAGATCAATAGGTTCAATAAAAAAAGATTCGTCCAGTGCGGTAGAAATCCAAATTAAAAATGGTTCTCTGGAAGAAGTGCTTTTAATGATAGCGTGTTATCAAAATGGTGAAACTGCCTTCATCGATGATACAGGTATTGATTACCCCGTCGATATTCAGCTCAATGCATTATTGAAAGATTTGTCGGATGTGCAGCAGGCTTTTCGAAAAATCGGCTTGGATCTTATAAAATCGAAAAAGCAGATGAAGGTAATAGTGATTCGTGATCATGTTCAAAACTAAGTTTCAGAATTCAAATATTGAGATCATACCTGACCAGTGAATTACCCTGTATGGTAAATAATTGTTTTCCGTGCAAAATAAGACTGCTAATGCCACTATTATTTATCCTTGGGATATAAAAACTGAAACGGTAACTGCCATCTTTTGATTCATAGACGTCAATAACGCAATTATCTCTGTATTTATCTTTGTCCTCGTTATCGGCACGGAGAGCAGAATAAATCAGAATCGATTTTCCGGAAATACTGGCTAATTTATTTACTAATAAGGGTGGCGCAGCCAGAATTTCCAGATCATGTACGGTCCTTACATGGATTTTCGATCTGGTATTGGTGTCCAGGGTTTTGGCATTATATATGACCCGGAGATTTGTATCCATGTAAATAAACTGGTTCCTGTAGAAATAAATATACAATAACCGATTGGCCTGGTGATCGATTTGCAGGCTTCCGTCTGTACAAAAAAAACCATCAATCTGTTTTTCAAGAATATTTGCAGAATCCATGAGTGAAATATGCTGATAATTTACTTTTCCGAAAATATTATTTTGTATTTTTTTCTGAAAAGTTTTTAATATCATGGATTCGGCGGACAGGGCTACTGATTCTGACGATGAAAATCGATAGTTTTTCATGAGTTTAAATGTATCCTTTGATATGAGGGGACAACGATAAATAGAAGATCTCAATTTGTCTATGATAAAAGCATATGGCGAATCTATAGTCAGGATAATAAGCGACGCTTCGTATTTTCGGGAATCAGGAAATATTAAATGTAAAGATTGTGTATCCCGAAGATTCATATTGACAGCAAACAAATCGGAAGGATTTTCGTAATTGCCGAGATAAACTGTATTTGATGACTGTCCAGCAATATATCCATCAATACCTCCGATATTAATGCTATTCGTTTTTAAAATAATGTGTGGTGGGAAAACTCTGTAAAATGAATTTTTATTTCGGTGAAAGTCCTCCGAACGCAGATATAGTACAAAGACTGGTAAGATACCAGTCAGAATGCATATAAATAATCTTACCAGGGGCTTGGTATAATTGATATTATTTATCATTTCAAATGATTTAAAAGGAGGCTTTCCTTTTGAGAAAACCTCCTTTTTTGCTATTGTATTGATTTCGTTAAAGTAACTGTACAACTGTTAATATCCGAATAAGCTTGTGCGCCTGAAACGGTACATGCTGCACCCGCTTTATTATCACATTGAATGGCTACAGTACTACAACTGCCCACCAGGTACCCATTGAATAATGTAAGAGATTTTTTATTTACGGGCCTGGTTGTAAATGCGCTTCCTATAGCCAGGATAAAAGCGGCTGCAATAAAGATGTTTTTTCTTTTCATAAAAAAATATTATGTATGAAGAATTATACCTACTCTGTTTTACAGGTTTTCGGTGACTCCTGTTCTATTGCAATAAAAATCTTTATTAAGTTTTTTGTTCTTTGGGTTTTTGCAATTGATTTGGTTCTGAAGATAAAATCGCAAAAGCTGCCAATGCAACTAAACTAATATTAAAAGCAAGATGGGTTTTCCATGACATATGCTGTAACACTCCCCCGCATGAGCAGGGAATAAATTCACTAAAATTTAAAATTGCGATTATGTATGCTGTGAACATGATCATAATGCTGAACGATGCATATAACCCATGAATCCGCAAGCGATCTATAGATAACAGAATGGCAATCAATATCTCAAGGGATGGCACGATCCAAATAATCCATCCTGAAAATCCGGTAATTAAGGGTGATTGTGCAAGCTGCGCATTAAAAGAGGGGAAGTCCATAAGTTTACTGACTGAAGCGTATATAAACAAGAGTATGAAAAACCCAGAAACCAGAAGTGTGAAAGAATTTTTAAATGAAGTAGCTGATTGCATGCGTTAGAAAGTATTAACACAAAGATGTATGCACGCGATACTCTCTTCCAAATAAAAGGTGTTGGCAATCGGAAATATTATTATTTCTTTTTTTGAACCTGGCTGGGTGGATAACCAAAGTATTCTCTAAACTTGGTGATAAAGCTTGTAGTACGGTCATAACCTACAATCCTTGCGATCGTTTTCACGTTCAGATCGGATTCTTTAAGAAGGCGACAGCCCTCTTTCATCCGTTGGTCAAGATGAAATTCAAAAATCCCCTTATGATATTCCTGTTTGAAAACCAGTTTGAATGTCATTGTATTCATTCCCATTTCTCTGGCTAGTTTTGAAATCGGAAACTTTCCATGTGGATACAGCTTCATTCGTTCTATCAATTTGTGTAGCAAATCTTTTTCTTCAGTGCCCAGATGTACTCTTGTCTCTTCTGTTTTTGAAGTATCCGCCATTAAAACCAATAAATAATCCCGGACTTTATCTTCGAAATATTCTTCATTCACGGCAGTTGAATAGCCGGAATGTACAAGGTCATGAACAATTTTTAAGGCTTTTTCGCTTATAGTTTGTTGTGATGAGAGAAGTGATGCTGATGAAGAGATAGCTGCTTTTTGGTACTGCTCAAACAGACTCGGGAAATAAGCGAGCGTTTGAGAAAGCATTTCAGGGGAATAGGTAATTTCAAGAAAATGATATTCTTTTCCACCTTTAAATTCGACTAAGATATTTTCGTATCCATAATGAAGAAAGCTAAACTGGCCTTCTTTAAGATTGAATGTGCCCATTTCACTCATTGTAGATTTGAAGTTATTTTTAAGTGCCAGGATGGCCCCAAAGGGGAAAATAGTAGGCCTGAGGATACTTCGCACCAGGTGGAAGAATTTATAGATGCTGAGTTGAATGGCAAAATCTGAACGTTGAAAATTTTGAAAGACAATCAGGCCGGAAGGGTTTTGAGCAAATGTCGAAATGGCACCATTTAAAATAAGCCCCCGGTAATCTGGCGGTAGACCATCCAAAAAGAACTTATCATCCCGGAGATCAAATATAGATTGCATAGCTCATACTTTTTTTGAGGCAAAATACCTTTGAAGGACTACCAAAAAGAAAACAGATTCCGGTTTAGTCAATTTCAAATGTAATATTTTATTAAAAACAGAATAATATTTTAAAATGTTTTTAATCATTAAGCGCGCATAATAAAATAGCCTAAGTGTTTTCACTTAGATAACAGGTCATTCTAGTTTAAGATATCCATACTTGCAGTTCCTTTGAAAAGTCAGACCCAGGTTAACCTGGAATATCCGTGACCTACAACATTGATTAGATAGCGGATAAAATTGTTTGAAAGCCTGTTTTGTAAATAGTAGTTTAATAAATGACAGGGACTGTAGAAACATTCCCTTTATCTTAAAAAAAGTATATCTTTATAGTACTACTGAACTGCTCACCTTGGACAACTATTTCCAACCAATCCGTGTGAGCATATGATTGAACATATCTCAAAAAAAACATTCGTATTCGTTTTCCGAATCGGAACATCTGCATTTGCAACTGCCCGAATACTTATGCTATTTCTAGAGCGAAATATTGAAGTGGATGAATTTCATTTTCATTCATTGGATTCTAACAATGGTAGGCTGATGATTCACTGTCAGATGGAAAGGGACCGAATTGGCCGAACCGCCAGTCTGCTGGAGAAGTTACCCGGTGTCATCGAGCTTGATTGGATGGAAGGTAAAAGACACGGACTGAGAGGATAGGGGATAAAAAATAAACAAGCGGCTTTATATATTATTTCGGTTATAATAATTAAACAAAGAAGCGGGAGTTTCCTATACCTGGTCAATAAAGTGGGCTTCGTGCTGAAAGATGATGACCAGTATTTTCTATATTTAAAAAACAGGGATGTGAAAACATCCCTGGAATTCAAGATACTACTGCTCATAATTGAACATTGGACTAAGAAGACTGTTTCTCGTTCAGCTCAGTATATTAGAAAGATCTGTATGAGCGGTCTCCTGATATGGGACTAAATTGTCACATGGGAAATTCTTATAATGATTAATTTAATACAAGAGTAAATTTTTGCGTTATTGGTGGCAGGCACTGCTCATCGTTGCAAACCATAATTTCCACTGATCCCATAAAATTGGTTTTTGAAGTTCCTTTTAGCTTTATAATCTGGACAAAGTCTACTGACCCTTCGAAGTATTTTACTTTTATTCCAAATACTGATTCGTGTTTAAGTACCAACTTCCCATTTTCTTTTACTTTTCCGTAGAAAGTATGTAAGGGTTTTTTGTAAAGTTGAATTTTGTCGGTAGGGGTCCTCCGGCCGGAGTGAACTGAGAATAAGTATGCCAGGGAGCGTTTACATCCATGGTGCAGTGAATTTAATAGGTGTTATCTCCCAGCTTTTTAGAATTAAAAGTCCAAGAATATGGAGATTGTCCTCTTAAATTGTAGAAGCCAACTAAAAATAAAATTAAAATCATCAATCTTCTTTGCATACTTAATTTATTATAAAAAAAATGCAGGGTAAGTAAAAACAAACCCTGTAAACCAAAAACCTTGCTTTATACATATATAAAGACGCTTACAAGGTCAAAAAATACTAGTCAGCAAGCCTATTTTTCTTGAGAAAAACCGGTTGATTTCAGCTTATGGCTATTCCTATCGTCTCCTAATGATGACCCGTTCTCTTGCTTCCAGTGCAAGAGCCTGCAGGTCACGGTATTCAGTAGGCTCATATATCCTTCCCAAACATCTCAGAAAGTATAATTTTCTCCACATAGGGCAATCATCACATCAATAGCGGATTTAACCGATTTCCAACACGGGTTTTTAGAATTGGACTAATTAACCCTCTGACAACCTCACCCTCATTCCCCTGATCTCCTGGTAGTATTTTCGATGATTCAAAGGCGTTCGCCGGGCAATATGTTTAAAATGACGGTTGAAGTTTGAAAAATTATTAAAGCCGCATTCATAACAGATATCCGCCACGGGTTTATCCGATTCTGCCAAAAGTTTGCACGCGTGTCCGATTCGCACTTCAATGAGAAAACGGGAAAAAGTCTTTTTTATCCTGGATTTGAAATACCTGCAGAATCCATTGGGTGTGAGATGCGCGATTTTCGCAATCTGCTCCAGGCTGATCTGCTTCGTGAAATTATTTAAAATATACTGGTAAATAGTATTAAGCCTTTCCGCTTCCAAAGCACTGTATTGTAAAGTCAATCCCTCGCTGCAGATCGTCTTTGTCTGTTCCGATTCTACAATCGTATGTAATATTTGTAATAGCAAAATGATCCGTTCGCTGTTTTTGGCGGTCACAAGCTGACGCATAAAATTCCCTACCGCAATTCCTGTCTGATCTTTTATCCGCACACCCATCTGCGCTTTTTGAAAGAGATGTACCATGGCTTTGTTTTCCGGAAGCTTAAAAAATCCGGGACCGAAACATTCGGGGAGAAAATGTATGATGATGGCTTCCACTTTCAGTTTGGAACCCTTAATCAGAAATTTTTCATCACAACGCCATAAATGCGGCAGGTTAGCTCCAATCAGGATTAAATCGTTGTTCTTGAAATGATGTATGCTGTCACCGATAAACTGTCTGCCGGTCGCCTCAATAATATATACCAGTTCAATTTCCGGATGGTAATGCCATTTATTATAAAAGAATGAAACAATATCGTAACGCACACTAAAAGA
>Ga0210384_10004102_pt1 | contig 16420 bp, 10 predicted proteins | sample IncBWH2MmetaG_FD_160574 | JGI IMG/M metagenome (GOLD analysis project Ga0210384, IMG submission 160574) | Forest soil microbial communities from Barre Woods Harvard Forest LTER site, Petersham, Massachusetts, United States - Inc-BW-H-2-M | ecosystem: Environmental > Terrestrial > Soil >...
GAAAGATTCAACGTTGCGGCTATCTCTTTATTGGCCAAACTCTTCATCACGCCACCCAGCACTTCTTCCTCGCGTCGCGTGAGCTTTACGGCGCTGCCGACGGAATGTCCCGCTTGCAGCAGTTTTTCCGCTTTCTCCCTTAGACCTTCCAAAAGGTCGCTTTCCGCCTTAACCATCACAATGTAATCGTTTGGCGATTGCCCTCGCACCATGCAGTGCATCGCCAGCAGGCCGGCGGCTTGATCCACGGGAAAACATCCGTCGGGACCCGCCTCGACATGAAAATGGGTCACCCCAGTGTTTTTTTCGTAAAAGTAGTAATGATCTCGAGGAATTGCCGGGCGGGAACGGTTCAAAGAATGATGCTGTTCACTTCTGCGGATAAGCTTCACACGCACCCCTCAGTATGCGGCCTCGTGGCACAACCGAAGCTCTTTGTTTAGATTGAGCCTCCCCGTCAGGAGGCAGCTGCATTTGCGTAGGCAACCGGCCGAGTAAGCAGCCGAAACAAAAGGCTAGGCACCACCCGGGTGTCCTGGACCCTCAGAAGGCCACACCGAGCGGTGAGAAGGAACTCCCTACCCGTTCGCTTGCGTTAAGATACCGAACCCCTTTCTATGAGCATTTCATCTGCCGAATTCCTAAGATTACAACTCGTTAAGAAATAAAGTACTTACGCGCGCCCGTGGACCCGCTGAGGGTGATTTGCTGGTAGGAATTGCATTGTTCGCGAAATTTTTCCTTAACTCCATTTACCAAAGCAAGGTAGGCGACCTTTCTCAAAGCGAGAAAGACAGGTCGCGGACAAGTCACAAAGGAGAACTATCTGCGGAAGGCCCGTGACGTGTTCTTACCTGTGGAAATCTTTTCGAGATCGACCGTCGAAAGCCCTGGAGCTTCAATACGGTGGCTCAATACGAGAGAATGCGTGTCTGCTCGGGCGCGATCAACTCGTAGGTAACGCCGCGCCAACATATCTTGCGCGTAAGTAAAGAGGTAATGAAGTTCACCAGATATAAGAACGGCATCAAGACCGGCAACAACACATAGATCCACGCCTGGCTCGAAATTTGTGAACGGTATGTCGGCAAAACTTCCGAAACACCGGCCACGCGCAGAGCCCCCCGCATCGTCGCCAGCAACACCGGTAAAAAAGTGAGCGCCGCCAAATGAAAGGCGGGCAGCGTCGCCAGAAAATTGCCAAGCGTCAGCAACGTTCCGAGAACGAATGACAGACAGTAGAGCAGGTGCGTGCCGGCGGCAATTGCCCACATTTTTTCCGCGTACACGCGTGATATCAGAACTTGCCGGTTTGTAAATTCCATCAAGCCGGTGAAATCCGTCTCCACAAAAGAAGGCACGATACATTCCGGCAAAAAAACAATCGCACGTCCCGCACGCGCCAGCGCCCGCGTCATCGAGTAATCGTCACTGACCGAGTGCTGCCATTGTTCGGCGACCCCGGATTGATCGAAAACACTTCGCCGTATCGCCGTGCCTCCGCCCCAACAGAAATTTTTCCCCTTTTCGCTGAGCATGGTGACGATGGGAGCGTTCCAGGCGGCCAACAGCGCCGTCGCGAAGTTGTTCCGGTTCGGAATCAGCCATCGCATAGTGGTCGTGGCTCCGATGCGCGAATCCGTCAGCGGAGCAACCATGCGGTGCAGCCAGTATTTTCCCGGCCGTCCGTCGGAGTCAACAAATGTGAGAACATCGAAGTCCGGAGGCAACTGCACGATCCCCAGCCGCAGATTGTTCACTTTCTCGCCGCAACCATCCGGCTTCTCCGTCAATACCACGTGCGCTTTCGCGCGCGACGAAGTTGCGACGCGCTTCACGATGTTGTACGCCGGATCCGTGGCCGAGGCGATCAGGAAAAAAATCTCGTAATTCTGGTATTCGAACTCGGTAAGCGAAACCAGGTTGCGCTCCAGCGCCGCCTCAACCCCCTTGCACGGGCAGAGCACTGCAACCTTAGGCGAATAGAAGCCCGGATCGGTGTGTATCCGCCGCCGCGCATACCCCAGCCATTGCAGCCCCTGTCCGATCAAATAGAGACCCAGCAAGATCTGCGCAATGGCCAGAAAATAGAACAAATAGGATAAGTTTTCCACGCCTTCCGAGAATAGCAGACAGACTGGGCTCGCGCATGGCCGCGTGTACAGGTAGAATCGCACCGGTAAACGTCCCGTTTAAGGAGAATCAAGATGGCCAACCGCGTGGAGACGGCAATGGTGACGACGGCAACCGAACTTGCCGGTTACCGCATCGTGCGGAATTTTGGAATCGTGCGCGGCATCATCGTGAGGTCGCGCAGCGTGATCGGAAATCTCGGTGCCGCTTTGCAGACGATCGTTGGAGGCAATATCACGATTCTCACGAATCTTTGCGAGAGAACTCGCGAAGACGCCTACGAACTGCTCCTCGAACACGCCGGCGAACATGGAGCGAACGCGGTCGTCGGCATGCGCTACGACGCCACCGAAGTCATGCAGGGCGTCACCGAAGTCCTGGCGTATGGCACTGCTGTCCAGGTCGAGCGCATTTCGTAATTCGTATCGGGAGCCTCCGCGGCCGTTCGCAGCGAGGCCTTCCGCGATGATAGAATCTCGCCTCCCATGTACTGCTCTTCCTGCGGCGCACAGGTTTCTTCCAACGGTCGGTTCTGTTCCACTTGCGGTGGAGCGGTCGATCTCAACACCGCGGCGACCATCGATTCGAATGACCTGAGCATCGAGCAAGAGACCATCGCGCCGCCCGCCACACCGCGCAAGCCCTCCTCTCCCATGCCGACGCGGTCCGCGCGCACGCCTGCTGGCAGTGGTGCCGGTGCGAAACTAACCAGCTCCGACCCCATCGGCGGCGGACGCTTCACGCCAGGACAGATGATCGACGAGCGCTACCGTATCGTGGCGATGGCCGGCCGCGGCGGAATGGGCGAAGTCTACCGCGCGGAAGACCTGAAGCTCGGTCAACTCGTGGCTATCAAGTTTCTTCCGGAAGTCCTCTCGCAAGACGCCGCCGCTTTGGCGCGATTTCATTCCGAGGTTCGCATCGCGCGCCAGGTTTCCCATCCAAACGTCTGCCGCGTCTTCGATATCGGCGACACGGACGGCACGCCGTTTCTTTCCATGGAGTACGTCGACGGCGAAGATCTCGCCTCCGTCGTGCGCCGCATCGGCAGGCTTTCTCCCGACAAAGCCACGGAAATCGCGCGCCAAATTTGCGCGGGCCTTGCCGCGGCTCACGAGCGCGGTGTAGTTCACCGCGACCTTAAGCCTGCCAACGTTATGCTCGATGGCGCCGGAAAAATTCGCATTACCGATTTCGGTCTCGCGGGAATCGCCGCAAGCATTCAGGGCGCGGACATTCGCGCCGGCACGCCCGCCTACATGGCTCCGGAGCAGCTCGCCGGAAAAGAAGTGACCACCAGGAGCGACATCTATTCGCTCGGCTTGATCCTCTTCGAAATCCTGACAGGTAAACGCGTCTTCGAAGCCTCTACGCTTCCCGAGCTCCTCAAACTTCGCGAACAAGGCACCATCACCAATCCTTCGACTCTCGTGCGCGACCTCGATCCCCTGATCGAACGGGTCATCCTTCGCTGTCTGGAAAACGATCCAGCAAAACGCCCTGGATCGGCCCTGCAAGTTGCCGCGGCGCTCCCGGGCGGCGATCCCCTCGCAGCCGCTCTAGCCGCGGGTGAAACCCCATCTCCGGAAATGGTCGCGGCCGCAGGGGCCACCGAAGGCATTCGTCCGGTGCTCGCGCTGGGAATTCTTCTTGCCACACTCGCAGGACTTGTCGGTTTTCTGTTCGTCCAGGATCGCACGCAACTCGCCAACAAAGTTTCTCTTGAGATTCCGACGGATGTGCTTGTTCACAAATCCGCCGAACTTGTTCGTGATCTCGGCTATTCACCACCGCCTGCGGACACAGCCTACGACTTCACCGCTGATGGCGGTTACCTCGAATACATTCGAGAGCACGACAAAACACCCTCGCGTTGGAATTCGTTGAACGATGACCGTCCAGCGGCCATGTATTTCTGGTACCGGCAGAGTCCGCGCGAGATGCGCCCGCAAAGATTTTTCTCCTCCGGCGGGGCAGGCAAAGTGACCACATTCGATCCCCCGATGGCCGTAACGGGCATGGTCAGTATCGCCCTGGATACCCGTGGCCGCCTTATTCATTTCGAGGCGGTCTCCCCGCAAAAAGACTTGCCTGCTGAAACCCAGCGCGTCGCCGATTGGAGCCCCTTGTTTTCCGCCGCCGGCCTGGACCTGCCCTCATTTCACGCGGTGGGCCCGGAATGGACTCCGTTGGCTTGGGGCGATGCTCGCGCCGCCTGGGCCGGTTCCGTGCCGGGCCACCCGGCCATTCCGTTGCGCATTGAGGCGGCTTCTTACCGCGGCGCGCCCATTTACTTCGATTTGATTTATCCCTGGACCACTCCCGACCGGAGCGTCATGTACTCGCCGTTGAGCCGCGAAAAGGTCGCCGTGTTCATCCTTGTAATTCTCTTTGCCGGCGTCATTATCAGCAGCCTCCTCATCGTCCGCTACAACCTTCGCCACAATCGGGGTGACACGCGCGGCGCTTTCCGTCTCGCCAGTTCCGTTTTCGTGACTTTCATCGTCATGTGGCTGCTTCGCGCGCACCACTCCCCTTCGATTGATGAGATCGACCTCATCCTCATCGCTCTAAGCTGGGCCCTGCTTTATACCGCGTTGATTGCAGTGCTCTATCTTGCGCTGGAGCCTTTGGTTCGACGCAGCGCTCCGCAAACTTTGATTGGTTGGAGCCGTCTTCTCGCCGGGCAATTTCGCGATCCCCTTGTGGGAAGAGATTTTCTGTACGGCGCGGCTTACGGCGTCGCGCTGGTCCTCTATGAAACCTCGGACAATTTCATCCTTCCTTTGGTTGGCAAATTGCCGCCCATTCCTGGCATCGTTGCAGGAGAATCCATGCTCGGCATGCGTCTGGCGATTGGGCTGCTCCTGTATTACATCCTCTTCTTTGTTTTCTATTCGTTGGTAATTTTCTTTCTGCTTTCCTTGCTTCGTTTGGTTTTGCGGAAAGATGCTCTCGCCTTTATCGCCCTTGCTTTACTGGGCGCGCTATCCAATACCGGTGGAGAATACAGGGTCCTTGATTTTGTCGCTACCGGTTTGCTGTACGTCTCGTTCTTGTTTGTCCTGAAACGCTTCGGGCTGTTGGTTTTGATTGTGGGGCTGGTGGTGCAGAATATTCTGCTGGTTTTCCCGACCACCAGTCACTTGGCCCAGTGGTATGCAGCCCCCGCGCTGGTTGGCCTGATGGCCATCGCCGCGTTGGCTTTCTACGGATTTCACACCGCGCGCGCGGGCAAGCCGCTTTTCGGCGCCCGCCTCTTCGAAACTTAGCGCTTCACGCGCGCCGCCGCGGTCTCTGGAGCATGCAAGACGGAACCGGTGACTTGCGCCGTAAGATTCTCCAAGTCGTTCAGTGCGCGGCTGGCCGCGACCCGAGCCTTTTCCAGAAAAGAAGAATCCAGCAGGAACGCGCAACGATCGACGAAGGGATGATTCGCTGCTTCAAATGGTTTGCGGCTTCGCCGCGCGGAAGTATTACGCGCCAGCAAATCTTCGTATATCTGCAAGTCCGTTTGAAAGTCGAGTGCCTCTCCCGCGGTCCACTTTTGCTGCCGGGTCAGCGCCGCTAAGAATTTACGGCGAAACGCCATGCCGTCCTTCCGCAACATGGGACGCGGTTTGCCTCTGCCCGCAGGCAACGGTTCGGCGTAGGTGATCTCCAGCGCCCGCGCCGTTACCGCAAGCAGCGCTTCGCGCTGCAGCAATTCGAGAAGATCGCGGTACAGCGAAGCGTGAACCTGCAAAGCGTGCCGTCCGTGCTCGACCACATAGGAATCGACAAACCGCGGAACAATTCGTTCGCGTTGCAACCCCTCCGTCAGTCGCTGCGCCAGCTCAGCAGGCGCGTCCGTCTTACTCTGTTTTTCGCCGGCCATACCTGGAACCATGGTAGCAGGAGTTCCCTTGCACTCCGCCCGTCTCGCCCGAAAAACAAAAAGCCCAGCGAAACTCGCCGGGCTTGTATTTTCCTATGTCCAGGGGCACGAACGGTCGTGCCCCTGGGAAGTAAGTTAAGTGCTCTCGACTCTCAGTGAATCGCGCGCGGGCTTTCCCCCGCGACGCGCTTCGGCTTTGGTTCCGGGTGCGGCACGATCGGCGGCGCCACGGCATCCTTGGACAGCGCGTGCTCCAGCACCTCATCGAGATTGTGCACGTAGGTGATCTTCATGTCGCCGAGAATATCCGGCGGGAGATCCGCCACAGCGTTCGGCTCGTTGTCTGCCGGCAACAGCACTTCCTTGATCCCCGCACGCTTGGCGCCGAGGACTTTTTCTTTCACGCCACCGATCGGTAGCACCACGCCGGAGAGCGTCATCTCACCGGTCATCGCCAACCGGTCGCGCACGGGCCGCCCCGTGAGCAGGCTGATCAGCGCCGTCACCATCGCCGCCCCTGCGGAGGGGCCGTCTTTCGGCACGCCGCCCGACGGCACGTGGATGTGGATGTCCTGCTTGCGGAAGAAGTCCGGATCGATTCCGTACCGCTCCGCGTTGGCGCGAGTCCAGGTGAGCGCCGCGGTCATCGACTCTTGCATGACCTCGCCGAGGTGGCCGGTCATGGTGAACTGCTTCCCGCCGCGCATCCGGCTGGCTTCGATGAATACGATATCTCCGCCGACCGGCGTCCACACCAGACCAACAGCCACGCCAGGATTCTTGACGCGCTCCTCGACCTCTTTCTCCGCTCGGTATTTGGGCACGCCGAGGTATTCGCGAACGATATCCGGTGTAACCTCCATCTTTTCCGTGTGGCCTTCGGCGATCTTTCGCGCCTGTTTGCGTGTGATGGTCGCGATTTCCCGCTCGAGGTTTCTCACGCCCGCTTCTCGCGTGAAGCTGTGGATGATTTCCCGCAGCGAGTCATCCGAGAATGCAATATGCTCTCCCACTTTCAGCCCATGTTCCTGGGCTTGCTTGGGAATCAGATACTTGTGCGCGATATGGACTTTTTCTTCGCCGGTGTAGCCCGCCAACTCGATAATCTCCATGCGGTCTCGCAGCGGTTCCGGGATGGGATCCATCCAGTTTGCCGTGGCGATGAACAGCACTTTCGAGAGATCGAACGGCACGTCGAGATAGTGATCGCGGAACGCATTGTTCTGCTCTGGATCGAGCACTTCCATCAACGCCGAAGACGGATCACCTCGGAAATCGCGGCCCAGTTTGTCGACTTCGTCGAGCATCATCACCGGATCGTTCGACTCCGCTCGCTTCAGTCCTTGAATAATCTGACCTGGCAGTGCGCCGATGTAGGTGCGCCGGTGGCCGCGGATTTCCGCCTCATCGTGCATGCCGCCTAAGGCTATACGCACAAACTTGCGGCCCAGCGATCGCGCGATGGATTTTCCAAGAGAAGTCTTGCCAACGCCAGGAGGCCCAACGAAGCAAAGAATCGGCCCCTTCATACCCGGCTGGAGCTTCTTCACTGCCAGGTAGTCGAGAATCCGTTCCTTGACCTTGGCCAGATCGTAGTGATCTTCGTCAAGAATCTGCTTGCCCTTGGCGATATCGATCTCGCTCACGCCAGAAGACTTTGCCCAGGGCAAAGAAGCCATCCACTCCAGGTAGGTGCGCGATACCATGTATTCCGCCGACGCTGGCGTCATCTTCGCCAGACGCTTCAGTTCGCGGTCGCACTCTTTCTTGGCCTCGGCGGTCATCCCCGCCTCATCCACCTTCTTCCGCAGCTCGTCCATTTCCTGCGTCGAATCGTCGGATTCTCCGAGTTCCTTCTGGATGGCCTTCATTTGTTCGCGCAACAGGTATTCGCGCTGGTTTTGGCCTACTTGCTCCTGCACCTGTTCGTGAATTTTCGAACGCAGCTCCAGCACTTCCAACTCTTTCGAGAGTTCGCGGATCAACATCTCAAGCCGCTTACGCACGCTCGGTGTTTCGATCAGCTCCTGCCGCAAAAGTGTGGAGAGTGACGGCAAAGTCCCAGCGATAAAGTCCGCCAGGCGGCCCGGGTCGTCGATATTCATGGCAACGGATTGCAGATCGTCGGACAATTGTGGCGAGTGGCTCACAACGTCGCGAAACAGGTCCTGCGCATTTCGCTGCAGAGCCTCCAGCTCCGCATCCACATCTCCCATAATTTCGGGCTGCGATTCCACACGCGCCCGCAGAAACGGCCGCAAGCCGATCAGCTCCAGCACGTTAACGCGCTGCAGACCCTCCAGGAAGATAACCACGTTCCCGTTGGGCATTTTTACGGTCTTGTGAACCTTCGCCAGCGTACCGACCTTGTGGAGGTCCGCGGCGGCGGGATCTTCGATCCGGGGGTCTAGTTGCGCTACCACCCCCAACAGTTTGTCCTCGCCTTCGAGCGAGTTAACTAGGGCCAGAGAACTCTCCCGGCCTACCGTTAAAGGCAGCACGGCCCCTGGAAACAGGACCGTATCCCGAACCGGCAGGATCGCGAGAATTTCTGGCACCGTATACTTTTTCTCAGCCATAGTGAGTGTCCCCTAAATCCGGGCGCAGGGAAGATTGTCCCGCGCTTATGAACCTTAGATGCAGGCTAGACCAAAAGGGTGCGAAGAACTACGAGTACAATTAGCATGAAATCTTAGCATAACAAGCTCATATTTTAGCACGGCTCGCCGAATCCCGTCAATTTTCACCTAAATATCTTTTTTTCATACATATAGCAGAGTTCCCTCAGCCAATCGTTGCTCGCCGGATGCGTTGCTTCATCATCGGCCCTATGAGCGCCTTTGCTTCACGCCTTCGCTCGTTTCAAGGCAAACTTCTTCCGCACGAATTCCTGGGCCTCTTCCTTCGATGCAATCTGCCTCTCGAGTTGCGCGTCTTCCACCACCCTCAGTATTTCGCTAAATACCGGTCCAGGGATATAGCCCATTTCGCGCAAATCAGTACCCGTTAGGACACGCTGTGGACGAACCTCCTCGGCGGGCGTTTCCGCCAGAAATCGCTGCACCGCACCGTACGAATCCAGATTGCGGTGGCTCGAGAGGCAATCCAGCCGGTGAAGCTCCAAGTGCTCCTCGAAACGGGGAAGCCGCACGAATCGCTTCAGTGTCGAGGTCCGCATGCGATTCACATCCATAAAGCGCATATGATTCGCCACGAGCGCCAGAATTTGCTCCGTCTCCTCGTTCGCAAACCGGTATCGCCGGCAAATCGCTTCCGCTATGCGAACTCCCACATCGACATGGTGATCAAACCGGATGCGGTCGCCGGTCTCGGAAGCTGGCTTGAAGGTCGGCGGTTTGCCGACATCGTGAAGCAGCGCGCCCCAGGCGAGGGTCGGAGAAGTCCCCGCGGGAAGTCCCTCGATCATTAGCAGCGTGTGAATCCACACGTCGCCTTCTGGATGAAACTGCGGCGGCTGCGGCACGCCTTTCATCGCCGCGATTTCGGGCAGCACGATGCTAAGCAGCCAGGACTTTTCGAGCAATTCGAATCCCGTCCGCGCCGCGCCTTCGGTCAAAAGTGTTGTGAGTTCTTCGCGGAGGCGTTCCGCGGAAACGTCAGTCACCGCGCCAGCGTGCCTTCGAATCGCGCCAAACGTCTTGTGCTCGATCTCGAATCCGAATCGCGCGGCAAAGCGCACCGCTCGCATCATGCGCAGCTTGTCTTCCGCAAAGCGCCGGTCGGGGTCGCCGATGGCGCGAATCACGCCGGAATTCAGATCCGCCCGGCCCCCCACAAAATCAAGGATTTCGCCGGTGTCGTGGCACATCAGCAAACCGTTGATGGTGAAATCGCGCCGCTGCACATCTTCTTCTGGAGTTTTGGAGAAAATCACTTGGTCGGGATGCCGCCCATCGGAGTAGCCCCCCTCGGAGCGAAACGTCGCAACTTCCACTTTTAGTCCATCGCGCGGGACGAGCACGACACCGAACTGCGCGCCAACCGCGATGCTCTCCGGAAACAACTCCAAGACGCGCTCAGGCGTAGCCTCTGTCGTGACGTCATAATCGGCCGGTTCGCGGCCGAGCAAGAGATCGCGCACACAACCGCCGACTAGCAGCGCGTGATGGCCGTTGCGCTGCAATGTTTCGCAGATTGAGTTGGCAAGTTCGCGAGGCGTCACGCTGCGATTATGCGACACTCTGCCTTTCGGGCGCGAAGGAAATGTCGCAACTGGTGATGACGGCGCTTTGTGGGAGCCCGCCCTTTCTCAGGTTGCATATAACAGTATATGTTCAGGTGCGACCATTTTGGCAGATTCCACGCCTTGAAACTCACGTTCATACTCTTTTTCGCTGCATCCGCGCGCCGCAACTACAACGCTGTTATCTCTGACACGCGCGAACACCCATGACGGTGCTGTCGTGAAAATCCCGTTCGCCCACATACTTTACGAACGATCTCGAAGTCATCACGCCACAGCCCGGAAAACGAGACAGGTGATGTCGTCGGACTGGCGCGTGAAGCCGACGAACTCATCCACGCGCTTCATTAGAAATTGCAGCGATTCCTGGGCGTTGCAATCGGGCAGTGCGCGGATGGCCTCAATCCAGCGGTCGTTGCCAAATTCCTGGCTTTTTTCGTCAAAGGCCTCGACTACGCCGTCGGTGTAGAAGATCAAGGCGTCGCCTGGTTTGACGTCAATGGCCGCTGTATCGTAGACCGCGCCTGCCTGGATCCCCATTGGCAGGCCGCCGACCTCCAGCTTTTCGGTCGCGCCATTTGCGTGGCGCAGAATGGGGGGGTTGTGGCCCGCGTTCACATAAACGAGGCGCCGTGCTATGGGATGGTATTCGCCGAGAACGGCTGTTGTGAAGCGGCGGCCATCGAGGCTGTGCGCGCAGGCGTAGCGATTTAGCCGCACAACAAGATCAGCCAACGGAGCGCCTTCGTACGCGATAGTGTGCAGGCTCGCTTGCAGCGTGGCCATGAGCAACGCAGCGGGAATACTTTTTCCCGCCACATCCGCAATTACCAGCATGAGCTTTCCATTTTCTTCGGCACTCGCTGTGGGATAAAACGCGTCGTAATAGTCTCCCGCGACGGAATTCTGCGGGCGCGAGGCAAAGGCGATTTCCGCGCCAGCCACTTCCGGTGCTTTCGACGGAACAAGCCACGTCTGAATTTCTCTGGCGATCTCCAGGTCCCTCTTCATCGTCACTTTGTCGGCGAGTTCGAGCGAAAGCAGGAGGAGAAACATGAACGCGGCGAGGGCTTCGAATTTGATGTCCAGGACAGCCCGATCCCCGACCTGCAGAGAAATACTCGAAAGAAGCATGAGCGCAAACGCCAGCAGGAGAAGCACGCGCCGCGCGGGAGACAGCTTGAGAAGCAGCGCCCAGAAGAATTGCCGGATGACGTGAAGCGGGCGGCGCCATCGTGGCAGCTTGTGAATTTCTTCCCAGTCGACGTCGCGTCCGTAGAATCCATAGCTGGCGCGCGCGTCCGCGGTGAACTGAGTCCACAGATCGTCGATCCGGCGGCCTTCGCTGACGCGCAGCCAGAAGTTGCGCACACGCACGCGAAGATGCTCTTTTTTTGGATGCGCCGAAGCGGCGGGTTGCGCTGGCGTGCTCATAACAAGGAAGTATAGGCCATCCGGCGGAAAAACCGGACTGCGTCATTCCTCGCGGTCGTTGCTGGACCCGTCTATGCGCAGGGATCCTCCAAATTGCACTTTTCCAAATCCAAAGCGGTCACGCAGCTTGTCTGTAGCGCGCGTCATTTTTTCGAGCCGTTCGCGGCGCTCGGCATCGAGAAGATCGAGCTGTTCTGCGCCGTGCGTGAGGCCGCTGAGGCTCACGCCGAGCAGGCGGATTTTTCGTTTCCTGTCGCGATGCTCGGCAAACAGTGCGTGAAAGGCTCGGAAGATATCGGCATCGAGCCGCGTTGGTTCTGAAAGAGTTTTCGCGCGCGTGTGCGTGTCAAACCCGGCATAACGAATTGTTAGCGTAAGCGTGCGCGTGGCCAGTCCCGCTTCGCGAAGGCGCTTGCAGGCTTTTTGTGAGAGATGGCTGAGCAGGGCGTGCAGCGCGTCCAAGTCGTTCGTATCCTCACCAAACGTGTGATTGTGCGAAATGGATTTTGGCTCGGCGTCAATTACGAACTCGTAGGAATCGCCGCCGCGTGCTTTGCGATAAAGCGCGTCGCCCCATTGGCCGAAAACTTTTTCCAGTTTGTCCTGGGATATCGCGGCCAGTCGCTCCACGGTTTCGATGCCAAGCGCGCGCAGCGCGCGCTCGGTCACTTCACCGATCCCGGGAATTTTCCGCACCGGTAGCGGCGCAAGAAACCGCGCTTCCTGACCGGGCGCAACCCATAGCAACCCGCACGGCTTAGCTTGGTCCGACGCGACTTTAGCGACGAGCCGAGTTGTTGCCAGGCCGGCAGAGCAGGGAAGTTCTGTTGTTTGCCTGATGGTGCGAAGTAGTTTGTCCGCTGCAGCCAAAGGCGGACCGTGCAGCCGCTCCGTTCCCCCCAGATCGAGATACGCTTCGTCGATCGAAACCATTTCGACGATCGGGGAGAACTTCGCGAGGATCGTCGCGACGCGGTCGCTCCACTCTCCGTATTTCTCGTGATGGCCGTCCAGAAAAACAGCGTGCGGGCAAAGCCGCCCCGCGTTTCGCAGCGGCATCGCCGAATGCACGCCGTACTTGCGAGCCTCATAGCTCGCCGCCGTAACCACGCCGCGCTGGTCCGGACGCCCGCCGACAACCACAGGTTTGCCGCGAAGTTCCGGCCGCTCCAGCAATTCCACGGAAACGAAGAAGGCGTCCATGTCTACATGCAGAATGGACGCGCTTCGATCCGCCGCTCGTTCTTCCGGCAGCCCATGCTTCGCCCGAAACCGCGCCAGTTCCGGCATGCGGCTAGCCTACTCCTGATTCCGTCTTCGCCACAACTTCGCTGTTGCTCAGATGCGTTCGGCCGCAAGGACGCGATCGATTCCAGCCAAGTCCTTGGTTACGCCGACATTTGTCCAGTTGGGCAGATCGAGAAGTGGTCGCACGGCGGGGAGGCTGTTATGCCCTAGTTCGAGAACGAGGAGACCGCCATGAGCCAAATGGTGTGCTGCTTGGGCGATCAGGTCGGCGTAAAGTTCGTAGCCTTCTGCGCCGCCGTATAACGCGAGTTCTGGTTCGTGGTCGCGAACTTCGCGCTCTAGTGTTTCTTTCTCGTTGCGGCCGATGTACGGCGGATTGCTGACAATGAGATCGCAGGAACGAACCAGCGTTGTGTCGAGTGTCGAGACCTTGGCGAGTAGGGGTACGGCATGCGGTGCCCCTAAGGGGAGCGCATCGAGCAAATTGGATTCTCGGAACTCGATGCGATCTGCAACCGCGTGGCGGGCAGCGTTGCGGCGGGCGACGGCGAGGGCTGCCGGAGAAATGTCGGTGGCCATGATTCGCGCGCCGGGGAGCTCCCTGGCTAGGGCTATGGCGATGCAGCCGGACCCGGTGCCGACGTCGATGATGTGCAGACCATCGCCGGTGAGAGTTTGTTTCCGGCCGGCACGAGTTTCTCGGGCGGCCAAGCGACCCAGGGCGACTTCCATGACATGTTCGGTTTCGGGACGCGGGATGAGGACGTCGGAGCTGACTTCAAAATCGAGGCCCCAGAATTCTTGTTTTCCGGTGAGATGTTGCGTGGGCTCGCCGGCGGCGCGGCGAATGAGCAATTTGTAGAATCGCTCGACGTCGGCTTCGGATACGATTTCTTCGGGGTGCGCATAGAGCCAGGTTCGGTCTTTGCCGAGGGTGTGAAGCAGTAGCAGCTCTGCAGCTAAGGTGAACGAGCACACGTGGGCGTCACGCAATTGCGCTATGCCTTCTTTTAGTGCGGTGCGAACGTCCATGTCTCAGGCGACCCGGGGGGCGAGGCATTCCTGCCTGTCTCTGGTTGAGGCAAACTCAGATTCCAAAAAGAATAAAGACGCTCCCGAGAATCATTCCGGAGAGACCGGCAAGAATGCCCCGCCTACTTATACTCCGGCTAACTCTTGTTCCAGGCGCTCGGCTTCGTAGTGGCTGACTAGTCCATCGACTAAGGCGGCCAGCTTTCCTTCCATGACCTCCGTCAGTTGGTGGAGGGTCAGGCCGATGCGGTGATCTGTTACTCGGTTCTGCGGGAAATTGTAGGTGCGGATTTTTTCGGAGCGGTCGCCGGTTTTGATTTGGCCGCGGCGCTCCGCGCCGATGGCGGCTTGTTGTTTCTCGAGTTCCATTTCGTAGAGTCGGGCGCGCAGCACGCGCATGGCTTTTGCGCGATTTTTGATTTGCGATTTTTCGTCCTGCTGCGAAACGACCAGGCCGCTGGGGATGTGCGTGATGCGCACTGCGGAATAGGTGGTGTTCACGGATTGTCCACCGGGGCCCGAAGAACAGAAAGTATCGACGCGCAAATCTTTTGCTTCGATTTTAATGTCGATTTCGTCTGCTTCGGGGAGGACCGCCACGGTCGCAGCAGAGGTGTGAATGCGGCCTTGCGTCTCCGTTGCGGGGACGCGCTGGACACGGTGGACGCCGCTTTCATACTTCAGCTTGGAATAGACTTTGTGGCCCTGAATGGCCGCTACGATTTCCTTGACACCGCCGAGATTGGAAGGCGAGCTTTCAAGGACTTCCACTTTCCAGCCGAGCGTTTCCGCATAACGCGAATACATGCGGAAGAGTTCGCCTGCAAACAGGGCGGCTTCGTCGCCGCCGGTTCCGGCGCGGATTTCCACGATGACGCTTTTCTCGTCGTTGGGATCTTTCGGCAACAGGAGCAGCTTTAGTTCGCGTTCGACAATTTCTTTCCGCGCGAAGAGCTGCTTTTCTTCATCCAGCGCCATCTGCTTCATCTCTGCGTCTTCGTTTTCGACGACCATTTGGTGCGCCCCGAGGAGATCCTTTTCGATTTGCTTGAACTCGCGGTGCTTGGCGACGATTTCCTCGAGTTCCGCATGCTGCTTGGCGATCTTCTGGAAGCGCGCGGAGTCCGACGCGACTTCCGCGGTCGAGAGCTGCTGCGTCAACTCGTCGTAGCGCGTACCGAGCTGATCCAATTTGTCCGACAATGTCATTACGGCCATAGCAAAACCTCGCAAAGAATAATGACTGGTGATTCGTGACTGGTGACTGGCAAAAAAAGGAGCGGCGCTCCAGTTTGGAAGCGAGAGGAGAGTCAGCTAATAGAAGGCGGCGTACATCGCAGTGCTCACAGATAAGAATACCGCTTAAACCGCAAATACGCAATTGGATGCACGCGGCGGTTATCACGATGCGCGCCACGCGGGCCGGTTGCCCCGATGCGACGCGGTGTACTACGATGCGAATGGATTCGAGCGGACCGCCTCCTAAGGCGACCCTTGCAAAGGCTGCGGCAAATTGACAATGAGTGAAACGGCGCGATCCTTGGTCGAAGCTGGCGCGGCGGCTGCGCGTGAACCTGTTGTCGAAAGCGACGCCGGATTTCTTTGGGATTTCTGGTATCCGGCGATGCGCAGCACGGAGGTTACCTGCAACCGGCTGGCGACGGCGATGTTGCTGGAAGTACCGCTGGTTCTCGGGCGCGCGGCCGATGGCCAGGCTTTTGCGATGCGCGATTCGTGCCCGCACCGGGGAATTCCGCTTTCTTATGGACGATTTGACGGGCAGACGGTGGAGTGCAGTTATCACGGTTGGAAATTTGAGGCGTGTACGGGGCGCTGCGTCGAAATCCCATCGCTGACTAGCCAAGACAAACTCAAGGTCGAGCGCATTTTTGCCGGGCGCTATCCTTCGGAAGAGCGCGATGGGTACATCTGGGTGTACATGAACTCCCAAGGATCGCGATCGCCGGAGTCGGTTCCAGCGGCACCGAAACTGACCGTTTTCAGCGAAAACTATAGAATCACGCATCTTGCTTGTGAGCTGCCCTCGCACGTCGATCAGGGCATCATCGGATTGATGGACCCGGCGCATGGGCCGTTTGTCCATCAATCGTGGTACTGGCGGAGCCGGCACAGTATTCACGAGAAGGAAAAAAAGTTTGAGCCGATTCCTAACGGATTTCGGATGAGCCCGCACACGCCGAGCTCGAACAGCGCGCCTTACCGCATACTGCAGAAATATACGGGCGAGCCGGTGACTACGACCATCGATTTTGTTTTGCCGAATATCCGGACGGAGGAGATACGGAGCGGGAAGCTGTGGTTTTCCAGCCGAGCGACCGTGACGCCAGTGAGGCGAGACCTTTGCCGGATTGATTTTGTGGCAGCTTGGAATTTGCTGCTACCAGTTTCGATTTTCCGAATCTTTGCCCAGAAGTTTTTGCGGCAGGATCAAGAGACGATGATCCTGCAGGCTGAGGGATTGAAGCACAATC
>Ga0210384_10004109_pt1 | contig 16410 bp, 12 predicted proteins | sample IncBWH2MmetaG_FD_160574 | JGI IMG/M metagenome (GOLD analysis project Ga0210384, IMG submission 160574) | Forest soil microbial communities from Barre Woods Harvard Forest LTER site, Petersham, Massachusetts, United States - Inc-BW-H-2-M | ecosystem: Environmental > Terrestrial > Soil >...
GCAACGGCCTACGAAGTGGTCGAATTGTTAGAAGTATCGGTGGCTACGGCGGTCAGCGAGTGCGAGGCGTTCGTAGCACTCGTGGTGTTCCAATTGATCTGGTACGGTGCGCTGGTTACCGCTGCCCCCAGATTGGCGCCGTCGAGCTTGAACTGCACACTGGCTACCGCTACGTTGTCCGAAGCTGTCGCGGCTACCGGAATCGTTCCCGTTACCGTTTGATTCGCCGTTGGTGAGGTGATCGATACGCTTGGGGGTGTGGAGTCACTGCCCACCGTCACCGTTATGGCATTTGAGATCTTCAAGTTGCCGGTCGTGTCGGCGGCTAACGCTGTTAGGGTGTGAAACGACCCAGTAATCACCGTACTCGTATCCCAACTAACTTGGTAAGGTGGGCTGGTCACGGGCGATCCTAAGTTTGCGCCATCCACCTGGAACTGCACATTGGCCACGGCTACGTTGTCAGAAGCGGTCGCTGCGACTATTACAGATCCCGATACCGTGGTATTCGCCGTCGGAGCCGTGAGCGATACCGTTGGCGGAGTCTTATCGTTACTCACGATCACCGATATCGCACCGGATGTGCCGACGTTCCCGGCTCCGTCACGGGCCAAGGCGGTGAGGTTGTGAACGCCATTACTTACTTGATTCGTAATCCAATTCGAAGCCCAATTGCCCTGAGTACTCGTGACTGGAGGTCCAATATTGACGCCATCCACCTTGAACTGCACGCTGGCAACCCCGACATTGTCAGAGGCTGTGGCCGACACTGTCACCGAGCCCGTAACTGTTTGATTCGCCGTTGGAGCGGCAATTGACACCGTCGGCAGCGTTTTGTCTGCACTGCCCAATACATTGACTGAGACGCTGGTCGGTGTGGACTGTATGTTCCCACTATCGTCAATGGCACGGCTCTCGATGTTGAGGGAGCCTGGAGCAAAAGGAGTCCAAGAGAACGTCCAGCTTGAACGTCCTGTCGCAGGGTGCCAGCTTTTCCCGCCATCAACTGAAACTTCTATGCCGGCAACGACTCCGCCACCGGAATCGGTCGCCGTTCCAGAAATCGTTAGAAGAGCGTCGACAGGAATATTTCGACCAGGGGACGGAAAGGTAATGACCGAGCGGGGTGGCGTCCGGTCAGAACTTTGCAGTGCCGCGACAAGGCCTGATTGCAAGTTTGCCGGCTGAACGCCCATGTCTGCAAAAAGATTGACAGTGGCCTGCTGCATGTTGAGATCAACAGGAGTATCGTCTGCTGAATTGTCGTGGTTGGAATCGAGCCCATAGGCCCACTGCACCGTTCCCGCCCCAAAAACAAGGCCAGTGCCGTTATAACGATACAGGGTCAGATGGTGCGTAGCTGTGCCCGGTCCATAGGCATTTCCGTAATCCAGGATGTCCTGAGGAACGGACACCGTTGTCGTTGACATGCGGATAAGTCCGGCAGGACGAAAACCGTTGTCCAAATCTTCGTCCCACTCATAGCCAAGACTTCTTCCTGTAAGGTTAAATACACTGCCGGTGGGTTGACTCGCGACCGGAGTGTTGCGCCAAAATCGCATTTTTCCGTCGTCCGCTGGTACAGTCATAGTGTAGGTACAACAATTCACAGTGAAGATCGTTCCAGATAGACCATTCTCCGGACGCCCCCCATCTGCCGGCGGACTAAAGGTCGGATCTCGCCAACTTCCGGTCCAGGTCGGAGGGTCCATAGGATCAATTACTGCATTTGCGTGAGTTTCCTTATACGACACTAGAGTTCGGTAAGCAGCGGTCCCGGAAGAAATACTGGGCTCCCATCGAGTCTTCCAGAATATTTCATTCCCGCTAAAAAACGCGAGGTTCACGCCAGCACTTCGGGCGGCCTCGACATTGGAACGCTGATTACCCGACCAGTACTCGTCATGACCGGATGAAATGAATATCTTGTGATTCAAGAGAAGGGTGCCGGAACGATCCGTGTCGGCTTCCGATATGTACGTTACGTCATAACCATTGGCTTCAAGCCACCGGATCATAGGATATTCGGCATTGAAGAAGAAGTTATGTGTCGAGTAGTCTCGAGTGGTAATCGGTCGGTTATAACTCACTTTGTAGGGTCGAGGTGCTCCGTCAACGGCTGGCGCACCGGAATAAAGAGAAGCGCCCCCCCATAAGTTATAGGCTTGCCATGTTGCGTCTGAGGTCTGGACGACAATGTCCGAATGACTGGAGTCATCCCTTACGACAAAAAAGATATGGCTACCCTTTGAGATCTGCGCCTTAGGGTCAGAACCTTGACGAAAAACCTTTGCAAAGTACACTCCCGACTTAAGAGTTTTTGGTACTGTCCAGGAGGCCGATACTGCCCAGTTCCCACAATCGAGCAATCCCGAAGTAGAATCCGTGAGGCAGGGCGGCTGAAATTGCGGCAGTGAAACAAAAGGAAAGATCGATGTGATGTATGCAGCTCCATCGCCTCCATAGTAACCCACTCTATAGATATCAAATTGATAAGCGGAGGAGTCCGTTTGTACCTTGAATTGGACGGTATCGCCAAGGTTGACACTCATTTGCGTGGCAAATCCCTGTATATATGGATCACTGGGTCCGCCATTCAGGTCCCAAATGATCGGTGGAGTTGGTGTTTGTGCTGACAGTGAAAAGCTATTCGCAAATAAAATCAGAACTGAAGCTAGTAGGCTGGATTTAGACATTCTTGTCCTTGGACTCGGATTGCGATTTGGAGGGGACGGTTTAAGATATGCGGAAAACTACGGGGACATACGTTTGCGGACCGTTAACTCACTACTGTCCGCCGACATTTGCCTGCTTCCGCGCGACGGCAAATAACTCTTGCGTGCCAAAAGATTGGCCTCGTAGACCTTCCGATCCGGATTGAACAGAGTTGATAAAAGCTCCGATCATCGCAAGACCGGTATACACAGGTCGTCTGAGAGACCAGGACCGAAGCGCAAGATTGTAGAAGAGGCCGGATTTAACTGCGTACTCTACGTCTGCGGATCCAAATGTAGAAATCAAGAGCTGGCTCAATTGTTCTCTAGTGTAGTGGCGCTTGTGATCTGGGTTCTTGTTCTCGACGAACTGACCATTCGGAGTAGTCATAAGGAACACGCCATCTGACCGAAGCACCCGATGTACTTCCCTAACAAACTCCGCGTCACGGTCGACATGTTCCAGGACCTCTACAGCTACTACGCAATCGAACTGTTCGCTGGGCAAGCCAGATTTAGTCATGTCATCATATTGGACCGCAGTAATATTGCTTCTCCGCTTGTAGAGTTGGGAAATAATATCGATATTGATCCCGAGGTGTAGTTGGTGCTGAATGTCGGCCGTCCTGGGGACATCGGTGATCATGACATCGGCAGGCACTCCTATGGTGTAGTGTGACTTCCTGCCACCCACGTCGAGAATTCTAGGTCTGTTATTTGATTGTAGGGCTATACTGAGCAATCTTTTTCTAACGATCTGATACAAAGTCGGCAGAAAGGGTTCCACACAGAGGTAGCGTAATTCAAAGCCTTTCAATTTTGTTGCTGGTTTCGGTTTTAGTGAAGTCATGAAATCCCTCAGTAATTCTCAAGTCGGATGTTAGAGAACGATACTCGGCCGTCTGTAACATTCGCTGCCCTTAGACCAATCCTTCACCCATGGTAGGCCTAACCACTCGTCCCGCGCTGTGGTTGCAACGTACGGGAACTCGCTTCCTTGATTTACAAAAGCAGTTGCAAACAGCCCAAGTGCGCGCCCAGTCACAACTGCAACGTAAAGTAACGCGCTGTTAATACGCCTTCGAGCTTTTCATACCTCATTCGTTCGCCACGTAGAGAAAAAGTGCTTCTTGCACTCCTTCTCAAGCCCGGGCGCTCGCCCAAAGAGTACAATGATGGGGCAAGCTCATCGCGTTAAACCAGCAAAAAACTTTCCAAGGTGTACACCGGAAGACCGCGCAAGTGATGCGTGCGTTAACCCGGCGATGAACCCCGAGCCGTAAGAAATGTGAAAAACCACAAAGGTAGTAGGAAGGTAGAGAACAAGTTGCCAGCCGAATCGCTGTGCAGAAAAGCACGATGCCACCAGACAACTTGCTAGATAGGTTAGGAAGATAGCCATTTCCAAATAAAACGCTTCCCGCGTTAGGATTCGCGATCGGAATGCCGCAGTGAAGAGAATTGTAAAGATCAAGACCAAGTTTGTGAGGACAAAGATGCCGGGCATGAGATGGCGCCACGAAGCGGGGAGTCTGTGCTTACGAATAACCGCGACTTTCCAGAAGCCGTATTGGAAGTACTGCTGGAACAGAGAGACAAGGGTGGTACGCGGGCGATACCACGAAACGATTTCGGACGACTGCCAGATTTTGCCCCCTGCGCGAGTTATGCGCAGGTTGAGCTCATCATCCTGATTCCTCACCAGCATTTCATCAAACAGCCCTAAGGTCTCCAAGGTTTCTTTCCGCCAGCAACCGTACGGGACCGTGTCGACATAGCCACTAAAGTTGTCATCATGGAATCGGGCTCCACCTGTCGAAAACGGACTGTGGTAAGCCGCCTGGATGGCCCGCGCCCACAAACCATCTGCTTTTGTTCTGGCAGGACCGCCCACGTTGGATGCCCCAGTTCGCTCCAACACTTCTACGCAATTCCTGACATAATCAGGCGCGTACTCGGTATGCGCATCCATTCGTAGGATGATGTTGCCGCGGGCTTGTCTGATTGCGGCGTTTAGTCCGGTAGAGACAATTCCAGTAGGATTCTCAATGACCGTGATATTTGGATTGCTCTTAGCCGCTTCTGCGAGGCGTTCGGTCGTGCCATCATTGCTGCCACCGTCCGCAATAATGACCTCCCAATCGAAGTCCGCCAAATCTTGCGTGAGCAAAGAATTTAAGAAGGCCTGAACGTGATTGACCTCGTTTCGGCAGGCAACGACGATGGATAGTGTTCTGTCCTCCGAACAGAGTGCAGTTTCCAGAATCAACTGGGGTGACGGCCTTGAGGAGTGCGGTTGAGCGGGTAGGGTAACCATGTTGGACTTTAGTATGACCAGGGTTTTCGGATCAGCAGTGGTTGACGATAGCCATCGCTCGTGCCTAAAAGCTCCGGCGAAGCAAGCGCAGTACCCTGATATCCGGAAACAAATCCGCCGCCGATGCGTGACATCAGACGGCAACAGCAACAGCGGCTATAAGCGCAGTTACGACCAGATTCTGCTCAACTTCTGTCATCTGATGATAGAGAGGCAAAATAATGGAGCGATCCCGTGCCATCTCACTGTTTCGTAGATGAGTGCACGAGTTTTCCGCGTGCGCTGATGCGTCGGTTTTTCCGCCACAAGACCACATTGCGGGTAGATACGCTGGCTCTTGGTGGGCACACATAACGCCGCGGCGCGTCGATATGCCGGCATCTAACATGGTTTGCATAACAACTGTCTGATCGATCCCGTCCGGAAGTCTGACGCAGTAACTCTGCCAGTTGGTGCGAGTCCAGGCAGGTTCATGCGGAGTCACCAAGCCAGGAATGGCTTTTAGCAGATCATGATAACATTGGGCCAGATAGCGTCGACGTTCGATAATTTCGTCCAATCGCTTCAATTGTTGACGGCCGACTGCCGCCTGTATATCAGTCATGCGGTAATTGAATCCAACTTCGTCATATGATTCGAAAACAACCCTATTTGCTTGGTGTCGGACTGTGTCGGGGACGCTCATGCCATGCTGCCGCCACAAGCGAAACTGATGATCCCACTCAGCGCGCGCTGTCGTTAGCATTCCCCCGTCGCCCGTCGTCAGGAGTTTCCTAGGATGAAATGAAAAACAAGCGATGTCCGCGTGTGGCTTGCCAATTTTTTCCCACTTATTGGTCCAGAGAATTTCACTTCCAATCGCGCAAGCAGCATCCTCGATTACCGGTAAGCCATGTCTGCGAGCAATTTCCAAAATTCTGCTCAAATCACACGGCATACCTAATTGATGAACGCATAGGATCGCCCGCGTTTTACCTGTGATCGCTACTTCAACGTTTGCCGGATCTACATTAAAGGAATCAGGAGCAATATCCACAAACACAGGAGTAGCATCGCAATATCGGATACTGTTGGCAGTAGCAATAAAGGAGTGACTGACGGTAATGACCTCATCACCCGGACGCACGCCGGCCGCCAACAGCGCCAAATGCAGAGCTGCCGTACAACTGGAAACAGCACAGGCAAAGGGCGCTCCTGTGTACGAACAGAATTCTCTTTCAAATGCAGCGACCTCTGGGCCTTGTGTCACCCAACCGGACAGTATGGCTCTCGCCGCGGCCTCGGCGTCGCGCTGATCCAGAAATGGCTTGGCAACGGGAATCATGGTCTCAGGCATGTGTCGCTCGAACGGCGAGTTTTTCTTTACAATTCCACCACTCCCAAAGGCGACGCATTCCGTCTTCCAATTTAACCCCGGCTTCAAATTGAAGCATGGCTTTAGCTCTGTCAATATTTGCGAGACGTCGTGGAACGGGATTTGCTTTCCGTTCTGGCCCGTATTCGGGACGTAGTTTGGACCCGGCAATTTTGAGCAAAATCTCGGCAAGTTCGTTGAGACTGGTTTCCACTCCGCTTCCTACATTGAAGACTTCGTCGGATAACTCGGATTGTGCGGCAAGCACATTCGCGCGCGCGATATCCTCAATATATATGAAATCCATTGTCTGTCGGCCGTCTCCAAGAATGAGTGGAGGCTGGCCGGAGGCGATGCGCTCCATCCAACGGATTAAGACTTCCGTGTAGACACCGTATATGTCCATGCGCGGACCGTAGACGTTAAAATAACGCAAAGCAATATACGGAAGACCGTACATCTCGTTGAAGCTTCGCAATAGGCCTTCGTTGAAAGTTTTCGCCGCGCCGTAGAAAGTTCGATTGTTGTAGGGATGCTCCCGCTCAGAGGTCGGGAATTCGTCGGACATACCATAAACCGACGCCGATGATGCGGCAACCACCTTTTGTACTCGAGCATCAACAGCGGCCTGCAATACATTGAACGTTCCGTCCACCAGAATTTCGAGTGCCAGGCGAGGATCTTCGGCACATTGCGTTATGCGAATTGCTGCCTGGTGGAACAGGATATCGACATCGTGCATCACTTCCGTTAACAACGGGCGGTCTAATATGTCGCCTTCCACAATGCTCACGGGCCCGTTAGCCATCGCCCAGGCGAGGTTCTCGCGTCGTCCACGAACGAAATTATCGAGCACGATGATCTCTTTTGCACCAAGTCGTACGGCCTCATCTGCAATGAATGAGCCCACCAGTCCTGCTCCGCCGGTAATGAGAATCCTCTTATTTCGCATTTTTTATCCTCAACTCACTGTGTAAGTACTCTGTCTCAGATCTTTTGCGCGCAGCTTTTAGGGACATATTGTCGTTATGCGAGTGACATCGATCGCGAGAGGGGGAGAGAAAAAACAACATCCGTGCAATGAACTAGTCGCCTGAAATCGCAACTTCAGACAGTTCAGTTATCCTGAATTAGGAGGCATGTCAATTGGAACGAATGTCAAAGGCTGCGGTTCAGCTATAACCGTACATAAAAGGCGCACTTGTTGGTGGGGGACGTTATTCTTAGGGACAAGTGCCTTGGTTCGTCTCCTAGAAAGCCCAAAGCTAATCGCCGCGCGCTGGCTTCACCTGCGGCTCCAGTTGAGAAACAGAAATCCTTGTCTGCGCGCTGCGGAAAAAAATGGAAAACCGCCTTCCGGCGAATGCGAGACTCAAGAGTCCAAAACTGGAACTCGTCAGAAATACCCAGCCGTGTAACAACAGTGTGATGGCCAGCCCCTCGCTCGGACTGACACCGACAGACTGGAAGGCAGCCACGCCAAATGCCTCATATGTCCCCAGGGCCGCAGGCGCTGCGGGTATTACAAAGCCAAGTCCAATTACGGCTGCAACAAACATCGCCGAGTTGCCGGCAACACTGACATTCACTGATCCAGCCATCGCCCATATTAGAGCGGCCTCCGTCATCCAAATGACGATGGTAATCAGGAAAATGACAATCAACTGTTCGCTAGACTTTATTTCGCGAAGTGCGGTTGTGAATGCACTGAGCAACTCTGACACCCGGTTCGTTAGTCTTGGAAGATGCATCAGACGAATAACCCAGAGGACTTTTGCCTTAACCGGTTCAGCCCAAAGACGCAGCGCGAGTAAGAAAATCAGGGCTGCAGCGAATGTCAGGCCAGAAACCGCGCCTAGCTGCCAAACCCAACGAGGTGGGGTAAAAATTGCTATGGAAACGAGTAATAGCGTAAGTAAGGCACAGCCATCTGAAATTTTTTCAATACCAAGCGTGGCAACGGCCTCGCCGGTATCGCTGGCGGAAAACTTTCTGCCAATTAATGTACAGCGTGCCAAGTCTCCCAGACGCCCGGGTAATAAGTTGTTTGCGAGATTTCCGATGGCCGAGACTTGAACACATGCCTTCAACGTGGGGCGTGACCTGGGTGGGAACATTCCTTTCCATCGCCAAGCGCGCAGAAGTAAATTGGCAGCGGAGATCGCCAACGCCAAGAAGACCCAATCGCCATTGATATGGCCAAGAAGCCTCCAGGGCTGCGCCACCCCGACCTTTTTGAAAACGAGAATCAGGCAAACGGCACCGATAACAATGCCGACCAAAAACCTTCTAATATTTGTTTTGTTCATTAGCAGTTAACGATCCGAACGTACCGACGCAATGGGCGGTGAGTCTAAATGCTGCGAATCTGCATCTCGGTGCGGTAAGGTGGAAGAGCGGCCGGCAGCGGCCTCAATCAGATACCGGGGGCGATGCCGCGATTCATCTAAAGCACGCCACACATACTCCCCCAGCATGCCCATCATCATCATTTGAACCCCACCCAGGATTAGAGCTACGACCATTAGATACGACCAACCGTGCGGTGCAGAACCACGCAAAGCAGCAATGGCCAGAAAAGTCGCATAGAGAACACCGAGAACAACAACGACGGATCCGGCACTGGACATGAAACGGATCGGGAGATATGTAAACGAAGTTACGGAATCAACCACAAGCTTGAGCTTCTTCTCGAGACTCCACCCCGATTTTCCTTTTACGCGCGCTTGCTTATCGTAGGTGATGAAGGACTGGCGGAACCCCATCCAGGTAATTAGCGCAAAAATACTGACGTTACTTTCGTTGAATTTCGTGAAAGCATCGATCACCTGTCGATCCACCAAAAGAAAGTCCGCACCTGAAGCCGGCATGTCCTTGAGTCCGACGACTCGCCGCATTAGGAAGTAGTACAACCGAGAGAACGTAAGGGTGCCAGCTGGCTCGCCCTTGCGTTTATTACGCACGGCCCAGACTACTTTCGCCCCTGCTTTCCAGGCACCAAGGAGCTGTGGCAGCGTTTCGGGCGGATCTTGAAGATCCGCCGCCATCACTACGGCGCAGTCTCCGAGCGCGTGATGCAAACCACACGCAATGGCTGTGTGAGATCCATAATTGCGGGCGAACCGAATAACTCGTACACGTGAGTCTGCTTGCGACAAGTTTTTGACCACCTCGAAAGTGTGGTCGGCCGAATGATCATCTACAACTATCCATTCCCAATCCTGCTCTTGGCTTGCCAAAACTTGGTCCAAGCGGAGGTGCAAAGCTTGGAGGCTCTCCCCCTCATTGTAGGCGGGCGTAATGACCGTTAGAAGGTGCGGGCGCCCCATACTTTGTACGGCATCCGACGGTTTACTAGGCATCTTTATTTGCCTCGGTCCGCGAATCGATTCCTTCTTTCGGGACCTCGTGATTACAACCATCTTTGTAACCCTCCCGCCAACGGAGGAATCGAGCGGGTACTCCGGCCACAACCGCGAAGGGAGGAACATCGTTGGTGACAACAGCTCCAGCACCTACGATGCTGCCCTTTCCGAGATTCACGCCAGGGAGGATAACGGCATTGGTGCCGATATCGGCCCAAGCACCAATTCTGACCGCCCTAATTTCGAGGTCCGTTTGAATGATCGGCAAATCAATCGGTAGCCCGGTATGAGTTGATCCCAGTACTTTCGCTCCGGGTCCCCATCCAACGTGGTCTTCGATGACGAGATTTCGTGCATCAAAATAACTTTGCGGGCCGATCCAAACATGATCACCGACAACACAAGTACCGTCGAACCGTCCTTGAAGATAGCTTCCGCTGCCAATGAAAACCCCACTGCCGAACTCAAAGGTCTCAAGATGTTTAAAACCCACCTGAGTTCCGATCATGAGTCCGTCGCCACAGCGTTTCGCCAAGGCACGGCATACAGCGCGACGGATCATGATTGAAAAGGAGTCGTCACCCGCCTGAAACCGCCCGTAAAGGTCCTTGAGCCAGTCGCGCCCATGCTCTTGAAGCATGAACTCCGTGAGGCCGACTTCAAACTGAGGATCAGGTTTGACCTGCTTCAGTCCGTGAACGGCTCTGACGACCCGGGTTCCGCTGTTGAGACTATCTGACATAATTGGTCGAGGTATTTGAATGCTTGGGCAACTAGAGATGTTGGTTGCCGTGGCGTCTTAGTAAGTGCCTTTTACTATGCCCCAAAAAGCAACACAGTGAGGATTATTGCAATGCAGGGAGCGCGTGTTCCCGAATTGGCTGCAAGCCCGTGCCCGCTGAGGCGGCTGCAACGCTGGTTTCAAGTCGGACTGGCTGCCCATACTCCCGCATAGACTGGGTCGCTGCTTCAAGGATCTTAACCACGCGGAGCCCAGCCAATCCGTCGGTAATCGGCTTCTCGTGATTTTGAATGCATCGGGCAAAGTGCTCGACTTCCGCGAGTAAGGCCTCTGATACGCTAACTTTCGGCGCCCACATATCTCCCGTGCGATAGCCAACGCGTATCTCTCGCATCTTCTCCTCGCTAACGTGGTTGCTCACGGTAATTCCATTGTCGTATACCCGCACCTTCTCGGTCTGTTCCATATCGTCATACACGATCATCTTTTTACTCGCGCCAATTAATATTCGGCGCAGTTTCACGGGAGCCAGCCAGTTCACGTGTACGTGCACAATCATTGATCCTTCGAAAAACAGCGTCATATAGGCAATGTTTTCTGCCTTGCCGGGAACATTGCTTAGCCCCGTGGCCGAGACCGCATATGGGCGGCATGGAAGCACGTAGTCCATGATCGACAGATCATGAACAGCCAGATCCCACATCACATTGACATCCTGCTGAAAAAGGCCCAGGTTGGCGCGCACGGAATCAAAATAGTAGATTTCCCCGAGCTCCCCACTGGTGATTAGTTCTCGCATTTTGCGTACCGCGCCGGTGTAAACGAAGGTGTGATCCACCATCAAGACTAGGTTGCGGACCGCGGCAGCCTCTATAAGCTCGAAAGCTTCTTCTGAATTGGCTGCTAAGGGCTTTTCAACCAAAACATGTTTGCCGGCTCTTAGCGCCTCCATTGCTATTCGAAAATGGGTGCATACCGGCGTGGAGATCGCGACAGCGTCAACGCGGGGGTCTGCCAGCATCTCACGATAGTCGGTCGACGTTTGAATTCCCGGGTAACGTTTATTGACATTAGCAAGTCGCTCTGGCCGTAAATCACTCACGGCTACGACCTGAGCTCCATTGGATTCCGCAAAGTTTCGCACTAGGTTCGGTCCCCAATAGCCATAACCGATGACGCCGACGGATATCATGATTAGATTTCTCCTTTACTCTTTTTTATGAATGTATTTATTAACGTTTGGCCTGAGCCGCGCTGCCAGGAAGGGACACCCCTGCAACACAACGCTCTAACTGGGGACGAAAAATTTTTTCTCGGGATGGTAATTATCTAGCGCACGACGTGGACGTTCTCTGCGATTTTGAGTCTAAGATATTTGCAAATTTTGGTAACCTAGAAAATCTCACGGCGAGACGGCAGATGCTTTCGGATGCTCGGTCAACGCTGCCGCGATGTCTTTCTTGGCCTTCTCTAAAGGACTCCAGTTTAATGGCAGCTGCCGAGTCAAAAATTCAGCGAGGGCGTTCGCCTCGCCATAGCGATGAGTGTGAATATATCCCTCTAGGAATGGAAACCACTCGGCCGGGTCTTCCGGAAGCAATCCGGTTTCACGCACCTCATCGGCAATGCTCGCGACTCTTCGCCAGTCTCCCAGTTGGGATGCCAATGCCGCACGTTCGTAAAAAAAACACCAGCTCGGCGGTGGGGGCGCACCGAAAATTGCGGAAGGAACGGTCGCCTGGGACGCAGTTCCGATCCGCTCCGTATGGGACAATTTGGTTACGAGTTGTGCGATACCCGGAGTGAATGGACTCGGAGAGTCACCCGAAAGGATCTTCAAACATCCGGAAGCAGGCAACCAGGCCGCAACAGCACGAGTGGCGTCGCCATGGAAGTGCAACGTGCGCACGGTCGCTGCAAGCATGACCGTCTCGGCGGGTGGTCGCATTCCTTCATCCCCATGCGCACTTACACGAAACACCCAATAGTTCAAATTTGGCGTAGATGGCTTGCCGCTATAAACGAGGTTGAGAGGGATACTAAGCGCGTAATCGGATTTAGGAGTGAGGTTAGACTCATCAACAAGCAGCAATGCTGTTCCCGGCGCAATTGAAGGCGCGCGCCAACTCAGTTGCCGAAAGAAATCCTTTTGCAGCGACCAATCAGCGGCCCAGGCTTCCTGATTTCGATACTGAAACGCGGCGGATGAGCCGACGAAAAGAGCCACAACGGCGATCGCATATCTGCGATTCTTCGCAACTGCGCTAATCACTCCTGCTAACAAGATACAAGCACCGAGCATAAGTGGCGTGCTGTATCGATCGGAGAGTTGGCCGAGAACCACGCCGCGATTGACGGCCCACACAGGCACCCCGCCGAGCACCATCGCGGTAATCCCAATAACGACCGCAGAGCGGGAGAAATTGGAAGAATTTTCCGCGGCCGGACCTAAATATCTAAGGAAAATCGTCATCAAAACGGCACTCAACACCAGAATCACCAAACCAATGAGCCAGACATGCGGCGTGCGCGAACGCAGTAGATATGGCGCAACCGTTTGCGACCATACCATTGCCCCGCACTCAAGCAGGTCGGATCCCGCTTGAAAAATGCGAGCCGAAAGCTGTCGAAGTGGGTGGGTAGCAATCGAGTGAGCGACTGCAAACTGGTCGGTAACCGCTCTGGTGCTGTGAAACAGAAACATTCGCCAAATCGTCCAACCGAACAAAACACCGCCGTATGGTAGCCATCTGGTCATGACACGCCGGAATCGTGCTCGCAGGTCAAAATGTGAACGATCTTCGAGAACCCAGAGTATCGGGACACGAAGCAGTTCCAATCCGACGAAATATTCAATAAAAACGATGCTTACGATAGATCCGATCACGCCTGCAAAAGTGAGTAAATAAGGTTTCCTAGAGCGAGTGGACCAAACCATGCACGCCAGTGATCCTAAACAGAAAAGCATCGGTATATAGATGCCCTGCAGGTGGATCCACGCCACGGAATGACCAGTAAAGCCCGGATAAACGGCGAATAGGCAAGAAACCATGCCCGCCTCAAGGAAATGGCCAGGCCATATTCCAATAATCATCCACCATACTGCGTAAGCGAGGGCCCCGCGAAGGAGGAGTGCCCCGACGTGGGCCCGAGCGGGATTGGTTCCCAAGAGCGGTGCGGTAACCGCAAAAAGCCAGGCAGTCGCCGGCCTATCAGAACCAACGTAGTCCTGAATTCCCTGCCAACCCAGTGAACTTGTTACCGTCATACCCGGCCAGTCGTCCCAGTAAAAACCGAGAGTGCTCAGTGTCGCTCCATAGGTGAGGGTGCAGAGGACCGCTAGTGCAATCGCGGCAAGCCCCGCGTTGCGGGCCAAACTGTCGCGGCCCGCACTCTCTGTTGTGGCATTTCCGCCGGTCTCTTCTAGCAACTCGTGCTGATCAAGAGTTGTAGTACCCAGATCGTGTGCCACTACGAAGCGCCCAGTCGATCGGTTGACCATCCGGAAGCATTAAGGAATGACCGTCGCGATGCGATCAAAATTCTGTTCACCGTGAGATACATGATGCGTTGAAATCTAATCATCTCCGATTTCCCAGGTAGAGCAGCCGCCCCGCAAAATCCAAATCAGTTCTCCTTCACCTGGCGCCCTAGTTGGGAGCCACTCCTCAGGCCATAAACACCGGCAATCAAATCTTCCCATTGTGGGAGGATCTTCGACCAATCGAACTCTTCCACTTTGCGGCGAGCGTTGCAGGACAATCGCTGCGCCAGGCCCGGTTCAGTGAGAATTCGTCGAATAGCCCCGGCCATCGCCACCGGCTCATCTGGAGGCACCAGTAAAGAATCGTAACCGTCCTCAAGCAAAAACGGAATACCCCCCACTTTGGTGCTGACGATGCACATGCCACTTGCCATCGCTTCGAGAATACTGACCGGAGTATTATCAAAATTTGTGGTATTCAGAAAAATATCACTGTTCTCTAACTCGCATGGTATTTGCGATGCCGGAATGGTGTTTTGGAATGAAATATGTCTTCCGGACAGTCCTAGTTCCGCGGAAGTGCGCTGAGTATGTGCCAGAGCGCCGTCCCCTTTGTCAGGTCCGATCATTGTCAAATGCAGTCCGGGGAATTCGTCCTTCAAAAGCGCAACGGTGCGCGGTGCAAGAGAAGGGTTGTAGAGATGATGAAACTTCCTTAACCAAACCAGCCGGGCACTAACATTGTGTCGCGGACGGAATTGGAAAGCGCTGACGTCCAGGGAATTTGGAAGTAACTTCAATTCGCTGCGGTAAGGCCGCATCGCTTCGAATAAGTACCGAGACGGAGTGGTTACCGCAGCGGCCAGCCGAAGTTGGCGACGCAACCTCCAACTCCAACGTCTTCCAAATGCAGGCAGGTTTCCTCCATGAAGAGTCAAAATGTACGGCTTTCCGATTTGCCGTAGCAAAAGGCACACGACTTCCGACCATAGAAACGCGGGGCCGCTGAAAACGTCAACCAGTGCGACATCGAATAGATGCCTGCGATTCCACGAGGTGCGCAACATATCGAGGAGCCGGGCCGGACGGCTTGACCGGCTGGAGGTAGTGAGAACTGGCCATCCCGCGGAAGCCAACCGAAGCGCCAAATCGTCACAAACCCCTCTCGTCCCGAGCGAAGGTAATAGAAAATTGCTCACCATCAGAACACCGTGCTTTTCGACAACACGAGACGCGGGTTTATTGTTAGCGTCCACTTTGCTCTCATCAATCCAAGGCTTTGTTTCGATCATTTGGGGAGTGTACGTTTGTTGAAGACTTGTTACTCCTACTGCAAAACACTTTGATATATATCGCTAATCTGCTCGACGATGGAACCCGCGCTGAATCTAGACCGCACACGTTCCCGAAACTGGGTTCCGAGACGATTCCTGTAAGAACTGGACGCGAGCAACGTCGAGAGTGCTTCCGAAAGACTCTCTGGATTAGCGGGTGGAACAAGAATTCCACCGATGCCATGGCCAACGACTTCCGCGCACTGACCGACATTGGTCACCACAGCTGGCAGTGCCGCGTCTCCATACTCTAACAATGCAAGCGGTAAACCCTCAGAGATGGAGCTCAATACTCCAATCGCGCTGGCGCGGAGAATCGCCGCTACGTCTCGCCGCGGACCCAAATAAGACACGTTTTCATTTAAACCGAATTCTGAGATTTGAATCCGAACTTGACGAAGGTTTTCCGCTGAATCCGAAGCACCGATAAGCAGCAGATGAGCTCGTGGGACGGACTTTGTTACCAGAGCCATGGCACGAAGCAGTGTCGCGTGATCTTTCTGAGGTCGTAAATTAGCAACGCATACAATCCTTTTGTCGGGGTCGCCGGGGAGCTTGACAGTAGGTTGTTCAGTCTCGGAAAAATCGATGAGGTTCGGAACGTATCGCACCCGTGACGACGGAACATGCAAGCTCTGGCGCGACCAGTTTGCCAGTAATTGATTCACGGTAATCACCGCACCTATATCGCGCACTGCTATCCGATAAGCCCATAGCGGACGGTCATTGAGTTCGCAGCGTCCATAGTGGTCGTGCCAGATTACCGGCACAGAAGACAACGACCCAGCCATGCGCGCAAAAAAAAGGGACGTCCCATGAGCGTGTAAAATACGGATGTCGTGAGCCTTAATAAAAGTCACGACGGAAAGCAAAGCCACTATATCTAAAGTTCTTTTTCTCCGTAGTTGCAGGCGCCTAACGTGCGGGGCTACCAGGTCGGCAAGAGGGCCATCTGCGCGAGTGGTGCAAAGGTACGTCGCATATCGCTTTTGCGACAGTCGATTTACGAGATTCACGGCGACACGTTCCGCGCCACCGATCGCAAGAGAATCAACCACGTGCATCACGCCGATGGGTGACGGTTCCACGACATAGTTCAT
>Ga0210384_10004110_pt1 | contig 16408 bp, 15 predicted proteins | sample IncBWH2MmetaG_FD_160574 | JGI IMG/M metagenome (GOLD analysis project Ga0210384, IMG submission 160574) | Forest soil microbial communities from Barre Woods Harvard Forest LTER site, Petersham, Massachusetts, United States - Inc-BW-H-2-M | ecosystem: Environmental > Terrestrial > Soil >...
GCGGGAAAAGGGTTCCCGGAAGGAGGGTTTGATTTCCGAGGGCGGCGTCGCCTATCATCGCGGAATCCCTTGTGGGAGTGGGGCTTGGAGCAACGACCGTACCTTCTGGACTTCGCGGTCAAGGACACCTGGCGGATCTTCCGCATCATGGCGGAATTCGTGGAGGGGTTCGAGACGCTCTCCCAGGTGCCCCGGGCGGTCACGGTCTTCGGCTCCGCCCGGAGCCAGCCGGGGAGCGAGGACTACCGCCGGGCGGAGGAACTGGGCCAGGCCCTGGCCCGGGCCGGCCACACCGTGATCACGGGGGGGGGCCCCGGGGACATGGAGGCGACCAACAAGGGGGCGCTCCAGGCCGGGGGCGAGTCGGTCGGCCTCGCCATCGAGCTCCCCCACGAGGAGCAGCCCAACCCCTACCTCACCACCACCGTCTCCTTCCGATACTTCTTCGTGAGGAAGGTGATGTTCGTGAAGTACAGCAAGGCCTTCGTGATCCTCCCCGGCGGCTTCGGCACCCTGGATGAGCTGTTCGAGGCGGTCACCCTCGTCCAGACGCGCAAGGTGAAGCCCTTCCCCGTCATCCTGGCCGGGGACGACGGCTACTGGGACGGCCTTCTGGCCTGGCTCCGCAACACCCTGCTCGCCCGGGGCAAGATCAGCCTCGAGGATCTCAAGATCCTGAAGCGGGCGGCGACCACGGACGAGGTCCTGCGGCTCCTGCAGGACGACTTGGTGGCTTGATATGGGCCACCGCATCACCCTGATCCCGGGAGACGGCATCGGGCCGGAGGTGGCGGCGGCCGCGGTGCGGGTCTTCTCCGCCACCGGCCTCGACTTGGAGTGGGAGACGGAGCAGGCGGGGGCCTGCGCAATCGGCGAGCACGGCAGCCCGCTGCCGGCCCGCGTCCTCGACTCCGTCCGCCGCAATCGCGTGGCCCTCAAAGGGCCCACGGAGACCCCGGTGGGGAAGGGCCACCGCTCCGTCAACGTGGAGCTCCGGAAGACCCTCGACCTCTACGCAAACCTGCGGCCGATCAAGACCCTCCCCGGGGTCAAGAGCCGCTACGAGGACGTGGATCTGGTCGTGGTCCGCGAGAACACGGAAGACCTCTACAGCGGCCTCGAACACGTGGTGGTGCCGGGGGTGGTGGAGTCGATCAAGGTCATCACGGAGAGGGCTTCCACGCGGATCGCGCTGTTCGCCTTCGAGTATGCGGTAAAGCACGGCCGCAAGCGGGTGAGCGCGGTCCACAAGGCCAACATCATGAAGCTCTCCGACGGCCTCTTCCTGGACTGCTGCCGGATGGTGTCCCGGGAGTTTCCGAACGTGACCTACGACGAGATCATCGTGGACAACTGCTGCATGCAGCTCGTGCTCGACCCCACCCGCTTCGACATCCTCCTCCTCGAGAACCTCTACGGCGACATCGTGTCCGATCTCTGTGCGGGCTTCGTGGGCGGGCTGGGCATGACCCCGGGCGCGAACGTGGGGGAGAAAACGGCGGTCTTCGAGGCCGTGCACGGCAGCGCCCCCGACATCGCGGGGCGCAATCAGGCCAACCCCATGGCCCTGATCCTCTCCGGGGTGATGATGCTAGAGCACCTGGGGGAGATGGAAGCCGCCCGGCGGGTGCACACGGCCGTGCTCGCGGTGCTGCGCGAGGGCAAGACCCTCACCCGCGATCTGGGGGGCAGCGCCGGCACCACCGAGATCGCGGAGGCGATCGCCCGCCGCGTCTAAGGGCCTTACCTACGCCCGAAGATGGCGTGCAGGGCCCAGTTCACGACCGTCACCACCAGGCTGCCCAGGATTCCGGCCACGAGGCCCCGGACGTGGTAGCCGGGCAGGAGGAACTGGACCACCCAGAGCAGGATCCCGTTCAGGACGAAGTAGAACAGCCCCATGGTCAGGATGAGGGCGGGGATGGACAAGAACAGGGCTATCGGGCGCACGATCAGGTTGAAGAGGCCGAATAGCGCCCCCGCCAGCAGGAGGTGCAGCCAGTCCCCGGTGAAGCGAATCCCGGGGACGATGGTGGTCGCGAACAGCGCCACCGCGTTGCCGATGATGGAGAAGAGGATTCCCATGGCGATCTCCTTATGTGAAGCGCGGGTTCAGGGCGCGGGCGTTTCGGGGACCAGGCGGTAGTCCGGGGGGACCTCGAACTGCGTCTTGGGCTGGGGGCCAACCAGGATCCGGGTGATGGTGGAGGAGGTTTCGTGCACCTGCCCGAGGACGGTGATCCGTGACCGTGTCTGCATGGGGAAGCCGGGGAGCTGCCGGATCTCGCTGAGCAGGGCCCCCAGGGACTGGCTGGCCCCCGACCATTCCAGAAAATCCGCGAACGCGTCCACCCCGACCGGGATGGCCTCGGTCACGTAGAGGTCCATCACCACCGAGGGGGCCGTGATGCGGTATCCATGGCAGGGCTGCCCGGCGATGGTCTTGGGGGTGCCGAGGGCGGCGGTGCGCACCCTTCCGTTCTCCGCCCCCCCCATCAGGTCCCCCGCCATGGAGAGGTCCATTTGGGAGCGGGCCCGCAGCCGTTCCACATCGATGACCACCGCCACCTTCTGCTCGGGGTCGAGCCGATACGCCTTTCCGGTGTCGAGGCGGAGCACGAAGGCGGGGCCCGCGGGCGCGTCTCCTGCTTCCAGCCGCATGCGCTTGCCGGAGCACCAGACCCTCGAGTGAACCCCGGGGCCGCCCGGCTTGCCGTCCGTGCTCGTGAGGGTGGCCTGCTCGAAGTACAACTCGGCCGGGGGAGCGGTGGCGGCGGCGAGGAGACCCAGGAGGGCGGCCAGGAATGGGCTCAAGGGTTACCTCCGAGGGCTGGACAAGACGACGACTCCTATCATACAGTCTGGCGTTCTCCGCCCCCGCGAAAAAGGTGGCATGGCTTGAAGACCCCGGTCGATCCCTCGACCTTCCGGCAGTCCCTACTCGATGCCCTGGAGGCCGGCCCCGCCCACGAGGAGGAGCTGCTCGCGGAGCTGGATCAACACCGGGCCCGGGGCACGCCCCTTTACTCTTCGATCCTCAACATCCTCACCCATCTGAACTTCTCGGAGGCGGAGGCCCAGCGCCACTGGCGCCGGTTGCAGAGCCATCGTGAGCAGCTGCGCTCCCGGCTCGGCCGTGACGCCGGGCTGCGGGTGGCCCTGCTCGACTACTTCCTTAACATCGACCGCGAGCTCAAGAACCCCAAGGTCATCGAGATCTCCAGCTACGCTCGCACCGAGCGCTCGGCGGTGACGGATGGCCTCACCGGCCTGTTCAACCACAGCTACTTCCTGCAGGCCCTGCGCCAGGAGGTCCTGCGCGCCAAGCGCCACGAGCTGAAGACCTCCCTCGCCCTCTTCGATCTCGACGACTTCAAGCGCGTCAACGACAGCCGGGGCCACGTGGAGGGAGACCGGATCCTCGCCCGCTCCGCCGCCCTGATCCGGGAGAGCGTGCGCGAGATCGACCTGTCCGCGCGTTACGGGGGGGAGGAGTTCGCGGTCATCCTGCCCGAGACCTCCGGCACCGGGGCCTACGTGGTGGCGGAGCGCGTCCGGCGCCGAATCGAGGAGCGCTTCCGCCGCGCGAAGATGGTGCCGAAGGTGACCATCTCGGGGGGGGTGGCCACCTACCCCGACGATGCGGGCACGCCCGCCGACCTGATCGTGAAGGCGGACGAGGGCCTCTATCGCGCGAAGGCGGCGGGGAAGAACAGGATCACCCTCACGCGGGGGGAGCGCCGGCGCCATCTGCGCGTGCCCGCCGACCAATCCGTCACCCTGGGGGCCCCCGGCCCGCGCGTCGCGGCCCGGGTCAAGAACGTCTCCGAGGGGGGCCTGCTCATGACCCTCAAGAAGCCCGTGCCGGTGGGGAGTAAGGTCAGCCTCGTCATCCGCTCCGCCGACTCTCCCCGGGTGGGCCTGCGGGGAGAGGTGGTGCGGGTGGAACCGGCCTCGGGCCGGGTGCATCCCAGCTACGACGTGGGGGTTCGTCTGCTGCCCAACCCCGACCGCTCGGCCCACCTCATCCCGCGCGGCGCCAAGGCCCCGGCCGGCGCCTGAGCCGCGCCTCCCCGCCAATGCTGTCCGGCAAGCGGAGCCCGGGCGACCGAGCACCGTGGCTGGGCGTGTGGTACTCTGTTCACCCCATGGCGCGCCGACGCCACGCCCTGCTGGCTTTCGTCCAGCTCTCGTTCGTCGCCTGCGGCGGCACGGGCGGCCCCACCCAGCCGACTCCCCCCCCCGAGCCCACCTACCCCGTCACCGCGGTCGTCTTCTACGACGAGAACGGCAACGGCGTGCTGGATCCGAACGAGGCGGTGCGCCTGCCCCAGGTGGACGTCGTGGTGCAGGGTGTCGGCTCCGCCAAGACCGCCGCCATTACGGGCCAGGCCGTGGTCATGGGCGTGAAGGCGGGAAGCCAGTCCGTGGCCATCCGAACCGAGAGCCTTCCCATGTTCTTCGTGCCCGGCCCCCCGGTCGCTGTCCAGGTTCCGCAGACCGGGGTCGTGAACCTGCCCGTGGTCCTCCCGATCGGCTCGAACCAGCCCAACGTCTACATGGCCTTCGGGGACAGCATCACCAATGGCCTCGGGTCGAGTGACGGAAACGGCTACCGCCTGCGTCTGCAGAACCTGCTCGGGCCCTACCTCGGCCGGGCGGAGGTGATCAACGAGGGCAAGGACGGGACGTTCAGCAGTGACGGGGCGAACCGCATCCCGGGCCGGCTGTACCGGGATCAGCCCGCCTACACCCTCATCCACTACGGGACCAACGACTTCAACAACCAATCCTGCCAGGTGGGCCCCCCCTCGGGCTGCTACACCCTTGATTCCCTTCGCTCGATCGTGGACCAGGTGAAGGCCAGCCGGAGCCTCCCCGTCCTGGCCACGCTCATCCCCACCAACCCCGCCGTGAACCCGAGCGAGAACCTGTGGATCAACCAAATCAACCCGGGCATCAAGGCCCTGGCCGCACAAGAGGGGGCGCTCTTGGCCGACCTGAACGCGGTTTTTGTGGCCCAGGGCGGGGACCTGAGCCGCTTCTTCGCGGATGGTTTCTTGGGTGATGTCCATCCCAACGACCTCGGGTACGACCTCATGGCCCAGGGCTTCTTCAAGGCCCTCACCCAGGCTCGCTCGGCGACGGCCTCCGGCGTTTCTTTCTCGCCCGATTTCGGCTTCTCCGCCCCCGGCGGGAGAGGCCGGCCGGGACCCGCCCCCCCGGGAACGCGGGGGCGCTGAGGTCTCTGACATTCCTGTCGCTCCCCGGTTGGGGAGCATCACTTCTGTAAAGTGTAATAATGGGGACCGAACACCCATGCCCCCGCCCGCCGACATCCGCAAGCTCTCGGATCTCCTCGAAGTCAGCCAGACCCTCGGCTCCACGCTGAACCTGAAGGCCTCCCTCGCCCGCGTGCTCGAGATCCTCGAGGAGAGCCACGGCACCCTGTCCGGAAACATCGTTCTCCGGGAGGAGGGCGGAGGAGAGCTGGCGGTGGAAGCCGCCACCGGCGTGGCCGGGTCCGCCCGCGCCGCCCGCTATCAGGTGGGGGAAGGCATCACCGGCCGCGTGGTCCAGAGCGGCAAGCCGGTGGTGGTGCCCAAGGTGAGCCGCGAGCCCCTCTTCCTGAACCGCACCGGGGTCTTCAAGAAGTCGGGACGGGGGGAGCTCTCCTTCGTCTGCGTCCCCATCAAGGTCGACACCCGCACGGTGGGCGCCCTGGGGGTGGCCCTGCCCTACAACCAGGAGCGCCACTACGACCAGGAGGCCAAGTTCTACGGGATCGTGGGCTCCATGATCGGCCAGGCGGTGCGGGTCCACAAGCTCATCGAGGGGGAGCGTCGCCGCCTGCTGGACGAGAACACCAAGCTGCGCCAGGAGCTGCAGGAGCGCTACGACCTCCACAACATCGTGGGCAGCAGCCGGACCATGCAGCAGGTGTACGAGCAGGTGGCGCAGGTGGCGGGCACCACCACCACCGTGCTCATCCGCGGCGAGTCGGGAACGGGCAAGGAGCTGGTGGCCCACGCCGTCCATTACAGCTCGCCCCGGGCCAAGAAGCCGTTCGTGAAGGTGAGCTGCGGGGCCCTCCCCGAGAGCCTGATCGAGTCCGAGCTCTTCGGCTACGAGCCGGGGGCCTTCACCGACGCCCGCTCCCAGAAGAAGGGCCGCTTCGAGCTGGCCCACGGCGGCACCCTGTTCCTGGACGAGGTGGGCGAGCTCTCCGGGTCCACCCAGGTCAAGCTGCTGCGCGTCCTGCAGGAGCGGGAGTTCGAGCGCCTGGGGGGCGTGCAGGTGGTGAAGGTGAACGTGCGGGTGGTGGCGGCCACGAACAAGGACCTCGAGGCGGCGGTCAAGGAAGGGACATTCCGGGAGGATCTCTACTATCGGCTCAACGTCTTCAGCGTCTACATGCCCCCGCTGCGCGAGCGGAAGCCCGACATCCCCCTCCTCGCCGACCACTTCGTGGAGAAATACGCGGCCGCCCACGGCAAGGACGTGCGCCGCATCGCCACCACCGCCATCGACATGCTCATGAGCTACCACTGGCCGGGCAACGTGCGCGAGCTAGAGAACTGCATCGAGCGCGCGGTGCTGGTCTGCGAGGGGGGCGTCATCCACGCCCACCACCTGCCGCCCACCCTCCAGACGGCAGAGGTCTCGGGGACCCTGCCCCGGCGCTCCCTGGACGAGGCCCTGGCCAGCTACGAGAAGGACCTCATCATCGACGCCCTGAAGAGCGCGCGGGGGAACAAGGCCAAGGCGGCGCGGCTCCTGGACTCCACGGAGCGCATCGTGGCCTACAGCGTACGCAAGCACGGGATCGACACCGCCCGGTTCAAGGGCTGAGCCCCTCCCGGGGCCTACACTCCTGTTGTTCATTCCTTAAGAGTTCAACGAAAGTGTCGGACCCTCGGTCTGTCTGCTGCGTGGTCCTCTTGCCAATAACTTCTTTTGTCACTATTAGTTACGAATCAGATGGTCGCACCCCGTCCCGCGCGCATACTTCTTGCTCGTCCTCCGCATGGTTAGGAGTCTGAGGAGGGAGAAGCATGCTTCAGCTGCGCGAGGCGGGTTTGGGAGGGGGGAGTGGGAAGAGGGCGGAGGTGCTCCGATGAACGCGGCCGACACGGCCTGGATGCTGGTCTCGACCGCGCTTGTCCTTCTCATGACCCCGGCCTTGGGGTTCTTCTACGGGGGGCTCGTGCGCTCGAAGAACGCGCTCAACACCCTGATGATGAGCATTTCCGCCCTTGGCTTCGTGTGCCTGGCCTGGGTGGTCCTCGGCTACTCCCTGGCCTTCGGCCCGGGCACCCCCTGGTTGGGAGGGGTGAGCCGGGCCTTCCTTCAGGGCGTCGGCCTCGAGCCCCAGGGCACGATCCCCCACCTGCTCTTCATGGCCTACCAGGCCACCTTCGCGATCATCACCGCCGCCCTGGTCTCGGGAGCCATCGTGGAGCGGATGCGCTTCTCCGCCTATCTGGCCTTCATCACCCTCTGGTCTCTCCTCGTTTACTCCCCCATCGCCCATTGGGTTTGGGGAGGGGGCTGGCTGGGAGGAATGGGCGCGCTCGACTTCGCGGGCGGCACGGTCGTGCACATCAACGCCGGGGTAGCGGCCCTGGTGGCGGCCCTGATCCTGGGCCCCCGCAAGGATTACGCCCGCCAGGCCATCCTTCCCCACAACGTCCCCTTCACCCTCCTGGGGGCGGGCCTCCTCTGGTTCGGCTGGTTCGGGTTCAACGGCGGGAGCGCCCTCGCCGCCAACTCCTCGGCCGCCCTCGCCTTCGTGAACACGATGCTGGCCCCCGCCGCCACCCTCTGCGTCTGGACCCTCCTCGACCTCCGGCGGACGGGCAAGGCCACGGCGGTGGGGGCCGCCACCGCCATCGTGGTGGGCCTGGTGGCCGTTACGCCCGCGGCGGGCTTCGTGAGCCCCATGTCCGCCATCGTCCTCGGCGGGGTCTCCGCCCTGCCGAGCTATTTCGCGCTTCTCTGGCGGGCGCGCACGCGCCTGGACGACTCGCTCGACGTGGTGGCCGCCCACGGCCTGGGGGGCACGATGGGGGCGCTCCTGACCGGCATCCTCGCCCAGAAGTCGTGGAACGGCACCGCCGACGGCCTCCTCTTCGGAAACCCGAAGCAGTTCCTCATTCAGGCCCTGGCCGTGGCCGTGACCATCGTCTTCAGCGGCGTCTTGACCGCGGGTCTTCTCAAGCTGCTGAGCTTCGTGGTGCCCCTCAAGGTCGCCACCCGGGAGGAGGGCCTGGGGCTCGACGTGAGCCAGCATGGCGAGGAGGCCTACGCCCGCGACGAGGGCGCCATCCTCATCCTGTCCGAGTTCACGGCGGAGAGCCCGGCCCCGGTCGGGGTCCTGGCGGGCAGCCTCAAACCCGAAGGAGGCCGCGCATGAAGCTGGTGGTGGCCATCGTCCGTCCCGACAAGCTGAACGACGTGCTGGAGGCCCTCTTCCGGGCCGAGGTGCGGGGCCTCACCATCACCCGCGTGCAAGGCCACGGAGGGGAGATGGACCGGGTCGAGACCTACCGGGGCACCACGGTCAAGATGGAGCTGAGCGAGAAGGTGCGGCTGGAGATCGGCGTCTCCGACCACTTCGTCGAGCCCACGGTGGGAGCCATCCTGGCCGCGGGGCGCACGGGGACGGTGGGGGACGGGAAGATCTTCGTGCTCCCGGTGGAGAAGGTCTACCGCATCCGCACCGGAGAGCAGGACCAGGCCGCGGTCACTCCGGTCGAGGAGGTGCTGCCCGCCTAGCCCCGGAAGCGGGTACGATGGGCGGGTGAGAAAGCCCGTTGGACTCCTCATCGTCGCCCTGCTCGTAACCGCGGCCGCGGGGGCCGCCGAGGGGAAGGTCGAGGTCACGATCCTCGGCGGAGCCTCGCTCCTCGACGTCAAGAAGGACGTGCAGACCCCGATCTGCCTGGCCTGCCTGAGCCCCGCGCCCGCGGAGGCGTTCCCCCCCTTCCTGCCGCCCGACTTCCAGACCACGCACAGCGTTTCCTTGGGCGTGGGCTTCCTGCTCGGGTTTCGATTCGGCTACGATCTCGGCACCCACGCCCAGCTGGAGGCGGGCTTTGCGGTCGAGCCCTCCCGTACCCAGCGCACCGCGTTCACCTTCCGCTGCCTCGGCGGCGCGCCCTGCCCGTTCCTGGCCATTCGGCCTATCGAGGACAAGGTGGCGTCGTTCGACTACGACGCCGCCCTCCTCTACCACCTCGGGGGCTCGAAGCTCCGGCCGTTCCTCTCCGCCGGCTTCGGCGGGATCTCCTTCGACGCCCCCGACCGCGTGCACACCAACTTCGCCTTCAACTTCGGGGCCGGGCTCAAGCTGAGCCTGGGCCGGGTGGGAGCGCGCCTGGAAATCGGTGACCAGCTGGTGCTCGATCACTACCTCACGGGCAGGACCGAGCACGACCTCCGTGTCCGAGGGGGGCTCTTCTTCCGGCCCTGAGAGCTTAGTAGACGGTGTGGGTCAGGACCCCCCCGTCCACCACCAGTTCCGCCCCCGTGATCCAGCGGGCGGCGGGGGAGGCGAGGAAGAGACAGGCGTCCGCAACGTCGTCGGGCTGGCCCAGGCGGCCCAAGGGCACCGCCCGCTGGTAGCGCTCGACCCCATCCGGCCAGTCGCGATCGAGCCCCTCCCTCCAGATCAGGCCGGGGGAGACCGCGTTCACCCGGATCAAGGGGCCGAGCTCACGGGCCGCCGCCCGCGTGTAGTGGAGGACGCCCGCCTTGGCGGCGTCGTAGTGGCTGTGCAGGGGCGCCGGGTTGGTGCCCTCGATGGAAGCGATGTTCACGATTGCCCCCTCCCGCCCCTGGGCCTTCATCGCGCGGCCCGCGGCCTGGGTGCAGAGATGGACGCTCTTGAGGTTGGAGTCGATCACGAGGTCCCACTCCTCCTCCTTCATCTCCAGGAGGGGGGCCAGGGGGTAGGCCCCGGCGTTGTTGACGAGGGCGTCGAGGCGGCCGAAGGCCTCCCCGCAGCGATTGACCAGCCGCTCCACCTCCGCCCTCCGGGTGACGTCGGCGGGGACGGCCACGGCTTGGCCACCCGCGGCCTTGATCGTCTCCACCACGGACCGGGCCCCCGCTTCGCTCTCCCGGTAGCCCACCACCACCGAGGCCCCGGCCTGGGCGAAGCGCACCGCGATGCCCGCGCCCAGCCCGCGACCGGCCCCGGTGACGATCACGGCCTTGCCCCGGAAGTCGAGCAGCTCCGCCGGAAGCGGGATAGGTGGCATCTTCAAGCGGGGAGGATGGGCCTCTTCCGGTGCCAGTCCGTCGCTTGCTGGTAACGGTCGGCGATGGCCAGCAGGGTCGGCTCCGAGAAGGCGCGGCCGATGAACTGGAGCGAGGTAGGAACGCCCTTGGCGCCGAAGCCGTTGGGGACGCAGAGGGCGGGCACTCCCACCAGGTTGCCGGCGGGGATGGTGGCGGGGGCCTCGGGCCCCGCGGGCCCGGGTGATGGGCTCGGGGACGGCGTCCCCGGGAGCGGCTGGTCGAAGTCGTATCCGATGGGGCGCCCGCCGTCGCGCCGGGTGGGCGCCACCAGGGCGTCGTACTGGGAGAGGAGAGCGTCCAGGGCCGCCCGCATGGGCACCCGCACGCGCAAGGCCTGGATGTAGTCCACGGCCAGGGTCATCATCATCGCGTAGCCCCCCACGCGGTCCTTCTTGGCCCGGAGGCTCCGGGTACCCCCGCTCTCGATGAGGTCGCGGAAGGCGGCCGCGCCCTCGGCGCTCACGATCGTCCTCACGGCAGGCCCCCAGGGGAAGTCGGGAAAAGGCACGTCCGTGTCCAGGGTGGCGAAGGTGCGGAGGGACTCGAGCGACTTCGCAAAGTTGGCCTTCACTTCGGGGTCGGCCCCGAGGTCCGCGTCCTTGACCACGCCGATCCGGAAGCGCCGGGCCGGTCCCCCCTCCTCGGCCCCGCGCAGGTTGTAGGTGAAGCTCCCCTCGGTGGTGGGGTCCTTGGGGTCGGGGCCGGCGATGGCGGCCAGCACCAGACCGCAGTCGTCGGCGGTGCGGCAGAGCGGTCCCAGCTTGTCGAGCGTCCAGCAGAGGGCCATGGCTCCGTGCCGGGGGACGAGGCCGTAGGTGGGGCGCAGGCCGGACAGCCCGCAGAACGTGGCGGGGGTCAGGATCGAGCCGGACGTCTCGGAGCCAATCGCGAAGGCGACCAGGCCGGCGGCGGTGGCGGCGCCGGACCCGCTCGAGGAGCCGCCGCTCCAGTACTCGAGGTTCCAGGGGGTGCGGCCGGGCCCGGTAAAGCTGGCGTCGGGGTTGTTGTAGCCCATCCCGCCCGCGAGCTCGACCATGGCCAGCTTGGCCACGAGCACCGCCCCCGCCTCACGCAGGCGTTCGATCACGGTCGCGTCCTCGTCGAAGACCTGGTTCCGGTAGGGCTCCGCCCCCCAGGTGGTGGGGATGCCCCGGGTGGCCAGGAGGTCCTTGGCTCCGAAGGGAACGCCGTGCAGGGGCCCCCTGTACTTGCCGGCAATGATTTCCTGGTTCGCCTTGTGGGCCTGGGCCAGGCCCAACTCGCGGGTCACCGTCACCACCGCCCCCAGCTTGGGGCCGAGCGTTTCTAGCCGCTGCAGGTAGGCTTCGGTCAGGTCGACGGCGGAGATCTTGCGGCTCTTGAGCAGGAGGCCCAGTTCGCGGACGGACGAGAAGAGGATGTCGTCGTCGATCACCGACGGGCTCCTCTCTTAGCTGGGCGGGGCCGGGCGGCGAAGACGGTGACGGGCTCGTCGGCGTTCCCGAGCTTCCGCGCCTGCAGGCGCTCGGCCGCCTTCAGGTTCTCGGTCACGAGCTTGAGGACGGCCTCGGCGTCCCCGCTCTCGAAGTGCGCGCCGTATCGGCGGGTGGCCACCTCCGCGAGGGCCTCCGCGACAGGGTTCGGGGCGGCGGAAGCGGGTGACGGCGTCGGGGTGGGGGCCGCGGCCTGGGGGAGGGCAACGGCCGCGGGCGCAAGCGGCACCGCGGCGAGCGTTCCGAGGAAACGGCGGCGGGGCGTGGTCATGGATCCTCCTGGGCACGAGAGCTTACACCACGTGCGCGAGCCGCGTCCCTGGCTGGTGTTTTGGCGGACGCGGCCGCCAAAGGTGAACGCGGATTCTTGTACGCCTCCTCCGCCCCTGATACACAATGTCGGCGGCGCGGAGGCCGGTTCGGGCTGCAGTGGCCCGCCCGGCGCTGACCTATGCCGTCACCCGACTCGAGACCGCCGCAAACCCGAAGGCCTCACCTGCGGCGCGCGCTGGACGAGGCCGTGGCGGGCCTCGCCGGACTCGTTCAGCACGTCTTCTTCCGCAGGATCGAAGTTGTGGGGATGGAACGAATCCCCCAGAACACGCCGCTTGTTTTCGCCGCGAACCACAACAACTCCGTCGTGGATGGGGTCCTCCTGCTGGCCCTCCCGGGCGTGCGGCCCCGCCTGCTGGCGAAGAGCACGCTCTGGTCGCATCCCGTCATGCGCCCCCTCCTGGTCCTGGTCGGAGCCCTACCCGTCTACCGTCGTCAGGATCCGGGCGTCGACGTAACCGGGAATTTCGCGACCTTCGCTCGCTGCCACGAAGCCCTGCGGGCGAGAATCAACATCGCCCTGTTCCCCGAGGGCATGAGCCACAACGAACGGCATCGCCTTCCCCTGAAGACGGGCGCGGCGCGGATCGTGCTCGAGGCGGAGGATCGTTACGGGCCCTTGGGGATAGGCATCGTACCTGTGGGACTGAGCTACGAGGCCAAGGAGACTTTTCGTTCGCGTGTGCGGGTGAGCGTGGGTGATCCGATCGACCCCGCGTCGGAAGTCGCTCGCTACCGCAATGAACCGGGGGCGGCGGTTCGCGCGCTCACCGCCCGCCTCGCCGATGGCCTCGACCTCGTCACTCGTGGGGACGGCTGGTCGGGCGAGGCGCTCGCGCCTCCGCAGCCGACCGCGGCTTGGCTTCGGGCCGCACGCTTCCTTCTGGGGCCCCCCGTGTACCTCGTTGGCCTGGCCCTGAACTGGCTCCCCTATCGCCTGCCGGGCTGGATTTCCGACCGCATATCTACCACTCCCGACGAGCCTGCTACCTACAAGCTGCTGGCGGGTCTCCTGACCTTTCCGATCTTCTGGATCGCGGAGACGGCCCTCGCTGCCCACTGGGCGGGGGCGGTGGGGGGACTCGCCATGGCAATCGCCGCCCCCGTGAGTGGTTATGCCGCGCTTCGGTTCGCAGAGGAGCGCGACCTAAAGTGACGCAGAGGAATCGGGAGACCGACGTTGAGCCGAGCTCATCCACCGGCGGCCCACGCCGGGAGGTCTTCGGCTGGCTGATGTACCAGTGGGCCTTTCATGGCTTCCAGACGACCGTCGCCACTGTCCTCTTCGGGCCCTACCTGACCGGTCTCGCGCAGCAGGCGGCGGGCGAGAACGGCCGGGTGTTCGCATTGGACCTTGTGAGCGCGGTGACCGCGAAGTCCTTCTTCTTCTTTTGCGTCTCCTTGTCGGTGCTCCTTCAGGCGGTGCTGTTGCCCGTGCTGGGGGCCATCGCCGATTACTCGCACTCGAAGAAGCGCCTCCTGGTGCTCACCGGCTACAGCGGGGCTGGCTCGACCTGCCTGCTTTTCTTCGTGGGCGCGGGCCTGGACTTCCGCTGGGGCGGTCTGCTGTTCATTGTGGCCAACCTCAGCCTGGGCGCCACCACCGTCCTCTATAACGCCTTCCTACCTGAGATCGTTCCCCCTGAACAGCGCGACCGGGTCTCGAGCCGTGGCTATGCCTTGGGTTACCTCGGGGGCGGGCTCCTCCTCGCCGCCAACCTGGTCTTCATGCGCTTTGCACCGGAGCTGGGGGTTCCCCAGGGCCGCGCGGTGCGGCTCTCCCTGCTCTCCGCCGGCCTCTGGTGGGTGGGGTTCTCCCTCATCACCTTCCGTCGCCTTAAGTCGAGGGAAGCGGTGAAGGCCCGGCCGAGGGGGAGGAGCTATCTGGCCATGGGTCTCTCGGAGCTCAAAGGCACTTTTCGGGAGCTCGCCCGGCTTCCGCGCACGCGGAGCTACCTCATCGCCTATCTGTTCTTCAACGACGGCATCCAGACCGTCATCGCCGTGGCCTCGGTGTTTTTTGCCCAGGAGCTCTTCGTGGCCCGGGGCCGGGAGGTCGACGAGGCCTTCCTGCTCGGCCTGATGCTGATGGTACAGTTCGTGGGCTTCGCGGGGTCGCTTGTCTTCGAGCGCATCGCGATCCTCACCGGGGCGAAGAAGGCTCTCCTCTTTTCCCTCGCGATCTGGTCGGGCGTGGTCGTCTATGCTTACTGGGCCTTTCAGACCGAGGCCCAGGCCTGGGGGATGGCGGCGGTCATTGCTCTCGTTCTGGGCGGCTCGCAAGCGCTCTCCCGGTCTCTGTTCTCGTGCATGATCCCGCCCCACCGGGAAGCCTCCTTCTTCGGCATCTATGAGATCGCCAACAGCGGCACCTCCTGGATGGGCCCTCTCCTCTTCGGCCTAGTGGTGAGCGTCACCAACTCCTACCGTCAAGCCGTGCTGTCTCTGATCGTGCTCTTCGCGATCGGCTTTCTCTTGCTTCTCTTTACGGACACGGACCGGGCCATCCGGGAGGCCGGTCAGGACTGAGCGGCCCGGCTCCGCGTTCTGGCCCCGCCCGCCTAGAATCGCGCCGTGGCCACCCCCATCCCCCGGCCGGTCAAGGTTCTCGGCCTCGTCAGCCTGCTGACCGACGCCAGCAGCGAGATGATCTATCCTCTCCTGCCGGCCTTTCTCACGGGGATCCTGAACGCGAGTCCGGCCTTCCTGGGCCTCGTGGAGGGGCTGGCGGAGGCGGTGGCGAGCCTCCTCAAGGTCGCCTCCGGTTTTCTTTCCGATCGCTTGCCGCGGCGCAAGCCGCTGGTGGTGGCGGGCTACGGCCTCTCCTCCGCGGTGCGCCCGCTCGTCGCTCTCGCCACCGCCCCGTCCCACGTGCTGGCCGTGCGCCTTTTCGACCGCGTGGGCAAGGGCGTGCGCAGCGCTCCGCGGGATGCCCTCCTCGCGGAGATCACGCCCGAGGGGCAGCGGGGCCGGGCCTTCGGTTTCCAGCGCGCCCTTGACCACGCGGGGGCGGTCGTCGGCCCCCTCCTGGCCTCCGGCCTTCTCCTCGCCGGGAGCGATCTACGCACCGTCTTCGCTCTGGCCGCGCTCCCCGCGGTCCTGGCCATGGCCGCCCTGGTCTTCGGGGTGCGGGAAGGGCAGCCCGTGTCGACGCCCCCCGCCGCTTCGGTAAGACCGGGAGGTGCGGACCTTCCCCGCCGCCGCCCGTTCCACCTCTACCTGGGCGTGCTCGCCGTCTTCAGCCTCGGCAACTCCTCCGACGCCTTCCTGCTCCTCAAGGCCCAAGAGGCGGGCGTCGGCTTGGCCCTGATCCCCCTCCTTTGGGCGTTCCACCATGTCGTCAAGGCCGCGGCCAGCACGCACGGAGGGATGCTGGCCGACCGCCGAGGTCGCAAAGAGGCGATCCTCGCGGGCTGGTTCGTCTACGCCCTCGCCTACGCGGGCTTCGCAGGTGCGGCCTCGTCGGGGTGGATCTGGCTGCTGTTCGGTTTCTATGGGCTCTTCCCGGCCTTGACCGAGGGGCCGGAGCGGGCCCTGGTGGCGGAGCTGGCGGCCGCGGACGAGCGCGGTCGGGCCTTCGGCCTCTACCACGCGGTGACCGGGGGCATGGCGCTCTTTGCCAGCCTCGTGACGGGCGCGCTTTGGCAGCGGTTCGGGGCGGCGACCGCGCTGGGCACGGGCGCTGCCCTGGCCGGCGCCGCCGCGCTTGGTCTGTGGACCCTGGTACCAGAAAGGACCCCCCCGCCCTCGGTTGTCAACGCCATTTAGACGTGTCCCCCTCCAAGGGTGATGGTGGGCAGACCTTGATTTTGATGTTCAGTGCGGCCTCTTCTTCGCGGTAGCCGCTGGAGGGTGTAGCCCGGAAGGCGTTACCGCTGGTGCCTCCGGGGCTGGGTTCAAGGGGATTTTGGTCTTCTTGAACCGCACCCAAAGGGTCCCGCGAGGCGCTGCTGGACCAGAATCCGAGCGTGCCTTAGCCCGGGGAGGACATCTTTTCGAGCCGCGCGACAGCCACTGTCAGCAACGCGAAGCAACGGGCGGCCAACTATGCTACGGCGCGGCATTTCCATCGCATGCCGGCTGGCCCCTCAGCCAACTGGCTGCGACTTGGAGCACGGGATCCTTTTCGGACCCGACGCCGGACCACACGATCTCGACTCGCTGGTCAGGCTCGATGCGGCCCTCGTAGATGCGTCCCGTCCGGTCGGCCTCGGACGAGGTGGTCACCACGATGACCGCTCCGTCCACCATGGGGAATGACAGATTCGCGGTCGGCAACCCCGCAGTTGCTTCTCCGA
>Ga0210384_10004112_pt1 | contig 16405 bp, 16 predicted proteins | sample IncBWH2MmetaG_FD_160574 | JGI IMG/M metagenome (GOLD analysis project Ga0210384, IMG submission 160574) | Forest soil microbial communities from Barre Woods Harvard Forest LTER site, Petersham, Massachusetts, United States - Inc-BW-H-2-M | ecosystem: Environmental > Terrestrial > Soil >...
CTCGGCCCTGACGATGTGTTGAAGGTGATCGACCAGGGTTCGGACGACACCACCAACGCGATCTCGATCCGCAAATTCTTCGCCAAGACCGCCGGCGTCGCGACCACGACCTCGACAGCTGACGCCACCGTGATCCAGACCCGGCACCGGATTCCCGAAGCGCCGTTGCATGCCGGACAGGTGCTGGTCTACCAGGTGCCGATCCCCGAACCCTTGCGCTTCCTGGAGCCGCGCGAGACCGAAACCCGACGCATGCATGCGCTCGGCGAATACGGCCTGATGCACGTCAAGCTGTACGAGGATATCGCGCGGTTTGGGCATATCGCGACATCCTATGCCTATCCGGTGAAGGTCAACGCGCGTTACGTTATGGATCCGTCGCCGACGCCGAAATTCGATAATCCGAAGATGGATGACTGCCCGGCGTTGCAGTTGTTCGGCGCCGGCCGCGAGAAGCGCATCTATGCGATCCCGCCGCACACAAAGGTGGTGTCGCTCGACTTCGAGGACCATCCGTTCACGCGCTATCGTTTTGACGCGCCATGCGCGTTATGCGGCGCGGAAGATTCCTACCTCGACGAGATCGTCACCGACGACCAGGGCAGCCGGATGTTCGTCTGTTCCGATACCGACTATTGCGAGGGCCGTCAGGCCTCGGGCCATCGCGGCAGCGAAAGTGCCGCCCCGCACAAGGAGAGGGCGCATGGCTGAAGCCCAACGCGCCGCTACCCAAAGCGCGGCACATGCCGACCAGCCGCTGCTGGTCGCGGAGGGCCTCGGCAAGGATTACGGCCGCTTGATCGCCTGCCGCGACGTGTCCTTTGCGCTTTACCCGGGCGAGGTGCTGGCGATCGTCGGTGAATCCGGCTCGGGCAAATCGACACTGCTGCAACTCTTGTCGGCGCAACTCGCGCCGAGCGCCGGGCAGGTATCCTATCGCATGCGCGACGGCGTGTTGCGCGATCTGGCGCAGCTTGGCGAAGCCGAGCGGCGATTTTTGTTTCGCACCGACTGGGGCTATGTGCATCAGGACCCGGCGCTGGGCCTGCGCATGGCGGTATCGGCCGGCGCCAATGTCGGCGAGCGGCTGATGGCAGTGGGCTGGAATCACTATGGCCGCATCCGCGACACGGCGTCGTCCTGGCTGGAACGCGTCGAGATCGATACTGGCCGCCTCGATGACGCGCCGCGCACCTATTCCGGCGGCATGCGCCAGCGCTTGCAGATCGCGCGCAATCTGGTCACCGAACCGCGCCTCGTGTTCATGGATGAGCCGACCGGCGGGCTCGACGTTTCCGTACAGGCGCGCTTGCTCGACCTGATGCGAAGCCTGGTCAGCGAATTGGGCCTGGCGGCGATCGTGGTGACCCACGATCTCGCGGTCGCGCGTCTGTTGTCGCACCGGGTGATGGTGATGAAGGCAGGCCGGGTGATCGAGACCGGGCTGACCGACCAGGTGCTCGACGATCCCCGCGAGCCCTATACCCAACTGCTCGTCTCTTCGATTTTGCCGGCCTGAGTTAAGCCAATGACATCGATGATCGAGATTGCGAACGCTGAAAAGACCTTCACCATGCATTTGCAGGGTGGGGTGAAGCTGCCCGTGGTGTGCGGCGTGTCGTTTTACGTCAACGCCGGCGAATGCGTGGTGCTCGCAGGTCCCTCCGGCGCCGGAAAATCGTCGATCCTGAAGATGATGTTCGGAAATTATCGCTGCGACGGCGGCCAAATCGGCATCCGCCATCGAGGCAATGTCATCGATCTTGCCAAGGCCGAGCCGCGGGAAATCCTGAGCGTCCGCCGCGACACGATCGGCTATGTCAGCCAGTTCCTGCGCGCGGTGCCGCGCGTTCCGACGCTCGATGTCGTCGCCGAGCCGCTGGTTATGACCGGCACATCGCGCGCGGAGGCGCGCGAGGAGGCCGGCAAGCTCCTGCGATGTCTCAACATCCCGGAGCGGCTGTGGATGCTGCCGCCTTCGACCTTCTCGGGCGGCGAGCAGCAGCGCGTCAACATCGCCCGCGGCTTCATCTGCGAGCTTCCGATCCTGCTGTTGGACGAACCGACGGCTTCGCTCGATGCCGCCAATCGCGACGTCGTGGTTCACCTGATCGATGAGAAGAAGCGCGCGGGCGTCGCCTTGGTCGCCATCGTCCATGACGATGAAATCCGCCATCTGATCGCCGATCGGGTCATCGACGTGACATCGTTCGCGGCGGCGGCATGAAGAGAGAGGGGATATGAGCTCGGTCAAATCCGATACCGTCATCGGCAACGCCAGGATCGTGCTGGCGGATCGCGTGATCGAGCGCGGCTGGATCGGCTTTGCCGATGGCTGCATCGCAGAGGTAGGGGAGGGTAGCGCGCCTTCAGGCCACGAGGATGCCGCCGGCGATTTGATCCTGCCTGGCCTGATCGAACTGCACACCGATCATCTGGAAGCGCATTACGTGCCGCGCCCAAAGGTGTTTTGGGATCCGATTGCCTCCGTCATCTCCTATGACGGGCAGCTCGCGACCTCCGGCATCACCACGGTGCTGGATTCGCTCCGCGTCTGGCGCGAGGACGGCGCTGAGGAAGTCGACGGCCGGGCCGGCGTGCTGGCCGAAGCGATCATGTCGGCGCGCGAGGCCGATTTGCTGCGTGCCGATCACTTCCTGCACCTGCGCTGCGAAATCCCGATGCCGAGCGTCGTCGAGGAAGCCAAGGAACTGATCGGACGGCCGGACGTACGATTGATGTCATTGATGGATCACACGCCGGGACAGCGCCAATTCCGCGACGAGGGAAAGCTCCGCGATTATTACCGCGGCAAAGGCGCTGGCATGACCGACGCCGAACTGGATGTGTTGTTCGAGCGGCGTTTCGCCTACCAGAAGGCGTATGCCGCGAATAATATGCGCGAGATCGTCGCGCTGGCGCATCAATATGAGATCCCGCTCGCCAGCCACGACGACACCACCGAAGACAACGTCACCGACGCCATTCGCGACCGCGTGTCGGTGGCGGAATTCCCGACCACGATGGAGGCCGCGCGCGGGCTGCATCAGGCCGGCATCGGCATTTTGATGGGCGCGCCCAATGTGGTGCGCGGCGGCTCGCATTCCGGTAACATTGCCGCGGTCGATCTCGCCCGCGAGGGGCTGCTCGACATCCTGTCGTCCGACTATGTTCCGTCGAGCCTGTTGATGGCGGCGCTGCAATTGCCGCAGCGCGTCCCGGCGATTGACCTCGCATCCGCGGTGCGCACCGTCACCAAGACTCCGGCGGAAGCTGTCGGTCTTGCCGACCGCGGCGAGATCGTGGCCGGACGGCGCGCCGACCTGATCCGCGTGCATGTCGCCGGCGATATCCCCGTGGTGCGCCGCGTCTGGCGCGAAGGACAGCGCGTGGCATGAGCGAAGCCCCGACGATATCAGTGGAGCGGGCGGCCGCGATCGGACCGGGACGGCTTGTCCTGGTGGTCGGTCCCAGCGGGGCCGGCAAGGATACGCTGCTGGGCCTTGCGAAAGCGGCATGCGCCGATGACGCCAACATCGTCTTCGCGCGCCGCGCGATTACGCGGCAAGCGACCGCGTCGGAAGACAATGAGGAGCTGAGCCCGGATGGTTTCCGTGAGGCAGTCGAGCGCGGAGCCTTTGCCGTCAATTGGGAGGCGCACGGCCATTGCTATGCCCTGCGTAGCGCCATCGATGATGATATCCGCGCGGGACGAACGGTGATCGCCAACGTCTCGCGCACCGCGATCGGCGCTCTGCGCCGCGCCTATGCCGATGTGGTGGTGATCGCAATCACCGCGCCACCCGAAATTCTTGCCTCGCGCCTCGCCGCGCGCGGGAGGAGCAGCGACGGCAAGATCGAGCAGCGGCTAGGCCGGATCGTCGACGATGATTCCGCTGCGCCCGATGTCACGATCGTGAACATGAGCAGCGCCGAATATCACGCCCGCCAGCTCTTGCGTTTCATCAAGGGCGATCGCTGGGACGAGTAGGCGGATCCGAGGCCAGGAGAAGCGGCAATGTCTGTCATCGCGACGATCGAGCAATTGGAGGCGATCTACGGGCAGCCGAACGACGCTTCCACGGTCAAGGTCGCCGACCGGGTCACGCCGCCCTATCGCCTGCTGATCGAGAAGTCGCCGTTCGCGGCGCTTGCGACCTCGGGGCCGGAAGGATTGGATTGTTCGCCGCGCGGCGATTTGCCCGGCTTCGTCCGCATCCACGACGACAAGACGCTGATGATGCCGGATCGGCGCGGCAACAACCGGATCGATTCCTTGCGCAATATCGTGCGCGATCCGAGGATCGCGTTGCTGTTCCTGATTCCGGGCTCGGGCAGCACGTTGCGCGTCAATGGCCGCGCGCAAGTTTCCGTCGATCCCGATCTGTTGACGTCGTTCAAGGTGGAAGGCAAGACGCCGCGCACCGTCGTTGTCATGACGGTTGATGAAATCTATTTCCAATGCGCGCGCGCCATCGTGCGCTCCGATCTCTGGAATCCCGACAAGCGGGTCGATCCCCGGAGCTTGCCGACACCGGGGCATATCCTCGCCGACATGAGCGACAACCGCGTCGGTGGCGAGCAATATGACCGGGAATGGCCGGAACGCGCGCGGCGGACGATGTGGTGACGGGCCGTTTCGAAAAACGCCTCAGGCTGCCAGGTCCAGCAGTCTTGATGAGCCTCTAACCAGCACCTTGCGTCCCATCGACGTAATGACCGGACGCCCATCGTTTATCGCGGCAAGCTGAAGCGCGACGAGTTGCTCGAGCGCAGATCGACTGGAAGCAAGGCGCGCGGGCGCACGGAGCGCCTTCAGCGCTTCCCATTGATCGGGTGTGAGATCGTAGTCGGACTCCACGCTCATGCTTCCTCGAATAGTTTTTCGCGGGCTCTCTTACAAATACCGCATGAAGACGGTGCGACCATTTTGAGTCAGGATTTCGATCCGGCTAGAATGCTTGTGGAAATCGTTGCGTGTTCAAAAATAATCACGGCGGAGTAACGCGGCGGTCACATGATCGTGTCGGTTGGAATGAATATAAAAATCGCCTCAGCATTTCAGACAGGTGAATTCAGCTTCAGCCCGACCATTCCTGCGACAATCAGCGTCAGGCAAAGAATGCGAATGGGGTCGGCCGGTTCGCTGTAGAGAAGAATTCCAACGATAATGGAGCCGGCGGCTCCGATACCGGTCCACACAGCATAAGCGGTTCCGAACGGCAGCGAGCGCAGCGCAAGCGCCATCAATCCGAAGCTCAGCGCGATCGCAACGACCGTTGCTACCGTCGGCCAGAACCGGGTGAGGCCGTCGGAATATTTCAAGCCCAGCGCCCAGCCGATCTCGAGCAGGCCGGCCCCAAGAAGTGCGATCCATGCGCTCACGGTGTTGTCGGTGCCGGCATCCGCTTGCCGCTCCTTTGAAATTCGAGTCCGATCCCTCCTTGCGTGGTTCGCACGACAAGGATGTGACAACCGGACCGTGTGTCTTGCGCGATTGTTGGCGTGGCTGTCGTAAATGTGTTGCGTTGCGACATGATTCCAGTGTGATCTCAGGGACAGCGTTACTGCCGTTTCGACAGAGCAAAATTGAGAGACTCTGGCTCGGACTCTGCTAAAATGCGCGAGCTGGTTTGCTTCACACCGCCGGAGTGGAGTTTATGAACAAGCTCGTGGAGATTCGCGGCCAGGAATCGATGTGCCGCGAGCGCGCGGCTCACGATGCCGAGCGCAGGGTTTTCTGGCTGGCGCAAGCCGAAGAGTGGGAACAGCGCGCGCTCGATGAGATCGCGTATCATTTTAGAGAACGCAATCGCGCCGGCGCCGACATGCAGGCCGCCGCCCATTAGAGCGCGGCCGTAATCTTCATTATATCCAGGCCTTCCAGATCCCCACCGTTCCGGCTGCGTGCCAGCCTTATCAGACATGATTTGATGGAACGCCTGCGGCAATCTCGGGGTTCTTAGCACCGGGGAGCTGGGCGGCTGCCGGAGTCAACTGCCGGTGATGAGGGCTCGCTGCCGGGCACGAAGGCGGGTTTCGTGCTAGGAACAATCGCAAAAGCTGTCGGGACGGATGACGAAGTCAGCACTCATCGGGGGCATTTTTGCAGCGTTGTGCGTCGGTGGCGCGGTCGCGGCGTTTGTGATCGCATGGCGGCCTGCGATTGCCGCGATCGATCCGCCAAAACCGCAATCCTTCGATGCTAGCCTGGTCAAACGCGGCCGCGAACTGGCGGCGATCGGAAACTGCGGCGATTGCCACACCTTGCGCGGTGGCAAGAGCTTTGCTGGGGGCCTTCCGGTGCCGACACCGTTCGGCACGATCTTTTCCTCCAACATCACGCCGGATCCCGAGACGGGGATCGGTCGATGGTCCGAAACCGCGTTCCGCCGCGCCATGCGCTCGGGCGTCGATCGCGACGGGGCGCATCTCTACCCGACATTTCCCTACGATCACTTCACCAATGTCAGCGATGAGGATGATGCCGCGCTCTATGCTTTCATGATGACACGCGAGCCGGTCCGCGCGCCGGCGCGCGAAAATCAGCTTGCCTTTCCGCTCGAGCACCGCGTCCTCGTCGCCGGCTGGAAGCTGCTGTTTCTGCATCGCGGCGCTTACCGGCCGGACAGCACCAAGAGCGCGGAATGGAATCGCGGCGCCTATCTGGTCGAGGGGCTCGCGCATTGCGGCGCCTGCCACACGCCGCGCAATGCGCTCGGCGCGGAGCGCGCGAGCGCATCATTTGCCGGCGGCGACGTCGACAACTGGCAAGCCTATCCGATCAACGCGCAATCTCCGTCGCCGGTGCCGTGGAACGCGGAAGCACTATTCGCCTATTTGCGCGAAGGCTCACATGCCGATCACGGTACGGCGCGCGGGCCGATGGCGCAGGTGGTCAGCAATCTGTCGCAGGTTTCCTCGAACGACGTGCACGCTATCGCGACCTATATGGCCGATGTGTTCGGCGCGCCGACGCCGGACCGTAAGCTGCAAGGGGAGGCGGCGTTGGCGCAGGCCAAATCAGCCCCGGCAGCGCCTCTCCAGGCCAATGCGGAGGGTGCGTCGATCTATGCCGCCGCCTGCGCGACCTGCCATGAGAGCGGAAGGCCGCCGCCTTATGGCGGCATCAATCTCGGATTGAGTACCGCGGTCGCAAGTCCCGATCCGCGCAACCTCGCCAATATCGTGCTGTCGGGCGTCCGTCCGGTCGAAGGCGAACGCAGCCCGATCATGCCGGGTTTTGCCGCTAGCATGAACGACGCGCAGATTGTGGCGCTGTTGAATTTCCTGCGCGCGCGTTTCAGCAATCAGCCGCCATGGGCCAGTATTGAAAAGATCGTTGAGGATGCCCGCCGCACCCAGACCGCGTTGCTCCAGACATCGGCGGGGCCGCGCAATGCTCCCGCCGACGCAAGCCAGCGAGACAAGCCATGATGACATTAAAGGTCAATGGTCAGACACGCCAGATCGATGCCGACCCGGATACGCCGCTGCTCTACGTGCTGCGCGACGACCTCAAGCTCAACGCCGCCAAATTCGGCTGCGGGCTTGGCCAGTGCGGTTCCTGCACGGTGATCGTCGACGGCAAGGCGGTGCTGTCCTGCGTAACGCCGCTGGTCTTGCTCGAGGGCAAGCAGGTGACGACCCTTGAGGGCCTGGGCACGATTTCCGAGCCGGCGCCGATCCAGCGCGCTTTCATGGAAGAGCAGGCGGCGCAATGCGGCTATTGCATCGCCGGGATGATGATGCGGGCGCAGGCGCTGTTGCAGAAAAAACCCAAGCCGACCGACGAGGAGATACGCACCGAGTTGCAGCCGAATCTGTGCCGCTGCGGCACCCATATGCGCATCCTGCGCGCGGTACGCCGCGCCGCGCGGCTGATGGACACGGCCGAATTGTCACCAAGCAATCAAGGGAGCGCGCGATGAACGCCCCTGTCATCCTCGATCGCCGCCGCGTTCTTGCGGGCGGAGGCGCGCTGATCGTTAGTTTCTCGTTGAGCGGTGCCTTCGCACAGGATCAAGCCGCTCCGGCTGCGGCGCCGGCGGCGAAACCCCCGGGAAGCCTCGCGACGACGCCATATCTCGATTCCTGGATCAGGATCGATGCCGATGGCGCGATCACGGTATTCACTGGCAAGGTTGAGCTCGGCCAGGGGTTCAAGACCGCGTTCCAGCAGATCGCGGCTGAAGAACTCGACGTTCCCTTTGCGTCGCTGAAGGTCGTCACCGCCGACACGCAGCTCACCGCCAATGAGGGTTATACTTCCGGCAGTCATTCGATGCAGGACAGCGGCACCGCGATCCAGAACGCTGCCGCGCAGGTGCGCGAGCTGCTGATCGCGGAAGCCGCAAGACGTTGGGATCTGCCGGCCGACAATCTCCGGACCGAAGACGGGGCCGTGATCGCGACGGACGGACGGCGGCTTGCTTACGGCGAATTGGTCGTGACCGACATGCTGCATGTGCAGGCGCAGGCGAATTCGAAGCTGAAGGATCCCGCGACGCTCAAGGTGATGGGCCAGCCGTTTCAGCGCGTTGATATTCCAGCCAAGGTGACCGGGGGCGGGGCCTATGTCCAGGACATGCGGCTGTCCGGCATGGTGCATGCGCGGATCGTGCGGCCGCCGAGCTATGGCGCGCAACTGGTCGATTGCGATAGTTCAGCGATCGAAAAAATGCCCGGCGTGGTCAAGGTCGTGCGCGACGGCAACTTCCTCGCCGTGGCCGCAGTCAAGGAATTCCTGGCTGTCAAGGCGATGACTGCGCTTGCCGCGGCCGCGAAATGGCAGGAGACGGCACGCCTGCCGAAGCAGGACGATTTGGCCAATGTCCTCATCAAACTGCCGTCACAGGACTCGACGATTTTCGAGCGCAGCGATCCGGCGGCGGTCGGGCGCAAGACGATCGAAGCAAGTTACACCCGGCCTTACCAGTCGCATGGATCGATCGGGCCGTCTTGCGCGGTCGCGCAATTCGCCGACGGCGCGATGACGGTATGGACGCATACGCAGGGCGTCTATCCGGATCGTGCCGGCATCGCGCAAATGCTGAAGATGCAGCCTTCGAGCGTTCACCTGATTCATGTCGAAGGATCCGGTTGTTACGGCCATAACGGCGCCGACGATGCCGCAGCCGATGCGGCGCTGATTGCGCGCGCAATGCCGGGCGTGCCCGTGCGGGTGCAATGGATGCGCGAGCAGGAGCATGCCTGGGAGCCGTACGGGCCTGCGATGGTGACCAAGCTGAAGGCCTCGCTCGACGATGCCGGCAAGATCGCCGACTGGAATTTCGAGGTCTGGAGCAACACCCATTCGATGCGGCCGGGTGGCGCGGGTTGCATGCTGGCGGCGCAGCATATGGCGCAACCGATCGCGCTGCCGGCGGCGAAACCCATACCGTTGCCGGAAGGCGGCGGCGACCGCAACGCGATCCCGATTTACACATTCCCCAACGCTCAGGTGGTGCATCACTTCATCCCGGCGATGCCGCTGCGGATCTCGGCGATGCGCGCGCTCGGCGCCTATCACAACGTGTTTTCGATCGAGAGTTTTATGGACGAGCTTGCTGACCTCGCCGGCGCCGATCCGATCGAATTCAGGCTAAGACATCTCGACGACCGGCGCGGGCGCGACGTGATCGAAAAGGCGGCGCTCGGCTTTGGCTGGCAGAAGGGCCAAAAGCCACCGCCGGAGCACGGCTTCGGCTTTGCCTTTGCACGCTACAAGAATCTTGCGGCCTATTGCGCCATTGCAAGCGAAGTCGAGGTCAACCGCGAGACCGGACGTCCGCGCCTGGTGCGCGCGGTCGCCGCGGTCGATGCGGGTCAGGTGGTCAATCCGGACGGGCTCATCAACCAGATCGAAGGCGCGATCGTGCAGTCGATGAGCTGGACGCTCTACGAAAGCGTCACCTTCGACGATACCAGGATCACCAGCGTCGACTGGCAGACCTATCCGATCCTGCGGTTCGATGCGGTGCCCGACAGCATCGAGGTGCATATCATCAACCGGCCCGGCCAGCCGTTCCTCGGCAGCGGCGAAACCGGGCAGGGGCCGGCCGCGGCGTCGATTGCCAACGCGATTGCCAATGCCACGGGAAAACGGCTACGCAACCTGCCGCTAACCAGAAGGCGCATCAAGGATGCGATCGATGCGTGAATCCGAAGAAAGCACCGCACAGCGCCGTTAGCGCGCCGATCCCGTGGTTGTTCCCGACGGGCCCTCGGCTGGCGGTGGGGCGCGGTCGACCGTCGTTGATCCCGGCGTCCCGCTCGGTCCGGGGTTGCTCGCTACATGTTGCGGATTCCACGGCCCCCATATGAGGATGGCAAATATGATAACGAAGGCGGCAGCGATCATGGCGAATGTTCCGCCACTGATAGAGCCTTTCCGATCCTGACTATCCGGCATATGGCGCTCCCATCGGATGTTGGAAAACGCCGATATGCGTGAGATGGTTCCCGGTCTCAGGGAAGAGCACTTCGCCCAGAGAGATGTTCCAGTCAGCTGGTTCCGTGCCTATTGTAATCGCGCCGCCGGGCAGACCGGCTCCGCCGAAACCTTTCCACCCGAGCCTTCGCCCTTTGGTCATCTCAAATCAAATAAGGAGCAAATCCAATGACGCATGCCATCCGATTCCATAAGCCCGGCGGGCCCGATGTGCTGGTCTGGGAAGAAGTTCAAGTCGGCAAGCCGGGTCCCGGGCAAGCGCGCATCCGCCACACCGCGGTCGGGCTGAACTTCGTCGATATCTATAACCGCTCCGGGCTTTATCCGGTGCAGTTGCCGAGCGGCCTCGGTGGCGAGGCGGCCGGCGTGGTCGAGGAAGTCGGCCCCGGGGTCGCCGATCTGAAGCCGGGCGATCGTGTCGCCTATGGCGCTGCGCCGATGGGCGCCTATGCCGAGGCGCGGTTGATCCCCGCCGATCGCCTGCTCAAGCTGCCCAATAGCATCGACGACAAGACCGCGGCGGCGATGATGCTGAAGGGCCTGACGACACAATATCTGATCCGCCAGACCTATCGCGTCAAAGCCGGTGACACCATCCTCTTGCATGCGGCGGCTGGCGGCGTCGGCCTGATCCTGGGCCAGTGGGCGAAGCATCTCGGCGCCACCGTGATCGGCACCGTCGGCAGCGACGAGAAGGCAAAACTCGCCAAGGCTCATGGCTGTGCCCACACCATCGTCTACACCCGCGAGGATTTCGTCAAGCGCGTCGAGGAGATCACCGAAGGCAAGAAAGTGCCGGTGGTATATGACTCCGTCGGCAAGGATACCTTCTTAAAGTCGCTCGACTGCCTGGCGCCGCTCGGGGTCGTGGCCCTGTTCGGCCAGTCTTCCGGTAACGTCGAGCCGCTCAACCTTGGTCTGCTCGCGCAGAAGGGATCGCTCTACGTCACCCGACCGACACTCAACACCTATGCCGCCAAGCACGAAAACCTCGTCGCCATGGCGAAGGAGCTGTTTGAGGTGGTGCAGTCAGGCGCGGTCAAGATCGAGGTTCACCAGACCTATCCGCTAAAGGACGCCGCCAAGGCGCATACCGATCTCGCCGCGCGCAAGACCACGGGATCGACGGTTTTGCTGGTGTGAGCTCGTTTCGCTACGCGCGTTGCCTGCTCAATCGGGCAACGCGCACAGCAGTCCTTACTTCGGCACGGCGGCCGGCGCGCGCTCCAGCGCATCGTCATGGCCGAGCGTCAGCACGGTGCCCATGGCGATGATGCCGAGCCCTGAGAGCAGCAACAGGCCGCCTGCGTAGCTGCCGGTGTGGTCCTTGATCCAGCCCATCGCAAACGGCCCGGCGAATCCTGCAAGGTTGCCGATCGAATTGATCACGGCGATGCCGGCCGCGGCCGCAGCCCCGGACAGGAAGGCCGTCGGCAAGGTCCAGAACACCGGCAGACAGGCGAAGATGCCGAAGCCGGCCACGCAGAGCGAGAGCATTTTCAGCGTCGGATCGTCGAGCGCCGTGGATACGGCGATGCCGGCAGCGGCGACGAACAGCGGAAACGCGGTATGAAAACGCCGCTCCGCCACGCGATCCGAGCGCCGTCCCCACCAGACCATGGCAACCAGCCCGACCGCATAGGGCGTGGCCGAGACCACGGTGGTCATGAAGGTGGTGAGGCCGAACGCCTTGACGATCTGCGGCAGGAAAAAGCCGAGCCCGTAATTTGTCGCCACCGCGCCGAAATAGACCAGGCTTAAGCCGATCACCCGCGGATTGATCAGCGCCTGCGCCACCGTGAATTCGTGTACCGCCTCGCGTTGCCTCTGCTCGAGCGTCAGTCGCTCGGCGAGCCATTGGCGCTCGTCGGCGGCGAGCCACGCCGCGTCGGCCGGCCGGTCGGTGAGATAGAAGAAAACGACGCCGGCAAGGATGATCGCGGGGACCGCCTCGATGACGAACAGCCATTGCCAGCCGGCTAGACCAAGGCCGCCGTGCAGATTGAGCAGCAGGCCGGAGATCGGCGCGCCGATCACGGTGGAAAGCGGGATCGCGGCCATGAAATAGCCGACGATGCGGGCGCGATACTCCGCCGGAAACCACAGCGTCAGGTAAAAGATGATGCCCGGGAAGAAGCCGGCTTCGGCCGCGCCCAGCAGGACGCGGATCAGATAGAAGCTGTTCTCGTTGCCGAGCCCGGTGACGCGGCCGATGTCGGGAATGAAGGCCATCAGGCCGGAGAGGATCCCCCAGCTCAGCATGATGCGGGCGATCCATTTGCGCGCGCCGAAGCGCTCGAGCAGCAGGTTGGATGGTACTTCGAAGATGAAATAGGCGATGAAGAAGATGCCGGCGCCGAAGCCGAAGGCCGTCTGCGACAGGCCGAGATCCTGGTTCATGGTGAGCGCGGCGAAGCCCACATTGACGCGGTCGAGATAGGCGACGAAGTAGCAAATGATCAGGAAAGGTACGAGGCGTTTTGTAACCTTGGCGAGGGTAGACGTTTCTAGAGTGTTCATTTTGATGAGCCCGTTGGAGTTTTGAAACACGCCCGTGGGGCGAAGCGTTCCCGGGCTTGCGAACACCCTGACAACATTGTGAGGAATGATGCGAGATCCGGCGACGCAGGTGCAGCGCAAAAAATTCGCGAACCGTTCTGCGTCGCGCAGTCGTGCTTCTTCATCGCGCCATGGAAATAAGCCGCCGGATTATTCCGCCGATATTGTCATGGTGTCGGCGATGATGCGTTAATGTCGTGTTGGATTGATGCGAGGGCGCCGAGCGGGCCGGCCCGATCACCCCGGGGCGGCGTGGAGGCCACGCCGCCCTCCTTAGGTTCACCATCGAGCCATCGACATGAAATGGCGGACTATTCCGGGGATGCCGGCATGGTGGTAGCGGCGAACGTGCGTTCGCGGGGTGGGCTCTTGGCCGGAAGCCGCCGGCTGATCGGAAGACCCGATACGCGCCGGCCCGATCGCCTCGAACTGCGCCTTCTGCTCGTCACTCAACTTGTCATAGAAGTCGTCAAGCGCGGCGCGCACCGTCTTGACCGCCTGCAGCATGGTGCCAAGCCGATTGGCGATTGCCTCAAGCCGCGCCGGCGGCGTGATCGGTTCCGCCGTCGGGCAGGAGGCTTTCAGCGTTTCCACCGCCTTTGCACTGGCCTGCTGCAGCTCCGTGAGGCTCGCGCGTTGCGCTTCGGTCGGGTGAACCCTGGCTTCAATTTCGGCCGCCGGCCACTCCGCCACACCGGCCTGCGCAGCTCCGCAACTCTGCACGAGCGAGCCGTTGCTGTTGCGCGCGGTCTCGGCTCTGCGCTGGCCTTGTGCGAGCGCGGTCAGACGGGCCCGCTGTTCATCGTTCAGCAGGTCAAAAAACTTTTGCAGCGCGGGCTGGACCGTGTCGACCGCCGATATTATTGCCTCGATCCGCTGTTGCATGGCTGCAAGCCGTCCGGGCGCGGTCAGCGATATCTGGGTTGGGCAGGCGGCCTTGATGTCTTGCGCGGCCTTCACCGAGGCGTTGGCGAGATCATCCAGGGCGGCGCGCTGGGCGTCATTCGGCTGAATGACCTGCTGGATCTGGTCGATCGGCAGACCCGCGATCGCGCGGCTGTCGTCACCGCACAGTTGCGCAAGCTGCTCGGATGAAGCGTTCGGGGCCGCCGCGGCATAACTCGCTCGTCCAACCGTGGCCTGAGCCTGAGACCCCGCACCGTAACCAGGGCCACCGCTGCCTGCCGGCAGATAGCCTACGAGATCATCATAGCCGTAGGGTGCGAACACGCCGGCATAGATGTCATTGTAGCCGTAGTCCCAGAACAAGGGATCATAGCCATAGCCCCACAGCGTGTAGTCATAGATGTCGTAATAGGCGAGCGGCCAGAACAGCGGCCCGACCCAGCCGAATCCACCATGGCGGTGCCGCCACCATCCATGGCCGCCGCGGCCGTCGTGCCATCCCGCCGTGGCCGCGCTCGCAAGGAGTTGCGCGCGGGCGTTCGGGTTGCGGAGCGCGGTCGGATTGTGCAAGGCGCCGGCGACCGGTCGCGAGTTCAACGTGTTCCGCACCGCGTTCGATTTTGCGATCGCGGCCCGATTCATGGTCGCGGTACCGTTCGGGCCGATGCTCGCGTTGGCATTTCGGGAGTTCCGGCTGAGAGCGGCGTTTGACCGGGTGATCGCGGCCGACCGGGTAATCGGGGCATTTGTCCTTAGCGCTGCAGCACGGCTGGCGGTCCGGCTCGGACCGCTGCGAGCCGCAAACGAGCGCTGACTGCGAAACGAGGGACGCGCCGCAAAGTGGGATATCGCCGGCCTGCCAGCGAAGCGAGGTGCGCCGCCGACGCGAACGCCGCCAAAACGCGGTCCACCGCCGGCGCGCATGGCGCCGATCGCCGGCCCACCGCCGACACGGGGAGCTCCGCCGAAGTGCATCCCGCCGCCGCCTCCGCCCACGCGCATTCCGCCGCCGCCGCCGAAATGCGGCGCGCCGCCCATGGGATGTGGAGCTCCGCCGCCACCGCCACCGATACGAACTCCGCCTCCACCGCCTCCGCCAGGTCTTCCCGGCCCTGCATAGGCAGCGCCCGCGAGAGCGGCGATCACAGCGGCAACGGCTAAAATCTTGGCGTTTGGGAGAGCTTTGACGTTTGACATGGCACCCTCGGGCGCCCCCACAAGTCCCCAATGCGAGCAACTCAATCGAGCTTCATATAACCCCCGCACGGTGACAAAGTTCCAGCAATGCGGCTCACGGCGTCGAAATCGGCGAGCCGGGTGCAATGCAATAGCTTTCGCTAGCTGCCGAACAAGCTTAAGGATCAGTCGCGCGCGTTCTTGAAGATGCGGCTATGCTGTAAGATGCGGCTATGCTGTCTCATGCTTTTGCAAATCCCGCGCGTGGTCGAAATCGCCGGCTTGCCGGCCGGCGTCGGTTTCATCGATGGCGGGGAGGGCGGCCTCGCTGAGAATGTCGGCGGTAATATCCTCCACCGAGGCATCCGCGATTTCGTGGATGAAGTTGATATTCTTGTATTCGCCGGACGCCACGCGCGAAATCACCTCGCGCCTTGTGATCTCGGGATCGACCACGGCCTCGCGGCCGCGCCGTCCATAATCGATCATCACGACGAAGTATTGCAAAGCCGGTCGCCTTCACGCTTTGGAGGTCGGCATTATTTCTGAAAATCAGAAATTAGTCAAGGAATAATTCCGAAAATCAGAAACACGGCGCCGTTCCGCAGCCGAAGCCGCGCAACCGGCCCGAATCGGCCGGGCCTGCCGGCGCCGCGCGACCATCATTTTTCAGAAGCCCTCGCCTTGCGCGCGCGGCCGGCGGCCTTGCCCCGCAAACGTTCAATCTGGCCACGAGGCAGCGTTACGCAGATTTCCCCGATCCATTCCAGCTTGACGCCAGTGATCGGCTTGGCATTGAAGCTCGTGAGGTTGACGAGGCTTGTGGATTTGCCGCGCTCGATCGTTTTGAGGTAGCGCTCGCCGGTTTTCAGGCGCACCGCCGCCTCTTCGCCATAGAAGCTCGCAAGGGGATGGCGTTGTTCGCGGTAGACTACGATGATGTCGCCATTCTCGTATTTCGGCAGCATGGAATCGCCTGATACCTCGAAGGCGATGGTCTCTTCCGCAATAGGAAAGGGCAGTTCAACCTCGCCAAGGCCTTCGGCGGGCACCTGCTCGTGCTCCGGCTCGATCGAGGCGCCGGCGCCGACGCGGCCCATGATCGGCACCGAATTCAACTCGAGATATTCGATAATCGGCGCAATTTCCGATGCCTTGATCAGGCGCAGCCCCGACAGGATCTCTGAAACCGCGCCCGGCCGTACGCCCATCGCCTGCGCCAGGCCGCCCTTGGTCCTGCCCGGCTTCCCCAGTCCCCGCTCGATCATCGCAATATCCAGCATGGCGGGCATCTCTTTCGAATTTCAGAAA
>Ga0210384_10004113_pt1 | contig 16396 bp, 13 predicted proteins | sample IncBWH2MmetaG_FD_160574 | JGI IMG/M metagenome (GOLD analysis project Ga0210384, IMG submission 160574) | Forest soil microbial communities from Barre Woods Harvard Forest LTER site, Petersham, Massachusetts, United States - Inc-BW-H-2-M | ecosystem: Environmental > Terrestrial > Soil >...
GTGCGCGTGAACACCAGCGCCGTCGAAAGGCGGGCGCAAACCATCGGCACTCGGCGAACGGTGAAAAACGAATGGCAGGCGGCGTGGCTGCTGCGCGCCATTACGTGCATGGATCTCACCACACTCTCCGGGGACGACACCGACGAGCGCGTTCGCCGATTGTGCGCCAAGGCGCGCCAGCCGCTGCAGCAGGAAATCGTGCAGAGGCTCGGAATAGAAAGCCTGAATATCAAGGTCGCGGCGGTATGCGTGTATCACACGTTTGTCGAAACCGCGCGCCGCGCAGTCGAAGGAAGCGGGATTCACGTTGCGGCTGTCTCCACGGGATTTCCTGCCGGGCTTTCTCCGCTCGCGGAACGCGTTGCTGAAATTCGGCGCTCCGTCGAGGCGGGTGCGGACGAGATCGATGTCGTCATTACCCGCGCGCACGTGTTCGGCGGAAAGTGGCAAGCGCTTTACGATGAAATCGCAATGTTCAAGAACGCTTGCGGGCCTGCGCATCTGAAAGTGATTCTCGGCACCGGTGACCTGATGACCCTGCGAAACGTCGGACGCGCGAGTCTTGTGGCCATGATGGCCGGCGCGGACTTCATCAAAACTTCCACGGGGAAGGAAACCGTCAACGCGACGCTTCCCGTCAGCCTGGTAATGACGCGCGCCATTCGCGAATACGCGCAAGAAACGGGCATGGCTGTGGGATTCAAGCCCGCAGGCGGCATTCGAACAGCGAAGCAGGCGCTCGAATGGCTCTTTTTGATGAAGGAAGAGCTGGGCAATTCCTGGTTGAATGCGGAGCTTTTCCGATTTGGCGTCAGCGGAATGTTGGCGGATATCGAGCGGCAATTGGAACACCATGCTACCGGAAGATATTCCGCGGAGTATCGGCACCCGATGGCGTAGGCAAACAGCGCTCGGCCAGCGACGAAGGAAGCAGGAAGAAGAGAATGAGCATCGTCGAAAAATTCATGACCATGGATTACGGCCCCGCTCCGGAAGATCCGCGCGAAGCTCTGGCGTGGCTCGATCGAAGTGGCCGGAGGTTTGGGCACTTCATCAACGGTGCCTGGCAGCCGCCCGTAGCAGGCGAATACCTCGATACTACCGATCCTTCCACCGGTGAAAAACTTGCGTCCGTCGCACAAGGATCCGCGGCAGATGTGGACTCCGCGGTGCGCGCTGCGCGTGCTGCCTTGCCTGCGTGGCAAGCGCTCACTCCCCATGCTCGCGCGCGCTACCTCTACGCCCTTGCGCGCCAGGTCCAGAAACATTCCCGCTGGTTGGCCGTTCTCGAGACGCTGGACAACGGCAAGCCGATTCGCGAAAGCCGCGACATTGATATTCCTCTCGTAGCGCGGCATTTCTATCATCACGCCGGCTGGGCACAGCTTCTCGAACAGGAATTTCCCGGTTACACCGCTTGTGGAGTCGTCGGTCAGATCATCCCTTGGAATTTCCCTCTTCTGATGCTGGCGTGGAAGATTGCGCCCGCGATAGCCACGGGCAATACCGTCGTCCTCAAGCCTGCGGAGTTCACTCCGCTGACGGCACTCGCGTTCGCGCACATCTGCCAGGAGGTTGATCTCCCCGCTGGAGTCGTAAACATCGTCACGGGCGACGGCTCAACCGGCGAAGCGCTTGTGAAGCATCCAGACGTGGACAAGATTGCCTTTACCGGCTCGACCGAAGTGGGCCGCGCCATTCGAACGGCGACCGCGCCGAGCCATAAAAAACTCTCGCTCGAACTGGGCGGCAAATCCCCCTTCATCATTTTTGAAGACGCGGACCTGGACAGCGCAGTGGAAGGCCTCGTCGACGGTATCTGGTTCAACCAGGGGCAGGTTTGTTGCGCCGGTTCGCGCCTGCTGATGCAGGAGAGTATCGCGGAAACGCTGATCGGGAAAATCCAGAATCGCATGAACACTCTGCGCATCGGGCCGCCACTCGATAAAGCCATTGACATCGGCGCGATTGTTGATCGCGTGCAGATGGAGCGCATCCAGCGACTGGTCGATCAAGGCGTCGCCGAAGGCGCGACGTGCTGGCAGCCATCCATTCCTACGCCCTCGCGCGGCCACTATTTCCTGCCGACTCTGCTGAGTAACGTGCATCCATCATCCGTTGCAGCGCAGCAGGAAATATTTGGTCCAGTGCTGGCCGCCATGACCTTTCGAACGCCGCGCGAGGCCGTCGAACTTGCCAACAATACGGTTTATGGATTGGCCGCGTGCGTCTGGAGCGAGAGCATCAATGTTTCACTTCACGTGGCGGCGCAGCTCAAGGCCGGTGTCGTCTGGGTGAACTGCACGAATCTCTTCGATGCCGCCTGTGGATTCGGCGGCTGTCGCGAGAGCGGTTTTGGGCGCGAGGGCGGACGCGAAGGGCTTCTTGAGTATCTCGAACCTGTTTGGTTCAAAGAAGCTCCTCCGCAGCGGGCAACGCCGTTGGCGATTGACCAGCCGCCGGAGCAGCCTGCTGCCTTCTCCGATCCCCCGATCGATCGCACGGTAAAACTCTACATTGGCGGCAAGCAGGCGCGGCCCGACTCCGGTTATAGCATCGAAGTACGCGGCGCGGACGGCCGCTTGCTTGGAGAGGCGCCGCTGGGCAATCGTAAAGACATTCGCAACGCTGTGGAAGCGGCGCGCAAGGCCGACGGGTGGGGCAAAGCAACCGCCCACAATCGCGCGCAAGTTCTCTACTACATTGCCGAAAATCTTTCACAGCGACGCGAAGAGATAGCCCACCGATTGTCCGACGTGGTCGGTAAGAAGCAGGCGGAAGCCGAAGTCAGCCACGGCATCGAACGCATCTTTTCCTATGCCGCGTGGGCCGACAAGTTCGACGGCGCGGTCCACAATCCGCCATTCCGCAATGTCGCGCTGGCAATGAAAGAAGCGATCGGCGCCGTCGGGATTATCTGTCCGGCGGACGCACCGTTGCTCGGATTCCTGTCGCTCGTCATGCCCGCCATCTCCATGGGCAACACGGTTATCGCCGTTCCATCCGAAAAATATCCCCTCATCACCGGTGATCTTTATCAAGTTTTCGAAACGAGCGATCTGCCGGATGGCGTCGTAAATATCGTTACCGGCCGCGCGCCAGAATTGCTGAAGACGCTTGCCGAACACGACGATGTCGACGCCATTTGGTGCTTCACGGATGAAGCCGGCGCCGCGGCCGCGAAATCCCTGTCCGTGGGAAACCTGAAGCAGGTGTTCACCAACGAAGGCCGCACGATCGACTGGTTCCGTACAGAGCAGGCCGAGGGACGCTGGTACCTCGATCATGGCGTCCAGGTGAAAAATATCTGGGTCCCGTACGGCGAGTAGGCATTCGAACGCCCGGAGAGTAAGCGATTTTACTGCCAGCAGGCTCGCCAATATCCTTTTCCGCCACGCAAAGATAGTGTGTCCGTAAGAACGGCACTTCCGAAAGCACGCGGGATGTCCGAATCCTTCATGGATACATTCCCATTCAGGGGTACCACCCAGGGCCCTAATGAAGTACCACCGTTTGGTCAATATTGTATTAATTGCAGTCAAAGATTCTGTGCAATCACTCGCGCGTTGAAATCGTCGGGCAGCTTGAAGATACCTGCGACATCCCGGAAGCCGTGGCCAGGCTCCGGCCTGATTGGGTGGTTGTCACGCTCGAAGAATCCGGGGCTCTCTCGCCGCAGTGTTACGATCTTTTGGAAGAACATCCACAAACGAAAATTCTCAGCATTTCTTCGCGCAGAAACAGCGCCACGCTATGTTGGGCAACACTCATCATGCACTCCAACCAGATGGAACCAACGCAGAAGAATTTGCTCGGGGCGCTGCGAGGCAAACACCAGTTTGTGCGGACCCTCCCGCCACGCCCGCAGTTGTTTCGGTAGAATCGATCTTCCAAGGGTGGAGCGAACTAGTTCCCGGGCGGGTTTAGCTCCCGCTGTGGACCACCACCTTTCACGGCGCACCCGGTAATGCGACTTATCAGGCACATGCACTTATCTCGCTGCGTATATAGGATATCTAAGCTTACTTTAGAATTGGTTTCCCACTGCGTGGTTCCAAATGGCCCGTTACGTCTTTTCGCCATTCCAGGTTTTCTTCCTTTTCTGTCGGTAACCTCGCCACTAATCGGGCATTGACCCTGCCAAGTCTCCAAAAAATCAAAGCCAACAGAATCGCAATTATTGCCAGGAGGATTGAGATAATGGCCATTTCGGGTTCTTCAAATATTCACGAAAAGCACGATGGACGATCTTTTTCTTTCTCCGTATGCGTAGACACTAGCATTCGGGAATTGGGAGTGCAACAGCTTAAGGAGTAACGCGAAAGAGAATAGTAACTCGCTAGTGCTCGATTAACGCGTATCGGACAGATGAAAATCTCTCTGCCCCGGCGCTGATTCTCATGACGCTAGTTCAAGGACCTAAAAGGGTTTTGATGACGTTCGCAGCTAATTGCTCGCGGCCACGACGCTTTGGAAGCTGCTGACTGCGGCTGCTTCCGTATCGTAAACATCGAAAACGGTCAGCAGCTTGGTCATTTGCATGATTTCGTGGAATTTTTTGCCCAGATGGCAGAGACGCACAGATGCACCCTGATTTTTGGCGCTGAGATGCGCTGCGACCAAAGTGCCTAGCCCCGAGCTGTCGATGTATTTGATCTCCGCCATGTTCAGAACGATCTTCTTCTTTCCTTCGGCGATCAGACTCTTCAGTTTCTCACGGAGAGAATTGCTCTCCTCGCCTAGGACAATGCGGCCGTCCAGTTCAACTACGGACACGCCGTCTACTTCGCTGTTCGTCATTTTTATGGACATGCTAATTCCTCCCTCGCCGATGACAGACCCGCGCGACAAGCCTTAAAGTAGAACACGCGCCCGAAGGCCGATCTGTCCAAAATGCACAGTTCCCATGACAATTTAAGGGAGCTGTTCATGTTCACGCGACAGTCGCAACACGGCTTCAGTTTTGCGGAGTCGCCGACCTTCCAAAAGCAGGGTCTCTCTTGTTTCAACCGCCTCCATCGACGCCAACTTCCGGTCGACATGCGGCTCGACCCGCAGACCGCCAGAATGGAGTAGGCAACGCTTGCCAGGACCCACTCGGCACGTCGGACAGCGTACAGAGTCAAACAGTTCGGGCGACATGTCTCTCATTTTCATGCTCGCACTATCCCATAACGTGCATTATGGCATCTGTTCAAATTGGCACACTCCTACCACAATCATTAGCCCTCGCACGTGAGCCAAGCCCCGGCACTTGATTGTGGAGTCGAGGTGTGGCGCGGTGGTTTAGGTGGGACCTATCTGTTGCCGACCCTTTCAGTTGCCGGTGCCTCACTATTCCCACCATGCTTCCGTTTCCACACGCCGAGTAGGCCCGGGGAATTTCACCCCGAGCCTCTCACAGATCCGTGCTTGACCGTCTCCGGTCACACGGCTCGTGCCACCCGTGGAAGACCGGCGCCTTCCGCCGAGACCATCGGGTTCTTCCTGTCGACCCATATCGATCCCGACTCGGTGACCCACTCCCTTCGCTCCACGAGAATTACCCCGTTTCATCGCTACTACGGAGTAGTCCGCCCCTGCTCGGCGCATCGGTACTGTCGGCCTCGCGGGGCTTCCGCTTGGGCCTTCTCCCTTAGCATCACCGACCAGGTTCTCAAGTTCCGTACGAAAGCCCGGATGAGAGTCACGCCTCCTGTACACCGGACATCGCATGGCCAGTAAGGTAGGTCCCTTCCATGCTGCTCCCGGAACAAGCGGGACATTCCGGTTTTGATGTCGTCCGAGTTCGATTTCGATGCGTTGTCAGAGGTTCGTTTGCACTCGTCTCTCTCATCCATACCTGACGTGATCTTCGTCACGCCTTTTAACCATAACGTTCACCACCGCAGCTTTTGACTGAAGCAGCTCATGGCGGTTTGAAGCCTCTCCCTACAGAGCGACTCCGAAGGGCCCTCCTTCATCTTTCGTACAGCAAGACGATTTCTCGTCTTCTTGACACACCCCGCTTATCGAACCGGACGTGCGGATTTGCCGCATCCGGCTCTCGGAGAAGACTCACGCAATCGCCGTAGCCATTGCATGTGACGCTGTCTGCAACTTCTGGAAACAACTCGGGAGTTGTCAGGCTCATCGCCAATCTCCCTTTCTGTCGTCGCTTCTTTCGTCCGTCTTCATTTCCTGCCCCAACTTCTCCGCACGACCGAAAGAAGCATTTGGTCGGACATTTAAGGAAGGTTTCCACGAGGTCGTCAGTGATTATCATAATCGTTAGCTTACGAGGGACTCTCTCTCCGTTGGCCGCCGCCGGCATTTGGACCCGCGCGCGTGGTACTATCATATGGTGGAAGTTATAATAAAAAATCGGGACATTCTTGGCGGAACTCCTGTGTTTCGCGGCACGCGAGTGCCGATCCAAACCCTGTTCGACTACCTGGAAGGGGGAGAAACACTCGAAGACTTTCTGGAGGGCTTTCCTACCGTCTCTCGTGATTCGGCCGTCGCTGCACTGGAAGAAGCAAAGCATAGAAGATTCAAGTAAACACAAATCCTTCAAATTTTCCGACAATCGGACGCACAATTGTTGCACGATCATCTCGTTGAAGCTCGGAAAATTGGATGTAAGCTGGTGAATCTACGCAACAGCTCAATAAGCTCAATAAAGGCACGGTCTCCTAAACCGTTGTGCCTTTTCGATGGCACGCGATGTTGTTCTCCAGCCCGACAATGAGCGACGCCGATCGCCAATCGTTCCATAATCCCAAGATCCAAACCAACAGAAACGCCAGCATATGACCGCGGCTGAAACGCTCGAAGATCAAGAACTGAGTAAGCGTCTGGTTACGGCCGTTTGGACAGAATAAGTGTGGGTGAGGATGATGTTCGTTGTGGGCACATCGAGAAGTGTCCACGAGGGAATAGATGGACACATCCGAGCAGACCATCCTTGAATAGCAGTTTGCCAAACCGAAACAAAAAACACCGAAGTTGTACGTGTTGTCCGTAAAATGAAGTAGAACTTGTAGTCGAGAACGCTGTGTAACGCATTCATTTGAAAAGGAAAAATGGTTGAGGCCAATGGATTTCAACCATCGACATCTTAGCCCTGCACTAGGCGCTCAATGGACTTTCGCATTTTGTAAGTTGCTGATTCTAAAAGATTGGTCGGGGCGAATGGATTTGAACCATCGACCTCCTGGTCCCGAACCAGGCATCTGAATCCCATAAACGCTTTATTTGGCGTCGCTTACGGGACAAGAAGCGTTATTTCCCCCCTCTTAGTTGTACCTAACTTGTATCTAGAGTTTGGGGTGAACCCCTGTAGTGAGAGGGGATTTTTATGCTCACTTGCATCATTACTTCCGTGTTGCCCGTCATCCGGGGGCAAACCGGGAATTTTCGTTCTACAAGCCGACTTGAACGACTCAGCGCCTTCTGCAGAACATGATCCGGAGAGACCCTCACGATGTCGTCCGCAAGCCAATCCGACGGAGATTCTTACCACCGACAGGGCTTCCATGAGCGTCCCCCCTTCCTTCCAAGTGTTTCCTCTCGTCGTTAAGATTTATGTTTCTTAAGCACAGCCGATGGCTGGAGGTTACAAAGCGGCAAGTATTTGTTTGTGTCGCCACGGCGATTGTCGCTGGACATCGAAAGAGTTGATAGCTTCGAGCTGCTCCAGTTCACGCTTCTGAATGCGCTAGAGCGTTTTCAGGAAAGCGACAAGGTCGTTCTTGTCCTGGTCAGACAGGTGCAGATTGAAACGGGTGTCATAGAATTTGATGGCGTCCATCAGGGTGACCGCGGAGCCGTTATGGAAATACGGTGCCCGACCTGCTAGCCCGCGCAGGATCGGTCCCTTGATTTTGCCAATATGGTCAAACCTGCCATCGATCAAGGACTGGCCGAGATCGGTCGTGGTCTTACAATTGTTCGTCGGCGTACCTGAGGCCGGGTCGGTCTTGCACACGGTGATCTCCGGCAAGTAGCTCACGTCCAGCCCCCCTAAGTTGACGGAAGGGTTGGTGGGAGAGGGGTCGCCGGTCCCAATGTTCAAGGGAGTGGGGAAGGAGTGGTTGCCGACGTTCGGTGTATCGTGACAAGTGCCGCAAGTTCCCTGCAGTGACGGAATGCCGCCAGCGACCAAGCCTCCGGCTGCTACATCGTCGTTAATACCGGCAACGCCGGTGATGGGGATGACCAAGGTATTAAACAGGTGTTCGCCGCGTGCGACAACTCTGCGCGCCGCGGTGCGCTCATTGTGCTCATCGTCATCGGTGTCCTTGAGCTGGGCCCATTTGTCGTAGGTGTCGAAGATGTTGGAGGTAAACTGGCCGTCGCCAGGGGTCACCATGCCGCCTGGCTGCTCGAAGGCTGGGACCAGAGGGTGAACACTGGAGTTGATGGTGATGAAGAAGGGTTGCGTGGGGAGAGCGTGAGGCCCACCCTTAGCGCCCGCTTCATCGAGGTCTCCGGCATGGCGGTCGTGAGTTTGAGCGGTGAAAAGTTTCGTCTCGAAATCGACGATCTGCTGTTGTTCCTCGGGGGTCGGCCTGGTCCCGTCCCCTTGCGCGTGGCCGATGGTGGCGTCTAGCGACTGGTGCGCCAGATCGTTGAAAAGCGAAGTCGGGTAATTGCTGTAGAGGATTTTGGTTGTGCCGGTAGCCGGCGAAGATTCCCGGCTGTCGAACATCACCGCGCTCAAGAAAGGAAGGTTGGTGGTCGGCAGCGGCCGACGGTACATCGAAATTACATCGGTTGCGTTGCATCCGTACCGATTGTAGACACTAACGACCTGGTAGTCCGCGTTTGCGGGAACAGCAATTCCGATGCGGATAAGGCCCTTGGTTAGCAGGAGGCTGTAAGCCTCGCGCCGGTCCTCCGGTGTGGAAACATCCGCCGTAGGGCAGTTCGCGCCGTCGACCGGGCGGAAAATGGGGTCCGTGCCGCGAGTGGCGTTAAAACGAATTTGAATGTGCGGTGGGGTCACGGACCAGGCGTCGCTGGCCTGGTGGCAAGTGACGCAACGGCGGCCGTTCGTGCCCAAGTCCTGGAAGAAGGGATTGGTAGCGGTGTCTGTCGGGGCACCGAGGTTCAGATTTGCAAAACGTCCTTCGGGGTCGGAGAACTCCTGAAAACGAGGGACAAACAGATCCGAGCCTCTGCCGATCCCCAGCAACGCACTCGCTCCAAGCAGGATAGCGAAGGTTGTCAGGAAGGCAAGATGGCGGGAGCGAACGAAGCTGCCTTTGCTTGACGCATAATCAGGCGCACGAAGATTGAGTTGGTTGTGCATAGGCCAAACTGGTCCTCTTTCGAGGGAATGCCAGGATTGTGGATGGCAAGCGCCGCGGGAGAGAAAAGCCGCCTGATCTATTGTGCGTGAGACCGTGGATTCGTTTCCGCCTCACGATGACAACTTATCTGGCTTCCACCTTAAATAGCCTGGTTTTTGCCCTCTACTATTAACTGCGGAATCTCGGGCGAAAAAGGGTCAAATTTGACTTGATCCGGGAGCGAGACTATCTTTGTCCCAACTCTGGCTAGGGTGTGGCGCGTGCCTCAATTACCTTCTCAAGCCGTCAGCGAGTTGCTGGTGAAATGGAGAGCGGGAGATCAGGAGGCCCTCCAGGCCTTGGTGCCGCTTGTCTACAAAGAACTCCACGCTGTAGCGCACCGCTATCTGCAGAACGAGCGCCCTGGACATACTCTGCAGACCACAGCATTGGTACACGAAGCCTATTTGCGCCTCGTCGACCAGCGCCCATTTGAGACGGAGAACCGTGCCCACTTTGTCTCAGTGGCGGCGAGATTGATGCGCCAAATCCTGGTGGACTACGCCCGAAGTCATCGCGCGGCGAAGCGCGGCGCCGATCGAAAGGTGGATCTCAATGAAGGACTCGTCTTGCCTCAGATGCCGAGCGCGGATCTGGTTGCACTGGACGACGCGCTGAACGAACTCGCGCGCGTGGATGAGCAGCAGAGTCGTATTGTTGAGCTCAAGTACTTTGGCGGGCTGACGACCGAAGAAATCGCGGGACTGCTAGATATTTCTCTGTCGACTGCAAAACGGGAGTGGAACGTAGCGAAGGCGTGGTTATCCAGGCAGATAAAAAGAGACAGCCGTGGAAAAATCGGAGCAGTGGAAAAAGATTAAGGAAATTTTCGGTGCGGCCCTGGAGCAAGAGCCGAGCCGCCGACCTGCATTTCTGGACGAGGTTTGCGCGCAGAATGAGGAGTTGAGGGCCGAGGTCGAGTCACTGCTATCTGCGCACGCGGAATCGGACGGACTTTCGGAACATCCGTGGGCCAGCCAACTTGCCGGTTCTGGCGATGAATTCAAGACCATCGGACCGTATCGTTTAATCCAAAAACTAGGCGAAGGCGGAATGGGTCAAGTGTGGCTGGCGGAGCAGACGCAGCCTGTGCGGCGCCAGGTGGCACTGAAGCTCATCAAGACAGGAATTTTCGATCCTTCTGTTCTCCAGCGATTTCAATCCGAACGACAGTCCCTGGCGATCATGGATCACCCCTCAATCGCAAAGGTCTTTGACGCCGGCGGAACGCCAGACGGGCAACCCTACTTCGTGATGGAGTATGTATCCGGAGTGCCGATCACCGAATACTGCGACCAGAGTAAACTCAAGATTCCTGAAAGGCTGGAGCTATTCATTAAGGTGTGCGAGGGCGTTCAGCACGCCCATCAAAAGGCCATCATTCACCGCGATCTGAAGCCCGCGAATATTCTCGTCGTCGACGTCGACGGGAAACCACTGCCTCGCATCATTGATTTTGGCTTGGCCAAGGGCGTTACTCCTTACGTGCTGGGAGAGGCTCAGTTCACTCTAGCGGGGAGTTTTCTGGGCACGCCCGGCTACATGAGTCCGGAACAAGCCGACTGCGGCGTGCAAGACGTGGACACGCGAACTGATGTTTATTCGCTGGGCGCCGTTCTCTACGTCTTGCTTAGCGGGTCTCTCCCCTTTGACACCGAGAAGTGGCGGAAGCAGCCGCTGCACGAAGCCCTGCGGCAATTACGTGAAGAGGATCCCCCACCGCCAAGCACAAAGACTGGAACGCAGGGCGAATCCACGAAGACCACGGCCGAAGCGCGCGGAACGGAGCCAAAGCAGCTGGTTAGCCTGCTTCGCGGGGATCTTGACTGGATCACCATGAAAGCACTTGAGAGGGACCGGGTGCGCAGGTATGCGACGCCGTCGGAACTCGCTGCTGATTGCCGCCGCTATCTTCGCCACGAACCAGTACAAGCGCGGCCGGCGAGTGTTTTCTATCGCATACAGAAGTACGTCCGGCGGCACCGAATTGGCGTGGCCGTAGCGGGTACGCTTGCTGCAGTTTTGGTGGCCTTCTCCGTCGTCCAGAGCGTGCAGTTGCGAAGGATTACGCGCGAACGCAACCGCGCCGACCGCATCGCACAGTTCATGACAGGAATTTTCAAGGTGTCTGATCCAAACGAAAAAGTTGGGAACAGCGTTACGGCGCGCGAAATTCTCGACAAAGCGGCACAGGAGATCGACACGGGCCTCGCAAAGGACCCCGAACTTCAGGCTCGCATGATGCACGAGATGGGAAAGGCCTACCTGAATCTGGGGCTCTACGCACGCGCGCAATCGCTGTTTGAGAGGAGCATCAAAGTTGGCAGCGCCGCGGTGGGGGAGGAGAATCGCGAAACATTGCTTACCAAGCAGGACCTGGGCTGGACTCTCTTCCAACAAGGTCATCTCGTTGAGGCGGAGAATCTGGAACGGAGATTACTCGACACGCAGCGGCGCGTCTTCGGCCCTAGAGACCAGTACACACTGGGAACCATGGGAAACTTAGCCAGTACACTCTGCGAAGAAAACAAATGCGCCGAGGCGGAGCAATTAAACCGCGAGGTGCTCCAGCAGCAGAAGAGTCTTCTCGGGCCGGAAGCCCACTACACACTCGTGACGATGGATAATTTGTCGGTGGTACTTGATCACGAGGGTAAATTAGCTGAGGCGGAAAAGCTCGAGCGCGAGACATTGGACATTCAGCTTCGCGTCTCCGGCCTCGAGAGCCTCGGAACCATCAGTTCGATGATCAACCTGGGTGACATCGAAAGGGACTTGGGTCACGATGAGGAGGCCGAAAAGTTATATCGCCCAGCCCTCGAGCTGGAAGGACGTATTCTCGGTCCAGACCAACCGGAGACCGCCGAGACCGCCTACAGCCTGGCTTGCGTGCTGATACGGCGCGGACAAATCGAACCGGGGCTTTCCCTTTTGCGCCGGGCTGTCGACCACGGGTTGCAGGGGCGGGTTGATTTGGGTATCGAAAAAGAGCCCTACCTCCAATCGCTCCATGGCGACCCACGTTTTGCTGCGTTGGTCGCGCATGCTAAGGAGCGCGCCGCTGCGCAAAATGCAAATTAGTGTATCGGTCTTCGACGACAAGTGTTTGAATCTTCTAACGACGGCGAAGCGATCCCAACGAAGTCGACCCCATCACGTTGACGGACGCCTTCAAGCAGCGCGGCATCCTGGGTTATCTTGCTTGCCAAGAATCTGCCACAATTCACAATTCCACACTCGCGGGAAGTCGTCGCCGTCTCGTTTGAAGGCTTCGCACTTCCATTTCGGTCCCGAAAAAACGCTAGCGATTAATCGGACGCGCGTTTCACCGAAACGTAAAATTGGGCAGGATGTTCCGCGCGCGTTTGATTAATCCGTTTGAAGGTGGCCGCTGGCGGTTGCGGTGGATGCGGGCTAATGGCTGAACCCGAGCTAACGGCTATGGGAATTGAATCTTTTTTCGTTTGCAACCTATTGATTTTGCCTGGCTTAGTAAAATCAGAGAAAAGCGAAAATCGCAGTTAAAAGCGCTACCTTGCGGCATGAAGTGAGGAGCATAGCACGCGAAGCGTCCGCCGCGCCAGCGGCTACGTTCAAACACGCTTCTCGTCAGTGCTTGGTTTCCTGATGAGTTGCCAACTTCACAGGACTAATCCCGCCGTGGAAGCCGGATAGCACTCCGGTTAGCCGACAATCCGGCCATAATCAGCGGCCCTACGACGATTCGCCTCTCTTTTAGGTACTTGGGGGATTCAGTTAAATTCCTCAGCACCCTCTGCAGCACAGCACATTCTTGCTCGCTCACCAGCAGGTCATCCTCGGAATGATCCCGTCTCTCTTTGATCGAGTGGATTATCCTAGCCTCGGTCAAAGTGTGTACTTGAATCAGGCATCCCTAGGATTGATCGGTCAACCAGCAGTGACCGCAATGCACACTTTCATAGACGATGTCGCCAGGCATGGCAACCTCTACATGTCCGATAGTGATGAGGTGGGGTACTGTGAAACGCTCCGCGAACGCGCAGCCAGATTGCTTCATAGCAATTCAACACAAGTCGCGATTGTCGCGGGCGCAAGTGAGATATTGGGGCAACTTCCGTCGTTACTTCAGCCAAGGTTGAATAGCACAATTCTGGCAGTTTCATCAGACTTTCCTGCGATAACTCGGCCGTGGCTTCGCCTGGCTGCCCTAAAAGACCATAGGGTGCGCTTTGTTGATGACCAGCCTACGTGCAATCTGACCGACACTCTTATAGAGGCGATTGATGAGAATACTACTGTGGTTGCGGTAAGCAGCGTGCAATACGCTACGGGTACGGTAGTGGATATTTCTCGCCTACGCCGAAGCACTGCCCAGGTTGGTGCACGCTTGATTGTAGACGCTACGCAAGCGGCAGGTGCGATGCGGGTGGACGCAGCGGCATGGGATGCTGATGCCGTCGTTGCCAGTGGCTATAAATGGCTTGGTGGACACGGAGGCGTTGCACTGGCGATCATGTCGCCACTTTTGCTTGAGCAAATACCGCCTTTACCGGGTTGGATGGGCGCATCGGATCCCTTTGGATTTGATGCGACCTCTGTGTCGGTGTCAAATGATGCCCGGCGCTATACGCAATCAACGATGTCGTATGTCTCCATGGCTGGTCTCATGATAGCAGTTGAGCAGTTGTTGTCCTTTGGTGAAGCTCGAATTGAGGCACATGCACGGAGGTTGGCAGCAATGTTGGTTAGCGACGCCAGCAAGTATGGTTGGCAACCATTTCGTAGTGTTAGCGATCCTGCTGCGTCTCCACACATCATTTCACTGGGACACCCTCGCGAAAGCGTACAAGCAATTGTAGAGAGGCTTCGTAGTCACAATATTGTGTGCGGTACACGTGGCGGACGCATTCGGATCTCGCTCGCACCTTACAACGACGCAAGTGATGTCAACACTCTTATCGAAGCATTTGCGAGCACCCGGTCTGGATGAATTTGCCGGCAAAGAATTGAAGTAGCTGTCTCAACAGGTCTATGCTCGATCTCGGCTGAGAAGAAACCTGATTCGCATCCAACTTGAGGGCCTCTCGGAATTGTGCCCGAGTGACGGACAAACCGGAAGTAATGCCTCTGGGTTGGCAGATTGCTCCCGATAAGCGCTTGTATTGACTGGTCTGGCCAACCTCCGCGTGGTCGGCTACGAACCGTAGGTTCCGCTAAGTTCTCGCGAGCCTGCTGAATAATTTTTTCTGTTCTTGTCCCTTACTGGATGTTTAGCTTTTTCTTTTCTCGCTTAGCTCCACGCTCAGCAAAATAGCAGTTTGCCAAACCGATACAAAAACACCGAAGTTGTACGTCTTGTCCGCAAAATGAAGTAGAACTCGTAGTCGAGAACGCTGTGTAACGTATTGAATTGAAAAAACAAACACTGGTTGAGGCAAATAGATTTCAACCAGTGACATCTTGGCCCTGCACTAGGCGCTCAATGGACTTTCGCATTTTGTAAATTGCCGATTCTAAAGAAGTGGTCGGGGCGAATGGATTTGAACCATCGACCTCCTGGTCCCGAACCAGGCATCTGAATCCCATAAACGCTTTATTTGGCGTCGCTTACGGGACGAGAAGCGTTATTTCCCCCCTCTCAGTTGTACCTAAGTTGTACCTAATCCTCTGACAGAAATGACGATCGCGCAGAGAGAATGCGGCACTCTGGTGCAATGGTTTCGGGCCGACGAGGAGCTCCTGGCGGACCTCAGGTCCGGGGCGGCGTTTGATGCTCGGGCGTCGTTCCAGGCCTTCGGCGAGAGACAATTCGGCGGTCGCTTCGCCGGCGTGGCTTGTTGCTGCGAGCTACCAGCTGAGGTCCCGCCACGTTGGGAGGCCGCGCTGGAGCTTCGAGGGCAGGAAGCGTGACTCATTCGCCTGAGAGGTACTCGACACTCTCGATTAAGTCGTGCCTTGGGGCGATCTTGACAAAACCGTATGCCATCGCAACCCTAATAATAGAGTCCTACCCCATACCTTCTCTGTGTATGTTACCGATCCCGGCACCCAGATCATCCCGAGTCTGTCACGCAGGCTGCGTCCCCGTCCTTGCCAATTTCGCTAGGGAAAGTGATATTGCTGATGAGTTCCATTACCTTTTTATGTCCATTCAGTCACTACCCTACCTTCTTTCCAGTTGCCCGTTCCTCCTTTTCCTTTCTACAATTCCACAAATGCGGTGGTTCGGGCCCCTGGTGGTTATGCGAAGAATGTGATGGACGAACAATTCTTCAACTTCATGGGCTTGCGTGAGGCCGCGGCCTGCAGACTATTCTAGAACATGGCCAACACTTTTCAGTCCAGCGGGAATCCTGCTATCTCCGAACGGCGTATGTATTGGCGGCAAAGGGTTTTCTTTTCCCGTGTAGAATGGGGCGAAAACAATTGCGGCGACGTCCTTAATATCAGCCTGAACGGATTAGCTCTGCAGGCTGTAGAAGACTTGAACGACAATGAGTTACCAAAGATGCGCTTTCAATTATCGAAAGCGCCTGCATGGGTCGAAGCAAAGGGACGGATAGCATGGAGAAATGATTCGAAGAAAGTGGCAGGCGTGGAATTCATCGATCTATCCCCTGAAACGCGTAAACAAATACTACTATCGATCTTTTTGACGAGTGACGAGAGGGAATTCCCGAAGACAGGTGCACCACTTGAAAAGACTGAACAGGTCAGCGGGGCAATGGCCACCTCGGAACCAATAAGTGCATTCCCGCTCCTTGAATCCACAACAGTGGAAGTGGTCCCCGGGGATCGAAGCCAACAGCCAATTTTTCCGTCAGTTCAATCCCCTGCCGAAACGCAAGACGGCGGAACAGTATCAGAGAATGCCATGACCGCAAACTTCACAAGCGGTTCTGGCGTGGAAGTAGTCCCCGAGGATCGAAATCAAGAGTCGATTTTCCCGTCTGTTCAATTTCCTGCCGAAACGCAAGGCGCCGGAACAGTTTCAGAGAGTGCCATGGCCGCGAAGGTCGCAAGCGGTTCTGGCGTGGAAGTAGTCCCGGAGGAGCGAAATCAAGAGTAGAATTTCTCGT
>Ga0210384_10004116_pt1 | contig 16390 bp, 13 predicted proteins | sample IncBWH2MmetaG_FD_160574 | JGI IMG/M metagenome (GOLD analysis project Ga0210384, IMG submission 160574) | Forest soil microbial communities from Barre Woods Harvard Forest LTER site, Petersham, Massachusetts, United States - Inc-BW-H-2-M | ecosystem: Environmental > Terrestrial > Soil >...
CGAGGAGACGGCCGTGAAGCGGAAGGCCTCGGCCATGCCGTTGGGGTTGGTGTCGACACCGTTCTGCACGGTGGTGGAGCCGAGCAGCAGCGTGCTGTTCGCGGTGCTCGTCGACGTCGACAGGGCCAGCGCGGTCATGTCGGTGCCGTCGTTGGCGAGGACGGACTTGCTCGCGGCGGTGCCGGAAGCGCTGTCGGTGGTCGACTGGGTGCTTCCGTCACCGGAGGTGCCGCCGCCGCCGCAAGCGGCGAGGAAGGTGGCGGTGAACAGGGAGGCCAGCAGGGCCTTGTGATGGATCAGGTCAGACTTCATTGATTCGCTCAGAAATGGTTTCTTCGACTCCCGTGCAGGGGGTCTAGACGGGAGGTCGGCGCCGATGGGCGGCGCAATGACCGGATGGATGGCTTCCCTCGATGGAGCTGCTTCGTCCCGAACTGCAGGGGATCTTTTAAGCAGGGCAAAAGAACGTGAACGTGTTCTCAAGTTCGACGCATTGGGCCCGCCGATGAAGCCCGCTCCGTTACGACATGTAGGCCCCGCCAGGACCGCCCGCGCGTCCACGGCTGCGCTCGGATGCAACGAATGTTGCAGAGCAGCAAATATGCGGAATTAAGTCACGAATGCGCCGTCAACCGGCGCCGGGGCGAGGCCTGCGCGTCCCGCGCAGGCAGTGTGGGAAAGTACCGCTGATACAAATCGGCGGGGCCCACCCACTGTATGGTTACACAGTAACCCAAATTAGGGGATTGCCTGTGAACGCGTCTTGTGACAACTAAGGTGTGTTCTTCTGCGCGACAGGAGCAGTATTCGACGAAGATTCCACTGTCGAGGAAGGCTCCGGAACCGTTCCGAAGGCCTCGGAATGCATGTCGTCGGCCGCCAGCTGGACCGCAGCGCCGTCGATCACCGAGTCGTCGCCCAGCCAGGCAGCCAGGAGCAACCGCGAGCAAAGAAGGTTGATCCTGCGCGGGATTCCACCGGTATGGGCATGGATGCGGTCGAAGGCCTCTGCGTCGATCGACGGCCGGCCGGACCACCCGACATGCTGGAGACGGTGCTCTATATAGGAGCGCGTCTCCTGCCCGTCCAGGGGCCCCAGGTGGCAGGCCGCGATGATGCGCTGGTTGAGCTGCTCCAGCGCGGGGGAACGCAGCAGCTGGCGCAGCTCCGGCTGCCCGATGAGAAAGCTTTGCACCAGGGCGTGCGAGCCGAACTGGAAGTTGGAGAGCATGCGCAACTCCTCGATCTCCCGCAGTCCCAGGTTCTGCGCCTCGTCCACGATGAGCAGCGCGCGCTTGCCGTGCCCCGCCAGCGCCGTGAAACAGGCCTCCAGCGCCGCCAGCATGTGGGCCTTGGTGGGCCCGCCGGCGGCAACGCCGAAGGCGATGCAGATGGAGTGCAGCAGTTCGGTGCTGTCGAGCTGGGTATTGCGCACCTGGGCGGCGACCACCTCGTCGGGGTTCAGCCCTTCCAGCAGCGCCCGCACGAGGGTCGTCTTGCCCGAACCGATCTCGCCGGTGACGACGATGAAGCCCTCGCGCTGGAACACCCCGTACTTCAGGTAGGCGAGCGCGCGAGCGTGTCCCTTGCTTGCAAAAAAGAATGCGGGATCGGGATTGAGCGCGAACGGGGACGCACTCAAGCCGAAATGCGACTCGAACATCAAAGCCTCAGAATCTGTGGATCAGGCCGACGAGACCGAGTGTCGCATCAAACGAGCGCTGGCCCACGGCGGTCGTCTCGAATCGATTCCACTGCAGCCCCAGCGTCAGGTCGCTGCGCCGGGACAGGTGATCCAGCAACGTCAGGCGCCAGGTCAGTTCGCTGCTGCGCTCCGTGCTGCCGCCCAGGGCTTCGATCCTGGACCAGTTGCCCGACAGCATCGCCGACAGTTGGGCGCCCAGGCGATGCTCCAGTTGCAGCGCGGCGCCGCGCTGGCGGCTGTCCGCCGTGGCGGGGGCCAGGCCGGAGAGCGGATCGCCGTTGCGCGTCAGAACGCGCGTGGTCAGCGCGTAGGCCGAGAGGCTCAGCGTGTCGCGCACGCCGAGCAGCGTGAGCGCGCCCTCGGCGGCGGTCTGCAATTGCGGGTAGTCGCCCAGGAGGTTGACCGCGCCGCCGCTGGTGGCGGTGGCCAGCCCGCGGCTGGACACGATGCTGTCCACCACGCCCAGGCGCGTGGCCGGATCGGGGTAGCGCGTCGTGAGGATGGCGTCCAGCGCGCTGCGCACATCGCTGCCCTGGGCGATCGAGCCGAACGACGAGGTCGCGTCGACCGGCTCGCGCCGGACGCCGATCGAGACGACCAGGAAGGGCGTGCGATGCTCCAGCCGGAACAGCCCGGACTCGCCGAAATACCGGTGCTCGACCTCGAGATCGAGGTGGGTGCGCGGGCCCGGCGTCCAGGCCAGGGCCGCGCCGTACAGCGGATCGACGTGGCTGGACAGCAGGTAGTCGCTGCGATCCTGGCCGACCAGGACGCTGACGTCGGCGCCGCCGCCCACCAGCATCGTGCCCCTCAGCCGCCCGGTCGTGAGCGTGTAGCGGCTGCCGCCCTGGTCGCTGCTGACGCGGTTGTCGAGGCGATTCACTTCGACGGACGCGCCCAGCGGCGTCGGCTTGCGCTCCAGGCGAACGACGGTGGCGTTCGTGTTCAGGCGGGTCTCGGTGGCGGCGTCGGCGCCGGCGACGCCACCGGTGACGCCGCTGCTGCGCGTGACGCCGAACGACTCGCGGGCGAGGAAGCTGACTTCACGCCCCAGGTCGTGCTGCAACGCCCCTCCCGCCACGGCGCCCCAATCGTTGTGCCGGTTGGCCGCGGTGAGGTCATCCGTGCGCACGCCGAATGGATCCGATTCCGCGGCCCGCAGGTAGGCGGCCCCGTCGAACCTGAGCCAGCGGTCGAGGAAGGTCGCGTCGAACTGGCCGTGCAGGTCGGGCAGCACGCCGTCCGGCTGGGTGCTCCTCGCATAGTCGATCAGCGTCGCCGCGGCATGCACGTCCGCGTTGAAGCCGGCGCCCTTGTGCGTGACGTCGAGCACGGGGCGCAGCGACGTGATGAAGTCGGCCCGGCGCATGCCGTTGTCGTCCACCCCGCCGTTGTTCGTCGCGGCCGCGCGCGCCTCCAGCGACAGGCGCGGCGGCAGGTTGACGGGCTGCGAGGCCGCGGGCTCGGGCATAGTCGCGCCGGACGCCGCCGGCGCCGGGGGCGTCGCGTCGACCTGCGACCAGGCCGCGCCCGCGCCCATGCACAGGCTGAGGCAGAGGACGCACGACCGCACGACGGCGCCGAGCCCTCCGCCCGGCCCTGGGGACAATCCGGCGGCCCGGCCTGTCGCCCGTCGGCGCGACGTTTGGGTCACGACGCTCAGAACCAGCTTTGCGGGATGATGATGATGTCGCCGGGCTGCACCCTGGCGTTGGCCGAGATGTCGCCTCGCTTGAGCAGGTCGGCCAGGCGCAGGCTGTACTGCTTGCCTTCCTTGCGCACGAGCACGGCGCCGTTGCCGTCTGCGAAGTCGGTGATGCCGCCCGCCTGGATCATCACGTCGAGCACCGTCATGTCCTGGCGATACGGCACGGACTGGGTCTTGGTGGCTTCGCCGACGATGCGGATCTGTTGCGCGTAGACCCCCTGGAAGCCGGACACGATCACGCTGACCTTGGCGTCGCGGACGAGCTTGCCCAGCTTGTCCTCGAGGACCTTGGCGAGGTCGGCCGGACTCAGGCCGGCGGCCTGCACCTCGCCCGCCAGCGGCGTGGAGATCTTGCCGTCCGGACGCACCGTGACGGTGGGCGACAGCTCGGGATTGCGCCAGACCACGATGTTGAGCGTGTCCAGCGGACCGATCTTGTAGGCCTCGGCCTCGCCGGCCGGCTCCGCGGCGGTGGGCGCCGGCGGGAACGAGCGTCCTCCGGCGCAGGCGCACAACGCCAGCGCCATGGCGCCGGCCATCAGCCAGGCCGCGACGGGCGATCCGTGCCGGCCGGTCGCGCCCGAAGCGCCGTTGCCGGTTGCCGTGGTCTGTTGCTCACCGATTCGATTCGACATGGTTGCTCCCTCCTGCAGCCGCATGGGACATGGGCGGTCTCCTTGCGATCATGGCCAGGGAGGTAACGAAAAGCAATCCCAAACACCTCCAGGGAAGCCGCCCCTCCCCGTTCTGGGGGAGCCGCACCTTGCTCGCGGACGACAGTCGCGACGGACCGCCCGTGCACAATCGGAGCCAGTCGCAACCGCCCCCCGCCGCTCATCGCCGCATGTATCAACTCGACCCGAAACGCCTGCAGGAAGTACGGTTTGCACATGTGTCGGGCATCGCGGCCAATGTCTGGTTCCTCGGCCTGACCAGCCTGCTGACGGACATCTCCTCCGAGATGGTGACGGCGATCCTGCCGATCTGGTTCGTCTTCGCCATGGGCATGACGCCACTGCAGTTCGGCTTCATCGACGGCCTGTCGCAAGGCGTCGCCGCGGCGGCGCGCCTGGCCAGCGGCCTGGTCGGCGATCGCTGGCGGCGCCATCGCGACGTCGCCATCCTGGGCTACGGGATGTCGGCCGTCTGCAAGATCGGCCTGCTGGCGGCCGGCGGGGCATGGGGTCTCGCGTCCGTGGCCATCGCGGTCGACCGCATCGGCAAGGGCATCCGCACCTCGCCGCGCGATTCGCTGATCTCGCTGAGCGCGGCGCCCGAACGGCTGGGCCTGGCCTTCGGCATCCACCGCGCGCTGGACACGGCCGGCGCCCTGCTGGGCCCGCTGGTGGCCTTCGCCCTGCTCGCCGCCCTGCCCCACGCGTTCGACCTCGTCTTCGTCACCAGCTTCTTCATCGCCGTGGCCGGCGTGGCGGCCATCGCCTGCTTCGTGCGCGACGTCGCCACCCCGCAGGAGCCGGGCGCGCCGTCGGGCCGCTCGGCCATCGGCCAGGCCCTTGGCCTGCTTCGCGACGCCCGGCTGCGCGGCATCTCCGCGGCCGGCTTCCTGCTGGGCATCTTCACGACGGCCGACGCCTTCGTCTACCTGGCCTTGCAGCAGAAGCTGTCGACCCAGCCGGCCTGGTTCCCGCTGTTCTATGCGTTGACCGCCGTGGCCTATCTCGCGCTGGCCATCCCGGCGGGCGCGCTGGGCGACCGCTTCGGCCGCACCCGCCTGTTCCTGGCCGGCCACGTGCTGCTGCTGCTGGCGGGCATCGACCTGCTGGCGATGCCCGCCGGCATGCCCGGCGCGCTGCTGGCGCTGGCGCTGCTGGGCGCGTACTACGCCTGCACCGACGGCGTGCTGATGGCGCTCGCCAGCGCCTTCGTCGCGCCGTCGCTGCGCGGCTCGGGACTGGGCATCGTCGCGACGGCCAACGGCGTCGCGCGCCTGTTCGCCTCCCTGCTGTTCGGCGCGCTGTGGGAGGCGCGCGGCATGGCGTTCGCGCTCGTCGTCTTCGCCGCGGGACTGGGATGCGCCCTGCTCGCCTGCCTGCCGCTGCTCAAGCCCCTGAAGGAATCGCCGCGCCCATGACGTCCGCCTCCTCGCTGCGCCCGCGCCTCCTCGTCTTCGTGCTGGTGATCCTGGCCTGCGCCGGCGGCATCGCCGGCTACGCGCGCCACGTGATCCGCCAGTCGCGGACGCCGCCCCCGATCGCCGTGGTCGCCTCCGGTCCGGCCGCCGCCGCGCCCACGTCGGCGGCATCGCCCGTCGCCTCGGCCGCCTCCATCGCGCCGGTCGCGAGCGTGCCGGCGGCGCCGGCGGCCAGCGCCGCGCGCGCGTCCCTGATGTTCCGCAGCACCGCCCTCGGCGAGAGCTACGGGCACGTCACGCGCGCGTGGCTGGCCGACCCCGACGGCGCCCGCGAGGTCACGCCGCTCACGTGCGACCGCGTTTACTTCGCGGCGGGCTCGGGCGTGTGCCTGATGGCCGATCGCGGCGCCTTGACGGTCTACCGGGCCCAGTTGTTCGACGCCCACTTCGCCCCGCGCAAGACGCTGGACCTGGCCGGTCCGCCCAGCCGCGCCCGCGTGTCGCCGGACGGTCGCAAGGTCGCGTTCACCGTCTTCATCAGCGGACAGGGGTATGCGGCGACCTTCACCACGCGCACGAGCATCGTCGACGCGATCAACGGCGAAAGCATCGTGGACGACCTCGAATCGTGGCCGGTGACGCGCGACGGCGCGGCGTTCAAGGCGATCGACTTCAACTTCTGGGGCGTCACCTTCGCCCGCGACGGCAGGCGCTTCTACGCCACGCTGGGCACCGGTGGCAGGACCTACCTGGTGCAGGGCGACTTCGCCAGCCGCCAGATGCGCGTCGTCGCTGACGACGTCGAGTGCCCGTCGCTGTCGCCGGACGGCAGGCGCATCGGCTTCAAGCGCCGCGACACCAGCGCCCCCGGCGGCCGCTTCCTGTGGCACGTGGCGGTGCTCGATCTCGCGAGCCACCAGGTGCGCGTGCTGGCGGGCGAATCGCGCAGCGTGGACGACCAGGTGGAGTGGAACGGCAACGACGAGCTGCTCTACGCGATGCCGCTGGACAGCCAGCAGTCGTCCACCGAACAGGACGTGTGGGCCATCGCCGCCGACGGCAAGTCGCCGCCGCGCCGCCTGGTGCGCTTCGCGTTCTCGCCCGCCGTCTCGCGCTAACCGCCGGCGCGCGCCAGCAGGCACACGGCGCGCGTCTCGATCGCCTTCAGCTCGCCCACCGGCCCCATCTTCTCGGCCGTCTTGGCCTTCACGTTGACGACATCGCGCGACAGGCCCAGCGCCTGCGCGAGCCGGTCGCGCATCGCGTCGATGTGCGGCGCGAGCTTCGGCTTCTGCGCGACGATCGTCGAGTCGATGTTGACGGGCTCCCATCCGGCCGCGCGCACGCGCCGCACGCATTCGGCGAGCAGCGCGATCGAGTCGGCGCCCTTGAACGCGGCATCGGTGTCGGGGAAGTGGCGGCCGATGTCGCCCAGGCCCGCGGCACCGAACAAGGCGTCGGTGATCGCGTGGCACAGCGCGTCGGCGTCGGAGTGGCCCAGCAGGCCGTGCGTGTGCGGGATCGTGACGCCGCCCAGGATCAGCGGGCGGCCTTCGACGAGCTGGTGGGTGTCCCAGCCCTCGCCGATGCGGAACGGAATGGTCATGGCCTGGCCTTGGGAACCTTGGAAATGGAATGCGAACGGCTGCGGAGCAGGCGCTCCGCGAGGGCGAAGTCCTCGGGCCAGGTCACCTTGATGTTCTCGAAGTCGCCGCGCACGAGCCGCGGCGACTGCCCCGCGGCCTCGATGGCGCTCGCCTCGTCGGTGATGGCCAGGTCGCGACGCATGAAGCCGGCACGCAGCGCGTCGCGCAGCGCCCCGACGCGAAACATCTGCGGCGTCTGCGCCGCCCACACGCGCTCGCGCGGCACGGTGGCGTCCACGCGCTCGTGCGCGTCCGATCGCTTGAGCGTGTCGGCCAGCGGCAGGGCCAGCAGCCCGCCGACGGCGTCGTCGCGGCAGGCGGCGATGAGGCGGCGGATCGCATCGGGCCGGATCAGGCAGCGGGCGGCGTCGTGCACCAGCACCCAGTCGCTCTCCAGCGCGCCGCGCGCGAGCAGGTCGTGCAGGCCCGCGGACACCGTCTCGGCGCGCGTGGCCCCGCCCACGTTGGCGCGCCAGCAGGCGGCCGCGGCCTCGGCGTCGCCCTCGCCGGCCAGGGCCGCGAACTGCGTGTCGCCGGGCGACAGCACCACCAGCGTGCCATCGAGCTCGTCCACCTGCGCCAGGGCCTCCAGCGTCCACAGCACCAGCGCGCGGCCGGCAAGCTCCTCGTACTGCTTGGGGCCCGCGGCGCCGGCGCGCGAGCCGCTGCCGGCACAGGGCACCAGCGCGAACAGGCGCTGGCGGCCGAAGGGATGGGTGAACGAATCACCTCGCTGGGGGCTGGTCATGGGACGTGATTCTAGAATCCACAGGTTCTCATAGCTCGATTCCACGAGCGCCACGCCTTGCCGGCGCGCCGGTTGCCCTCTCCGCGGGTGCCCACCGACGCGCCCAAGGCGTGTCCTCATTTATACGGCTGCCATGCAACTGCCCTCGCTCGTCCCCGGACAACGCTACAACCTGCCCCGCCCGCCCGGAGCGGCCGACGCGCTGCTCGTCGCCCACCTGGCGTCCGCGCGCGCCGCGCAGGGACAGCTGACGCTGGTGGTGTGCGCCGAGCCGGCCGACTCGCAGCGCCTGGCCGACGAACTGCCCTTCTTCGCGCCGCACCTGCGCATCGCCGTGTTTCCCGACTGGGAGACGCTGCCCTACGACCAGTTCTCGCCGCACCAGGATCTCGTCTCCGAGCGGCTGGCCACGCTGTGGCGCCTGTACCGCAAGAGCCAGGGTATCAGCAGCGCCAACACCGGCGTGGCCATAGCCTCCGCCAAGGGCAGGGCCGCGCCCGACCCGACCAAGAGCGTCGAGGCGAACAAGGAGGACGACGAGGGCGTCGACGTGGTGATCCTGCCGGCCAGCACCGCGCTCACGCGCCTCGCGCCGCCGTCGTTCCTCGCGGCCACCACCTTCAACTTCAAGCAGAAGTCCCGGCTGGATGAAGCCGCGTTGCGCGCGCAGCTCACCCTGGCCGGCTACTCGCACGTCAGCTCGGTGGTGTCGCCCGGCGAGTACGCGGTGCGCGGCGGCCTGATCGACCTGTTCCCCATGGGCTCCAACGTGCCCTACCGCGTCGACCTGTTCGACAACGAGGTCGACTCCATCCGCACCTTCGACCCCGACACCCAGCGCAGCCTCTACCCGGTGCCGCAGGTGCGCCTGCTGCCCGGGCGCGAGTTCGCGCTGGACGAGGCCTCTCGCAAGGCGTTCCGCGTGCGCTGGCGCGAGCGCATCGAGGGCGACCCGACCAAGGCGCGCCTGTACAAGGACATGGGCAACGGCATCGCCGGCGGCGGCATCGAGTACTACCTGCCGCTGTTCTTCGACGAGACCGCCACGATCTTCGACTACCTGCCGCAGTCCGCCACGCTGGTGCTGCACGGCGCCGTCGACGACGCGCTGCAGCGCTTCTGGACCGATACCCGGGAACGGTATCGCTTCCTGAAGGCCGACCCCGATCGCCCGATCCTGCCGCCCGAGGACATCTTCCTCAAGGGCGAGCAGTTCTTCGATGCCACGCGCGCCTTCGGCACGCTGTCGCTGCGGCCCGCGGCCGGCGTCGACGACGCGGTGGCCTGGGCCAGGCCGCTGCCCGACGTGAGCGTCGAACGCGGCGCCACCGCGCCGATGGCCCGCCTGCAGAGGCACATCGCCGCCACGCCGTACCGCGTGCTGCTGGTGGCCGACAGCGAAGGCCGGCGCGAGACCTTGCTGGACATGCTGCGCGACCACCAGATCGAGCCGGTGAGCGTGGCCACGCTGGCCGAGTTCGAGGCCAGCGCCGAGAAGGTGGCGATCACGGCGGCGCCGATCAGCGAGGGCTTCTTCTGGTTCGAGCCCGAGGCCGCCTCGCCGCGCACCATCCAGTTCATCACCGAGAACGAGCTGTTCGCCACCGGCGCCACGCCGCGCAAGCGCCGGCGCGGCCAGGAGCAGGTCAGCAGCGTCGATGCGCTGATCAAGGACCTGTCCGAGCTCAAGCTGGGCGATCCGGTCGTGCATGCCAGCCACGGCATCGGCCGCTACATGGGCCTGATCAACATCGACCTGGGCGAGGGGCCCAGCGAGTTCCTGCACCTCGAATACGCCGACAAGGCCACGCTGTACGTGCCCGTCGCGCAGCTCGCGCTGATCAGCCGCTACACCGGCGTCTCGGCCGAGGAGGCGCCGCTGCACAAGCTGGGCTCGGGCCAGTGGGACAAGGCGCGCCGCAAGGCCGCCGAGCAGGTGCGCGACGCGGCCGCCGAGCTGCTGAACCTGTACGCGCGCCGCGCCGCGCGCGACGGCTATTCGCACCGCTTCTCGCCGCACGACTACGAGGCCTTCGCCACCAGCTTCGGCTTCGAGGAGACGCCCGACCAGCGCGCGGCCATCCATGCGGTGATCCAGGATCTGGTGAGCCCGAAGCCGATGGACCGCCTGGTGTGCGGCGACGTGGGCTTCGGCAAGACCGAGGTGGCCCTGCGCGCGGCCTTCGTCGCGGTGCACGGCGGCAAGCAGGTGGCGCTGCTGGCGCCCACCACGCTGCTGGCCGAGCAGCACTTCCAGACCATCAGCAGCCGTTTCGGCCAGTGGCCGGTGAAGGTGGCGGAGATGTCGCGCTTTCGCACGCCCAAGGAGGTCAAGGCCGCGATGGAGGGCCTGGCCGACGGCACCATCGACATCATCGTGGGCACGCACAAGCTGCTGTCCGGCGACGTGAAGTTCAAGCGCCTGGGCCTGCTGATCGTCGACGAGGAACACCGCTTCGGCGTGCGCCACAAGGAGGCGATGAAGGCCTTGCGCGCCGAGGTGGACGTGCTCACGCTCACGGCCACGCCCATCCCGCGCACGCTGGGCATGGCGCTGGAGGGCCTGCGCGACCTGTCGGTCATCGCCACCGCGCCGCAGCGCCGCCTGGCCATCAAGACCTTCGTGCGCAACGAGAGCCAGGGCACGATCCGCGAGGCCGTCCTGCGCGAGCTGAAGCGCGGCGGCCAGTGCTACTTCCTGCACAACGAGGTGGAGACGATCCAGAACCGGCTCGAAAAGCTGCAGCAGCTCATCCCCGAGGCGCGCATCGCGATCGCGCACGGCCAGATGCCCGAGCGCGAGCTGGAGGCCGTGATGCGCGACTTCGTGGCGCAGCGCATCAACGTGCTGCTGTGCTCCACAATCATCGAGACGGGCATCGACGTCCCCACCGCCAACACGATCGTCATCGCCCGCGCCGACAAGTTCGGCCTGGCGCAGCTGCACCAGCTGCGCGGGCGCGTCGGCCGCTCCCACCACCAGGCCTATGCCTACCTGATGGTGCCCGACGTCGAGGGCCTCACCAAGCAGGCCGCGCAGCGCCTCGACGCCATCCAGGCGATGGAGGAGCTCGGCTCCGGCTTCTACCTGGCGATGCACGACCTGGAGATCCGCGGCGCCGGCGAGGTGCTGGGCGAGAACCAGAGCGGCAACATGATGGAGGTGGGCTTCCAGCTGTACAACGACATGCTGGCCGAGGCCGTGCGCGCGCTGAAGTCCGGCAAGGAACCCGACCTGCTGTCGCCCACCGGCGCGTTCGGCGGCGGCATCGACATCAAGCTGCACGCCCCCGCCCTGCTGCCCGACGCCTACTGCGGCGACGTGCAGACGCGCCTGTCGCTGTACAAGCGCCTGGCCACCGCCGACCGCCCCGAGACGCTGGACAACCTGCTCGAGGAGATCACCGACCGCTTCGGCAAGCTGCCGCCGCAGGGCCAGGCCCTGTTCGACACGCACCGCCTGCGCGTGCTGGCCAGGAGCTACGGCGTGCTGAAGGTGGACGCCAACCCGAAGGTGATGAACGTGACCTTCCGCCCGAATCCGCCGATCGATCCGATGCGCATCATCGAGCTGGTGCAGAAGAACAAGAGCGTGAAGCTGGCCGGCAACGACCGCCTCCGCATCGACCGCGAGATCGCCGAGCCGCACGACCGCGCGCAGTTCGTGCGGGACCTGCTCCGCTCGTTGGGGCCGCCGAAGGCGCCGGACTGAGTTCAGGCGGCGTTGCCGCGCTCCATCAACGCGGCCTGGTAGGCCAGCGCGACGTCCTTGGACTTGGCCTCGGCCAGCTCCTGCAGCTCACGCCCCAGCGAGGCCACCTTGTCCGGATGGTACTGGCCGATCAGGCGGCGATAGGCGTCGCGGATCTGCTCGACGCTGGCGTCCGCCGGCAGCTCCAGCACGCGGGTCCAGTGCGGCCCGGGTGGCGGCTGCACGGGCGGCGGCGCCACCGGCGCCTGGGGCTTGCGCAGGAACATGTGGACGACGCCGAAGCCGACGAGTCCGCAGCCCGCGATGATCAGGATGTCATTGCTGTCCATGGGCCTCTTCCCCTGGGGACGTAAACGCCGGGCGCGCCGCGCGCAGGGCCAGCGCGCGCGGGGACTCCTCCGCCGTCCAGTCCAGTTCGTCGTCGATGCGCGCCAGGCATTGCGCGTTCACGCGAGCCCGCGCCGGCGGGTCTAGCAGTCGCCGCGTCGCCGAGAGCAGGTCCTCGTCGACGCGGCGGTGCAGCGAGAGCCGGCGCACGAGGTTGGGCGCATACGGCGCGCAGGCCAGCACCTCGAACGCGAGGACGCCGAACTGCGCGCCGTTCAGGCCCAGCGCGGCACGCCGGCGCCACACGAGCACCAGCGTGACCCCGATGACCGCGTAGAGCTCGCCCAGCACCAGCAGCATCGCCTGCAGGCCCAGGTGTCCGTAGTACGCCACCGGCAGGGCCACGAACAGCAGCAGCCACATGACGACCACCCATGGGCCGAGACGCAGCTCGTTCGGCACTGCCGCCGGAGCGGCGGGCACCTGCGCGGGCGTCGCGGCGGCATCCCAGCGCAGGCGCAGCACCGGCTCCCAGGGCTTGAACGGGTTGCACAGCCAGGGCTCGCGCCGGCGCAGGCGCCAGTCGAGCATGCCGAAGCCCGCTCGCCAGCGGCCCCGCCATCCGCGCACCAGCACGGCCTCGTCGGGGTTCAGGAGCAGGAGGCAGTCCTTGAGATACAGGGCCGCGACCGCCGGGCCGATCAGGAGCTGGGCGTCGACTTGCACGGGCCTCCTAGCGTCCCGTGGCGCGCGAGAACAGGCGCTTGAGGGCCGCCAGCCCGGCCACCACGGCCGCCGCCACGAGTTTCCAGCCGGCGACGAGCGCCGCGATCAGGCCCTTGAACCAGCCGGCCTTGACGGCCGCGGCCGCGGCACCGCCCAGCACCAGCGCGCCCAGGCCGAACTCGGCCACGTGGTCGCCGGCGCGGAACTCGCTGTAGGTCTCGCCGGGATTGAACGCGAAGCCGCCCAGCACCTGGTGCAGGTCCTGCACGTCCTGCTGCAGCGTCTCGGGGCGGGTCACCAGGGTCACCGTCTCGTAGCCGCGGCGCGACAGCAGGCGCATCGTGTAGTTGACCACCGGCTGCGGGCTGTCGGCCGAGTGCAGCTTCAGGCCGTATTCGAGGTACTTGGTGGCGGGGTCGTAGTGCGGCGGCACGATCCAGCCGTCGATGGTCAGGGCGGGAATGCCACGCTTGGCGCGCTGCTCGTTGGCGCCCTCCTCGCTCTTGCGCATGGAGGCCAGCAGCGCGTCGGGATCGAGCTTCTCGTCGTCCTTGACGTAGCCCGAGTCCGAGAACGACAGCGTGGCCCACCAGTTGTTGCGGATCAGGACGGTGTCGCCGGGCTCCGGCAGGTTGCCGGTCAGCTCGAGGAAACGGCTGCCGCTGGATTCGGGCAGCAGGCGCGCGCCGTCCGGGATCTGGATCTTCGAGCGGCTGCCGACGTCGCCGGCGGCGGGGCCGACCTGCCACGGCAGCTTGCGCATCTCCGCGCCGACGTCCTGTTCGGCATCGGCCGCTCGCGCCGGCAGCGATGCCGCAAGGACCAAGGCCGCTGCAAGAGCGCACGCGGACGCGCGCCGGTTCTGGTTCGACATGGGTTTCCTCCCTGTTGATCGATGAAGTTCCTGCGGGTGCGGCTCGACGGCTTTCCCGCATGGGGTGTGCCCGGATTATGTCGCCACGGCCCGATCGGGCGTCTGCCGGCTCCGCCAGAGCAAACCCTCGCCTCGGCGGCGTCGCTGGCGCATCGGGTGAGCCGGTGCCCCGGGCACAATCGGGCCCATGAATTCCGTCTCCGTGTCGTCGCTCGCCGTCCTCCTCATCGCCTTCGTGGCCGGCCTGGTTCTCGGCCTCGCGCTCGCCCGCGCGCGCTCGCGGGCCGCGGTCGATGCCGCGCTGGCGCGGGCCGGCCACGCGGGCCAGCTGGAACTGGCGCAGGCCCAGGAGCGCCTGCGCTCGCACGAACGGGCGACGGCGGCCGTGCAGGCCGACCTGGAGCGCGCCCGGGCCGAGACGCAGGGCGTGCGCGCCGAGCTCGAGACCGCGCGCGGCGAGGTGCTTCGCATCAGCGCCAGCGAGGCGCAGAAGAGCCAGCTGGTGGCCTCGCTGGGCGACCGGGTGGCCGCGCTCGAACGCGAGGCCGGGGCCGCCGCCGACCAGGCCGCGCAACAGTCCCGGGCCCTGCAGGCGGCCGGCGCCGAGCTCGCGCAGGCGCGCACGCGCGCCGACGCGGACCGCGCGAGCGCGCAGGAGAAGCTGCAGCTGCTCACCGAGGCCAGGACGGCGCTGTCCGACCAGTTCAAGACGCTGGCCAGCGAGATCCTCGAGGAGAAGGCGAAGCGCTTCGCCGAGCAGAACCAGCACAACCTGGGCACCCTGCTCGATCCGCTGCGCACGCAGCTGAGCGAGTTCAAGGGCAAGGTCGAGGAGGTCTACGTCAAGGAAGGCCAGGAGCGCTTCGCCCTCACCGAGCAGGTGCGCCAGCTGATGGAGCTGAACAAGACCCTCAGCAACGACGCCAACAACCTCACCCAGGCGCTCAAGGGCTCGGCCAAGACGCAGGGCAACTGGGGCGAGCTGATCCTCGAGCGCGTGCTGGAGGCGTCGGGACTGCGCAAGGGCCACGAGTACCAGGTGCAGGACAGCCAGCTCGACGAGGAAGGACGGCGCCTGCAGCCCGACGTCGTGATCCACCTGCCGGAGGAGCGCCGCCTGGTGGTCGACGCCAAGGTGTCGCTGGTGGCCTACGACCGATTCATGGCGGCCGACAGCGAGGACGAACGCACCGCCAGCGCCCGCGCGCACCTCGATTCGGTTCGCCAGCACATCCGCGGGCTGTCGGCCAAGCGCTACCAGGACCTGTACGGGCTGAAGTCGCTGGACCTGGTGGTGATGTTCGTGCCCATCGAGCCCGCGTTCATGCTGGCGGTGACCCACGACGACGCGTTGTTCATGGACGCCTGGCAGCGCAACGTGCTGCTGGTGAGTCCGTCCACCCTGCTCTTCGTCGTGCGCACCATCGCCCACCTGTGGCGCCAGGAGGCGCAGAGCCGCAACGCGCAGGACATCGCCAGGCGCGGGGCCGAGCTGTTCGACAAGCTGTCGACCTTCGTCGCCGACCTGCAGAAGGTGGGCGCCAAGCTGAAGGACGCGCAATCGGCCTATGACGACGCCGAGAAGCGCCTGGCCACCGGCAAGGGCAACGTCATCCGCCAGGCGCAGATGCTCAAGGACCTGGGCGTCAAGGCGACCAAGGCGCTGCCGGGCGCGTTGGTGGACGCCTCGGGCGCCGACGAGGACGCCGCGCCGGTGTCGTTGCCGCTGTTCGACGCGCCGGACCCCGAACCCGCGGCCGGCTGAGAGAGCCGCCTCAGGCGAGTCGAGCCGGCTGCCGCGAGACGCGCGCGAGCCAGTACACGGCCTGCCCCATGGCCCGTTCGGCACCGGGCTGGCCCGCCGCCAGCAGCGCCAGCGCATCCGAGATCAACTGCTCGACGCGCGACGAGCCCAGCGTCAGCGCCGCCGTGCGGCAGGCATCGGCCTTCTGCACGAACGCCGCCTTGACCTGCGAGCCGGAGGCTGGCGATGCGAGTTCCTGCGCCAGGCCCGCCAGCGCCTGGACCTGCGCGCTGAAGGCGCCCACGTAGCGCGCATGGCGCGGCGCGTCGATGCGCAGCCGCGCGATGGCCGCGTCGGCCGGCTCGAGGATGCTCGCGTCGAGCTGCGCCAGCGTGCGCAGGATACGGACGACGGTATCCGGCCCGACGGGCTTGACGAGGAAGCCCTGCAGGTCGGAGCGGGTGGCGCCGAGCACCGTGTCGCGATCGGCGGTGGAGGTGATGAGCATCGCCGGAACGCGCCTGAGCGCCGGCGCGGCGCGCAGCCGCGCGACCAGCTCGAGGCCGTCGGGCGGCGGCATGCGCACGTCCAGGCACAGCAGGTCGAAGCACGCCGGGCCGCTCATCGCGCCCCACGCGGACGCACCGTCCTCGGCCACCACGATCTCGGGCGTGCCGCACTGGCGCAGCACGTCCTCCATGGCCAGGCGCGAGACGAGGTCGTCGTCGGCGACCAGGATGCGCATCTGGAAACTCCCTTGTCTGTTCTTGACGACAGCGTATCAGTGCGCGGTCATCCAGTCGTCAATGCTTTCCTGGAGGGCGGCCCAGTGGCGCTCGACGCCGGCGTCGTCGGCGGTGTCGCAGGCTTCCTCGAGGGCGCCCGCGTCGTCGGCCATCGGGTCGCTGTGGATGTAGTACGCGCTGCCCTTGATGTTGTGCGCGATGCGCGCGGCGCGTGCCAGGTCGCGCTGGGCGATGGCGTCGGCCAGGTCGGCGAGCAGGCGCGGCGTCTCGCTGCGGAAGGCCTCGGCCAGCCGTTCCGACAGCGAGCGCACCGCGGGCGGGGCCGCCGGCGGCGGCGGCTTGTGCGCGGCGTCGGCCAGCGC
>Ga0210384_10004117_pt1 | contig 16390 bp, 13 predicted proteins | sample IncBWH2MmetaG_FD_160574 | JGI IMG/M metagenome (GOLD analysis project Ga0210384, IMG submission 160574) | Forest soil microbial communities from Barre Woods Harvard Forest LTER site, Petersham, Massachusetts, United States - Inc-BW-H-2-M | ecosystem: Environmental > Terrestrial > Soil >...
CTCGCGCCCGTGCTGTTCGGTACCGGTATCCGCCTGTTCGACCGCGTGGACCGCGACCGCCTCGCGCTGAACCAGGCCCGCACCGCCGCCTCGACCCGGGTGACCCACCTGACCTACACCGCCGTGAAACGCTAGCCCGCATTCCCGAAGAGCAAATGAGTCAGCCTAATTTCAACGCGACTCTCCGCCTCGAGCGCCCTGACGGCGGCTGGTTGCAGTACGCCGTCTTAGGTAGAGGCGATCCCGTGGTGTTCATCCATGGCTTCGGTCTGGACTTTGGGATGTGGGATCCGCAATGGCCGCCATTCTCGGCGCGGTACCGCGCGATTCGCTACGACCTGCGTGGCTACGGCGGCTCGAGCGTGCCCCATGGACCCTACTCTCACGCGGACGACCTATTGGCATTGATCGATCACTTGGACGCCCGCCCGGTGCACCTGGTCGGGCTCTCCTTGGGAGGTCGCGTGGCTCTGCGCATGGCAGCCCAGGAGCCCGAAGCCGTGCGGTCGCTGACTCTGGCGGATGCGGCGATGGACGGACATCTATGGAGCGGCGACTGGATGCAACGCTGGCGCAAGATGACCGATGCGGCAAGACAGGGCGACTTGCCCGCCGCCAAGCAATTATGGCAGGAGCATATTTTGTTTGAGCCGGCGCACCGCCGTCCCGAGGTGGCTCTCGCACTGAAGCTGATGATCGATCGGTATTCGGGCTGGCATTTAGGCCACCCGGATCCGGGCATTTCTCCCGATCCGCCCGTCGCAAAGATCCTGCCGCGGATTTCGATTCCAACCTTGGTGATGGTCGGCGAACACGATCTGCCGGATTTTCAAGCGATCGCGCAGCGCCTGGCAACGGACCTGCCCCATGCCGCGCTGCGTGTTATCGCCGGGTCCGGGCACATGAGCAACATGGAAGCACCGGCGGTGTTCAACGAACTCGTGCACGAGCACTTGCAACGCAACTAGGTTACAGCGCGGTGCTGGCAATGGGCGCGGCGCTTCAACCAGCGCGGCGCTTCAACGGGCGTACTGATACTCCAGCGCCAGTCCGATGAACACCGACATGCCGAAATAATTGTTGTTGAGGAAGGCGCGAAAGCAGGCGTCGCGATCTCGGTCGCGAATCAGCCAAAGCTGATAAATGAAAAACAATGCGCCCGCGACCAGGCCGGCGTTGTACCAGCCGTCCGCGCGAATGGTTTTGCCGACCAGGTACAGGGTCACCAGCGTCATGACCTGCAGCACGGCGATAATGTGCCGATCGGAGTCGCCGAATAAAATGGCTGTCGAGCGCACGCCGATGCGGATGTCGTCGTTGCGATCCACCATGGCGTACATGGTGTCGTACACCGTGACCCACAACACATTGGCGAGGAGCAGCAGCCAGGCGACACGCGGCACCGATTCGATTTGCGCGGCGAACGCCATCGGAATTCCCGCGCCGAAAGCCAACCCCAGATACATTTGCGGCACGGAAAAGAATCTCTTCACGAAGGGATAAGTGACCGCGATGAACGCGCCCGCGACGGCCCAGAGCAGCGTCAGGCGATTCAACTGCAACGCCAGCGTCAACGCCGCCAGTGACAGGAGCGCAAACAGCACCAACGCTTCGAGCGTCGACAGGCGCCCGGCCGCCAGCGGCCGGTTCTTGGTGCGCTCGACATGTGGATCGAAGCTGCGGTCGGCGTAGTCATTGATGGCGCAGCCCGCCGAACGCATGAGCACGGTTCCTGCGACGAAAATGATCAAGATCAGCGGCTTCGGCTGGCCGCGGCCGCCGATCCACACCGCCCACAGCGTCGGCCACAGCAGCAGATAGATGCCGATGGGGCGATCGAGGCGCATGAGACGGATGTAGTCATGGACGGTGCCGAGAATCTTCGGCAGCTCGTCCGTGGTCCAGGGGTGAAAGCGAATGCGAAAGGCATACCATCGCAGCCGCGCCATGATCATCTGGATCAGTTCATCGCCGTTGCGTGGCAGTGGCACTTTAGGGGTAAGCCGGGACGCGGCCCATGGCCGGCAGGAACAATTCTTGAGTCAGCAGCGGCGCGCCGCGCAAGGCAATGCGAGCGCGGCGCGCCCACAGTCCCGCGGGCTTGATCTGGGCATCGCATAACGCGCGAGCCACCACGGCTTCTTCCGTCGGCAGCCATGCGTACTCATACGGGCCGCGCTCGACGCTGGACAGATCCGCCAAGGTTTCTCCCAGCCCCGAGTCGCCGAGTTCCGCAAGCCACGGATGCAGGCAAAGAGACGAGTCGGGGACAATGGTTTGCTCGAACACCCAAACACTGTGACCGCAGCATATTTCGACATCCCGAAACAGGCCCGCGTTGTCCTCGGTTCGCAGCGCGGCTTTATGCGATGCGCTCAAGAGGCCGGTCCATTGATCCACCAGGCGCAACGCGAAGCGTTCGCCGCAGGCTTCCCGAAGGCGCAGCGTCAACAATCCCTTGCCGATGAGCCACGGGCGCAATTGCGCGTCCATGGACAATTGACCCAGGCGTTCCTGGGGCTGCCACTGAATGGATTCGATCGGACGTGCACTGCCTCGAGTCATCCGCGCGATTCTACCCCACGCGGCCGTATTGCTCTGCTAGTCCCACCCAACGCCGGATCAGCGGCGCTGCGTGCGCGGGACAGTCGCGCAGCAGGGACTCTGCCGCGATCTGCACGCGCGGCAACAAATCCGCGTCGCGTAATAAATCGGCAACACGCATCTGCGCCAGTCCCGTCTGGCGCGTTCCGAGGAGTTCGCCGGGTCCGCGCAATTCCAAATCGCGCCGTGCCACTTCGAACCCATCGTTGGTATCGCGCATCACGCCAAGCCGCTCGCGCGCCATGGGTGACAGAGGCCCTCGATACATCAACAGGCAGGAACTGGCGTGTTGACCGCGGCCGACGCGGCCGCGCAGCTGATGCAGCTGCGCCAACCCCAAGCGCTCGGCGTTTTCAATCACCATGAGCGTCGCATTCGGCACATCGACGCCCACTTCGATCACCGTGGTTGCCACCAGCAGCTGGATCTGCCCGTCCTTGAAGCGCCGCATCGTGCCCTCCTTGGCTTGCGGCGGCATGCGCCCATGGACCAATCCGACCTTGAGTTCGGGCAGTGCCGCTGCCAATGCGGCGGCCGTTTCCTCCGCCGCCTGGTAGGGCATCTCTTCCGATTCATCGATGAGCGGGCACACCCAGTAGGCTTGCCGGCCCTCCAGGCATGCGGTGCGAATCCGCTGCACCACTTCGTCGCGCCGCGTCTCGGCGAGCACGACGGTCTTGACGGGTGTGCGGCCGGGCGGCAGTTCGTCGATGACCGATACGTCCAGATCGGCATAGGCCGTCATGGCGAGCGTGCGGGGAATGGGTGTCGCCGTCATGATGAGCTGATGCGGCTGATGGCCGTCCGCCGCGCCTTTTTCGCGCAGGCTTAGGCGTTGATGCACCCCGAAGCGGTGCTGCTCATCGACCACGACCAATGCCAGGGAGGAGTACTCCACGCCCTCCTGAAACAGGGCATGCGTGCCGATGACGATGGCCGCATGCCCCAGGCGAATCCCCTCGAGCACGGTGTTGCGCGCCTTGCCTGTCAGGCGTCCGCTCAACAAGGCAACCGCGATGCCGAGCGGCTCGAACCAGCGGCGGAAGTTTTGCGCATGCTGATCGGCGAGCAATTCGGTCGGGGCCATCAGCGCAACCTGCCTGCCCATTTGAATGGCTTGCGTCGCGGCGAGGGCCGCCACCAGAGTCTTGCCGCAGCCGACGTCGCCTTGCACCAAGCGCAGCATCGGCTTAGGTTGCTGCAGATCGCCTTCGATTTCCTTCAGCACGCGCCGCTGGGCGGCCGTCATGCGGTACGGCAGCGCTGCCAGGAACTTGGCTTTCAGATCCCCCGCCGAATTCAACGGCCAGCCGGGATCGCTCTGGATGCGCCGGCGCAGCAGCTTGAGGGACAATTGGTGCGCCAACAATTCCTCGAACGCCAAACGGCGCTGCGCCGGATGCCGATAACACATCAAAAGGTCCACCGGCGCGTCGGTGGGAGGTCGATGCACATACAGTAACGCATCGCGCAGCGAGGGCAGGCGCGAATCGGCCAGCAGCGCCGGCGGCAGCCAATCCACAGGGTCTTGGTCGCCGGTCTGATCCAGCGCCAGTTTGATCAGCAGTCGCAGCCGTCCCTGGGTCACGCCTTCCGTCATGGGATAGGTCGGCGTGAGATGCTCTTCGGGCGGCTGGGGCGCGCCGGGATCCAAGCGCCGATATTCCGGATGAACGAACTCCAGTCCTTTGGGACCGCGGCGTGCCTCGCCGAAGCACCGCACGCGGGCGCCGCGCGACAGGCCTTGTTGCTGCTGCGCCGTGAAATGAAAAAAACGCAGCGTCAAGAAACCCGAACCATCGGCGATCCTGCAGAGCATTTGCCGGCGGCCGCGAAAAGCGACCTCCGTCAGCAGCACCTCACCTTCCACGGAGGCGCGCTGCCCGGGCCGCAGCTCGCCCAAGGGAACGACGCGCGTGCGGTCTTCATAGCGCAGCGGCAAGAGAAACAACAGATCCTGGGTTGTTTCGACACCTAAGCTGCGCAGGCGCGTGGCGAGCGAGTCGCCGACGCCGCGCAATACCGTGACCGGCTTTAAGTCGATCACAGGGCGACGATGCACTCCACTTCGAATTGCGCACCGCGCGGCAGCGAAGCAACCCCGACTGCTGCGCGCGCCGGATACGGCTCGCGAAAGTACTCGGCCATGATTTTGTTGACGAGCGCGAAATGGGACAGGTCGGTCATGAAAATGTTCGCCTTGACCACGTTATCGAGCGTGGCGCCGCTCGCCAGGACAATCGCCTTCAGGTTTTCGAAGGCTTGCCGCACTTGAGCCTCCATGTCGCCCTTCACCAAATCCTTGGTCTTCGGATCCATCGGAATCTGGCCCGAGACCCAAATGGTGTTGCCCACCCGGGCCGCCTGCGAGTAGGTGCCGATGGCGGCGGGCGCATTGGTCGTCGAAATGATTTGTTTGCTCATAGCCTCTGGAGTCTTCAAGGATGGATGGTGTTAAGGATATTTCGCAAGTTTAATTGTTAAGCCAAAGTGCGAGATACATAAAGCTCAGGTGCGCGATACAGTGAGCCAGGGTGCGCGATACATTGAGCCAAGGTGCGAGACCTTAAGCCAGGGTGCGCGATACGCGCTGGACGTCCGGCATGCGCCGGACGGTCCGAATGACGCGGGCCAGGTGTTTTCGATCGCGAACCTGCACTTGGAATTTCAAGGACGATGAGTTCACGTCGCGTTCTTCCAACGACACTTGATCGATATTGGTTTCGGTGCCCGCGATGCTCGAGGCCACCGCCGCCAGCACGCCCACCCGGTTATTTATTTCCAACTGTATCTCCGAGCTGAACAAGCGGCCGCGCGTCGATTCCCAGGCCACCGAGAGCCACTTGTCGGGTTGCTTGCGGTACTCGGCGAGGTTACCGCAGTTCTGCCGATGAATCATGACGCCGCGGCCGGCGCTCAAGTAAGCCATGATGGGATCGTTGGGGATGGGGAAGCAGCAGCGCGCGTAAGTGACCAACAGGCCCTCGGTTCCCGCGATCATGAGCTGCCCGCTGTGGCCGCCGCCGTGCTCGCCGTTGCCCTGCGCCGGTTGTAGGCGCCGGGCGACCAGCGGCGCCAGTCTTTCTCCCAGGCCTATTTTTTCGAACAGCTCATCGGCGTCGCGCAAATTGAGCTCCTTGACCACGGCATCAAGCTCCGCCGCGGGAATCTTCTTCAAGCTCAGCGAGAATTCTTCGAGCGCCAGCGCCAGCAGCCGGCGACCCAGTTCCAACGCGTCGCCTTTCTTGAGATTCTTCAAGTATTGGCGGACGGCGGCACGCGCTTTTGCGGTGACCAGAAAGCTGGACCAGGACGGGTTCGGCTTGGCGCCCTTCGCCGTGATGATCTCCACGGTCTGTCCGTTGCGCAGCGGCGTGCGCAGGGGCACCAAGCGCCGGTCGACCTTCGCTGCGACGCAGCGGTTGCCCACATCGGTGTGGATGGCATAGGCGAAGTCCACGGTCGTGGCGCCGGTCGGCAGGCGCAGAATCTTGCCCTTCGGCGTGAACACATAGACCTTGTCCGGAAACAGGTCGACCTTGACGCTCTCGAGAAACTCCTCTGAGCTCCCCCCTTCTTGGATTTGCACCAGGCTCGCCAGCCACTCGCGCGCGCGGTCATGCTCCACGCCGCCGAACGTGTCGCCGCCGGATTTGTACTTCCAATGCGCGGCGATCCCCGACTCCGCCACGCGATGCATTTGCTCGGAGCGGATTTGCACTTCGATGGGAACGCCGTTCGGACCGAACAAGGTGGTGTGCAGCGACTGATAGCCGTTGACGCGCGGAATGGCGATGTAGTCCTTGAAGCGCCCGGGCATGGGCTTGTAGACGCTGTGCACCAGTCCCAGCACGCGATAGCACACATCCGCGTTCTCGACGATGATGCGAAAGCCGTACACATCGACCATTTCATTGAGAGAGATCTTCTTGTTCTGCATCTTTTTGTAAATGCTGTACAAGTGCTTCTCGCGCCCCTCCACGGCGCCCTGGATGGCGGCCTTCTTCAGCGCGCCTTTGAAGGTTTCGGCGATCTTGTTGATGAATTCCTTCTGGTTGCCGCGCGCGCGCTTCAATTCCCGCTCGAGAACCTTGTACCGATAGGGGTAGAGCGCGCGAAACCCTAGATCCTCGAGTTCCAGCTTGACCGCGTACAGTCCCAGGCGCTCGGCGATCGGCGCGTAGATCTCCAAAGTCTCGCGCGCAGAACGCCGGCGCTTGACCGGCGGCATGACGCCGAGCGTGCGCATGTTGTGCATGCGATCGGCGAGTTTGACCATGATGACGCGGATGTCGCGCACCATCGCCAGGAGCATTTTCCGGAAGCTCTCGGCCTGGGCTTCTTGCCGGTTCTTGAACTGGATCTGGTCCAGCTTGCTGACGCCGTCGACCAGCTCGGCGACCACTTGACCGAAAATAGACGCGATCTCCGCCTTGGCCGTGGGCGTATCTTCGATGACATCGTGCAAGATGGCCGCCACCAAGGTGTCGGCATCCAAGCGCAGATCCGCCAGAATGTCGGCCACCGCCACCGGGTGCGTGATGTAAGGCTCGCCCGAGACCCGCTTCTGTCCCTGGTGCTTTTCAGCGCCGAAATCGTAGGCTTCGCGCACGCGCTCGACTTGAGCGGGCGATAGGTAGGCTTCGAGTTTGTCTAAGAGCTGACTGATCCCGGTGGAGCGTCTTCCACCGGGCAGGAAACCAAGTATGGAAGACGCATAGTCCATCGTCGCTCTTGAGGGGGCCGGCTGTGGCTAGTCCCCAAGCCCGAGTTGCGGAGCACGGAAATCCGACGGCATGTCGAGCTCGCTCACCGGCGGCTGTGCCGGCTCTTCGGGCTCTTCCAACATTTCCAGCGTGATATTTCCGGCAGCGATCTCGCGAAGCGCTACCACGGTCGGTTTGTCGTTTTCCCATTCGACGGTCGCCTCGGCGCCGTTAGCCAGGCGGCGGGCACGCTTCGCGGCCAACAACACCAGGTTGAAAAGGTTGGGTTCATTCTGAAGGCAGTCTTCGACTGTGATACGCGCCATGCTTGAGGTTCTTCCAATGGAGGGAAGTGAAATGATAGCAGAATCGGCGCCCGACTCGCCAGCCGCGAAGGCGCCCCCGCACGGCGAAAACGCGGTTATTTCGGCAGGATTTCCGCGCGATTACGGTGCGATTCCGCCGCTTTTGCTCAAGGATCAACCAGCCGCGCCGCCAATTGCACCACTTCGGGACGCGCGGCCCCCAGTTGGCCGCCACGGTTGTCGACAATGGCCTGCAGGTCTTGAATCGCTCGCTCGAAGCGATCGTTGATGACGACATAGTCGAATTCGCGCCAATGGCTCAAGTCCTCGGCCGCATCCCGCAATCGCCGCTGAATCACCTCATCGGAGTCCGTGCTGCGCCCTTTGAGGCGCTGCTCCAGCGCTTGACGCGACGGCGGGAGAATGAAAATGCTCACCGCCTCCGGAATTCTCAAGCGGACCTGGCGGGCGCCCTGCCAGTCAATCTCCAGCAAGAGCTGCTCGCCGTTCGACAAGGCCTCCTGGACGGTGCGCACGCCGGTGCCGTAGCAGTTGTCGAAAACCTGCGCGTGCTCCAGAAACTCGTGATTCGCGATCATTTCTCGAAAGCGTTCCTGGCTGACGAAGTGATAGTCGCGACCGGGAATTTCGTTGGGTCTTGGGTGCCGCGTCGTGTAGGACACCGAAAACTGAATGCGCGGCTCGCGCTCCATCAAGGCCTTTACCAAACTGGTCTTGCCGGCGCCGGAGGGAGCGGCAATTACGTAAAGGCGTCCTGGTGGCATCGATCGCTACGGGAGTTGGACACGGTTTGTCCAGCCCGGAATCTAGCATATGCGTAGCGGCGACGCGGCGTTCAGCGCGCGAGATCCGTGTCGTCCGCGCCGGAGAGCGAGCCTTCGTTAAGGACCCCGAGGAACGAGCGGTACAACTTCCAGCTGATTTCCGGCGCCATACATAAATGTATAGCAGCAGGTACCTTTTAAGCAATTCCTTTAGTACTGCCCGGAGTGCAGAATTTCCCCATCGGTAACAAGTCGGAGAGCGAGATGACAAGCAAGAGCTCGGTTCTGGTATTGGGTGCGACCGGTGGGATAGGCGGCGAACTGGCGCGGCAACTGCGGGAAGCCGGTTGGGATGTGCGAGCGTTGCAACGGCGTGCGTCGAATCCCGTCGAGCGACGAGACGGCATAACGTGGATTCGGGGCGACGCCCTGAACGCCAACGATGTGCTGGTGGCCGCCGACGGTTGCTCAGTCATCGTGCATGCGGTCAACCCCCCGGGATATCGACGCTGGTCGGAACTCGTACTGCCAATGCTCGACAACACGATCGCGGCCGCATCCGCAGCGGGAGCCACGATTGTTTTGCCCGGGACAATCTACAACTTCGGCCCCGACGCGTTGCCGGTGCTTAACGAGGAATCTCCCCAGCATCCCGTGACTCGCAAAGGAGCGATTCGGGTGGAGATGGAGCGGCGGCTGTTGGCCGCCAGCAAGAGCGGGGCTCGTGTACTCATAGTACGGGCCGGCGATTTCTTTGGACCAAAGGCGGGGAACAACTGGTTCTCACAAGGGTTGGTGAAGCCCGGGAAGCCGGTCACGGTAGTCAGTAATCCCGGCCGCCGCGGTGTCGGGCACCAGTGGTCCTACCTTCCCGATGTGGCACGCACGATGATCGAGCTGCTCGCGCGTCGTGATTCGCTCGCACCGTTCGCCGCGTTCCACATGGCCGGTCATTGGGATGCGGACGGCTCCCAAATGGCCGAGGCGATCCGGCGAGTGGTTGCGGGGCGAACCGGTCGAAGGCCACGGGTCGCCGCTTTTCCGTGGTGGCTGCTAACGCTGGCCTCGCCGTTCGTCGCCACGTTCCGCGAGATGCGTGAGATGCGCTACCTGTGGCGCGAACCCATACGAATGGACAACGCTCGGCTGATTGCCGCTCTTGGGCGAGAGCCCCACACCCCGTTGGATGAAGCGCTCGAGGCAACGCTGGTCGGGCTTGGTTGTTTCACCGCGTCCGCAAGCCCCGAAGCCCGAGCGCTTGCTTAGGCCTGGCTCGGGGGATCCCCCTGACCGGGCTGGCGCTAAAATGACACGGTGAATGAAGGACTCCTCGTTCGCCGACAAAAATGGTGGCTGGCGATCGCAGCGCTGCTCTGGTGCGGCTGCGCCGGCGCGCTCAGTCCTGATCTCACCATCAAGGAACTGAACCACACGGCTTGGGGCCCGCGCCAGGGCGCGCCTCTCGGCGGCGCCGAAGCGCTCGCGCAGACGAACGACGGGTATCTCTGGATCGCGGGCCCGAGCGGGTTGTTTCGATTCGACGGAATTGCGTTCGAGCGCGTCGAACTGCCCCACGACCCGAAGCTCTCATCGTTGAGGCTGAACTCGGCTTTTGCTCCGCGCGGCGGCGGCTTGTGGGTCGGCTTCCAGTTTGGCGGCGTAGCGCTCCTCAAGGAGGGGCACTGGCAGGTATTCAGCGTCGCCGATGGGGTTCCGCCGGGATCGCCGCGGCAGTTTGCCGAGGCGCCCGAGGGCACGCTATGGGTTGCGACGAACAATGGCCTCGCCCGCTTCGACGGTGCTCGTTGGAAGACTGTCGGCTCCGAGATGGGTCTTCCGGCGGGCAACAACTCCATGGTGTTCGTCGATAGTCAAGGCACGATCTGGGCCGGCGGCGGCGAGAACTCATTGTTGTTCTTCCTGCGTCCGGGCGAGCACCAGTTTCGCAATCAACCGGTCGCCGCGCCAACGCCGTGGGTCAGCAGCACCATGCTGGAATCCCCCGCTGGCACCGTTTGGCTGGACCTGGGCTACGACTTGGTGCCCGTCGTCCAGAACCCACCGCCCGGGAAGCCTGGCAGGTCATCCATCGGACCTGTTTTCGATCACGATGGTACGTTGTGGGACTCGTCGGACATTCTGCGCCGCATTGCCCATCCCGAGCACCCGACCATCGGGGCCACGCTCCACCTTAAGGATATCGCGGATGCCTACACGGACGCGGACGGATTGACCTCGAGAGCTGTGGGTGCCTTGCTGGCCGATCGCGAAGGCAATGTGTGGGTCGGGACGACTCACGGGCTGGATCGCTTTTCCGAGCCCACCTTAAAAGCCCCGCTACAGTCGGTGGAGAACTTGAAGGTTTTCCCCATGATTAACAATCTGGGTGTCGCCCCTGCCGATGACGCGGGCGGCCTGTGGGTCACGAACACCGTCAACGCGGTGGTGCGCTACCAGGATGGGAAAATGAGCGCGCCCATCATCAGGCAGGATGTCGACAGTCTGCTCCGTGTCGCGGACGGCACGGTATGGTTCGGAGGCCGCAAGGCCTTGTGGCGCGAGCGGCAAGGGCACCTGGAATCGGTCGCGCCGCCGGGACCGGACCGCCCCACGCAGGCGTTGGCAGAGGACAAGTCCCGTGACCTCTGGGCGTCAATCGTTCGTTCCGGGGTCTTTCGGCTAAAGGACGGGGTGTGGACGCCGTACGGCGGCATCGCCCAACTGCCGCGGGGTTACCCGATCACCATCGTGCGAGACCGGCTCGATCGCCTATGGTTTTCGTATCCCGGTGGCAGCGTCGCGGTGCTCGATGGTGAGCGGGTACGCATCTACGGCATCCCGGATGGCCCGCAGATTGGCACCGTGATGGCGAATCATCCGGGCCGGATCGGTCACTGGTTTGGCGGGGAGCTCGGGCTGGCGCGGCTCGATGGAGAACGTTTTCATAGCGTGCAGTCAGCGCCAGAGCTGACTCTCGATGGCATCACGGGCATCGTCGAAACGGCAGACGGCGACCTCTGGCTCAACGGCCGCGGCGGCATTGTTCATATCGCAGCGGCCGAGCTTGAGCGCAGTCGCGCAGACCCGGCTTATCGCGTGCGCGGCGAAACACTCGGCGCCTTCGACGGCGTCGTCGGCAGTGCTGCGATCCTGCGACCGCTGCCCACCGCGATCGAAGCGGCGGATGGAAAGCTGTGGTTCGCCACCACCGGCGGCATTTATGGCATCGACCCGGCCCGGCGAGTGAACAACCGCGTCCCGCCACCGGTGCTGATTCGCGCGCTTAACGTGGCCGGCCGCACGATCGAGCCGAGCCCCGGATTGACCCTGCCGACGTACACCACCGCGGTGCGCTTCGAGTACTTGGGTCTCAGCCTCACGGCAGCCGAGAAGGTGCGCTATCGCTACCGGCTGGATGGTGTCGACACCGACTGGCGCGAGCTCACCGCGGCACGCCAGGCGCTGTATACCAACCTACGACCGGGACACTATGCCTTCCGCGTGATTGCCGCCAACAACGATGGCGTGTGGAACGAGTCGGGCGCCTCGCTTGCGTTCTTGATCCCACCGGCGTTTGTTCAGACCGGATGGTTCATCGCCCTGTGCGCGGCAGTTGGGGCTGCCGGCGTGTGGGCGGTGGTCCGCGTACGGGTCCGCCAGGTCACCAATCGTGTACGCCGGCGGCTCGAGGAAAGCATGGAAGAACGTCTCGACGAGCGGACTAGGATCGCCCGGGAGCTGCACGACACGTTCCTGCAAACCATCCAGGGGAGCAAGCTGGTCGCCGATAATGCGCTGGGCGTCACTACTGAGCCGTCGCACATGCGTCAAGCCATGGAGAAACTGTCGGCCTGGCTGGCACGAGCGACCGAAGAGGGGCGAGCCGCCTTGAATTCCCTGCGGACTTCAGCCACGGAGGGGAATGATCTTGCGGGCGGCTTCCGGCGGGCACTCGAGGAGTGCAGGATCCATGGCTCAATGGAAGTCTCGCTTCAGGCGTCGGGGCAGATCAAGGAGATGCATCCCATAGTCCGTGACGAGGTATATCGCATCGGGTATGAAGCGATCCGCAACGCCTGCGTACATTCGCGAGCCACGCAACTGGGAGTGGAACTCTCATATGCGCAGGATCTGAGCCTCCGTATTTATGATAATGGCGTGGGCATCGATCCCGATATCGTCAGTCGGGGCAAGCCGGGGCACTTCGGTCTGCAAGGCATGCGCGAGCGTGCTGAGCGCATCATGGGCAAATTCTCAGTCGAGAGTTCCGCCGGCGCCGGTACGGTAATTACCCTTACGGTTTCCGGCGGGATCATCTATCGCACGGTGAATTAGCCGGTTCTTCGATCACATCATGATGCTGCCGAAACTTCACGACAAGACATGGAGCTCTGTCGCAACACGTTGCCTTCACGGTTGCACCGTGCTGTAAGCCTAATCGGTGCGCCCCAGCGCTTTGCGTATTTTCTCTGCAGCTATGCTTTCCGCTGCCATTTTCTCTTTTGACGTGGTCGCATCTAGGTCCAGTCTGTAGTGATTTGCGTCCTCAGGATCATAAAACTCAATGACTGCTGATCCACCATCCTTGGCAATGACCGAGGGGGTCGCGACCGCCTTCCCCGCATTGCTGATCTTGCATTCCAGCAGAATTTGTCCCGTAACGGGAAGCGGAATGCCGCGTGTCTTCTGGTCGACCCAAGCCGAGGGTCCTCTGTCTTCGTTGCCCAAGAAAGCGGTACATCTTGCATCGTATGGGCGTCCAGGCTGATAAGAGGCAAGTTCCCCTGAGTTAGCTAAGACCTCCGTAGATGCACCCCAGGTGTCAGTCGAAGTAGTGACCGTCAGTTTCATTTTCACGAGGATCGGTGTGCTTTTGACTTGCACTTGTGCTTGCGGCTGCGCTGCCCAGACCGCGTAGCCACCGGAAACAGTCAACAACAAAGCGAATACGATGCCAACAATTCGGCGGCGAAATCCTGGCAAGGGGCGACTAAGCATGGCGACTCTCTCCTTCAGGGGATGGGCGGATTGCCAATAACATCCGACCGGCATGCGCCAAACGGATTCCGTAGCGAGTTGAGTCTTAAGCAAGGCCTCGGCGTAGCGCCGTGGAGGTGCTCCCGATAGCGCCAAGACCAGCGCATCACAGGCGAGTTCCTGATCTAACCGAAGTCGTCCGATTGCCCAGTAGATCAGTGGATTGAACCAGAAGAGACATAGCCAAACTGCCGCGAAGGCGTTGATCGATATGTCGCACCGCTGTTGATGCGCTCGCTCATGAGCCAATACCAATCGACGCTCCTCGTCGCTGTAGCGAGTTTCAAAATCAACTGGTACGACAACTTGCGGCCGCCACGCGCCCACCAGCATTGGCGCGACAATCGAGTTACTGCGTCGAATACCATTCGGGTCTGGCGCCATCTTTCCCAAAGATCGAACGAAAGTCCTCTGGCGACCTAACATCAGAGTCAGCATCACGCCGGCGCCTGACAGCCAAACCAACAGGGCGGCTGGAACGAGGCCTGCCGATGCTCCAGGTGTGCTTGCGGTCATCGCGACGCTGGTCACTGCAGCCTTCATGTAACTGGGCAACGCGCCAGACATCATTTGCAGCGCATGCGAAGGTGCCGGAAGCAGTGCCGCAACCGCGCTTCCCGGCACTAGCAGCCACAGCCAGTAAGCGGCCCGGGCACCGGCTGCAACTCGAAGGGGCTTTCGTAGCAGACCAACAAGGAGGATGGCTGCGCTTGAAGCGGCAGCAGCGCCGAGTAGCGCCTCTATCGCACTAGCCCCCATCATCCAGCTCCTGAATCAGGCGCTTGAGATCAGCTATATCCTTTTTGCCGAGCTTTTTGTGCTGGCTGAAGTGCGATACCAGAGGGGCGACACGACCGTCAAATAGCCGGTCGAGAAACCCCTTACTTTCGGCTGCCAGCCATTGCTCGCGCTTTAGCACCGGAGAGTACAAATAGCGCCGTCCATCCTTTTGCGCGCTGATCGCGCCCTTCTTGAACAAGCGATTCAGCAAAGTCTTTACGGTCGGCTCCTGCCATTCCTCCTTGTGCGCCAGCGCGGCGATGACATCCTCAGTGGCGACGGGATTTGTGCGCCAGATGACCTGCATCACTACCGATTCCGCTTCGCTTATTGAAACAGGCTTTGGTGCCGGCATGCGGGTGCCTCACGTCAATGATTACATCTGTAAATTAAATGACAGATTACACTCGTAATTGCAATAGTCAAGCGCTATGTCGTACTCGCCGTTCGTGGAGGAGACGAGATCTTTAAGGTCGCAATCGTGTATCTCTTTGCGAGGCACTGAGCATGGCCGCGCGACCGGGTGCCGTAGGTGCCCGCAGTACTCGGGAAGTCGAGGTCAGCCTTGTTGCCTTCGGCGCTGAATGACCGCTCACGGGGAAATGCGTCGGGCGCTTGGCCAAGACGGGTCACCTGTCGGGTTAAGATTGTCGTCGTAAACCGGTCCTTCGAGACGTAGGGAATTGGCGGGTCCTCTTGAAAAGCGATATTAATGTTGGGGTGATCGAAGGTTTCTTCGGCAAACCATGGGACTGGTCCGCCCGGCAGAGCGGAATCGATTTTCTGCGTGACTACGGATACCAGTTTTACGTCTATGCGCCGAAAGCGGATCCGTTTCTGCGCCGTCGGTGGCGCGAGCCAATGCCCACTCGGACGATGCAGCAATTATTGAAACTCTCTTCGCTGTGCCGGGACCAGGACATCTCTCTTGGGATCGGATTGACGCCATTCGAGATTTACTTGAATTACGACGCAGATACCAAGATGGCGTTGCGATCAAAGGTTCTGCAGCTCAATGAAATCCGCGCGGACATGCTATGCATCTTGTTCGACGACATGCGCGGCGATGTCGATGAGTTACCGGCCCTTCAAGTTAAAGTCATCTCCGATGTTTGCGCTTGGAGCAATGCAAAACGATTCATCGTTTGTCCAACCTATTATTCCTACGATTCTCGGCTCGCCCGCGAATTTGGACCTCCGCCAAGGACATATCTCCGAGATTTTGGCCGAATGCTCGACCCAAGCATTGACGTCTTTTGGACGGGCGAGAACATCATTTCTGATGGATACTCGGCACAGCATATTGCGGAGGTTGCCGCGAAGATCCGGCGCAAGCCGTTTATTTGGGACAACCACATTTCGAATGATTCTAGAATTCGTACGAACCATCTATTTGTCGATCCGTCCTCGAATGCGTGGGAACTGCCCGCTGCCGCGGTGGCGGGCCTCGCGATCAATCCAATGAACCAGCCGCATCTATCGCGTATCGCGCTTTGCGGATATAAGAAATTATTGGGGGAGCCACGCGAACAGGTACTCCTATCGAACATTTGTCGGCCTCTCGCAGGCGCGTCGTTCGCCGAGCGACTTGCCGCGGACTGCGATCTCTTTCAACTTACGGGCCTGGAGCAGATCGACAGCGACACGCGCAGCAGGCTGCTCGGCCTGTATGAAGCGGAGAAAACTAACCCCTATGCGCAGGAGGTAAGCGCGTGGCTGCGCGGCGAATACAGGTTCGACCCGCAGTGCTTGACCACTTGACCGGTACGCTTGGCGCTACCGGAAAGCTGACTCCCGCGAGGGGCCGTAGTGGGTCCGATACGAGTCCTTCCCAATCTTTGGCGGCATCGTCCGTCTCAAACCGGCCATGCCCCGCGATTGGCAGTCCTGAACAGACTGCCGTGAAGCGGACACCCGCACCTTGGGGTAGGCTGATGCAGATGGGATGCAGTTTGGTGGCGCAGCTGACGGCGACGTCAGCGATCTATAGGTCTGAGCCCAATATGCACTTACTTGCGTCAAGGAGTCTGAATTGAACAGGCGTGATTTTTTGTGGAGCGGCTCGGCTTTCCTTGCCGCTTCCACCTTCGCTCAAGAGGCCCCGATCGCCGCGATTTCGGAATATGAAAGAGGCAGCGGGGGCCACATCGGTGTTTATGCAGAAAACATTCGA
>Ga0210384_10004118_pt1 | contig 16389 bp, 10 predicted proteins | sample IncBWH2MmetaG_FD_160574 | JGI IMG/M metagenome (GOLD analysis project Ga0210384, IMG submission 160574) | Forest soil microbial communities from Barre Woods Harvard Forest LTER site, Petersham, Massachusetts, United States - Inc-BW-H-2-M | ecosystem: Environmental > Terrestrial > Soil >...
CCGTCCAGAATGGCCGCAGACTAGGCGCGGCGCGGAGCGGGGCTCGATGCCCCGCGAGCACCGCAACGACGGCTGCGGTCATTCTGGGCGGGATTCTTCAACGAACTTCCAACTCACGACACTAGCGCAAGCACTGCAAGATTCTTCTTGACCGGAAGGCCATCTCCTTGTCAATCATCGGCCATGAAACAAAGACAAGAGATGCTTCGCGCGAAGACGAGTCCGACCGTGCGCCTGGCCGGCCTGGCGCCCGTCCTCCTGGCGTCGCTGCTCTCGCATTGCGGCGCCTCCGCGGCGGCGGGGCCTTCTCCACAGGCCCGGTACGGCATCGAGCAGCCGGCGCAATCCGTGGCCGACGCGCTCCTGGCCATCGCACACGTTACCGGCACGTCGGTGCTGTTCGAGCCGGGGGCCGTCCGGGGGCGCGTGGCGCATGCGGTGTCGGGACGCTTGCCGGCGTTCGAGGCCATCACGGCCGCGCTCCTGGGCACGGGCCTGGTCGCCCAGCAGATGAAGGACGGCGCGGTCGTCGTGCGGGCCGCGGCGCCGGGTGGTGATGCCGGCACCGCGCCGAACGCCGACGGCTCGCGCGACGATGTGCCGACGGTGGCGAAGGTCGAGATCACGGGTTCGCGGTTGAAGCGCATCGACTCGGAGGGGCCGGCGCCGGTGAACGTCTACACGCGCACGGACATCGAGCAGAGCGGGCAACCGAACCTGGAGCGATTCCTGGCGGGGCTCGACGAGGTGTCGATGTCCGCCGGGGAGGGCGGCTTCGCTGCGACGTTGGGGCAGGCCGCCGTGCAGCTTCGCGGCCTGCCGCTGGGATCGACGCTGGTACTGATCAACGGACGGCGCGTCGAGGCGGTCGGAACCTCGTCGGCCAACTTCTTCAACCTGAATCTCATTCCGATGGCGGCCATCGAACGCGTCGAGGTCGTGCCGGTCGGCTCGTCTGCCGTGTATGGCGGCGACGCGCTGGCGGGCGTGTTCAACGTGATCCTGAAGACGTCCATAGCCGGCTCTTCCGTGGCGGCCAATCTGGGCTCCGGCCGCGGCTTCGGCGCTGGCGGGCTGTCGCTGGCCACCGGTGCGCGCAACGCCGACGGCAGCTACCTGCTGCTGGGCTCCTACAGCCGCTCGACGCCACTGACCGAGGCGGAGCGGGGGTTCTTCGTGGATGCCGACTACCGGCGCTTCGGCGGTCCGGACGCGCGCGTGCGCAACTGCACGCCGGGCACCGTCAGCAGCGTGTCCGGGGCCAACCTGCCGGGGCTGAACTCTGGTTTTGCCGCCATCCCGCAACGGACGGCGGGACGGGTGGCGCAGATCTCGGACTTCGTGGCGACAGCGGGAACGGCCCGCCTGTGCGACCGCTACGTCAACGGCGACGGCATTCCCCTCGTGTACGGCGACGAGACGCTCGCCTTCCACGCGACGGGGGAGCACAGCATCGGCGGATCGTGGTCCGCATTCGGAGAGTTCACGTTCGCGAAAGAGCTGATGCAAGCCCGGGACAATGGCCTCAGCCTGTCCAACGTCACGGTGGGGGCGAACAACCCCTTCAATCCATTCGGGGTGGACGTGAAGGTCACCGCCTTGCTGGGGCCGGCCAATGGCCTGCAGGGGCTCGGGCGCCAGACCCGGTTCCAGCGCGCGCTGTTGGGCGTGCGCGGCGGCCTGGCGGGCGACTGGGAGACCGAGCTGACGCTGTCCAGCGTTCGTGACAACGGAGGGCAGCAGAACTTCAATCTCGACATCGACCGGACGGCGCGCGCGGCGGCCTTGGCGGCGAGTTCGCCCTCGGCGGCAATCAACCCGTTCACGACGGGCCGTGCGGCAAGCGACGAGGTGCTGCGCAGCATCTGGACGGACGACGACAGCATGAATCACGGCCGCAAGGATCAGGTGAGCGGCCTCCTGCGCGGCGGCCTGTTCCACGGCGCCGTCGAGGCCGTGATGGGGGCCGAGAGTGCCCACGATCGCTACGACGCCGCGAGCCCGGACCAGGAAACGGTGAACCATGGCAGCAGGCGCGACTCCGCGGCGTATGGAGAGCTGCGGGCGCCCCTGCCGAGCATGGGGGCGCCCGGCAACACCCGGAGCCTGGCGACGTTGACGCTCGCCGTCCGCCGTGACCACTACACCGATTTCGGGTCTGCCAGCAGCTACCAGACGGGTCTCGAGGTTCGCCCCTCGCGCGGCCTCCTGATCCGCGCGTCGTCGGCCACGTCCTTCAAGCCCCCGACCCTGCTGCAGACCGACGTGACCGACTCCCCGACGCCCGCGCAAGAGTTCTCCCTCGTCGACCCGGCGCGAGGCGGGGAAGCGATCACCTCGGGAACGGTTCTGCGCACGACCAACAAGTCGCTGGAGCCCGAGCGTGGCCGCGCCGGCAGCGTCGGAGCCGTGTGGGAGCCGGAAAGCAGGCTGGGCGCGCGACTGGGCGCAACCTGGTGGCAGGTGCGCGTCAACGGGCTCATTTCGCTCCTGCAGCCCCAGGCGGCGCTCGACTACGAAAACCTGTTTCCGGGATTCGTGACGCGGGGCCCCGCCGTCGATGGCCAGCCCGGGCCCGTCATCGGCATCAAGCAGGCCGAGGCCAACTTCGGCAGCGTGCAGGTGGCCGGCACGGACATGGAAGCTGCCTACGCTTGGCGCGGCTTCCTGGGTCGCTGGACGTCGATGGTGGGAGCCACGCGCACCGGCGAGTACGCGGTCGTGCTCGCGCCGGGAGCGGCGAAAGTGGACCGGCTGGGCCGGCGATTCAACGACTTCTGGGCGCCGCGCTGGAAAAGCCGTGCTTCGATCGGCCTCGACGCGGGCGCGTGGAGCGTGCGGCTGACGAGCCGCTACCTCGGGCAATACAAGGACGCGGGCAGCAGCGAGCGGCGGCTGGGTGCCTGCTGGACGCACGACCTGTCCGCCAGCCTGGACCTGAAGAAGTCCCTGCCCGACCTGGGCGCCGCCGTGAAGGCAGCATCCCTGTCGTTGAGCGTCGCCAACCTCGGCAACCGGCAGCCGCAGTTCGTCGAGACCTTCCCGTACTACGACATCACGCAGGCCGACTGGCGCGGCCGTTACGTCGGCACGAGAGTCTCCATCGACTGGTGATCTCGTGTCCCGTCCTGCCTTCCAGCGTCGAGGCGGGTTTGTCCGGCACATGGGGGCCGTCCCGTTCAGCGAGGGCCGGATGTCCGCCAGCACGCGTCCGGAGACGCCGCGATGCTCCGGAGCCAGGCTTCGATCGCGATGTAGTGGTGGATCTCGCTCACATGCGTGCCCAGGCCGGACAGCCGGCAGGCCAACGCCGCCTCCACCATGTTCCGGTCCAGCAGGCCCGCGCGAACCAGGCGGCCGTCCAGCAGCAGCTCTCGCGCCAACGAAAGGTTGCGGCGGAGGATCGTGGTGGCGTGTTCCTCCATGCCGCCCTTGGACTGGCGGGCGGCGATCTCGCGCGGGATGTCGCCCGCGAACGCTCGTCGTGCGAGCGCGCGACTGCGCCCGCCGTGCGAGAGCAGCCAGGTCGGCAGTTCCAGGCAAAGTTCGATCAGCGGTTGCGAGAGCAGCGGATTGACGAGTTCCGGCGCCGCTTCGCGATGGTACGGGTCGTAGTAGCCGGCCGGATCGATCAGATCCCGAACCTGGTGGAATTTCCCGATGGGAAGATCCGCCGCGGACGCGAGGTCGGGGTGGATGTAGCGATCGGGATGGCGCATGCCGTCGATGGCCTCGCGGCGCCCGAGCGTGAAGGACCGCCCGATGCCCTCCCATCGGACGGTGCGACGGCCCTGGTCGGCCAGCGCACGCCGCATCGATTGCCGGAGCGAGACGCGGCCCAGGCGGGCCGCATCCAGGGAGGCACGAACGAAGCCCCGGCCGAGCCCGTGGACGCTCAGGTAGTCGGCGGCGGGCCAGGTGCAGTGACGTTGGAAGAAGAGCTGATCGCCGCCGCCACCGGTGAACATCGCCCGTGCGTGATGGGCCGCCGCGACCTCGGCATCGATGCGACCCGCGTCCATGCGACCGACATGGGTGACCGGCACCGGCGTCCGGCTCGCGGCCAGGATGTCGTCCAGACGGAATGCGGCGTCGCGCTCCCTTTCGATGAGCTCCACGCCGGCTCTCCTGGCGGCGAGGCGGGCGAAGCCGCGCTCGTCGCTGTCCGACCCGGCGGAGTGGTAGTTGAGGCAGGTGATCCGCGTTCCGGTGGGCCCGGCGGACAGGCTGCCCAGCAGGATGGCTGAATCGAGCCCGCCCGAGAGCCTCAACAGGATCGCGTCGTAGCAGGACGACCAGGCGTGCACGCAGTCCATCGCCACCCGTCTCAACTGCGCCGCGGCGATGTCCGGTTCCGGTTCGACCCGTTTCCTGGCGATGGCCACGGCGCTCCAGAGCGCCACCGGCGAATGGGCGCTCTCGTCCAGGGGCGTGAGCTGACCAGGCAAGACCTGCGAGACGTCCTCGAGCGCGGTACGACGCCCGCCCAGGTGGCCGTGCGCCGCAAGCGCGGCGACCGCCTCCCAGCTCACGCGTGGGCCAGGCGCGTCGGGTGTGAACGCAATGAGGTCTTCCAGCCACGAGAAGAAGACGGCCACGCCTTCGACGTTCCGGAGGTAGCAAGGCAGCGCGCCGCTCGGGTCGCGCAGCAGGCACGCGCCTCGACGGCTGGATTGAAGGACGGCGGTGTAGCGGCCCCAATAGTCGTCCACCAGGGCTTGCCCATCGGTCTTCAGGATCTTGTCGCCTTCACGCGGGGAGAGCTCGAGATCTCCGGATTCGGAGGGTCCGTCACGGCGGCGAAACAGCCGGCCGACGATGACGCCGCGGTCGAGCGGCAGCGGATGGAAGCCGTTGGCGCCGTGACGATTGCCGACCGTGTAGACGCGCAGCGCTCGGCCGGAGAGCGCGGGCTGCCAGCCCGGTGCTCGCTGAATCGCTTCTTCGAGCCGTCGTGCGATGACGGCCTGTGCCGGGTGTTCGGGGTTCCAGCTGAAGCCGAGGTATCGGAACATGGTTGTCGGTCTCGCTCAGACGACCAGGATCGGTTGGTAGTGGCGGACGCGCTCCGCCAGGTCGTTGAGGACGACGCCGCCGCTCTGTACCCATGAGTGGGCGCCGAAGGGCTGGACGCGTACGCCGATGACCCACTGAGGGAACATGCGCTGGCCGGCGAGGAAGTGGATGAGGGCCAGGGAGTCGTTGAGACACCGGTCGTGGCTGGTCAATGCGAAAGGACGCAGGCGCACGTAGGCCGCCACTGCCGCGAGCATGGCATCGGCGTCGGCTTCCGCGTCGCGCTCGGGATGACGCGCCCGGAGGGCCATGACCTGGTTCGCGATGTCGGCCAGGCTGCGTCGGCGCAGCCACGCCGCGGTGACGAGCGTCGCCCGCCACAGGCGCACGAGATGGCGCCAATCGAAGGCCGGGGCGAGACTGTCGTCGTCTGCATCGAGGCTGGTGACGGGCTCGGTGAGCCGGAGGATCCGGCGCGCCGGCGTCTCCGCCGGGGCGTCCGACAGCAGGTGCCGGTCGCGGAGGTGTTTGATCACGTCGTGACGAGGTGCCGGACAGGCAGGGACTGTCGGCGCATCGGTACCTGTCGATTCGTCGAGGATGGCGGCGGACAAGTCGGCCAGCTGAGGGCCGCCCACTCCGACGTACCTGCTTCGAAGCAGGTCGAGAAAAATCATCTGGTCGCCGATACGGCAGGCGCGCACGTGATCGGCGAGCCGTAGCGGAGGGTTTGACGTTGGCGTTGACATGTTCCTCCCGAACGTGGCGACGTGCGGCCGGATGTCCGCACGCCGCCCCTTCCTCTTCAGCGGCTCAGTCCGGACGGTACGGGAATTCCGTGCCGGCCTCGAGAGCCTGTCCGTTCTTGGCGCCCTTGGTTTCTTCCTTCGCATCGCCCAGTTCGACGATCTCCAGTTCCGGTTCCAGTTCTTCGTTCATGACGATCTCCTTCAGTGAGCTTGAGTTGAGGATTGCCCTCGGCGATTCGCTTCGGGCAAGGCAAGAGTGATCGCGGCCAACGGGCGCCGCAAACACACCTCCGATGGACGTTGTCGTTCGGTTGACGCGTGAGCGGTTCGCGTCGCGACAGCGCCGGGTGGGCCCCGCGGAATGCCACCCAACACGTCGAATGCAAGCCCTCTGCTTCCATTCGGCTTGATGAGGGGTTGGCGCGGCCATGCCCAAGGATAGGGTCTGGCTCTGGATCCCGCGGCGCGCGGAATTGGAGGTTTTCGACTGTCTTGACGCGGACTGCGTCGCCAGTCCGAACGCGAGCGAAAGAATCGGTCCGGATCGTCGCGGTGCTGTTCGGCTTCCGGTCACGTTGTCCGGCGCATCGATCTGCGGCGCCGGCCACCTCCCGTGGCAATTCGCGTGTATCTCATCCTGGCATTGCGGCTTGACGACCCCGCGCCCGGGCGAGCGTCCGCGCGATCCCAGGCAGCCCCCTAGTTCGCATCCCTCGCGACGCGCGCTGTCGAGTTGCGATTGCCCAGATCGAAGCGGACACTCCGCCCACCCGGATCGACGCTTTCATCCGAGCTGCCGCGCGACGAGTGCGATGGCCCCTCGACACTCGATTGCCCGGGCCAGCGTCAATCGCACATGCAAGCCGGCATTGGCCGCGACAAGAGGCGAGTCATGAAGAACGACTGGATGGTCGACAGATTGGCTTTGATTGCAGTGCTGCCCGGCACTCCTCGGGCAGGCCCCGACATCGCACGATCTCGCCGCCACCGCGATCACGTTCCATGAGCGCGGCATTTCAGCCGTCCCTCCACGCCATCAACGCGCCCGGACGTGCAGCCGGGCGCTCTTCCTCGATCGCGCGCGGCGATCGAGATCCAGGCAACCGTTGCCAGACAAGTCATAGCGGAGATTCCTCATGCAAGACCATGCAAAGACCCGACTGATGTACAGCGCCGTGTTCACGGCCGTGATCGCCGGCCTCAGCCCCGCGGGGAGCGCGGCGGCGTCGGTGGCGAGCCGAGGACATGTGGCCCCATGGCACGCGAGCGCGACGCTCGTCGGGGCGCCGTCCGATGACCAGACGGTGCAGATCGCGGTGCACCTCTCGGTGAAGGATCCCGCTTCCTTGCAGAAGCTCGTGGCGCGGGTCTCGGACCCCAACAGCAGGACCTACGGCCATTACCTGACCCCGGGCCAGTTCGCGAACCGCTACGCTCCGGACCCGGCCGATGTCGCCGCCGTGCGGAAACTGCTCGCCTCGGCGGGCATGAAGGACATCGAGGTCGGGGCGCAGGGCATGTTCGTGTCCGCGACGGCCACGGTGCGCCAGTTGCGCCAGACGTTCAACGTCGGCCAGAACCTCTACCTCTACAAGGGTAGGACCCTGCGAGCGAACGATGGCGAGCCTGCGCTGCCCGCCGCGCTGGCCGGCAAGATCGTCTATGTCGAGGGTCTCGACGACACGACCTCGCTTCGCACGACCTACCATCGCTCGGCGACGCGAGGCGAGTTCACCGCGCCGGCCGCGGCGCCCGAACCGGCCTCGGCGACGCCGGACAGCCTGTCGGCGAGTGCCGTGACCCCGCCGCCGGTGGCCGCGGGCCTTCCCTCGCCCTATTGCAATACCTGGTTCGGCCAGACGACGGCTGTTCTCAGCACACCGGCCGACACCTACGGCGCGAACATTCCCTGGCTGGTGTGCGGCTACACGCCGCAGCAGATCCGGGCCGCTTACGGCCTCGACCAGGTCAGGCTCGACGGCAAGGGCATCACGATCGCCATCGTCGATGCGTTCGCGTCGCCGACGCTGAAGGCCGATGCCAACCGCTATGCGGCCAACCACGGATTGCCGAAGCTGACCGGCGCGAACTTCAGGCAGATCATCCCGACGAACGCCTACAACGTTCCGGCGGCCCAGGTGGCCAATGCCTACGGTTGGTGGGGCGAACAGTCCCTCGATGTCGCCGCCGTCCACGGATCGGCGCCGGGCGCCGACATCGTCTACATCGGATCGACCGACAACGGGACGTCGCTGGACATCGCGTTGTTCAACGCGCTCTACAACCACGAGGCCGACATCGTCACCAACAGCTACGGCTTCAACGGCGAGGGCGTGCCCGCGGGCTACGCCGCCACCTACGACCAGGCGTTGATGGCGGGGGCGGCCCAGGGCATCACGGTGCTGTTCAGCTCCGGCGACGACGGCGACCTCTCGGCGCCCAACGGCGTGGCTACGGGCTCGTGGCCGGCGACCAGCAGCTATGCGACCGGCGTCGGCGGCACATCGCTCGCGCTCACGCACGCCGATGGCAGCAAGTCGGAGTACGGGTGGGGCACCTACCGCGACTACCTGGCGGGCGCCCTCGTCAACAGCGCCGGCTCGGTGACCACCACGGGCCTGGTCACCGCCAGCGCCCTGGGCTACACCTTCGACGCCTTCGCCTTCTATTCCGGTTCCGGCGGCGGCATCAGCCTGCTCGAGGCGCAGCCGACGTGGCAGGCCTCGGTCGTGCCGAGCGCGTTGGCGACGACGCTCAACCTGGCGAGCGGCCAGGCCATCGCGGAACCGACGGCGCAGCGGGTCAGCCCCGACGTGGCGATGGTCGGCGACCCGTACACCGGCTACCTCTACGGCGAGACCTTCACCATCGCCGGCAATCCCATCTCCGACAGCGGGTGCACGCCGATCTCGGCCACGCAGGAATATTGCGAGGATTCCATCGGCGGCACGAGCCTCTCTTCGCCCCTGATGGCCGGGGTCATCGCGATCCTGAACCAGAAGCGGCTGCAGTCCGGCAAGCCGCTCGTCGGGTTCGCCAACCCGCTGTTCTACAGCCATGGCACGCCGTCCGGGTCCGACCTCACGGGCTTCAAGCCGGTCTCGGCCCCGACATCGCCGGTGGCCGTGTTGCGCGGCTATGCCACCGACCTGACCAGGATCCGCGTGGTCACGCTCAACTCCGTGCCGTTCCTCGTCGACACGGCGCCGTACGCGCTCATCGCCTGCGGCTACACGGTCTGCGAAGGCATCGACGAGGTGTTCAACTACACCTCGAACGCGGCTGACTGGGCCAGCGGCACCACCACGCCGCCGGGGTACAACGACGTGACGGGCCTGGGCGTGCCGGTCATGACGCGTCTCATCAAGTACTGAAACGGTGGCCTGGCTGGCGGGGGGCGCGGCCTCCTCGCCAGCCTGGAGCGGCCGACGACCAAGGGAGAGAAGATCATGCAGGAAGCGGTGTTTCATCTCGCGTTCCCCGACGAGACCGCGGCGGGCAAGTCGCAGTTCGCATCGTCCCTGGGCGACCATCTTCGGGGCATCGACCCCATGGTGAAGCTGGAGATCCTACGGGAGAACCCCGAGAGCCAGGATGCCGGCACCATCCTTTCGATCGTCCTGAGCGCGCCCTCCGTCGTGCTGGCCGTGCGCACTATCGCCGCATGGGTGACCCGCAACAACCAGGCGAAGGTGGACATCACGACCAGGACGGGAACCATCGTCGTCCGGGGGCTCGAAAGCAGCGATGTGCCGAAAGCCATCGAGGCGCTCCAGGGCGTCCTTCGATCTCGCTGAGGCGCACATGCGCTCTTCGACCGTTGCGATCATCCTGGGTGCGAGCGAGTGGCCCAAGTCGCAGTCGAGGTGGGCCAGCTCCGCGGCATTCCGCAGTTCCGCCACCGCGTTCAGGAATTACCTGATGGCCCCGGACGGCCTGGGCCTGGGCGAGGCGGATGTCCTCGATCTGTTCGACGACCGGCGTTCCGCAGCCGACCTCGACGACGAGATCGACCAGTTCCTGAGCCGGCGCCGGCTCGACGACCGCCTGAAGGACGTCATCCTCTACTTCACGGGACACGGTGCTTTCGCGGAAGACCGGCGCTATGTCCTGGCCACCCGCGCGACCCGCGTGGACGCCCTCGGCCAATCCGGGTACCGCGTCGCATCCCTCGCGCGCACCATCAATCGAAGCGTGCGCGACGGCAGGAAATTCGTCATCCTGGATGCGTGTTTCGCCGGGGCGGCGGAACAGGATTTCATCGTGCAGAGCGACGTCGCGACGCACCTGGAAGACCAGGCCATGAGCGCACTGGCCGAGAGCGGCACGGCGCTCCTGTGCGCGACAAGCTCGGCGGACGTCGCCCTGGCCCCGAGCGCGGGCACCTACACGATGTTCAGCGGGGCACTGATGAAGGCGCTGCGAGACGGGTCACCGCACCCGGTGCGGTACCTGTCCTTCGATGACCTGCGCCAGCTGATTGCGAACCTGATCGAGAAGCAGTACCGCGACGAAGCCGTGATGCCCGAGATCCACGTGCCCGATCAGCGCCGGGGCGACATCTCGCGCGTGGCGCTCTTTCCCAATCCGCAATTCGAGCTTGCGCCTCCCCCGGCCGAGCCCGTGCGGGAGGACGTGAAGCGGGGGCCATTCCCGTTCCGGGGCCGTTCCGTCTCGCTGAGCACCGTGCGCTGGCTGACCGCCGCGGGACTCCTGGCGCTGTTCGCGTTGCTGGGCGCCGTGGCCTGGCGCATGGACAAGGGCCATTCCGCCGTGGGTGCAGGCAAAAATGCTCCCGCGAGCCAGGCGAGCGGGGCCGACACTCAGGCGACGCCGGCCAGTTCGCCGGCGATCATCTCCAGCGGGGCAGCGCCACAGGGTCCAAGCGAGCCGGCAACGACCGACGCGGCGCGCAAGGCGCGCCTGGAGGCCGCGCAGCGCGAGGCGGAGTGCGCGCGAATCTTTCAACGCCTGTCGCTCGGGGAGACGCAGCCGGAGTTGCTGAAGAGGGCGCAGAAGTTGAAGTGCCGCGACTAAGAGGTTGAGAGTCTTGAATCGACGCACAAACAGGAAACCCCGCCGGGGCGGGGTTTCTGTCTGATCGCAGCGGATTCCGCTGCGCTGCTTACTTCGTCGAGCGGCGGCGCGCGACGACGCCGATCAGGCCGAGGCCGGCCAGCAGCAGGGCGACGTTGCCCGTCTCGGGAACGGGGGACGTCGTCGACAGGCTGGAGGCCGCAATCGTCTGGCCGTTCTGGCTCAGGCTGAAATTGGCGCCACCGGAGTAGTTGCCGTACATCGCGTTGTTGTAGTCGAGTTCGAACGCGTGCCAGCCTGCATTGGCGAAGTTGAACGTGACGTTGTCGGTGCCGCAGCAGCCGTTTTGAGCGACGTTCGCGCCATCCAGGAACATGCGGAAGCCATCGTCGTGGCCCACGCTGAGCGTCGTGCTGCCGGCCGCGAGGTCGATCCAGCCCTTGAGCACGAGCACGCCGTCGGCCATGTTGCCGTTCGTGCCGCTGAACGACGCGCCGTCGCTGCCCAGGAAACTCACGATCGAGCTCGTGTCGTTGCCGCCGTAGTTGATGCTGGCGGCGGTGAAGGTGCCGCTGGCCGTCGGATTGCTCGCCAGGTAGGCCGCCGTGGAGGCGAAGCCGTCCCACCAGCCCGTGGTGTCCGCCGGGGGGTTGTAGTAGGTGCCGCTCAACCCCGAGGCCGCAAAGGCTTGGGTGGAGAAAATCGCGAGGCCGATGAGGAGCTTCTTCACTGTGGGATCTTTCTGGTGCTGGTTTGGACACCGGACGAGGCCGAAGGCGTCTGACCGTAAGCAATTGTATTGATGGCGGGTGCTTCTCGGCCTGGCGCGCCCGGACTTTAGCCGTCGCGGGCCGAGAATGCGTGACGTAGTGCGCAGGTTCAGGTGGCATTGGAGCTCATTCAGGCTCTCGCATCGCACCCCGGCGTCGTGCCCGGCGCAGAAGGAGCCAAGCGGCCGGGATCACCAGCATCGACAGCAGCGGGGCGGTGACCATGCCGCCGACCATGGGCGCCGCGATGCGCGACATGAGTTCGGAGCCCGTGCCGTGGCCCAGCAGCATCGGGATCAGGCCCGCCAGGACGATGGCGACGGTCATCGCCTTGGGCCGCACGCGCAGCACCGCGCCTTCGCGGATGGCGGCGAGCAGCGTCGCGTCGTCGTCTGGCTCGCCCGCGTCGAGTCGGCGGCGCCAGGCGTTCTGCAGGTAGACCAGCATCACCACGCCGAACTCCGCGGCCACGCCCGCCAGCGCGATGAAGCCGACGGCCGTGGCCACGGAGATCGCATGCCCCAGCAGCCAGACGAGCCAGAAGCCGCCGGCCAGCGCGAAGGGCACGGCGGCCATCACCAGCAGCGCATCCGACGCCGAGCGGAACAGCAGGTACAGCAGCACGAAGATGACCGCCAACGTCGCCGGTATGACCAGCTTCAGCCGCTCGGTGGCGCGTTCCAGGTACTCGAACTGGCCCGACCACGAGATCGCGTAGCCCGGCGGCGTGGCGACCTTCCTCGCGACCTCGGCCTGCATCTCGCGCACGACCGAGCGCAGGTCGCGGCCACGCGCGTCGACATAGACCCAGCCGGACAGCCGCGCGTTCTCGCTGCGGATCATCGGCGGGCCGTCGGCGATGCCGATGTGCGCCACATCCTGAAGCAGGAGCTGCGCGCCCTTGTCGGTGGCGAAGGGGAGCGTGCGCAGGCGCTCGAGCGAATCGCGGATCTCGCGCGGGTAGCGGACGTTGATCGGGAAGCGCTCGCGGCCACTGACCACCTCGCCGACATCCTGGCCGCCGATCGCCGTCGAGACGATGTCCTGCACGTCGGCCACCGACAGCCCGTAGCGCGCCGCGGCGGCGCGATCGACGTCGACGTCGATGTAGCGGCCGCCGGCCAGGCGCTCGGCCAGCGCCGAGGACACGCCGGGCACGTTCCTCACCGCGGCCTCGACCTCGGTCGTCAGTCGATCGATCGTCGCGAGATCGGGCCCGGACACCTTCACCCCGACCGGGCTCTTGATGCCGGTGGCGAGCATGTCGATGCGGTTGCGGATCGGCGGCACCCACACGTTGGCCAGGCCCGGCACCTTGACCACGCGATCGAGTTCCGCGACGAGCTTGTCGGGTGTCATGCCCCCACGCCATTGCTCGCGCGGCTTGAACTGGATCGTCGTCTCGAACATCTCGAGCGGCGCGGGGTCGGTGGCGGTGTCGGCCCGGCCGGCCTTGCCGAACACGCTCGCCACCTCGGGCACCGTCTTGATGAGGCGGTCGGTCTGCTGCAGCAACTCGCTCGCCTTGGACGCCGAGAGTCCCGGCAAGGCCGACGGCATGTACAGCAGGTCGCCTTCGTCCAGCGGTGGCATGAACTCGCCGCCCAGGCGCATCACCGGCACGGCCGTGACGGCGAGCGCCGCCAGCGCGGCCAGCAGCGTCGCCTTCGGGAATCGCAGCACCGCCTCGAGCGCGGGCCGGTACGCGGCCATCAGGACGCGGTTGATCGGATTGGCCGTCTCGCGCGGGATGCGCCCACGCACCAGATAGCCCATCAGCACGGGGACGAGCGTCACCGACAGCCCCGCGGCGGCCGCCATGGTGTACGTCTTCGTGAACGCCAGCGGCGAGAACAGCCGGCCCTCCTGCGCCTCGAGCGTGAAGACGGGCACGAAGGACAGCGTGATGACCAGCAGCGAGAAGAACAGCGCCGGGCCGACCTCGACGCAGGCATCCGAGACGAGCCGCCATCGTTCGGGCGTGTCCGGTCGTCGTGCCTCTCGGGTCTCGAAGGCCTCGATGTGCTTGTGCGAGGCTTCCAGCAGAACGACGACGCCGTCCAGCGCCGCGCCGAACGCGAGGGCCAGGCCGGACAGGCTCAGGATGTTCGCGTTGATGCCCTGCGCGTGCATCACGATGAAGGCCGCCGCCACCGCGACGGGCAACGCGAGCACCGCGACGAGGGCCGAGCGCAGGTGGAACAGGAACAGCGCGCAGACGAGCGCGACCGCGACGAACTCCTCGACCAGCTTGCCCTCGACGTTCGAGACCGCACGGGCTATGAGGCGCGAGCGGTCGTAGGTCTCGACGACCTCCACGCCGGGCGGCAGGCCGGCCTCGAGCGCGGCGAGCTTGTCCTTGACCGCCGCGATCGTGCTGCGCGCGTTCTTGCCCGAGCGCATGACGACGACGCCGCCGGCGACCTCGCCCTGGCCGTCGAGCTCGGCGATGCCGCGGCGCATCTCGGGCCCGAGCTGCACCGTCGCGACGTCGCGCAGCAGCACCGGCGTCGTACCCGAGACGGCGATCGGGACGCCGCGGAACTCCTCGAGCGACTTCAGGAAGCCGCGCGATCGCACCATGAACTCGGCCTCGGCCATCTCGACGACCGAGCCGCCGGACGACTGGTTGGCCTTGCGCAGCGCCTCGACGATCGCGGCCTGCGTCACCCCCAGCGCGCGCATCCGGTCGGGATCGAGCACGACCTGGTACTGCCGCACCATGCCGCCGATGCTCGCCACCTCGGCGACGTCGGGCACGGTCTTGAGCTCGAACTTCAGGAACCAGTCGTTGAGCGCGCGCAGTTCGCTGATGTCATGCCGGCCCGTGCGATCGACGAGCGCGTACTCGTAGATCCAGCCGACGCCCGTCGCATCCGGCCCGAGCGCCGCGGCGGCGCCGGCGGGCAGCCGGCCCTGCACCTGGTTCAGGGACTCCACCACGCGGGAGCGCGCCCAGTACGGGTCGGTCCGGTCGTCGAAGAGCACGTAGACGAACGAGTCGCCGAAGAACGAGTAGCCGCGCACGGTCTTCGCGCCCGGGACGCCCAGCATCGTGGTCGTCAGCGGATAGGTGACCAGGTCTTCCACGACCTGCGGCGGCTGCCCGGGATAGGTGGTGCGGACGATGACCTGCGTGTCCGAGAGATCGGGCAGCGCATCGACGGCCGTGTGCGCCACCGACCACAGCCCGGCGGCGGCGACGAACGCGGCGGCGATGAGTACCAGCACGCGATTGGCGATGGCCCGGCGGATCAGGGCGGCGATCATCTCGACGCTCCGTCGCTTGCCAGGTTGCCCATGGCCGATCGCAGGTTCGCCTCGGAATCGATCAGGAACTGGCCGCTCGCGACCACCTGGTCGCCTTCGACAAGGCCGCTGACGACCTCGACGGCGTCGCCCTCGTCGACGCCGAGTTGCACGTTGCGCGGCTCGAAGGCGCCGCCCGGCTTGCGCAGGATCACGACCGTGCGCGTTCCCGTGCGGATCACGGCCTCGGATGGCAGGACGAGGCGCGATGCCGCTGGCTTCTCGATGCGCAGCCGCAGCAACTGGCCCGGCGTGAGCCTGCCGCGGCGGTTGTCGACCTCGAAACGGGCCTGCAGCGTGCGCGTGGCCGCATCGACCTGCGGCAGGATCTCGTCGAGGATGCCGTCGAACGTCTGCGACGCATCGGCCTGCAGTGCGGCCTTCACCTTCTGCCCCCGGGCTAGATGCATGGCCTGCGCCTCGGGCACGTTCGCCACGGCCCAGACCTTCCCGAGCCCGGCCACGCGGAACAGCGTCATGCCGGGCGAGACGGCGGCGCCTTCGCGCACGCCCAGCTCGGCGACGACGCCGCTTTCCGGCGCGCTCAGCGTGAAGCGAGCCTGGGCGGTGCCCGTCTCCTCGCTGCGGCGAACGAGTTCCGCGGGCACCGACATCGCGCGCAGTCGCTCGCGTGCCGCGTCGACCAGGTCGCGCGATGCGCCGGCGCGTTCGAGCGCGAGCAGCTCGTTCTGCGGCGCGAGCCAGTCGGGCGCGAACACGGTCGCGAGCGCCTGGCCCTGGCGCACGCGCTCCATGGTCGCGCGCACGGCGAGGCGCTCGACATAGCCGGCCACGCGCGTCTGCACCGCGACGGACAGCCGGTCGTCGAACTGCACCGAGCCCACGGCGTCGAAGGACGCGGGCGCGGTCACGCGCTTGACGGCGACGGTGCGGATGCCGAGGTTCTGCTGCACGGCGGCGTCGACCTTGACGCCCGGGTCGCTCGCCTCGTCGGCGTAGACCGGAACGAGCTGCATGTCCATGAACGGCGACTTGCCCGGCTTGTCGAAGCGCGGGCCGGGCACCATCGGGTCATGCCAGTACAACACCTTTCGGTCGGCCGACGACGCCGGCACGGCGGCCGTGGAGGCGGCGGCGGGGCGATCGGCATGCGTCGTCGCGCGCCCGGCGAAGAAGCCGGCGGCCGCCAGCGCGACGCCCGCGATGCTCAGGGGAATTGCGAACTTGGTCTTCACGGCCGGTCTCCTTCGGCGAGCGGCCGATAGGCCAGTTGGGCTTGGGCGCGGGCGAGGTCGCGCTGCAGGGCGAGCGACTTGCGCTGCGCCTCGACCTCCATGTGCCGCGCCTCGAACAGCGCCGCCAGGGACAGCTGGTTCGAGCGATAGCCGGCGAGCGCGGCCTCGGTGCGCTGGTGCGCGGGCTCGATGACGGCGCTTCGATAGCGCGCGATGCGCTCGGCGAGCCGCGCCGCGTCGCCGGCCAGGCTGCGGTACTGCGCGGTGGCGGCGCGGGTCGCGTCGTCGAACTGCGCCTCGGCCTTCTCGATG
>Ga0210384_10004121_pt1 | contig 16377 bp, 13 predicted proteins | sample IncBWH2MmetaG_FD_160574 | JGI IMG/M metagenome (GOLD analysis project Ga0210384, IMG submission 160574) | Forest soil microbial communities from Barre Woods Harvard Forest LTER site, Petersham, Massachusetts, United States - Inc-BW-H-2-M | ecosystem: Environmental > Terrestrial > Soil >...
TGCGGATAGCTCAAAGAATCGACCGGCTGCTTCAGCAGGTCCGAAAATCGATTCGGCTTTTGCCTTCGCTTTGTTTCCCGCGGAATCGTTGTCCCAAAGCGCGCGATATTCAACCCGCCAAGCAATCATCAAAGATATGTAAAAAGCGATCGAGTCTGCGCCGACCGATGGAAGAATATTCACGTCCCGATTGCCTTTGAACATTTCCAATGCATAGAAATCGCAGATGCCCTCAACCAAGATGACCAGCCTGTTTGTTAAATCCAAGAGAAACGGTTTGATGTGGAGGGCATCAACGACGGGCTGAAATGCAGATCGGCGGTCAATACTTCCCGAATGCTCATGAATCGAGAGCAACTGCACATCACCATTAGTGCCCTTCTCGGCAACTCGAATCGAGCTTAACCGGATGACCTCCGGGTCGAGCAAGTAATGTGAGTGCGTGCAATAAATAACAACGTTATCTTGTGACAGTTGGCGAAGCTTTTTGCAGAGCTTGCTCTGCGCCGACGCGTGGAGATATGAACCCGGTTCGTCGAGCAAATAAATGGCTTCGGTCTGGTGATATTCCAGCACCTTTGGATTGAACTCCAGCTTCATGACAAAATTGAAGAACCAGAAAAATCCCTTGCTTCGGTCGCTGATAAAAAAGAAATGTTCGTTGCCATCGGTGTCTTTCTCGATGACATCCAAACGCAAATAGTTCCTTAACACGCCCTGTGCATTCTTTTCTGATCGGAAATCGATCGAAATCTGTAGGGCATCGTTATTGTCGAGACGAAAGTTTTGCCATTCCTTCGTGAGCGTCTCATTCAACTTCCGTTTGACTGCAGAAAGAACGGTCTTGCGCTGGCGCTCCTCAAGGTCCGCAAGTTTGAATACGGAAAAATGACGATCGGTTTGTTTGAAAAGCTGTTCAAAGATCGACAGCCAACCTTGCGGCTCACCGTCCGCGTCGGCGACAATCTCCACCTTCTCTTCTACTGAATCCCGAAAATCATCGAAGAACAGAATGTACGGAAGCTTGCGGATAATCTCACGGGCAAGCGCGTCGTTAAGCGCTTTATTGGTAAAACTTGAGAGGATAATGTCGTAAGCTCTTGTCTTAATATGTCTTTTGATCACGAAGGTTGCCGGAACGCCGCGCTTTTTCTTGTACGCTTCGACAGCAGCCGAATGTTCCGAGCCAGCTAGTTCTTTGAGGCAGGACAAGAATTCGCTCCGAGCAACAGCTACTTCGGCGCTCACTGCGGCTGGCTTTGGCGAGGTTACGTATAAGTTATCGGTGTCTCGCAGGTGTCTCCCACCCTCATTGAGGTCGTCATTGAGTTCATCAAAAGCAAAAATAGCGTGAAGGATGGTCGTCTTGCCGCACTCGTTGACTCCGATTATCGGCATCAACATGTTGTTAGACACGTCGATTGTAAGGGGCTTCGTTATCGCGCGATAATTCTCAATAATGAACTTGCGGTATTTCATAGGGGGTTGCTTGTCTCAGATTATGCGGTCGCGTCGTTTGAACAAAGAACGAAACGGTCTCAACGCTCCTATCATTCAAAGCTCGAGCGCTGAATCTTCTCTTCTTCGGCTAGGCAAGTGAGCCCGAAGCATTTCTTCAACTTTGCTTTTTGTGTCCTGAATCGCGTTTGGATGAGTAATCACCCGATGGATGATTTTCTTCGCCCTAATTGCAATGCGACGAAATTCATCTTCGGGCTTATCAGAATAAAAGACTTCATCTTCTTGAGGTGAGCGTAAAAGCCGATACTCGCATTCGAAACTGTAACCTGACGGCTTGTAATAGAACAAAGCGTTATGAGAAAACTCAGTTCGAGGAAAATCAAGCGGCGTATACCTCACCGCAAACTTCATGAGTTCGTCGGGCAGAAATCTACGGAGTGCTTTGGCTGAAGTAACAATAACCACACTTTCAGATGAAGACGTGTACGCCTGCCACATTCTGAACGACTCCCGCGTGTTGCGGTGCCAGCATGAAATAAAAACGACTGTTCGATGAATCTCTGGATAATCTTGCATCCCGCGATCATCAATTTTGTAACCCTGCCGAAAGGCTTCGTCAGATCTCGAACGCCGTCGCAGATTTCCGGGCGAAAGGCGTCCTTCAAAGAAATCCTGTCCTCCAAATGGATCCTTTAACTTGTCAGCCCGAGGAAAATACAAAGTCGAACTTCGAACAATATCTTCGAATTTTCGCAGATCCATGTATCTCCAAAGAATCTGTGAATCGGCGACTTCCTGGAATGGCCAGTCTTCCGAAAAGACCGGAGCGATAGGGCCAACAATCCGACGAGTCGCACGATGAATCATCGCACGTCCGTCCGGAATGCTAGATGACAGTTTTTGCACCGTAAAAGAAAACAGCCGGGCCATTTCTGACCCGGCTGTTTGAATTCATTTGTTGTTTCGGATTCTTAGTAATCCATTCCGCCCATGCCACCCATGCCGCCGCCGGGCATCGGAGGAGTTTTTTCCTTTTCAGGAAGCTCCGTCACGAGCGCTTCGGTAGTGAGCAACAGACCGGAGATCGACGCCGCGTTTTGCAACGCGCTGCGTGTGACCTTGGTCGGATCGACAATACCGGCCTTTACCAGGTCCTTGTACTCGCCGCTGGCCACGTCGTAACCTTCGTTGCCTTTGCGCTTCTTAACTTCCTCGACAATGAGCGCGCCTTCCGCGCCGGCGTTGTCGGCCAGCTGACGCAATGGCTCTTCGATCGCGCGACGCACGATTTGGACGCCGACTTTTTCATCGGCATCGAGGCCTCGCATGTTTTCGAGCGATTTCTGAGCGCGAATCAATGCGACACCGCCGCCTGCGACGATGCCCTCTTCGACCGCCGCGCGTGTGGCATGGAGTGCATCTTCGACGCGCGCCTTCTTCTCTTTCATCTCGGTTTCGGTCGCTGCGCCGACATTAATGACGGCAACACCGCCCGCGAGTTTCGCGAGTCGCTCTTGCAATTTTTCACGATCGTAATCGCTGGTCGTCTCTTCAATCTGACGACGAATCTGAGCGACACGGCCTTGGATGTCGGCACTCTTGCCTGAACCTTCGACAATGGTGGTGTTTTCCTTGTCGATGGTGACGCGTTTCGCTTTGCCGAGGTCCTCGATCTTGATGTTCTCGAGTTTGATCCCGAGATCTTCGCTGATCAGTTTGCCGCCGGTCAGCACTGCGATGTCTTCCAGCATCGCCTTGCGACGATCGCCGAAGCCCGGAGCTTTGACCGCGCAGACTTGCAGCGTCCCGCGCAATTTGTTCACGACCAAAGTCGCGAGCGCTTCGCCCTCCACATCTTCTGAGATGATCAACAGCGGACGTCCGGCTTTCGCGACTTTCTCAAGTAACGGAAGCAGATCCTTCAGACTCGAGATTTTCTTCTCGTAGATGAGGATGTACGGAGTGTCGAGAATCGCTTCCATCGCTTCCGCGTTGGTCACGAAGTAAGGCGAGAGATAACCTTTATCGAATTGCATGCCCTCGACCACTTCCAACGTGGTGTCGATGGAGCGCGCTTCTTCAACCGTGATCGTGCCGTCCTTGCCCACTTTGTCCATGGCGTCGGCAATGATTTCGCCGATCGTCTTGTCCCAGTTGGCCGAAACGGTCGCGACCTGCGCGATCTCGGTACGATCACTGACTTTCTTGGAGATTTTCTTCAGCTCCTCGACGATCGCTTCGACGGCTTTATTAATGCCGCGCTGCAATGACGTCGGGTTCGCGCCGGCGGTGACGTTGCGCAGTCCTTCTTTATAGATGGACTCCGCCAATACCGTCGCCGTGGTGGTGCCGTCGCCCGCGATGTCCGAAGTTTTCGACGCGACTTCGCGAACGAGCTGTGCGCCCATATTTTCATACGGATCTTCGAGCTCGATTTCTTTCGCGACCGTCACACCGTCTTTGGTGATCGTGGGACTGCCGAATTTCTTATCGAGAATCACGTTGCGACCGCTCGGTCCGAGCGTGGCCTTGACGGCCCGTGCCAGTTTCTCGACGCCGCGCAGCAACGCGTGCCGCGCATTTTCATCAAATTGTAATTGTTTAGCTGCCATAATTTAAGTTTTTAGTTGTTAGTCTTTAGTTGAGTGGAAGAGGAATCTGGAATCCACGAATCCAGGAAAAGCATTTAGGGTTTCGGAATTCAAAATCCCCTCCTGGCTTCCTGGGTTCCTGATTGAAATCTGGTCCATTTGAAATCCTTCATGGTTTCCTGGTTTCCAGATTAATCCGTTCATCTTCCTGGTTTCCTTAGCCGAGGATGCCGAGGATGTCTTCCTCACGCATGATCAGGAAAGTATCTCCATCGATTTTGATTTCGGTGCCGCCGTATTTCGAAATGAGAACCTTGTCTCCTTTTTTCACGGTGAAATCGACTTTCTTACCATTGTCGTCGATTTTACCGGTACCAAGAGCGACGACTTTGCCTTCCTGCGGTTTTTCTTTCGCGGTATCGGGAATAATGATTCCGCCCTTTTTTGTTTCCTGCTCTTCAAGCGGCTGCACTAGCACCCGATCTCCAAGCGGTTTTACGTTAACTGTTGCCATAAGCGTTTGTTTTTCTCTTTCTGTTTTTTTGGGTTGAGCCGGCGACTGTCGTGGGGGCGACAATCGCCGGCAAATTGTTTCCGTTACTTTTTCTTGTCTTCGTCCACGACTTCGAATTCTGCGTCGACTACGTCGCCGTTGCCTCCGCGTTTGCCTGCACCTTGTTCGGTGCCCGGACGACCGCCAGCTTCAGGTCCGGGTTGAGGACCGGGCGGCGGAGTCGCTTGCGCTGACGCTTGTTTGTAAAGCTCAGCGCTGACTTCCTGGAATTTGTTCTGCAACTCGTCGTAAGTCCGTTTCATCGCATCGGTGTCGTTCTTGTTAATCGCTTCGCGCACCGCGGCGATCGCGTCTTCGACTTGTTTGCGTTTGTCGGCCGGAACTTTGTCGCCGAGTTCTTTCAATTGCTTCTCGCTTTGATACGCGAGCATGTCGGCGTTGTTCTTGATCTCGATCGCTTCTTTCGCCTTTTTGTCCTCTTCGGCGTGCGATTCGGCTTCGCGCTGCATCTTTTCGATTTCTTCTTTCGAAAGACCGGAGCTGCCGGTGATGGAGATCTTTTGTTCCTTGCCGGTGCCGAGATCTTTCGCCGAAACGTGCAGGATGCCGTTGGCGTCGATGTCGAATGTTACTTCAATCTGCGGAACGCCGCGCGGGGCCGGCGGAATTCCATCGAGATGGAACGTACCGAGATTTTTGTTGTCGCGCGACAGCGGCCGTTCGCCTTGGAGCACTTTAATCTCCACGCCCGGTTGATTGTCGCTGTAAGTCGAAAAGATCTGCGATTTCCTTGTCGGAATCGTGGTGTTGCGCGGAATCATCGGCGTAGCTACTCCCCCGGCGGTTTCAATCGCCAGCGTGAGCGGAGTCACGTCTAAGAGGAGGACGTCTTTGACGTCGCCCTTGAGCACACCGCCTTGAATCCCGGCGCCAACCGCGACGACTTCGTCCGGATTGACTCCTTTGTGCGGTTCTTTGCCAATGAGATTGCGCGCGGTCTCGATCACTTTCGGCATGCGGGTCATGCCGCCGACCAGCACGAGCTCGTTAACGTCGCGCTCGGTCAGCTTCGCGTCGGCCAAACAATCTTTGACCGGCTTGATTGTCCGTTGAAACAGATCATCGGTCAGCTGTTCGAGTTTTGAGCGAGTGAGTTTTTTCTGAATGTGTTTCGGCCCGGACGCATCCGCCGTGATGAACGGCAGATTGATTTCGTATTCTTGCGCGCTCGAGAGCGCAATTTTCGCTTTCTCGGCTTCCTCCTTGATCCGCTGAATCGCATCCGGCTGGTTGGTTAGATCGATGCCGCTGTCTTTTTTAAATTCAGCCACGATCCAATCCATCACCTTCGCGTCCCAGTCGTCACCACCGAGGTGAGTGTCGCCGTTGGTCGCTTTCACTTCGAAAACGCCATCGCCAATTTCAAGAACGGAAATATCGAACGTTCCACCGCCCAAATCGTAAACCGCAATCTTCTCGTCTTTCTTTTTGTCGAGACCGTAAGCGAGTGATGCGGCAGTCGGTTCGTTGATGATGCGTAAAACTTCGAGGCCCGCGATTTTGCCCGCGTCCTTGGTTGCGTTGCGTTGCGAGTCGTTGAAATACGCCGGCACCGTGATCACGGCCTGCGTGATTTTTTCGCCGAGCTTCGCTTCCGCGTCGGCTTTCAACTTCGATAAAATCATCGCCGAAATTTCCGGCGGCGAAAAAGTTTTCTTCTGCCCGCTCACTTCCACCTGAACGTGCGCGTCACCGTTCGCTGCCTTGACGATTTTGTAAGGCACGCGGTGCTCTTCCTCGTGGACCTCGTCGAATTTGCGGCCCATGAAACGTTTGATTGAGAAAACCGTGTTTTGCGGATTGGTCACCGCCTGGCGTTTCGCGGCCTGGCCGACGAGACGCTCGCCGCTTTTCGTAAATGCGACGACCGAAGGAGTGGTGCGCGCGCCTTCGCTATTTTCCAAAACTACCGGGTCGCCACCTTCCATCACTGCCATGCACGAGTTGGTGGTGCCCAAATCGATACCTAAAACTTTAGCCATAATATAAAAAATTCCTTTCTGCTGGGTTAACTTCGCCCACGAACAGATTCATCGTGGCGAGAACGTTTAACCGCAAGCGCTCTTTAGCACAGGGCGAGCCACCATCGCAAATCCATGGATAAGTATCTATCAATCAATAATTAATGCAAATCCAATGTTCATGGTATCTTTCCTAAATCGGGACATCAAGGCACACTTTTACTGCCTTCCAAGAGGCCGTAAGAGCCAATACGGCACACCGCAATTCGAGCCCAAGTTCCCACATGCCCAACGGCCCTCACCTCAATCCTCTCCCTCAGGGAGAGGCGGACGCGATTTAGCGCCGGGTGAGGGAAAGAGGAATCAGTAGCAACCCGCCGCGGGATTCGTTGAAGCCTAGTGTTTGAAGATTGGAATTTCTTTGGAACCTGGGGTTTGCCCGGCCGCATTCGCTACGCGAAGCGTTGCGGGCGCGGGGATTTGGAACTTCCGCTTTGCAGCAGGCATATCGCCTGCTCGTAGTCTCGCGTGCAATCTGGAAGCTCTCCCGCTCGAAAAGTTGTCGCGCGCGACATCTTTTTTAATTGCGAACACTGCAAAACCGCGTTGGTCACGAATCGTTCCGCCGCCGGAATGAATTTGGCGTGTAGCACGTGCGGTAAACCCACGCTCGTTCCAAAACCGGATGAGCCAATCGCCGACGCAGCCGATCAACTTCGGGAAATTCAACGGCAATTGAAAGAGAACGAATCACAACGCACCGAAGTCACTGGTTATATCAATCAATTGTCAATTCAGTTGCATCGCTGGCAATTGCGTTTGCAAATGCTGAACGAGCGCAAAGCGCAGCTCGAAAAAGAACTCGGCGGGAACAAGGCGTAAACTGTAGGAGACGCTGCCAGCGTCTCATGGGAAGCCAACGGCTTCCCCTACAAAAGATTTGGCGAACCTCGTCGCTGCGATAACGTTTTCGCGTGCGGCAATATCACGATCTTCTTCGCCTCGTTCTTGAAGAAGGCCAACCGCGCGCCGATCGCACCGGCACCGGCACGCTGTCCGTCTTCGGCGCACAAGCGCGCTTCGATTTGCGTCCGACCGGTCCAGGTTTTCCGCTGCTCACCACTAAGAAGCTGCACATCAAGTCGATCATTTACGAACTGCTTTGGTTTTTGCGCGGCGACACCAACATAAAATATCTGAACGAACACGGCGTCACGATCTGGGACGAGTGGGCCGATGAACATGGAAACCTCGGCCGCGTTTACGGCGCGCAATGGCGCGATTGGCGCGGCGGCGACGGCGCTCGCGTCGATCAAATCGAAAATGTCATTTCACAAATCAAAAAAAATCCCAACAGCCGACGATTGATCATTAGCGCGTGGAATCCGGCGGAAGTCGAGAAGATGGCATTGCCGCCGTGCCACGTTCTCTTTCAATTTTACGTGCAGGACGGCGAACTGAGCTGCCAACTTTATCAACGCAGCGCCGATTTATTTCTCGGCGTGCCGTTTAACATCGCTTCCTATTCGTTACTCACGATGATGATGGCGCAAGTTGTCGATCTCGCGCCGGGCGATTTCGTTCACACTTTCGGCGATCTTCATCTTTATCAAAACCATCTCGAGCAAGCGCGCGAACAGCTCACTCGCGATTGTCGATCTTTGCCGCAGATGAAATTGAATCGCGCGATCAAAAACATTTACGATTTCAAATTCGAAGACTTCGAGCTGGCTGGCTACGACCCGCATCCATCCATCAAAGCGCCGATTGCGGTGTGAGACTTTTTCGTTTCACGCGGGTTAAAGTTAAATGTGAGGGTCTTCGGGGTAGCGCTGATTTTGCTTTCGATCGCGGCCATTGCTTCGGCGCAAAACGAACATCCGCTGCAAGTTGAGATCGATCTGCAACAACAAAGAGCTTTCCTAATTCGCGGGCGACAACTTCTCTTGGAATCGCCGATCTCCAGCGGACGTTACGGACATTTGACTGAGACCGGATCTTTCAAGGTTATCGAGAAAGAGATGAATCATCATTCAAGCATTTACGGCAAAATCGTCGATGCGAACGGCAACACGATCGTTGCCGACGCCGATGTCGACATGAGGGTTCCGAGTGGCGGCAAATTTGTTCCGGCGCCGATGCGTTACTTCATGCGTTTTCACGAAGCAGATGGATTGCATGCCGGGTACTTGCCGGGTTATCCGGCTTCGCACGGCTGCGTGCGTATGCCGGAGCAACTCGCAATCGCCTTTTTCAATGCGGTCGACGTGGGTACGCCGGTCACGGTGTTTGGCCGCACGCCAAAATCTAACGAATACTTGCGTTACGGTCCGCAGCCGCAGCGCAGATCATGGCCATGGTTTGGTCAATCGTTCGGTCCACGACCCGAGCCACAATACCCGTCGCGTCCAGTCGACCCGTGGGGACGTTAGTGCCTAACGACTCGCCGAACTCGTATCGTCTTTCGGCTTCTCTGCTCTCCAAACCGGGCCGGTTTTGGCAAACACCGGTGCCTCGCCGCCGGGGTGCGCGACTTCGCTCGCCGCAAGTTTGAAAATCGGTAGAATCGGAACGCCTTTCGAATCCTTTTCGTATTCAACGCCTTCCTTTTCGATCAGGAGCCAGGCCTTGAAATCGCCGCCTGGCCACTCACCGATCATCACTTCCATCGGATAGCTTTGTCCACCAGTGACCTGAAAGGGCTCGCCGCGGCCAGATCCTTTGTACCACTCCATTCCCTTCCTATTTTCCAACTTCAATCCGTCTCCAGCATAGAATTTTTGCGGTCCGTGACCGCTCGGAGTCATTGAACCGCTATCGAGCACGACGCGGCCGTTGAAACGCACGACGAGAATGTCATCACACACTCCGGCGAATCGAAATGTGCCGCTCTCAGTCGGAATGACGTTGCCTCGGTAAACAATCACCCACATTTTCGGCTGCACCTGTCCGCCAAGACCAAAGGCCTGCGGTCCTTGCTCGGAATTAATCTTCGGAATAAAAATCTGGGTCGTGAATAGCGGATTCGGACCGACGAAATATTTTTCTAAGTTCGCTTCATTGAAACCGCTGTTCACAAATTTTGCGATTTCGCCCGCATAACCATTTTGCTCGTCGAGTTTGGACGGCTGGCGGTTTTTCAACTGTTTCAAATCGTAGAATTTTCCGACTAACGAACCGCCGCCGCGCGACTCTTTGAATCCAAAAAACGGAACCGCCGCGCCGCCAGCTCCACCGCCGCTGCTGCTCGCGCTGCCGCCCGGCGCAAAACTCATGTCCACTCCGCCGGCGCCGGCCATTTTCACTGGAGGCGCCGCAAGTTTCGGCATCGCCGGCATTTCCGGCAAAGCGACTTTCGACAGCCCGGCCGTCGTAATCCGTTTTGCAATCGACGGCGCGCTCATCGTGCTCTGCTTTTTTGCCATCTGCACTTTGTGTTCAAGCGCACGGGAGGATGGATTCGGCGAAGGCGGTCCGGCTTTGAACGTCAGTTTGCGGTTCGCTTGATATTGCTGAACGACCCAGACCGCGGCGACGACACCAAAGAGCAAATGCACCGCGATGCTGATCATCAAAAACTTGCTGCCGAGAATCGCCACCAGCCAACGCGGCTTCGTCGATCTCTCCCTTTCAGCGTTTACCGTGATCTCGCTCATTCTTCTTCGCTGACGGTGAATGTCACATTGTCGATCTTGGCAATGGCAAGTGCGTCGAGCACATCAACCGTGCGGCTGTATTTCGCTTGCTCATCGCTAATGATTGTCACCACGGCCGGTGTTTTGGCCGCATCGGCATTTTCTTTTAACCGCATCAATGTTGCTTTGAGCTGCGGCAGATCTTTGCTCGTCGCCGAATCGAACGGTTCATCGTTCAAGCTTACCTCGCCGGTATCGGAAATGGTGATGATTTGTTCATCGACAAAATCGGTCGAGGTCGACGTTGCCGCGGTGCCGGGTAATTGCGTGTTCAGCTCGTTCTCAATCTTTACCGCGCCAGCCATGACCATGAAAAAAAGCATGATCACAAAAACGACGTCGATCATCGGCGCGATTTGGAATCCGAAGGTGCCTTCGTGAGGGTTGAGCTCGAGTCGCATTCGTTAGTCCTTATTGACGGCCGAAAATGAAATGTCGGTAATCCCCGCATCGGCACACGCGTTCATCGCTTGAGAAACATAAATCGCCGGGACATCGCGATCGCCGCGGATGATCGCGCGAAACGTCGGGTTCTGCGTGCCGGTAACTTTCTTTTCGCCGGTCGCCTTGGCGGTTTTCAACGGCTCCGCCATCGCGCTCGCTTGGGTGAATACGCGATCATCAAAAACGAAACTCGCCTTCTTGTCTTTCCAACGAACGTTCACCACCGTTTCCGCGCGCGAGTTGTCTTTTTTCTGCGCGTCCTTCGCGATTGGCAAGTTGATCGTCTTATCAACTTTCAACACTTGCGCGGACGTGATCGTCATGAAAAACACGAGTATCGTCAGCAGCACGTCGATCATCGGCGCGACCTGAAATTCAGGTTCGCCCGATTCCGCTCCGCCTGCTCCTGCTGCCATATCTCGGTCCTTCTTTCGCTACTCTGCCGGCGTAACGAGCTTGCCGGTTTGCCCCGATCCTTTTGGTTGCACCAGCCAGTTTGGAATCGCCGCGTATAATTCTTCATCGCCAAGATGAACGCCGGCGAGCGAGTCGTACGGCATTTTGCGGAACAAACTGTTCACCACATCCTGGACGTAGTGGATCGACGCCGTCGCGCGATTGCGCAGAAAATAAAATGCGCCAAACGCCGGGATCGCGATGAAAAGTCCGCTCGCCGTCGCCATCAACACTTCGCCAATCGCGGCCGACAATCCCGATGGATCGCCAATTCCTGAGGCCCCGAGTTTAACAAAGGCTTTGATCATTCCGGTAACAGTGCCGAGCAAACCAAGCATTGGCGTGCAAACACCGATGACCGACAAATAGCTGATGTAGGTTTGCATCTTCGAGTTTTCTTTGGCCAGCTCACCGAGCATCCCTTCTTCAGAGACTTGTTTCCCGTCGCCTAACAAGCCAATCCCGACGCGCAAGACGTTGGTCAGGGCCGAGGGATGCTCCTTGCAATAATTGTAGGCGCCGACGTAATCGCCCTGGCGAAAAAGCGTCTTTACATTTTGCTCATGCTCGGGCGGAGCGAGACGCGTGCGGCTCGTTCGCAGCACCCCGTCGCCGATTAAATAGAGCGTTGCGATCGAGCAAAGCGCAATCGGAAACATCACCCAGCCGCCTTCCTGGATTTGTTGCCACAACGTTTTCGAGTGAACGCCTTCGCCTGCCGGTGAAGGAGATTGGGCAAAGCTCGCCGACGCGAACATCGTCATCAGCAAGATCGACAATCCTGCGAGATAAATGGTTTTTCGTTTCATACTTTTACTTTTCTAACTTTTGAATCTCGGTCTGCGCCACCGTCGCTTCCGCCGATTTCGGAAATGTTGTTAGCAATTCGGTTAGTGCTTTTTTGGCACGATCGGTCTCATCCAACCGTTGATACGAACGCGCGCTGCCGAGCAATGCTGCTGGAATAAACGGCTTCTCGTCTCGATAAAAAACCGACACATGCAAATACGCGATTAGGGCTTCGTCCCATTTTCGTTGGGCGAACAACAAGTCGCCTTTCTTTGTCCAAGCTTCTGCCAATACCTCGGGCTCCGTGCTCTCTTTGATCGCGCCATCGCAAATCTTTGCCGCTTTCTCAAACTCCTGCCTGCGAATCAGCCCAGTCGCGAGACGCAATCGCGCGGCGCGCGCGGTCTCCGGATTAGCCACCGACTTTTCAATTTGAGCAGCAAGTAGTTCCGCTTCGGTGTCGCGTTGCAATGCACCGAGAGCCGACACCTTGATCAATGCAGCCTGCGCCCACCATGCGCCGGGAACTTCTTTGAACGGTTGGTAAAACGCGACCACTTGATTGATTTCCGCGAGCGCTTTGTCGGCATGGCCCTGGCCGAGCAAGTCCGAAGCTTCTTTCAATCCGCGCGGCTCAGGGAATTCAATCTTAGCGATTTGCGGAATGTGATAGCCCACTTCGCCGCTGCCCGTTCCAATCTGAACTTTACAGAGGACCATGTCGCCTTCGCGGCGGACACCGAGCGCGTCGATCTTCTGACCGGTAGTGAGAACAATAGTCTGCGCGTGCACGGAATTTCCAAGCACGAGCAAGACCACGAGTAAGATCGATCTCCTGACCGCTGACTTCTGATCTCTGATCTCCGTCTTCATCCTTGTCCCAATGCTTGCAATCGTTTGCGCGCTTCTTCTGCTTCGGAAAAGCTGGTCAGCTTTTCATTGCGCAACATTTCGCGATAGGTGTTGGCCGCTTCCTGTGTCTTTCCAAGTTTCTCAAACGTTTCACCACTGCGGATGTAAGCCTTGGCTACCCATGGCAAAAATTTCTGGTAGCCGACGTAGACACGCTGGAAATACGCATTCGCTTCCGCCCAGCGTTCCTTTTTGGCCTCGATTTCGCCTAACGAATAAACGCTAAAAGCTGTTGATTCGCCGCGCCATTCACGGACCGAAGCAATTTGCTCAAAGACTTTCTTCGCTTCCTCCAATCGGCCCAGCGCAAATAACGCCTTGGCCTTGCCAACGGTCACGTCCTTTAACTTTTGCGCGGCCGCGATTTTGTCTGTGCCATCGGAAAAATAACGCAGCGCGCGATTGAAATCTTTTTTCTGAAGCGCGATCTCGCCGAGGCCGTTATAAGCAAAATCCAAATTCTCGCTTTTGGGGAACTCGTCAGTCAATCGCTGATAAAATTTGGCTGCGTTATCCAGCTGCCCTTTGCCTAACAAGTAATCTCCGGCGCGACCAAGCAGCACCGGACTCAAGTCTTCCGGTTTAAAATCGCTCGCAATGCGCGCGATGCTCTTTTCTTCCTCGGCCGGTTGTTTTCGCAGTCGTGCCAACTCTGCTTTCGCATAAAGCACACGCGCGCGCGCGGTAGGCGTTTGATCTTGTTCGGTCGAGCCAAGCAATGTGTCGAGTTCCGCGCCGGGATCGGTTTCAGGAGCAGCTGTGGCGTTGGATTCTGCGGCCGGCACGGCCACCTCTACACTGTCTACGGGCTTTTTCTTTTTCACGCAAAGCTGCGCGAGTTGCGAAAGCAACAGCTCGACCGCTTCGCGCTTCGGATCGTCGATGTATTTCTTAATCGTGTCGGCGGAGATTTTCTTGGCCTCGTCCAGTTTCCCTTCGTGCGCCTTGGCTTTGCCAATCCAGTAAATAGCCGAGATCACGGTCGGGTTGTCCGGTTTCTCTTGAATGAATTCGTTAAAAAGATCGGCGACCTTGTCCCACTTTTGTTGCTTTTGCAGAAGTTTGCTTGCGGCGTAGAGCGAGTAATTCATCACTTCGTCCGTCGCTGCGATCTTATAGGAACGGCTATAAACCGAGATCGCTTCATCTTCCCGATTACTTGCGCCGTAGGCGTCAGCTAAGAGAGCGAGTACTTCGCCGAGCTGTTTGTTTTTCGGAAACTCACTTTCCCACGATTTGCAATCGGAGATCACTTGGTCGTAAAGCGACGCGGCATATTTGCAGACCGCGATTCGATATTTCGCGTCGCTCAGATAGCCGCCCTGCGGATATTTTTGCAGATAGGCGTGCAAGTCGTTGAGCGCATCTTCGTACTTGCCGGCGAAGAGCGCGTTCAAGGCCAGGCGATAATTGACGTCCTCGACATTCTGGCCGTGCGAAAATTCGTTGAGATATTTTTTGTATTCGTCGGTCGCCTCATCGTGTTTGCCCTCCATGAACTTGGCGTTGCCTAACAAGTAGCGCATTTGCTCTCGGTAAGTGCTCTTTGGCTGCGTTTCGAGCATTCGACTAAAATACTTCTCCGCCGATTGCGGATCGTTAGCTTCGAGAGCGACCGCACCGAGCATGTAGCCAACTTGCTCCGCGTTCGGTCCGTTTTTGAATTCGCGCAGATAATCTTCACAACGCGCTTCCGCTTTCGCGGGCTGATTCACGTCCGTCAGCGAAACGATCAGGCCAAACAGTCCGGGCTCGCGCTCGGGCACATTTTGGAATCGATCAACCAGCTCCTGATAAACAACGACCGCTTCCCATTTGCGATCGATCTCGTAAAACGAACGCGCCATCCGGATGTAAATCGCCGGCGTGACTGAAGGGAGTTTCTGAAATTGATCGAGCAGACTTTGCGTTCGCGCGACATCGATCTTGAGCTGGTTGTTTTCGGCCGCGAGTTGGGCGAACTGCGATGGATCGGTTCGCGCGGCGGCAAGATTCTCGTCGAGCCGACGTTGCATCGTCGCAATCCGTTGAGTTTGCATGCGGACAATTTGTTCTCGCGGATAAGCCGCGCGGTAGCATTCGAGCGCGTCGGCATATAATTTCTTAACGAAAAACTGATCGCCCAACTCAACCGTGGTCGCGTTGAGATCGACAATGTTATCCACCTGCGCGATGTGCTGATGAATCTTGCCGATCAGCCGGACAGCCTTGTCGCCTTGGCCTTTTTGCGAATAAAGCTGCGTCAACAACATCGCACCGCGGACCGACATCGCGGTTGGCAATTCGCCGCCCGATAGTTTCTCCAGCGTAGAAATCGCATTGTCGATCTTGCCAGCTTCTTTGCTCGCGGTTGCGCCAAAGAACAACGCTTGCTCGCGAAAACGCGGATCTTTTTCAATGGCAGCGAATTGCGTTGCCGCATCGGCGTAATTCTTCGCGAGCAAACTCGATTGTGCGATCGCGAACGCTACGTCGGAAGCATGCGCGCCGTTTGGGAATTTCTTTTGGTAATTTTTGAAAGCGGTAACTGCTTTGTTGTAATCGGCCGCGTTGAAGTAAGCCGATCCCAGCGTGAAAAACGCCGGCTCAAGTTGGGGGGTGGCCTCCGCCTTGGCGATTAGCGCTTCGAGATCCGCTGCCGCTCTAGCGTAGTCGCCGGTTTGAAATTCCGCCATCCCGCGCGCATAAAGTTGAGGCAGTTCCGAATTTTGGTCCGCGGGAGAACCTTGCTGCGCAAAGGCAACCGTGCCTAACAGCAAAACGCAATAAAATCCGGATGCAGCGACATTGCGGCCGGCGCGGAGCGACATGCAGAAAAGCTTAACAACCGGCGTCGGAAATGAAAAGAGGCGATCAGCGATTGGTGCTGGCGGTCTTTGGACCGTGCGAGAGATCGACCAAATCGTTCAGGATATTGAGTGCTTCGTCACGCTCGGGATCGATTGCCGGTTCTTTGGTGTCGTCATCACTCGGAATAATATCCGAATCGTCATCCGGGCCCGCGGCCTCGGGGGCGACTTTCATCGAGCCGGCTTTTTTGGCGGAAGCGAGTTTCCCGGGATACATGATCAATTGCAGATTTGGCTTGTCCACAGTGTCGAGCGTGAGCCGATAAATCCGTGGTTCTTCTTCGTTTCGTGCCAACCGCTCTTTCGAGCGCAGTTCTTTTCGCGCTTTATCCCCCTGTAATTCCTTGCGCCGCGTATCTTCGTTCAACGAAATTCGATTTTCGTCGAGCTTGCGCCGCAATTGTTCCATGTCTTCCATCACGTAATGGAACTCCGGATTGTGTTGGACGCGCTCGGCAGAGCGGCGCTTCAGTTCGTCGATAAAGAGCGCGTGCGAATCCGACCATTTGGTGAAGTGCGCTTTGGGCACTTCGTCGTAGGCCAAACAGTTTTTCAGCGCGCCTTCGCTTAGCTCCGGCTGGTCGGTCAAACTCGGCAATACGATGTCCGACGCGACGCCGTGCAATTGAGTGGAGCCGCCGGCAA
>Ga0210384_10004122_pt1 | contig 16374 bp, 17 predicted proteins | sample IncBWH2MmetaG_FD_160574 | JGI IMG/M metagenome (GOLD analysis project Ga0210384, IMG submission 160574) | Forest soil microbial communities from Barre Woods Harvard Forest LTER site, Petersham, Massachusetts, United States - Inc-BW-H-2-M | ecosystem: Environmental > Terrestrial > Soil >...
TGCCGGCCACGACCCCCTCGATCGCCGACCGGCCGGCCGGGGCGATCGAGTGCCGGGGCACGAGGCCTTCGTCCTTGAGGAACCCGCCGGCGATCGTGGCGATCAATGGAGAGTAGAAGGCGGAGAAGCGGGTGAACTGGATCTGGATCTCGTCGCTCATGGGCTTCCTCGCTCGGGTATACTCACAGTTGCCATGGCTACCAAACGCGAGACCGACGCCGATCTGCAGCGCCGACTGACCCCGGAACAGTACAACGTCACGCGGTGCAGCGCCACCGAGCCGCCGTTTCGCAACGAGTTCTGGGATCATCACGAGCCCGGGATCTACGTGGACGTGGTCTCGGGTGAGCCGCTCTTCTCGTCCACCGACAAGTTCGACTCGGGGACCGGCTGGCCGAGCTTCATCCGGCCGCTCGAGCCGGAGCACGTCAGCGAGCACTCCGACGACTCCTACGGCATGCGCCGCGTCGAGGTGCGCTCGGCCGAGGGCGACTCGCACCTGGGGCACCTCTTCCCCGACGGCCCGGCCCCGACCGGCCTGCGCTACTGCATCAACTCGGCCGCGCTGCGCTTCATCCCGGTGGCGAAGCTCGAAGAGGAAGGGTACGGCAAGTACCGCGCCCTTTTCGAGAAGGTGAAGCCCCGGCCGTAAGGCGCCAATCGCGATGGCGATTCGTCCCCTCGCCGCCGCGCTGCTCATCGTGGGCCTGCTCGGCGGTCCTGCGCTCGCCGGTCCCAAAGTCTCCGTCGCGCTCATCAGCGAGGCCGCCTCCATCGAGCCCGGCGCACCGCTCTGGGTCGGGCTCCGCCAGCGCATCGCGCCCGGCTGGCACACCTACTGGCTCAACCCCGGCGACTCCGGTGAGCCGCCGACCATCGAGTGGACGCTGTCCTCGGGCTGGGAGGCGGGGCCTCTCGTGTGGCCTCGGCCCGAGCGCATCCCGGTGGGCCCGGTCATGAGCTACGGCTACTCCGACGAGGTGGTGCTGCTCACGCGCCTCACCGCGCCCGCGTCGCTGACGCCGGGCACCCCGATCACGTTGCGCGGGCACGCGTCCTGGCTCGTCTGCGAGAAGACCTGCATCCCGGAGGAGGCCGACGTCGCGCTCACTCTGCCGGTGATCGCGGCAAGGGCCGGTGACGGTCCCGGGGCCGCGGCCGTCGAGCACGCCCGTCGCGCTGTTCCCTCCCCGAGCCCGTGGCCGGTCTCGCTCGAGGCCACCACCGAGACCGTGACCCTCCAGGTCGCGGCGCCGGGGCTCGTCGCCGATCGCATCGCGGAAGTCTGGTTCTTCCCGAGCCGCTGGGGCGTCATCGACCACGCCGCGCCCCAGAAGGTGACGGTGGACGAGCGCGGGATCACCCTGCAGACGGCGCGCGGCCAGCTTCCAGGGGCGGTCGACGCCCCCGTCGACGGGGTGCTGGTCGTCCGCGAGCGCCTCGACCAGGGCACCGTGAGCCAGGCCTTCGCGATTCAGATGGCACCCGCCGGCCGGCACATCGCGGGCGCCGGGCCGAACCTCTCGCTGCTCGCGGCGCTGGGGCTCGCGCTGGCCGGTGGGCTCATCCTGAACCTGATGCCCTGTGTGCTACCCGTCCTCTCCATAAAGGCGCTCGCCCTGGTGAGCCATGCCGACGCCTCCCGGTCGGTCATGCGCAGGCACGGGGTTGCCTACGCCGGGGGAGTGCTGGCGTCGTTCGCGGCGCTCGCCGGGGCTTTGATCGCGCTGAGGGCCGGCGGCGCCCAGATCGGCTGGGGGTTCCAGCTCCAGTCGCCGGCGGTGGTGATCATCCTGGCCTACGTGCTCTTGGCCCTCGCGCTGAGCCTCTCCGGACTCCTGGCGATCGGCGGCCGCCTGGCCGGCGTCGGGCATGGTCTCGCTCAGCGACCCGGTTACGTCGGTTCTTTCTTCACCGGCGCGCTGGCGACGGTCGCGGCGACCCCCTGCACCGCCCCGTTCATGGGCGTGGCCATAGGCTATGCCCTCACCCGGCCTCCGCTCACCGGGCTGCTGGTCTTCGAAGCCGTCGGCCTCGGCTTGGCCCTTCCGTATCTGGTCCTGAGCTTCACGCCGGCGTGGCGGCGGCGGCTGCCGAGACCAGGGCCGTGGATGATCCGTCTCCGACAGGCGCTCGCGTTCCCGCTCTATGCGTCGGTGGCGTGGCTGGTCTGGGTGGTGGGCCGCCAGGCCGGGCCCGACGGCGTGGCCCTGGTGCTGGCCGGCCTCCTGCTGATCGCCTTCGCCGCGTGGCTTCACCACGGCTCCCGCGACGCCGCCCCGCGCTGGCGCCGGGCCGCCGTCGTGATCGCCCTCGCGAGCGTCGCCGCCGCGATCGCCCTGGGGCCGCTCGGCGCGGCCGGTCCGTGGGCCGCTCCATCGCGCCCGGATCTCGGGCTCGGCGGCGCGCCAGCCGGGGCGCGCTGGGAGCCCTGGAGCCCGCGGCGGCTGGCCGAGCTGCAGTCGCAGGGCAAGCCCGTGTTCGTGAACTTCACCGCCGCCTGGTGCATCACGTGCCTGGTCAACGAGCGCGTGGCGCTGCACTCGCCGGCGGTGGCCGAGGCTTTCGCCCGGAAGGGTGTGGTCTACCTGAAGGCCGACTGGACCAGCCAGAGCCCGGAGATCGCCACGGTGCTCGGCTCCTTCGGGCGCGGCGGCGTCCCCCTCTACGTCGTGTACCCCGCGCGCCGCGGTGCAGCCGTCGCCGCCGAGCCGCGCGTGCTGCCGCAGATCCTGAGCGAGAGCACCCTGATCGAGGCCGTCGACAAGATCTGAGTCGACACGATCCAAAAGGAGAGCGTCCGATGCGAGAGCCGCTGAGCCGCCGCCGCTTCCTCACCCTCACCGGAGCGTCCGTCCTCGTCACCTCCGCTGCGTCCGTCCTGGTGCGGCCTCGGCCGTCCCTCGCCGCCGCCGCGAAAGTGGGCGAGCCCGCCCCCGACTTCACCGCCCCCTCCACGACCGGCTCGCCGGTGAGCCTCGGCTCGTACAAGGGCAAGATCGTGGTGCTCGAGTGGACCAACCACGAGTGCCCGTACGTGCGGAAGCACTACGAGACCGGCAACATGCAGACGCTCCAGCGCGAGGCCACCGGCCAGGGCGTGATCTGGCTCACGCTCATCTCCTCCGCGAAGGGCGAGCAGGGCTACGTCACCGCGGCCCAGGCCGACGAGCTGACCCGCTCGCGCAAGGCGTCGCCCACTGCGGTGCTGCTCGACGAGCCCGGCGTGGTGGGACGCATGTACGGCGCGACCAACACGCCCCACATGTACGTCGTGGACCGGACCGGGATGCTGGTCTACGCGGGGGCCATCGACGACCGCCCGACCACGCGCCGGGCCGACGTGCCCGGTGCGAACAACTACGTGCGCGCGGCGCTCGACGCGGTGGCCGCGAGCCAGCCGGTGAAGACGCCGATCACCCGCGCCTACGGCTGCACCGTCAAGTACTCGTAGCCGCATGATCGGGCTCACGCGCCGCCGCCTCCTGCACGGGATGGCGGCGGGCGCCGTCGGCTCCGCGTGGCCGTGGCCCGCCGGGGCGCAGGCCCCCGCGTCCCCGCCGATCCCCGCGCCCGGCTCGGTCGACGTCGGGGATGCGCCGCGGGCGGCCATCGCCGGGGCGGCGCTGGCGTTCCTGAGCGCGCTGCCCGCCGACGCCCAGCGGCGCGCCGTCTTCGCCCTCGCGGACCCCGAACGTCTCAACTGGCACTACGTGCCGCGCCGGCGCGAGGGCGTGGCCTTCAAGGAGATGCCGGCGGCCGCGCGGGCGGCGGCTCACGAGCTGATGAAAGCGACCCTCAGCGCGGTGGGCTATGGCAAGGCGGTCGGCGTCATGGGGCTCGAGACGGAGCTGCGACGGGCCGAGACCTTCGGCGGGCTGCTGCGCGATCCCGATAATTACGCATTCACCGTATTCGGCACACCCGGCCCCGCGGCGCCGTGGGGCTGGCGCGTCGAGGGCCATCATCTCTCGCTGAACTTCGCGCTGGTGCCGGGCCGGCCGATCTCGGTGACCCCGGCCTTCCTGGGCGCCAATCCGGCCGAGGTGCCGTCGGGGCCGCAGAAGGGCCGGCGCTCGCTCGCCGCCGAGCAGGATCTGGGCCGCGCGCTCGCCCGCAACCTGGGCGACGCCCAGCGCGCCCGCGCGATCATCGCGGCCCGCTCGCTCGGCGACATCGTCACCGGGCCCGGGCGCGAGAGCAGCCTCGCCACGCCGGTGGGTCTCCCGCTGGCCGACATGACCGGCGACCAGCGCGCGCTGGCGCTGCGGCTGATCGACGAGTACGCCCGCAACATGCGCGGCGAGCTGGCCGAGCAGGAGCTCCGGCGCATGCGCGACGCCGGGCCCGAGCAGATCCGCTTCGCCTGGGCGGGACCGCTCGAGCCGGGCCGGGCCCACTACTACCGGCTCCACGGCCCCACCTTGCTGATCGAGTACGACAACACCCAGAACGACGCCAACCACGTCCACTCGGTCTGGCACGATCCACGCCGCGACTTCGGCCTCGATCTGCTGCGCGCCCACTACGAGCGAGGCCATCACGAGCATGCCTGAACCGGAGGGCTGAGCCGGTGTATGATACCGGCCGATGACGACCAATTCGAGGAGGCCAGCATGACGAGCCACGGAACGTCGGGCTACGAGATCGATGTGCAGGACGTCGAGTACCTCAGTCACGGCGACCGGCCGCTCCTGGCGCGGATGTTCACGCCGCGCGGTGACGGCCCGTTCCCGATGATCGTGGACCTGCACGGCGGCGCCTGGTGCCGGGGCGACCGTACGAACGACACGATCATGAACGAGCCCCTGGCGCGGAGCGGCGTGGTGGTGGCCGCGCTCGACTTCCGGATGCCGCCCGACGCGTCCTACCCCGGCTCACTGGTGGACATCAGCTACGGGATCCGCTGGCTCAAGAGCCGGGCCCGCGAGCTCCACGGCCGGCCCGACGGGCTCGGCATCATGGGCGCCTCGAGCGGCGCGCACCAGGCGATGCTGCTGGCCATGAAGCCCCGCGAGCCGAAGTACGCGGCGTTGCCCTCCCCGGCCGACGCGGCCGGCCTCGACGGCAGCGTGCGCTGCGCGGTGCTCTGCTGGCCGGTGATCGATCCGCTCGGTCGCTACCGCTACGCCAAGAAGCTCAAGGCGGGCGGCGCGCCCTATCCGGAAGTGGTGGACCGCGTGCTCCCGGGCCACGACCAGTACTGGATCACCGAGGACGCGATGGCCGAGGGCAGCCCCACGCTCGCGCTCGAGCGCGGCGAGGCGGTGGAGACGCCGCCGGTGCTCTACATCCAGGGTACGCGCGACATGGCGCACCCGCGCGCCGATCTCGACCGCTTCGTGGCCGGATACCGCAAGGCGGGCGGCCAGCTCGATCTGGAGCTGCTGGAGGGTGAGGCCGAGGGCTACATCAACCGGAAGCCGGCCTCACCGGCGGTGGAGCGGACGATCTCGCGCATCATCGAGTTCGTCCACAAGCAACTCGGCTAGGCCTCTCCAAGCGCGCGACGCACGCGCGGCAGGACCTCGCGGGCCACCCGCGCGGTGTAGCCGCGCTCCGGATCGTCCGGCCAGCGCGGATCCGGGATCGGGTGGAGCACCACGTGGTCGAAGGGTGCGCCCGCGTCACGGAGCGCGGCCACGAGTTGTGTCGCCACGTCGGCCGGGGCTCCCCGCAAGCTGAACGCGGCGGCGGCGGTCTCCGGGAGGAAGTCCACCACCCGACCGCTCGCCTCCAGATCCGCCGCGTGGTGGAAGTCAGGCCACACCCCACGAGCGTGCTTGAGCGTCTCCGGGTCCGGCCCGGTCCACGTCAGGCGCGGCGGATCGAAGAGCGCCGGGGAGTACTCGTAGTAGCCGGCCGCCATGGACCGCGCCATCGTGAGCGCCCGCTCCGGATCATCCACCAGCACGGTGTGGAAGACCGCGCCGAGTCGCACCGTCGCCGGATCGCGGCCGGCCTCGGCGGCCCCCGCCCGGATCGCCTGCACCGCGGTGGCGATGTTGGCCGGATGCGTGCCCACCCGGATGAACACGCCGTCCGCGACCGCGCCGGCCATGCGGAGCGTCCGCGGCCCGCCCGCCGCGATCCAGATCGGTACCGGCCGGTGGTGCGGGAGCCTTGCCGGGCGCGCCGCGCCCACCTCGACCGACCGGCCGTCGAGCAGCGCGCGCATGAGCCGCGTGCTCGCTTCCAGCTCCTTCACCCGCGCCGGTTTGAGGCCGGCCAGCCGCACCGCGGTGTCGCCAACGCCCCATCCGAGCAAGACGCGCCCGGGCGCCAGCTCGTCGATCGTGGCGATGGACGACGCGGTCACCGTCGGGTGCCGGTTGACCGGGTTGGCGAGCAGCGGCCCGAGCACGATCCGCTCGGTGACGCGCGCGGCCGCGGCGAGCAGCACGTAGGTGTCGCGCCGGCGGAGCTGGGAGTCGGGCTGGAGCGCCGCGTCCCAGCCGAGCTGTTCGGCGCGGCGCACGTCCGCCGCGAAGGCGTCGACGGATCTCGAATCGAAGCGGTTGAGCCCGAAGCGGGGAATCGTCATGAGCCGGATGCTATCATCGGCCATGCTCAAGTTCATCGTGGTCTGCTATCGTCGGCCCGACTGGGACCGCGCGCGGCTCCGTCGCTACTTCGAGGAGGTGCACGGGCCGCTCGCGGCGGCGATCCCGGGGCTCCGCCGCTACGTGCAGAACTTCGTCGAGCCCGACGATCGGCGTGACCCGCCGTGGGACGCGGTGATCGAGATGTGGTTCGACGATCGACCGGGGATGGAGGCGGCCTGGCGGTCGGAGGCCGGAACTCGCGCCGCGGCCGACAACGCCAACTGCTTCGATCTCTCGCGCACCCGCTGGTCGGTGGTCGACGAGATCGTGGTGCGCCCCGACCCCTCCGCGCGCGACTAGGGCATACCGGTCATGTCGACCGGCGCGTAGTAGCGCTTCGTCCCGAGGCCGTCCACGCGCTCCCAGAAGTCGGGCTGGGCCGCGAAGCCCATCTCGTTCACGCCCGCCCCCTGGCGCCAGATGCACCACGAGTCGGGGTGTCGCCGGCTCGCCTCCTGCATCACCCGCTGGCCCTCCCCGGCCTCGCCGTGACGGATCAGGAACTGGCCGAGCCGGAAGAGCGCCTGGGCCACCGCGATGTCCTCGGTGAGCGCGGGCACGTGGGCCCGCGCCTGCTCCGGGGTGAAGGCGTGCGGGCTCTGCGCGCCCCGGCGCGCCCAGTCGCGGATCGCGTCGAGGTAGGTCGCGCGCGCCTGCACGGTGAGCCGCGTCACCTCCTCCGGCATCTCGCGGGTGGCCCGGTTCATCTTGCGGAAGCCCTCGTAGGCGCCCGCCGCCTCCGCCGGCCGCACGATGCGGCCCGCCTCGTCGATCCACACCGCCTGTGGCACGTTGACGATCCCGTACAGCTCGGCCAGCCGGTGATCGCGATCGATCAGGGTGGGATAGGTCGGATGGGCCAGGTCGATCCACGGCTGCGCGTCGCCCTCGCGGCTGTCCATGGCCACCGCGATCACCATGAAGTGACGATCCGCCAGCTCCTCGTAGAGCGCCTGCCACACGGGCAGGTCGCGACGGCAGCCTCACCAGGAGGCCCACGTGACCAGCAGGACCTTCTTCCCGCGGTAGTCGGAGAGGCGATGGAGCCGTCCGGTGGGGTCGGGCAGCGCGAAATCCGGGGCCTCGAGCGAGGCGAGCGCGGCGGCGCGAGCGCGCGCGCTCTCTCCCAGCACCCAGACGTGGCCGCGCTCGCTGTGCGCCACCGCCCGGCCCAGGTGCCGCCAGAGCGCGCCCAGGTTGATGCGCCCGCCCGCGACGAAGTCGCGCTCGCGGCCGGGCGGCAGCGGGACGCAGACCTCGTCCTTGCAGAGCCCCTCGGGCTTCGCGGTCCAGCCGGTTGCCGCCTCCGCCTCGCGCGCCGGACACCAGAGCGACTCGCCGGCTCCCTCGGCACCCGGCACCGCGTGTTCCCCCGATTCGGTCAGCAGCGTCACCATGGCTCGCGCCTCCTCGTGCCCTCGTTTCTCTCGCGCCCGGATCTTACCATCGTGCCGCCGCCCCGGCCCCGCCTTGACGCGGACGCCGACATCGCGGCACTATCGCGCGCGATGCCCCTCGCCCACCCGCAGTTCTCCTGATCGCGGACGATGCCCTCGAGCGCGCGCCGCCAGGGGCTCCTGGCGCTGATCACGGTCGTCCTGGCCTGGGGGTTCACCTGGCCGGTCAACAAGATGGTGTTGCTGAGCCTCTCACCGATCTGGGCGGTCTCGCTGCGCTCCGCCATCGCCACCGTCGCGCTCTTCGTGCTCCAGGCCGCGAGCGGCCGGCTCGCCCTGCCGGCGCGCGGCGACCTGCCGGTGCTGCTGAGCATCACGCTGCTCCACATGGTCGGCTTCACCCTGCTCGCGAGCTGGGGCCTGGGCCTCGTGCCCACCGGGCGCACCGTGGTGCTCGCCTACACCACGCCGCTCTGGGTCACTCCCGGCGCCGCCCTCTTCCTCGGCGAGCGCCTCACGACGCGGCGGGCGATCGGCGTGCTGGTCGGCCTCGCGGGCCTCGTCACCCTCTTCAACCCGCTGACCTTCGACTGGAGCGATCACCGGATCATCCTCGGCAACCTCGCCATCCTGCTCGCCGCGCTGCTCTGGGCCGCGAGCATCCTCCACATCCGCGCCCATCGCTGGGTCTCGAGCCCCTTCGCCCTGATCCCGTGGGAGACGCTGCTCGCCACGCTCACGCTGACCCCGATCGCACTCGGATCGACGTCGCTCGCGACGGTCGACTGGAGCCCGTCGTTCGTGCTGCTGCTCCTCTACCTGGGCACCGTGGGCACCGCGCTGGCGTACTGGGCGGTGGCGACCGCGAGCCGCCTCCTCCCCGCGGGGACGACGTCTCTCGGCCTGCTCGCCTCGCCGGTGGTGAGCGTGGTCACCGCCACCGTCTGGCTCGGGGAGCCCCTCTCGCTCGCTCTGGTCGCCGCGGTCATCCTGGTCCTCGGCGGCGTCGCGATCGGCACCACGGAGCGCGCCGCGTCGGAGCGCGCCGACCGCCGGAGGGCGACTTGACAGGCCCTCCCGCGCGGCCCCATTCTCGCGCCATGAGCGATGACCGGACCGTCCCCGACGAGCGGCCGCCGTCGAAGGCCGAGCTGCTCCGCGCGCTCGCGGAGAGCCGCGACGAGGTCGTCGCCCTCGTCCGCTCGCTCCGGCCCGCGCAGCTCGAGGAGGGTCGCTACGAGAACGGCTGGAACGGACGGCAGATCCTGGCCCACATCGCGTCGATCGAGTGGAGCTACCCGCGCCTGATCGAGATCGCGCGCACCCCGCCCCCGCCCGCCGAGGACGCGCCGCCCACCCGCACGATGAAGGGCGGCAACGACGCCTACAACGACCGCCAGGTCGCCAAGCGCGCGCACTTGACCGTCCCCGAGCTGCTCGCCGAGTTCGAGACCAACCGTGCCGCGACGATCCGCTCGGTGCAGGAAGCGGACGAGGCGCTCTTCGCGCGCCGGATCCGCTCGGCGGGCGGGGTGGTCGGGCCGCTCGCCGCCGTCTTCCACCAGGTCGCGGTGGCCCACGTGCTCGGCCACGCGCGCGATATCTCCGGAGACCCGAGACGCCATGGCTGACACGACCGCGCGGGGCCCGCTCCACGACGTGAAAGTCCTCGACATGACCGAGCACATGGCGGGTCCCTACTGCACGATGATCCTCGCCGACATGGGCGCGGAGGTGATCAAGCTCGAGCGGCCCGGCGCGGGCGATTCTTCTCGAGGGATGGGTGACGGCACCGAGCGCAATCCCTACTTCCGCTACATCAACCGCAACAAGAAGAGCCTCACCCTCGACTACAAGGGCGCGCGGGGCCGCGAGATCCTCCTCAAGCTGATCCCCGCGGTGGACGTGCTGGTGGAGAACTACCGCGCGACCGTGATGGATCGCGCCGGGCTCGGCTGGGACACCCTGACCCGGTTGAACCCGCGCTTGATCTACGCCCAGCTCTCCGGCTTCGGCTCCGACGGCCCCTATCGCGAGAAAGGCGGCTTCGATCTGATCGCGCAGGGCATGGGCGGCATCATGCACGTCACCGGCGAGCCGGACGGCCCGCCCACCTCGGTGGGGCTGCCGATCTGCGATCTCGGCACCGGGATGTGGGGTGCCCAGGGCGTGCTGGCCGCGCTCTACGAGCGGCAGCGCACCGGCCGGGGCCAGAAGATCGAGTGCTCGCTGCTCGAGACCGCGGTCGCCTTCTCCTCCTGGACCAGCGCGGGCTGGCTGGCCGACCACGTGGAGCCGGTGCGGATGGGCTCGCGCCACCGCCAGAACGCGCCCTATCAGCGCTTCGAGACCAAGGACGGCTACATGATGATCGGCGCGTCCGGTCAGTCCATCTGGGAGCGCTGCGCCCGCGCGCTCGGCCACCCGGAGTGGCTGGCCGACCCGCGCTTCGCCCGCGGGCCGGAGCGGAGAAAGAATCGGTTCGCGCTGGAGAAGGAGATCGTCGCGGTCCTGGTCACCGCGCCCACCGCGCACTGGACCAAGGTGCTGGACGACGCCGGCGTGCCGTGCGGGCCGGTCTACAACTATCAGCAGCTGTTTACCGATCCGCAGGTGGTCCACCGCGAGATGGTGGTCCACGCCGACGACGGAGAGCTGGGGCGCGTGCCGCACATCCGCACCCCGATTCGCATGTCGGCCACCGGGCTGGCGGTGCGTCGCACCGCGCCCCGGCTCGGCGAGCAGACCGAGGAGATCCTGGCCGGCCTCGGCTACGCGCCGGGCGACATCGCGGATCTCCGGCGCGAGCGCGTGATCTGAGCGCGCCCCCGCCGGGATGACGATCTTCCTGATCCGCCACGGTGAGACCCTCGGCAACGCCTCGCGCACCGTCCAGCATCCCGACAATCCGCTCTCACCGCGCGGCGTGGCCCAGGCCGAGCGGCTGGCCGAGCGGCTCGAGCGCGAAGGCCTCACCGCCATCCTCGCGAGCGACTTCGCCCGCGCCGCCCAGACCGCCGAGGTGCTCGGCCGGGTCACCGGGCTCCCGGTGCGGCGCGACCCACTCCTCGAGGAGCGCAACTTCGGCGACATCCGGGGCACGCCCTACGCCGAGCTCGGCTTCGACATGTTCGCGCCGGGCTACGCCCCGCCGAACGGCGAGACCTGGGAGGTGTTCCACGCGCGCGTGGACCGGGCGTGGGCGCTCGTGCAGGCGCGCGCCGCCGCGACCGACGGCCATCTGGCGGTGGTGACCCACGGGCTCGTCTGCCGCTCGCTGGCCGCCCGGCACCTGCTCCTGCCCGCCGGCGTCGAGGTACCCGAGCGCTGGGAGAACACCTCGGTCACGATCATCGATCACCCGGCGCCGTGGCGTGTGCGGCTGCTCAACTGCGTCGCCCACCTCGACGACCTCGCGGTACAGCCCCTCACCGACTCCGGCGCGGTCTAGGCCAACCGGTGGGGCGGCCCGCTTGCAGCCCACGAATCGCCACGGAGGATGGAGGTTGCCCATGATCCGCACGACCCGCGGCACCGGCCGGCCCGCGCTGCTCCTCGCCCTGCTCATCGCCGCGGCCCTGCTGGTGCCGGCCGGCGGGGGCGCGCAACAGAAGCCGCTCCGCCCCTACACCCTCATCCTCGACTTCGTCCCCACCGGCGAGTACGTGCCGCACTACACCGCGCTCGAGAAGGGCTGGTATCGCGACGAGGGTCTCGACGTGAAGATCCTCCGCGGCCAGGGCTCCGGGGACACCATCAAGCGCATCGCGGCCGGCCAGGGCGACGTGGGCATCGCCGACATCTCGGCGCTGATCGCGGCCCGCGCAAACACCGACGTGAAGGTCAAGGCCATCGCGCTCTGGTACCGGCGGCCGCCCCACGGCGTCTTTGTACGGTCCGACTCGCCGATCAAGACCCCGAAGGATCTCGAGGGCAAGAAGCTCGCAATCTCGCCCGGCAACAGCCACCAGATCCTCTGGCCGGTCTTCGAGAAGCTCTCCGGGCTCAAGCCCAACTCGGTGACGTGGGTGACCATGGACGCGGCGTCGATGCCGCCCGCGCTCATCCGGAGCGCGGTCGACGCGGTGCCGTTCTTCGTGGTGCACGAGGCGCGCATCCGCAAAGTGGCGCAGCAGCAGAACGCGGACGTCCGGGTGCTCTCCGCGTGGGCCGATCTGGGCTTCGACGTCTGCTCGACGAGCCTCGTGGCCCGCGAGGACACGATCGCCAAGGACCCCGAGAGCCTGCGGGCCTTCCTGCGCGCGACCTTCAAGGGCGCCGACTACGCGTTCCGCGCCAAGCACTTCGACGAGGGGGTGGGCTACGTGGTCAAGAGCCATCCCGAGGTCGATCCGGACGGCGCGGTCGGCGCGGCCCAGGTGGGCGCGCGCTTCGTCTACGCCGAGGAGGTGACGTCCGGAAAGGTGGCGGTGGGCCAGTTCGAGCCGGCGCGCGTGGAGAAGACCCGCGATCTCTATACCCAGTACCTCGAGCTGAAGCGCAAGGTGGCGCTCGACGAGATCTACACCAACGACCTGCTGCCCGAGCGGAAGTAGGGGCGCGACGGAGCGAGACATGGCGCTGCTGATCCGGGGAGGCCGGGTGCTGGCGGGGACGCCGGCCGTGCTGACGCGGGCCGACGTCCTGGTGGAAGGCGACCGGATCGCGGCGGTGGGGCCCGCGCTCACCGCGCCCGCCGGCGTGACGGAGATCGACGCGACCGGCCGCATCGTGCTGCCGGGCATGGGCAACGCCCACACCCACGCCGCGAGCCATCTCGCCCGCGGGCGGGCGGGCAACTGGACGCTCGAGGACCTGCTCACCCACGCGCCCGCCAACTACGGCTTCCGCACCCCGGAGGACGAGTACCTCTCCGCGGCCATCGGCGCGATCGAGATGCTCCGGACCGGCTGCACCTCGGCCTACGACCTCTACATGGCGGTGCCCGCGATCACCGACGAGGCCTTCGACGCGGTGGTGCGCGCCTACCAGGACGTGGGCCTCCGGGTGGTGCTGGCGCCCGCGGTGGCCGACGTGGTCTTCTTCCACACCGTGCCCGGGCTCGCCGATCTGCTGCCGGCCGACCTGCGCTCCACGGTGGAGGCCATGCGGCCCGCCCCGACCAAGGGACTGCTCTCGCTCACCGAGCGGGCCATCCGGCGCTGGCACGGTGGAGCCGACGGGCGGGTGCGCATCGGAGTGGCCCCGACCATCCCGAACCAGGCTACCGACGAGTTCCTCGACGGCTGCGTGGCGCTGGCCCGCGAGTACGGGGTGGGCATCCACACCCACCTGGCCGAGTCCAAGGTGCAGGACATCGAGAGCCGCCGGCGCTTCGGCACCTCGATCGTCGGACGGCTCCGGAAGCACGGGGTGCTGGGACCCGGCTTCGTGGGCGCCCACGCCATCTGGATCGACGACGAGGACATCGTGATGCTGGCCGACGCGGGCGCCGCGGTGGCGCACAACCCGGGCAGCAACCTCCGGCTGGGCTGCGGCGTCGCGCCGGTGCGCGAGATGCTCGATCGCGGCGTGGCGGTCGGGCTCGGCACCGACGGCTCGGTGTGCGCGGACAACCAGAACCTCTTCGAGGCGCTCCGCATCGCCTCGGTGATCAGCACGATCCGTTTCCCGCACCGCACCGACCGCTGGCTCGACGCGGACACGGTCTGGGCCCTCGCCACCTCGGGGAGCGCGCGCGTGCTCGGCCAGGCCGGCGACCTCGGGGCGATCGCGCCCCGGCGCAAGGCGGACCTCGTGCTGCTGCGCGCCGACTCGATCTTCCTCCGTCCCCTCGCCGACCCGGTCAAGGGCCTGGTGTACGCCGAGACCGGCGCGGCCGTCGAAACCGTGATCGTGGACGGGCGCGTGCTGCTGGACCAGGGCCGCGTGACCACGGTCGACGAGGCGCGCCTCTACGCGCGGGCCCAGGAGGCGGCGGACCGCCAGCGCGCCCAGAGCGCGCCCGCGTGGGCCCTGGCCCAGCGCCTGGCGCCCTACGTCGCGCAGGCCTGCCGCGCCGCGGTCGACACGGTGCTCCCGATCAACCGCTTCGCGGCGGCGGTGCCGCCCCCCGCGTGATCCGGCTCGACTCGGTCGCCAAGACCTACCGGACCCGGCGGGGCGATCTCGTCGAGGCCCTGGCCGAGACGACGCTGGCGGTCGGGGAGAACGAGTTCGTCACGCTGGTCGGCCCGAGCGGCTGCGGCAAGAGCACGCTGCTCAAGCTGGTGGCGGGCCTGGTGGCGCCTACCCACGGGAGCATCCACGTGCGCGAGCAGGCGGTGCGCGAGCCGTTCCCGGACGTGGGCTTCGTCTTCCAGCAGCCGGTCCTGCTGCCCTGGCGGAACGTGCTCGACAACGTGCTGTTCTCCGCGGAGATGCTCGGGCTCGACTCGCGCCACTACCGCAAGCAGGCCGGCGATCTCCTCGAGCTCACCGGGCTCGCCGGCTTCGAGACCAAGTACCCCCGCGAGCTGTCGGGCGGCATGCAGCAGCGCGTGGCGATCTGCCGCGCGCTCCTCCCCGATCCCGGCCTGCTCCTGATGGACGAGCCGTTCGGCGCGCTCGACGCGCTGACCCGGGAGGAGATGAGCCTCGAGCTGCTGCGCATCTGGGAGGAGCGGCGCAAGACCATCCTCTTCGTGACCCACTCCATCCCGGAGGCCATCCTGCTCGCCGACCGGGTGGTGGTCATGTCGGCGCGCCCGGGCCGCATCGTTCGCGTGATCACGGTGGACCTGCCGCGTCCGCGCACCATGGATCTCGAGTTCGACGTGCGCTTCAAGGCCCACAGCGACGAGGTCCGCGGGCTGATCTTCGCGGGTCGGAGGGAGCGGGCGTGAGCGCGCTCCGGCGGCTGCTGGGCGACGCGCTGGTCCCCGCGGTCACCCTGATCGCCGCCCTGCTCTTCTGGGAGGGCGCCACCCGCGCGTTCCGCATCCCGCGCTTCATCATGCCCGCGCCGTCGGCGATCCTGAGTGAGGGCTGGGCGTGGCGCTACCGGTTCATCGAGCACTCGTGGGTCACCCTCTACGAGACGCTCGGAGGGTTCGCGCTCTCCATCGCGGTCGGCGTGCCGCTAGCGGTGCTGATCGTCTACTCGCCTCTGCTCCGCGGCGCGATCTACCCGCTGATCGTCCTCGCCCAGTCGGTGCCCAAGATCGCGATCGCCCCGGTCCTGCTGCTGGTGCTGGGCTACGGCGAGATGCCCAAGATGGTGGTGGCCTTCCTCGTCGCGTTCTTCCCGGTCGTGGTGGACACCGCGACCGGCCTCGCGGCCACACCGCCCGAGCTGCTCGACCTGAGCCGCTCCTACCGGGCCAGCGCCTTCAAGACCTTCCTCAAGGTGCGGCTCCCGATGGCCCTGCCCTTCGTCTTCGCGGGAGCCAAGGTGGCGATCACCCTCTCGGTGATCGGCGCGGTGGTCGGCGAGTTCGTGGGCTCCGACAAAGGGCTCGGCTACGTGATCCTCTCCGCGACGTCCTACTGGAAGACCGAGGTGGCCTTCAGCGCGATGATCCTGCTCTCGCTCATGGCGATCCTGCTCTTCGCCGCGGTGTCCCTGGTCGAGCGCCTCTTCTGCCCCTGGCTCGCGACGGAGGCCGAGGAGTAGGAGACCCGCGCGCGTCGCCTCGGCCCGCGCCTCACCCGCCCGCGGCGAGCCAGTCCAGGATCCGCGCGTTCTCGTCGCGCGGGTAGGTGTGCGAGAGATCCTCGATCTCCCGGTAGACCACCCGGGCGCCCGCCGCCTCGAGCGCCTCGTGGGCCATGCGCGCGCTGCTCACCGGGAACATCCAGTCGAGCGCGCCGTGCACCAGGTAGATGGGCCGGCCGCGCGCGCCCGCGATACCGCCGCGAGCGAGCAGGAACGGGTGGAGCACGCCGCAGGCCGGCGCCAGGTGCGTGAACGGCGTGCCCTCGGCGAGCCCGCACAGGAGCGCGTAGGTCGCGCCGTCCGACATGCCGGTCAGGAGCACCCGCGAGCGATCGATCGCGTAGCGCTCCGCCACCTCCTCGACCGCGACGCGCAGCCGGGGCGCGTCCACGTCCTCGCCGCCCACGATCGACCAGGTGCGATCCTGCGCGGTGGGAGACAGCAGCAACACGCCCCGCGTGCGCGCCTCGCGCAACCAGCTCCAGAGGAAATCTCGGCCGTGGCCGCTACCCCCGTGGAGCGCCACCACCAGCGACGCGGGCGTGCGGGCGTCCCACGTCTCCGGCACGTAGAGCGAGAGTCCGCCGCGGCTCCCGCGATCGTTCCGGGCGTGCAGCACGCCGACCCGCGCCACGTCGACGCGCAGCGCGGCCGCGCGCAGTCGCGCCACCAGCGGATCTTCCGAGCGCCGGCCCGGCTCGAGGAACCAGCGGCT
>Ga0210384_10004123_pt1 | contig 16370 bp, 13 predicted proteins | sample IncBWH2MmetaG_FD_160574 | JGI IMG/M metagenome (GOLD analysis project Ga0210384, IMG submission 160574) | Forest soil microbial communities from Barre Woods Harvard Forest LTER site, Petersham, Massachusetts, United States - Inc-BW-H-2-M | ecosystem: Environmental > Terrestrial > Soil >...
AGTGTTATTGTACGATGAGGGCAAGGCGGAGGAGCGATTGAATCCACGGCGCGTCACAAAAAGGACATGAGCAAGAAAATCGTAGTGGTGTTGACGCTAGTCGTGGTGGTCGCGGTGGGGGGCTGGTTGTATTGGCGACGTACTTGTTGCTCGATGCCCACACAACCCAGCGGACCGGTTTCGTCGCCAACTCAGCCGAGCGGGTCTTCTGGACCTGCCGGGCCCGCCAACACGCGGCCGGAAACGCCTTCCACACTGGGCGCAAGTTCGAACGCTGGAAACGAGATTGTACCGGGCCGCGAGCCGGGCTACCTACCGAGGGCCGGCGAAACATTTCAATATGTCGCGAACGTAACCAAGCTGAACAGCACCATCGCCACCATAAAAATTGTAGTTGCCGAGCGCCGGAATTTCGCCGGGAAAAACGCGTGGCATCTTCAGGCATTCGCGCACACGGAAAATCCGTATCGCATGATTTTCGAGCTAGATGACCAGTTCGATTCTTACAGCGACGCGGCGAATTCGGTTGGCCTGCAGTATGAGATGCACTTGAACGAACGTGGGCAGAAGGTCGAGTCTGTGCAGCGGATGCTGCCTTCGGCCGGCGACCCTGCTCCCGCCGATGCCACGGCGGCGCGGGTTTTGCCGGGAACACGCGACCCATTGGGGATGTTGCAGTATCTTCGCGGAGTGGATTGGAGTAAAACGCCAGAAGTACGGAGTCCGGTGTACGACGGACGGGCGCTGCATGAAGTGCGCGGGACGCTAGCTGGTAAGAACCAGCAGGTGAAAGTCCCAGCGGGGAGTTTTACGACCTCAAAAATCGAGATACGTGTTTTTGATAACGGCACCGAAAATAAGGACTCGCACTTCTTTTTGTATCTGACCAATGATGCGGCGCGGATGCCGGTGTTGATGGAAGCGGTGCTGCCGGTGGCGACGGCGCGGGTGGAATTGACGAAGGCCAGCTGACGTCGACAGCGGCAGGGCCTCGTCCGGAGTTAGACCATTCCCAGCGGGTTATCGCCGTTTAGCATAGAACGATCTTGTTGCGATGGCGCGAGACGCGCCGCGTGGCGTTTCTAGTGTCTACAACAAGCTTCGCGGAATCCACGATCGCGGCGTAATCGTAGCTGGTGTGATCGGTGGCGATGACGATCGCGTCGTAAGCCGAAATCGTTTCGGGCTTCAGAGCCACCGATTTCATGCTGGAGTAATCGTAGTGGCGCATCTTGTGCAGCTGCGGGAAGTACGGATCGTTGTAGTCGAAATTAGCCCCGCGCTTCTGCAGAATTTCCATGATTTTCAGCGTGGGAGATTCACGCAGGTCGTCGACGTCTTTCTTGTAAGCAACGCCGAGAACGAGAAGTTTCGAACCCTTGAGGCTCTTCTTGTGGTCGTTCAGGGCCGCGGCGATGGAATCCACGACGTGATAGGGCATGGCGACGTTCACTTCGCCGGCCAATTCGATAAAGCGCGTCGCGAAATCATATTCGCGCGCCTTCCAGGAAAGATAGAAGGGATCGACGGGAATGCAATGTCCGCCGAGGCCGGGGCCCGGGTAGAAGGGCATGAAGCCGAAAGGCTTGGTGGCAGCGGCGTCGATGACTTCCCAGACGTCCACGCCCATGCGCAGGCAAAGCATTTTCAGCTCGTTTACGAGGGCGATGTTCACACAACGGAAGATATTTTCGAGTAGTTTGGCCATTTCCGCGGCGCGCGTGGAAGTGACCGGAATCACTTTTGCAACTACTTGGGCGTACAGGGCAACCGCAGCGCGGCCGCTCGGCGGATTGACTCCGCCAACGACTTTGGGGATTTGTGCCAGGCCGTACTGCTTGTTGCCGGGATCTTCGCGCTCGGGCGAAAACGCCAGGAAGAAATCGACGGGAACATTTTCATTTTCCGGACCGGCTGCGATGGCGCAATGCAGGTTGCTCTTCTCCAGAATGGGCAGAACGAGCTCCTCGGTGGTGCCGGGATAGGTGGTGGATTCGAGAACCACGAGTTGGCCCTTCTGCAGGCGCGGATAAATGGATTTCGCAGTGTCTTCCACGTAGCTCAGATCCGGTTCGCGATATTGGTTCAACGGGGTGGGCACGCAGATGAGGATGGCGTCCACTTCCTTGAGCTTCGAAAAATCGTTGGTAGCCGAAAAATGGCGGCTGTTGACGAACTGCTGGATCTTGGTCTGCTGAATGTGTTCGATGTAGGATTTCCCGGCGTTCAGCATTCTTACTTTTTCGGGGTCAGTATCAAATCCGGTGACCTTGTGGCCCGCCTCGGCGAAGCGCAAAGCCAGTGGTAGCCCCACGTAGCCGCAGCCAATGATGCCTACTTTGAGCTGGGCGCCCTTGAAAAATTCCGGTCTTCTATCGGTAGCCATGCGATGAACTAAGCTCCTCGTCGTTGATGGGGACAGACACTAGCCGTGAGGCCATTTAGCGAACAACCTTTAAATCATAGCAGTTTCCGCAGCGAGCGCTGAAACGTTACAAGGCAAGATTTCCAAACTTTCACGGGGGTTGTGTGAATTTTGTGGCCAAAAGTGCATTGCTATGGAAGCATCGCTGGCGGCAAGATAGGCGAATTGCCTGCGTCCACGGGAGTTCCGGGATGGTTCTGACAAGAATATGACGCTGCTGATCGTGCTGCTGGGCCTGACCGTGGGTGTGATGGTGGGGCTATTGGGGATTGGCGGAGGCGTGGTCTTGGTGCCCGCGATGGTGTACCTGCTCCATTTCGATCAGCATATGGCGCAAGGAACTTCATTGCTCATTCTGCTTCCGCCGATTGGACTGGGAGCGCTACGGCAATACTGGAAAAACGGGAACGTCGATTTGCGCGCGGGAATCTATTGCGCGGTTGGATTTTTGCTGGGTGGCTATCTGGGCGGCAAGATTGCGGTACCCATGCGTTCGTCGATGCTGCAGGGAACGTTCGGATTTTTTCTGATGTTGTCGGCAGTGCTGTTATGGAATAAAACGAGATCGCCTGCGAAATCAGCAGCTGCGGGAGAGAAGACTTCCAATCAGAGCTTCTGGAGGTTGGCGGGGATAACTGCGGTGGCCGCGTTTTGTGGCGTGGCTGCAGGAATGGTGGGAATTGGCGGTGGGGTTCTGCTGGTGCCGCTGCTGGGATTGCTATTTGGATTCAGCCAACACCGTGCGCAGGGCACCAGTTTGGTTGCGTTGATTCCGCCCACGGGGTTGCTGGCTTTCCTGCAGTACGCCCAGGCCGGCTACGTGTCCTGGAATACGGGGCTGCTGTTGATTCCTGGCGTTTTTTTGGGCGGATATTTGGGGGGAGAACTGGCGCGACGACTGAATCCTGTTCGGATGCGGCAGGTATTCGCGGCGTTGATGTTTCTGCTGGGTGCCTGGCAGGTCTTCTCCGCGTGGCGCTCCTGACGCATACTAGAACCGCATGTACGACATTCACTGCCACATACTCCCGGGGCTGGACGACGGACCAAAGACGATAGAAGACTCGCTGGCTATGGCTGAAGAAGCCATTGCAGACGGCATCACCCACGTAGTCGGCACACCACACGCAAGTTCGACCTATGCATTCGATTTCAAGAGAGTTCGTGCCGCTCGTGATGAGCTTCAGGGGAGGCTTGGCGACCGGCTGACCATCGCGACTGGGTGCGATTTTCATTTCAGTCCGGAAAATGTTGAGGCGCTGCGTAAGGATGGCGCGCAGTTTTGCGTCAATCAGAAGGATTGCTTGCTGGTGGAATTCAATGAGTTTTCCATTCCGCCGTGGATGGATCAGGCGCTGCACGAATTGCAATTGGCGGGAATTCGTCCGATTGTGACGCACCCGGAACGCAATGGAATCTTGCGGACCCAGCCGGAGCGTCTGGTGAAATGGGTGCGGCAGGGCTGTTTTGTGCAGGTTACCGCGGGTTCCCTGGCGGGAGTCTTCGGTCCCTCGGCACGCGAAGTGGTTTGGAAATGGATTGGCAAGGGATTGATCCACTTTGTTTCCAGCGATGCGCACAATACGGCGCGGCGGCCGCTGAAACTAAAATTTGCGTTTGACGATATAAAAACTCATTTCGGTGCGGAAAAAGCCGAGGCCCTGTTTATTCACAATCCGCGTGCAGCGTTCGACGGAGATGAACTTCCATTTGTTCCAGAAATTCCGTCGGAAGATGAGGGACGCAAGAAGAAGCGGTTTATTTTTTTCTAGGTTGGACCAGCCTATTGGCTGGCCACTACAAAGACTGGGACGCTGGCTGCAAAGGAAGCCCCGCCCAGGCGTTCAGCAATCCCAGGACTTCGCGAACGACATCGAGTGCATCGCCCGTACTTCTCCACCAATGCGACGGATCGAACGAATCGTCGGAAACGCCTCTGACGATGGCCTTGCCGTCGTGCGCCGAGAGAAGACTCCAGAGTTTTCGAGTGCGGCGGGTGTGGACGCGAGAAGTTACCAGAATCACCGTGTGATGGGGAGCTGCGCGTAAAGCTGCGCCAAATGTCTTCATTTCGTCGGCGGTGTTTACGATCGGAGGATCGAGTAGGCGCACCGAGCCAGGCGGGACACCTTCGTGTATAAGAATTTCGCGGTCGTATTCTTCCTCTCCGATGAAACGCACGGAAAGTTTCTGGAGCGTTTCGCCAGGTTCCACGGAATGCGTTAGCCAGACTTCCGGTGCGTATCCCTGTTTATAGATTCGAGCGGCCTCCAGCGCACGATCGGGCATCCTGCCGCTTAGGACAGCAATCGCATCGGCTGCTTCGAGAGGATCTTGGTGAACGAGCCAACGACCAAGATTGAGAAATGCGGCGACTGCGACTCCCAGCAACGCCAGCACGAACATAGGCCACAGGCGAGGACGTTTCTCCGGCTGCGAAGGCAAGAGGGTACCGAGGAAGAGTTCTGGCATGAAGGCGAATCGTAACGCCCCCAACCTAAGCGGTCAAATATCCGTTCGATAGTATCAGATTCTTGTTGGCACATTGCGAGGCAAGCACGATAAAATATGGGGTTTGCAGGGGCACGGAGGACGCATGCGAGCTGTGGTCACAGGTGGAGCGGGTTTTCTTGGGTCGCATCTCAGCGACCGGCTACTAAGCGAAGGGTGGGACGTCCTGGTCCTGGACAATCTGCTCACCGGCGATGAAGCCAACATCGCGCACCTGAAAGGCAATCCGAAATTCAGGTTTGAGAAGAAAAACGTTTCCGAACCTTTGCGGGTGGATGGAGAGGTTCGCTACGTATTTCATTTTGCCTCGCCCGCAAGCCCACCGCACTATCTTAAATTTCCCATCGAAACGCTGAAGGTCGGCTCGATTGCCACCATGAACGGGCTGGATCTGGCGCTGGAGAAGAAAGCCAGCTTCCTGCTGGCATCGACCAGCGAGTGTTACGGCGATCCGGATGTGACTCCACAGAGTGAAACGTATTGGGGGCACGTGAACCCGATTGGCCCACGAAGCGTGTACGACGAAGCCAAGCGCTTTGCGGAAGCAACCACCATGGCGTATCACCGCTATCATGGTGTGGACACGCACATCGTGCGGATCTTCAATACCTATGGTCCGCGGATGCGCTTGAATGACGGCCGAGCTCTGCCCAATTTTGTTTTTCAGGCTCTCAGCGGACAGCCGTTCACCGTTTACGGCGACGGAAAACAGACGCGCAGCTTTTGCTATGTTTCGGATTTAATCGAAGGGATTTATAAGCTGAGCCAGTCCAACGAACATTTTCCCACCAACATCGGCAATCCGACGGAACTGACGATTTACGAGTTCGCCGAGAAGATCCGGGCGCATTTTCCCAATGCTCCGGAGATTATTCACGAGCCTTTGCCCGAGGACGATCCGAAACAACGGTGCCCGGACATCACCAAGGCGAAGCGGCTGTTGGGCTGGGAACCCAAGGTGCAACTAGAAGAAGGTTTGACGCTAACGTTGAAGTACTTTAAGGAGCAGTTTGCGCGGTTGACGCAGGCGCGGTGAGCCTGCGCGGCGCTTCCTCAGCCACTAAAGCCGGATTAAATTGCCAATACTGCGGCACGACTAGAGTCGTGCCCTCCCGCTACCAGATAGAGCAAGAAACCGACTCAACAAGGCTAGAGACGGCCGAAGGAATGGTAGTCGAAACCTATTTCCTGCATTTTCTTCGGAGAGTAAAGATTTCGTCCGTCGATCACCAGGCGCCGGGCCATGAGTTTGCCTGCGCGTTCCCAATCCAGGTTCTTGAAAATCTGCCACTCAGTGCACACCAACGCCGCATCGACGTTCTTGAGCGCTTCGTATGGATCTTCGTGATAGGTCACCTTGGGATAGAGCGGCTTGGTGCGAGAGATCGCCTGTGGATCGCTGGCACGGATTTCCGCGCCCTCCTCGAGAAGTTTGCGGATTACTTCCAGAGCGGGAGCGAAGCGAATGTCATCGGTGTTGGCTTTAAATGCCAGCCCGAGAACGGCAACCCGTTTACCCTTAATGACCCACAAAGCTTTGTGAACTTTTTCGAAGAAACGGTCGATGCGCTGCTTGTTTACGCGTTCTGCCGCTTTGAGCATGTCGAAATCCACGCCGATGGAAGCGGAAAGATGGATGAACGCCTGGATGTCCTTGGGAAAGCAGAAACCGCCGAAACCCAATCCAGCCTTCAGAAACTGCGTGCCGATGCGGGGATCCATGCCCATAGCGTGAGTGACTTCCTCGACGTCAGCCCCGATTTTTTCGCAAAGATCGGCGACTACGTTGGCGTAGCTGATTTTTAATGCGAGAAACGAATTGGAAGCATGCTTGATCAATTCGGCGCTATTAATGGTGGTGACCAATAAATCGCCAGCCGTTCCAGGTGGGCACTTGCCGGAATGAATTGGGCAGCGAAAGTTTCTTTCCAGAATCGGCCGATAGATTTCGCGAAGTTGCGTCGCGCTCTTTTCGTCTTCGACGCCTACGACGATGCGATCGGGGTGAAAAAAATCGCTCACAGCGGTGCCTTCGCGCAGGAATTCCGGATTGGAAGCAACGTGGAATTTCGGCTGGCCGTCACGGGAATACGCGGCGAGCGCCTTTTGTAATTGCACGCCCGTCAATGCCGGAACGGTACTCTTTTCCACGACGAGCTTTGGACTGCGTGCTTCTGTAGCGATCTGGCGAGCGACGTGATCGATGGCAGAAAGATCGGCTTCACCGGTTTCTTTCGGAGGCGTACCCACGCAAATGAAAATCACTTCGCCGGCGCGAATGGCTTCGCCCGCGTCGGAGGTGTAGGAAATCTTTTTGTCCTTGGCCACCTGGGCCAAGACTTCGTCGAGATGCTCTTCGTAGATGGGAACCTTGCCTGCATTCAGCTGGTCGATGCGGTTTTTATCCACATCGGTGCAGAAAACTTCGTGGCCGGCGGCGGCAAGGCATGCTCCGGTGACAAGTCCAACGTAACCACAGCCTATAACGGTCAAGCGCAATTGAGTGTCTCCTCTAACTTGTAGGTTCCCGGCTGGGGAAACTTGTGGCCTGCGCCAATTCAATGGCTTGGCCGGCTATACAAGTTCGTTATTTTCTTCCCAGCAGCAAACCACGCAGACCCATCAGAACGAGCCGCGGCTGGCGGCGAACCACATTCCAAAGCAGGCGTGTGGATTCGTCCCGATTGATCTCCCCGAGAGACTCCCGTGTGGAAGCGTTCAAGAGATCCACGAGCCGCGAGTAGTCTTCCTGTTGGAAATAGTGCAGCGCGCGGCGAATCAACCAATGAGTGCCAAGTTCGCGCCGCAATGCGCGCAGTTCGGAGGAGCCGCGCCGCAGAATGGCATCGGAAACGCCTTGTGCTCCACGAAGTCCGGTGACAATTCCGCCGATGGTGGAAACTTTCACTTGCGCTGCGGCGTCGCCCACCAAATACACAGAGCCGTTGCCAACGGTGCGCTGTATGGGAACCCAGCGTCGGTACACCGGAATGCGCGCGCCCTGCCATTCCAACGGCTCAAGACCTTTCTTCTCGAGAAAGCGATCAAAGCACTGTTTCGTGTTTTTCCCGTGCTCGCCGATTACGCCTAATGCAGCGCGTTCGGGAGATTCCGGGATCAGCCAATAAAAGTACGGAGTGTCGTCGGGAACGAACCATACCCGCGTAGTGTCAGGTGGGCAATCCTTGGGCAATTTCACCAGCGCTTGCACCAACGGCACCGTTTCCACGGGCGGCCATCCAGCGCAACGCGCAACCCGGCTGACCGCTCCATCGGCGCCCACGACACTGCTGGCGTGAAGTTCCTCCGCCTTGCCACGCTGATCGATTTGAATGCGCAGGCCGTTGCCATTCGGTGTCAAACCCAGAAAACGCGTATCAAACTCAATGGCTGCGCCGGCAGCAGAGGATTCGGCGGCAAGAGCCTGGATAAGCCTGCAGCGCTCAATGATCAGGTCCGGATTCTTAAGGGCAATCTGGGCGGAGCGTCCATCGGTAAACAGTTCAAAGCGGCGAATCTCGTTGAGTATGCAGGACCGCGAATTTTTGCTGATCTGCCCTTTAAAATGATCCGTGACGATGAGGGTACGCGGCGAGGGTTCGAAAGAGGACTTGGATTCCAGGACGCGAACGCGGCGGCCCGCGCGAGCCAGCTCACCCGCTACATGGAGGCCCGCAGCGGAGCCTCCGACGACAACAACATCCCCGGCGTCCCCATTGCCGCGGGACAATGCTTCTTTATGGTTCACCGTATCAGTTTGACCCTGCAACCGGAATGCGCGCTTCCGTATGCACTATTCATTTCGAGGTTCCGCAGCGCCAAGATCTTTTACACACGCGAATTGGAGTGCGGACAGCGCAAACAGTATAGCGGACGGATTTGACCTGGCAAAACCTTGTATCGAACCCACATTGGTAACTGGAAAGCAAACAGGTCAAAGTTCAAGCCGCGGGAACGGTCTTGGCCCTTTGTTTTTCGAAGGGCGCACGCTCCAGCCATACGATGGCGAGAAGCATGGCCACAACAAGCCCCAGCGTGACTCCGGCAGCGCCGGGGGAAGAGAGATACGTCACCAAAATCGCCGCACCACCACAAAGGGCTCCCACGATGTACATGGCTAGGACCGCGCCGCGCTGACCCAACCCCAAATTGGCGAGGCGGTGAGCGGAATGGTCTTTGCCGGGCGTCGCGAAGGGCAACAAACCGCGCCGGGAACGCGAGATGATCACCAGGGTAGTGTCGAAGATGGTGGCACCCAGGACAAGTACGGGAGCGAGCCAACTGGCCAGGTTGCTGGTATTCTCAAACCGCATTTTCAGAGCCAAGGTGGCCATCAGGAAGCCCAGGAACATGGCGCCACCATCACCCATGAAGATCTTTGCGGGTTTGAAATTCCAGCGCAGAAAGCCCGCGCACGCGCCCAATACACTAGCGGCCAAGGTGGCCACCAACGTCTGTCCGTGAAGATAAGCAAGCAGGGCAAAGAAGACTGCTGACATAGCCGCCAAGCCGGCGCAAAGACCGTCCATGTGGTCCAGGATGCTGAATGAGGCAGTGATACCGACAACGAACACTACAGTAAGGGCTGCGTCGAGCCAGTATCCGGACCGCCCGCCAATGAGAACCGAGAAAAACTGTGCGTGGATCCCGCTGATGAGCAGTATGGCGGCCGCTAGCGGCATGGCCAGGAACAGCTTGACCTGATGGTGTAGCCAGCCCTTGTCGTCAAGGAAGCCTACCGCCGCAACCAGCGTTGCACCGGTGACGATGCCTAAGCTCTGCGAACGGGCAGCGCCATCAAAGGCAATCAGAATGGCGAGCATTACCGCAGCATACATGGCCAGACCGCCGAGAAGAGGAATGGGTTTGAGATGTACCTTGCGAGGACCAGGGAAATCCACCATGCCGACCCGGATGGCCAATGCCCGCACAGGGACGGTCAGCAGCAGCGATGCCGACAGGGCAATCAAAAAAGCCAACAGGCCCGCGTACATGAAACCTCAGTCGTCGATCTGAAGGAACCGGCTGTGGCGGAATTGCCGGTATACAGATTCGTTGCCGGTTTAGGTATCCGGCGCCCAAGTAACTGCCAGGTCGGGGCTGAGAGAGCGGATGCTGCCCCACGCAGCAATAATAGGTTAACCCGGCGAGAGTCATTGCGCCAGAAAAAAACAGGATAGAATATCGGGTATTTACGGTAGCGTAATGGCGCTGTTGACTGTCTCAATACCCACGTGAAGCAATTGCGCGCTTTCTAGATGGCGCGCACGACACAAATCTGTGCAGAGATCAGCTCTCGTGGACCTCCTCAATGAGTTTTACAAGCTTACCGAGCTCACGGCTTCTCTGATATTCCGCAGCGGCGGCAAAAGCCGCTTGGCCCATCCGGCGAACCCTTTCCGGATCGCGAACCAGTTGCTGGACGGCGCGGGCGAACTCAGCGGGGTCGCCGGGATCCGCGGAAACCGAGAAACCTTTTGCTTCGCCGATGGAAACCACATCGCATTCGCGGGGAGCGAGAGCCATGATGGGTTTTCCCGCTGCCAAAATGCCGTACATTTTACTGGGCACCACCACTCCTTCGAGCCCGCGTTTCACGGTAATGATATGCGCGTCGGCAGCGGCAAGAACGGACGGGATTTTGCTGCCTGGAAAAAAGGGAAGGAAGCGAACGTTGGGGATCGTGGTGGCGGCGGCTTGCAGACGTTCGCGCTCGGCGCCATCGCCGACAAACACCAGACCAACTCCGTTTTTGTTGAGCTGCTCGGCGGCGGCGAGCAAGGTATCCCAAGCGCCGTAAAAACCGAGATTGCCTGCGTGAACTAGCACGAAGCGAAAATTGCCGCGGATCGCTTGAATGACCGTTGCGTCGAGTGCGGAAGAGGCGCTGGATGACGGAAGTTCCGTCCCGTCGCGAACTACCACGACTCGGGCGGGGTCAACGGACTTGGCGAGAATGCGATTGCGCATGTCTTCGCCGAGGACGACAACCCGGGTTGCCCGCCGAAGTGCCCAGCGATGCAGCTTCTCCCAGAGGCGCGACAACACGCCCGGCTTGACGATGGACCCGCCAACGGCCATGTCTGGATACATATCGCGAATGTTGTAGACGTACGGTTTGCCTTTCAAAAGCGCGACCGAGGCGCCGACGATGCCTTCGAAGGGAGGATCGGTCATGGCCAGGATGACATCGCAATTTAGAAAAAGGGCTTGCGGAACCGCCAGGAAAACATAGGTCAGGTAATTCAGCACGCGCTTTTTCATGTGGGCCCGTGGATAGTCGGTGGAACCCACTCGAATGATACGCACGCGGCCGATGTTTTCCGTTTGGGCGAGGCGCCAGGTACGCCGTTCCGCCGGATCGTAGGAAGGGCGGCCGCAAAGAATGGTGACATCGTGATTTGCCGCCAGGGCTTCCACCACGGTTTCAGCCATTTTTGCCGTAGCGGAACTATCAGGCGGGTAGTACAGGTTCAGCAGCAGCACACGCACGTTCCGATTGTACAGGCAGAAGCTGGGGCGTTGAAGATAGGGCTATCCGAGAATCATTTTTCCCAAGAGTTCCTTCAGCAATTTTGCGGCGACCGTTGCGGTTAGGCCAGCAGGATCGCGAACCGGATTCAATTCGACGATGTCTGCGCCAACGATCGGAGCCGGGAACCTCTGCAAATACTGAATGACTTCGCGAGTGGACAGGCCACCGGGCTCCCAGTGAGAAACGCCCGGCGCGAAGGCTGGGTCGAGCGCGTCCATATCGAAGGAAACGTAGAGCGGACCGGCCAGAGGAAGCTTGGCCAAGTCCGGCAGGTTTTCCATCGCATAGATTTCCACGCCGTATTTTTTGGCCTGGGTACGCTGATGATCGTTGAGCGTACGGATGCCTATTTGCACCAGGCGCTGCACCAATTGATTTTCCATGATGCGCGCGAACGGGCTGGCGTGGGAGTGCGGATTGCCTTGGTAATCGGCGTAAAGATCCGGGTGCGCGTCAAAGTGCACGAGCGTGATGCCAGGCACACGCCTTCCGACAGCACGAAGAATGGGATAGGTGATCGAATGATCGCCGCCCAGGCATAACGGGCGCTTTTTGCTGTCCACAATCTTTGCGACTGCTTGTTCGATTTTTTCGAATGCGTCGGCATCCTCCATTTTTGAAAGATCGCCTGCATCCTCAAACAGACCGGGCTGCGCCAAGTCGATTCGCCCGTAAGCCCAACAATTCCAGGCGTCGGAGTGAAACGATTCGCGAATTTTTGACGGAGCCTGAGCAGGACCCCGGAGAAATGAACAGTTGTGATCGAGCGGGATGCCGAGCAGCACCGGCACGCCCCACGGCACAAGCTGCGGATTGACTTGGTTCATGGGCGAGTAATCAGGAAATTGCCTAGGACCAGCGCGTCCATTTGCGTGCGCTGAAAGCAATCGAGAGCTTCTTCGGGTTTACAGACGATAGGCTCGTTGTCGTTGAAAGAAGTGTTCAGCACAACCGGCACGCCGGTTTGCTTTTCGAACTCGCGGATAAGCGCGTGGTAACGGGGATTCGCTTCGCGCGTGACGGTTTGCAAGCGACCCGTACCGTCGACGTGCGTTGGCGCCGGGATTTTGTCGCGCCTGTCGGGCTGCACCGAATACGCGAGCGACATAAATGGCGACGGATAAGATTTGGCAAACCATTCGCCAGTTCTTTCGGCGAGTATAGAAGGAGCAAACGGCCGGAAAATTTCGCGATGTTTGATGCGGCGATTTAGAGTGTCCTTCATTTCGGGGCGGCGGGGATCGGCAACGATGCTGCGATTGCCGAGCGCGCGGGGACCCCATTCGGCGCGGCCCTGAAACCAGCCTAGAATTTTCCCATCGGCGATGATTGCCGCGGTACGGCGGAATAATTCATCGTCACTTAGTTCGCTGACCGTGAAACCGTCTTGTGCGACCGGACTGCTCTTGAGCGCCGCGTCTATTTCTTGATGTGTATAGCCGGGGCCCCAGTACGCGTTGTCCATAACGAAGGAGCGCGGCTGGCCGAGGGTTTGATGCCAGAGGTAAAAAGCGGCACCTACAGCCAGTCCCGCATCACCAGCAGCCGGATGAACATAAACTTTTTCGAATGGCGTGGAATCAAAGATTTTTCCGTTGGCCACGCAGTTGAACGCCACGCCGCCGGCAAGGCAAACGGCTTTTGACTTGGTGCGGGCGGCAAGTTTTTTCAGCATGCCCAGATACACTTCTTCCAGGCGGGCCTGCAGCGAGCAAGCCAGATCCATGTGGCGCTGTTCCAACGGATCTTCCGGACGACGCGCCGGCGCGCCCAAGTGACGAGCCATTTCGTTGGAAAACATTTTTCCCAGAGTTGGTGTCTTGTCCGCTTCCGCCCAGGACATTTCCGGGCCGGTCTTATGATGCGTGAAGTATTGCAGGCCGAGCCGAAAGCCAAACTCCCCGCCGTTTTCCTGGAAATGCACCATGTCTCGAAATGCCTCGGTATAACCAGGCTGGCCATACGCTCCCAAGCCCATTACTTTGTATTCATCGCCGAATTTTAGGAAGCCGAGATACTGCGTGACGGCACTGTAGTAGAGCCCAAGCGAATGAGGGAACGCAATCGCTCCATCAATATGCATGCGATTGCCGCGTCCGGTTCCCCACATGGTGCTGGCAAAATCGCCCAGCCCGTCGGCACTGAGCAGCGCAGCTTGTTCGAACGGCGAGACGAAATAACTGCTCGCGAGATGCGCCTGGTGGTGCTCGATACGATGGAACTTCGCTTTGAGTTTGCCAGGATCGCTGTCGAACGCTTGCGCCAACGCCTCTGGTATGCCGGTAAATTTGGTCAACACGCGGGCGCGTTCGCGAGCAAAAGACGGCATTTGTATGGCGTAAAAAAGCTTGATGGCGAGCCGCGCGTAGGGATTTCGAGGCACGGCAACATGATCTATCTCGGAGAGGGTGAGGCCCGCCTCTTTGAGGCAATAGCGAATAGCTGCGGCAGGAAAGCCGGCGGCGTATTTGACGCGATTGAAGCGTTCTTCCTCGACCGCTGCGATGAGCTGGCCGTCGCAGACGATTGCGGCGGAGGCATTACCGTGATATGCGTTGATTCCAAGAATATTCATTGAGTCCGTCTAGATTCTATCCAGCGAGCCTAGCACCACGATACGGCAATCTACTTGTCACGAAGATTGGTTCGGCTAAAACAAATGGTGGCGGCACCATTCGTTCAGCACGTAGAGTGACCACGGGCGTGACCAGGTAGTCTGGGCGTGCAGAAAATTATCCCACACTGAGCGGAGGCCTGCAGTGTGCAGGTGCGGCGCCAACGCCGGAGCGAGATTTGCAAAACTTTGTTCGATGCGCGGACGCAGCGAATTACGTAGCCATTCTTCCCATGGCAGGGTGAACGTACGCTTTTTCTGATGGAGAACCTCTAGGGGGACAATCCCGTCTAATGCAGCGCGTAGCAACGCTTTGGGACGCCCAGGCTGCACGCGGACGCCATCGGGAAGAGCGCACATAAACTCGATGAGCGGAGTATCCAGGAGCGGCACGCGTACTTCTAAGGAACGAGCCATGCTCACGGAGTCGGTATCGCGGAGAAGCGTGCTGGCCATGTAGGTACGCATTTCGAGCCAGGAAATTCCAGCGATCGGTTCCAGAAGGTTGGCCTGATCTGATGCGCGCTCCAGCCAGCCCAGCCAAGTCGGATCAAGGGTAGCACCGTCGGCGGCAACGGAACTGATGCGAAATTTGGGTTCGGTCAGCCGCGAGAGGTCCGAAAACGGGAAAAGTAAGCGCGTAAAGAAGTAGGGATGCGGCAGAGCGTCCGGCAGTATCCAGGCGTCGCCCGCTTTTCTGGCGGCATCTGGCGACGCGTTGCGGGCGGCAAGCGAGCGGACTAACGGAGCGCTTATGCGACGAAACGGTCCCGGCACGAGGTGAGACAACCTCTCCAGACGTTGTAGCTTCGGCGTGTCCTGAAACGTCTGGTACCCGGCGAAAAGTTCGTCACCGCCTAAGCCCGAGAGCGCGACTTTCAACCCCACTTGACGGGCCGCCCAGGAGACGAAATACGTGTTGACGCCATCCATGGTCGGTTGGTCGAGCGCCGCCACGGCCTCGTCCAGCCGCGCGAGCATGTCCGCACCGTGTAGCGGGACTTCGGTATGGTTTGTTCCAGTGCGCTGCGCAACGGCGCGAGCCAAAGGCGCTTCGTCGTAAGAGGTGTCTGGAAACGACAGCGTGAAGCTTCGGATGCCGTGTTGGGCGCGCGCAGCTAATCCGGCAATCGCCGTGGAATCCAAGCCACTGGAAAGAAAGAGCCCGACCGGAACATCCGCAATCAGGTGGGCGCGAACGGCGTCTTCGAGCAATGGCCGCAACTTGCGAGTAGCGGAATCGAAATCTCTTGGACGTTTGGTATCCTTGGCAGCCGCGCTGCGCGAAGGGTCCCACCACGGACGAGGGCGCGGTGAACGGCGGCGGTCGGGCAAGTGCAGTAGCAGACGGTGGCCAGGGGGCAAAGAAAAAACGTGTTCAACCATCGTGACTGGTTCGCAGACGCTACCGAAGAGAAGAAAGGAAGTCAGTGCATCCGGCGAAAGATTCCGCGGCACGAGATTGCTGGCAAGAAGGGCGCGCAGCTCCGATGCAAAAACAAATCCGTCCGAAGTTTGTGAATAATAGAGCGGCTTAATGCCTACCGGATCACGAGCCAGGAACAGCATCGGTACGGTAGCAAAATGCTTGCGTAAATCCAGGAGCGCAAAGGCAAACATGCCACGCAATTCGGAAAGAAGATCCTCACCCCACTCTTCCCATCCATGGACGAGGATCTCCGTGTCTGATTTGGAACTGAAGCGGTGGCCGGCGAGGGTCAGGCGTTCCCGCAATTCCTTGTAATTGTAGAGTTCGCCGTTGAAGACGACTGCGACATTGCGGGATTCATTCCATATAGGTTGCTGACCGCCGGCGAGGTCGATGATGCTGAGCCGTCGCATTCCGAGGGCGACTCCCGGAACGCGGGGATCGTTGACGAGAAATCCGTCTTCGTCTGGCCCTCGATGAACCATGGCGCCGGCCATGGCTCGTACGCGCGATTCGGCATCTCGAGGATCCGAAGCGCCGGTAAGACCGCAGATTCCGCACACGCGGTTATTTTATCTCGGGACTGGTGAAAAAGGCGGTAGTTGCGCGAATCAGATTCGCTCGAAGGTGAAAACGGGAGACATGCAGGCGATGATCTGCAATCCAGCCGAGAAAAACGTGGAGAAACAAGAGCACCAGCGTGGCGAATATGGAAAGAGAAAAGTACAGAAAAGAACGGCGCTCCAGCAGCAAGCTCCATTCAATACCTTCGTCCCACGCGGGAAAGACCCGATCAAGGAGCGCGCGAACGTGAAATCCCTGAAAGGGCAGGGCTGCAATCCGGACGTGCGCAGAC
>Ga0210384_10004124_pt1 | contig 16367 bp, 13 predicted proteins | sample IncBWH2MmetaG_FD_160574 | JGI IMG/M metagenome (GOLD analysis project Ga0210384, IMG submission 160574) | Forest soil microbial communities from Barre Woods Harvard Forest LTER site, Petersham, Massachusetts, United States - Inc-BW-H-2-M | ecosystem: Environmental > Terrestrial > Soil >...
TATGCCGGCGACGTCGGCATAGGCATCAACCCCAAGCTGGCGCAGCGCATCAGGGATGCCGACCTGGTCATCGCCATTGGTCCCAGGCTGGGCGAAATGACGACCAGCGGCTACAGCCTGCTGCAAGCGCCTATCCCCAAGCAAACGCTGATCCACATCCACGCCGATGCACTGGAACTGGGGCGCGTCTATCAAGCCGACCTGATGATCAATAGCGGCATGCCGCAGATTGCCGTCGCGCTAAAAGACATGCAGCCGGTGGACGCCGGTGCGTGGCAAGAAAGCGTGCAGGCCGCCAGGGCCGACCTGCTGAATTATCAGATGGAGCCGCCGCTGTTCAAGCATGCCGATGCGCCGCTGAATCTGTGGCAACTGGTGCAAGACCTGATGCAGGCCGTGCCCAGGGACACGATCATCACGAATGGCGCCGGCAACTATGCCACCTGGGCGCACCGCTTCTACCGTTACGGCGGCTGGCGCACACAGCTGGCGCCGACCTCGGGCGCCATGGGCTACGGCGTGCCGGCCGGGATTGCCGCCAAGATCATGCAGCCGCAGCGCACCGTCGTCACCTTCGCCGGCGACGGCGAATACCTGATGAACGGCCAGGAACTGGCTACCGCCGTGCAATACCGCGCCGGCGTGATCATCATCGTCTTCAACAATGGGATGTTCGGCACCATACGCATGCATCAGGAAAGGGAATTCCCGGCCCGGGTATCCGGCACCGAATTGCACAACCCGGATTTCGCCGCCCTGGCGCGGGCTTACGGCGCCGCCGGGGAAGTGGTCAATACCACGGCCGAGTTTGCGCCTGCGTTGCAACGCGCGCTGGCGCATACGCAAAACACCCATTTGCCCGCGCTGATAGAACTGCGTTACGACGGCAACCTGATCACGCCGAATGCCAGCCTGGAAGCGATACGCAGCGCCGCGCTGAAAAATAAATCCAGCCCCGACGCCGCCGTCTCGGCCTAGCACCAGGAAGCGGTGACGCCCGGCATGGCCGAATACTGCCGGCGCGTTCCGCTCCTGGCGTCACTCCGGTTTCTTTATTTCACCCAGCAGCCATGCGCGAAATAGCTGAACCTCCCGGCGCAGGTCAATCTCTGCAGGATAGACCAGATAATAGGCGATCGCTGACTTGATCGACGCATTAAGCGGCATGACCAGGCGACCGTCCGCCAATTGCGCGCCGACCAGCGACTTGCGCGCCAGGGCGATGCCGTGCCCTGCGATGGCAGCTTCGATGGCGGCATTGAAATCGGTAAAGATAGGGCCTTGGGTTCCATCCACATTACCGGCGGCAGCCGCCTGCAACCATAGCTTCCAGTCATCCTTGCGTTCATCATGCAACAAGGTGTAGTCGCGCAGCATGTCCGCCGATTTCAGGCTTTTGCGCGCGGACAAAAGCCGCGGGCTGCATACCGGATACAGCGGGTCGTCCATCAGCAATTCGGAAATCAAACCGGGATACTTACCCAGGCCATGGCGCACCGCCAAGTCGACGCCGTCATGCGCAAAATCAACCAGGCGATGAGTAGTGCTTACCCGTACATCGATGGCTGGATGCAATGCATGGAAACGCGGCAAGCGCGGCAGCAGGTACTGCATGGCAAACACGGTCGTGCAGCTGATCGTAATCACCGGCTGCCCGGCCCAGCTTGCCAGCCTGCCGGTCGCCTCCTCAATTTGCCGGAAGGCCGTTCTGATGCCCAGGAAATAAGAAAGCCCGGCCTCGCTTAATGCAAGCTTGCGCGCCCCCCTGACAAACAGGAGCACTCCTAATAGCTGCTCCAACTTGCTGATCTGCTGGCTGATCGCCGCCGGCGTGACGTGCATTTCCTCGGCCGCATGCTTTACGCTCAAATGACGGCTGACACATTCAAAGCAATGCAAGGCATGCAAGGGCGGCAATTTGGTCGGCATGATTAAGTTTTTCTATAGAATCTTCAGAAAAAATGATTTGTCGTAGCCATATATTGGTGTTTCAATGGCCATTCAAACATTAGTTAAATTTAACATTGGAATTATCAGGGCGGAGATTTATTTTGAAAAATAAAACCTCCTCCTGCAGCCTGGGCCCGCTAACCAGCGAGGATGGCACATAGACGGCTCGGCTATGTTAGTGACTTTCCCAAAACGGCAGAAAAGGCCCGAACCACGTGTCCGAATCCAGCCAGACAAGCGGGGCCATGGCATCTATGATGACGACATCGATAAGCCGCATGTTTGATTTGGCAAGCCAGATAGCGGCATGCATGGGCTGTTTCCTCAATCAGCACCAGAATTATATGAACGGAGAATCATTGTGAAATTATCGGACCTTATCCGCCTGCTTAGCCTGTCAGCCATCTGGGGCGCCAGCTTCCTGTTCCTGCGCATCATCGCTCCTGTCATCGGCGCCATGCCGACGGCGTTTTTCAGGGTCATGTTTGCAACCGTGGGGCTGCTGATCTTGCTGCTGGCGATGCGGGTTAAATGGGATATGAAGGGCAAGTTGGGGGTAGCGATGCTGCTGGGCGTGGTCAATTCCGGCATCCCTTTCGTCATGTACAGCCTCGCGGCCAAGGTGCTGCCGGCCGGATATTCGGCGATTTTCAATGCCACTACGCCGCTGATGGGCGTCGTGATAGGGGCGCTGTTCTTTAAAGACCGGTTGAATGCCGCAAAGATTGCAGGGGTTTTGTTTGGCCTGGCCGGTGTTGCCGTCCTGACCCGCACCGGTCCGGTAGCGCTAAGCGGCGACATACTGCTGGGTGCCGCCGCCTGTCTGGTCGCCACCGCTTGCTACGGCCTGGCCAGCTTCCTGACCAAGAAGTGGATTTCCGACAAAGGCGGACTGGACAGCAAGCTGATCGCCTTTGCCAGCCAGCTGGGCGCGACCGCCTTGCTGCTGCCGTTCTTCGCCTACACCGCCGTCAGCAGCCCGCCCGCTAGCTGGGGCAATACCGGCGTGTGGCTGGCATTGGCCGGCCTGGGCTTCATCTGCACGTCGCTGGCCTACATCCTGTATTTCAGGCTGATCGCCGATCTGGGGCCGGTAAAGTCGCTGACGGTGACTTTCCTGATCCCGCCATTTGGCGTACTGTGGGGCGCACTGTTCCTCGGGGAGCAACTATCGATGGCGCATGCCGCAGGTGGCGCCTTGATAGGCATCGCAGTATGGATGGTGTTGAAGCCGGCTAAAGCCCCGGCAGCGCGACTCGCGGCGGAATAATAGGAATCTGTCATAGCGCCGGGCGGCAAACAAGCGGCTCAGCGCACAGCGGCTTACGGCCTGTCCGGAGAAGCGGCAAGGGTCACGCCGGCCTGTGCCAGCGCTTCGGCACCCGCGGCCTCGCACTTGGCGCAATAGCGTTCTTTCATCTGGGTCTTGGTTCCCCAGTGGGATAGCGGCAAATTGGCGTTCATGGTCAATTTGTCACATAGCGACACCGATTTTGAGAGCGCAGTGGACAGATGGTAGAACTTGGTGCCTGACACCCCTTCGGTGATATAGAGCGCATTCAGAGCGGATTTCAGTTGGTTCACTTTTTACATTCCAATTTTGTTGCGTATTTCAAGGCCCTGCAGAATTGCTGTACTGCATGAGTATACTACGGTCTTTCCAGAGCAACAGCATCCGGGTTTGCGCGGCGGTTTCACGCCAATGGTTTTATTCACCTTATTGTCAAAATCGGCACTGGCGTATTGCCGGCCAGGGGCAAAGGCGGCATTGGTTCCGGCAATAGTGCCGCCATGCGAATGCCGGGCCAACCAGCCTATAGAATCCTCTACTTCCTTCTTGCCCCCGGCTGCGCCAGATAATCATAGGCAATCGTCCCGTACGGCAGCGTCAGGTCTGCGAGGATATGCACGGCGGACAAGACCTCCAGCACCGGCAAGCCGGCAACGGGAGCCAGCGCATGCGGATTCAATTCCAGTGCACCCGGGCCGCTCCAGGCTCCCTTGATGAGGATATCCGTCAAACTGTATTGCACCAATTCGCAGATGCGCGGCGTGCCGTCGACATGCGGCACCACTTTTAACAGGAAGCTGGGAGTCTCCATGGATTTCTTGACCGCAGCGGCGTCCAGCGTCTTGTGCTTGAAACCCATCGTCCCGGTGGCCACCCGGAAATCGCTATAGTCCAGCGTGCCTATCAGGGTATCCTTGTGCACCCGCAGTTCCGGCTCGCCCAGTTTCTTTGGGAAACCCCACAATTCGCGGCCAGCGGCAATCGGCGGATGGTCGTTCAGGTACATGCTGTGCACATAGCCGCCCTCCACGCCATCCAGCGTTACCGGTATGACCTGCCCCGATTCGCAGTAATGGCCGAATCCGGTCGAATCCGGCATGTTGATGAACTCGTATTTGACGATGGGCTCAGTCATCCTCAAAGGCGCCGGTATCATTTTTTGCAAGCGGTCGGGGTCGGTGCGATAGGTGATGATCAGGTATTCGCGGTCGACGAAACGATATGGCCCGGGAGGAAAGGCCGGATTATGGAGCGGCATCGCAAATGCATCGCGCAACACTTCTTCTTCAGTCATGACAATCCTTTACTCTTGGGGAAGTTCGTGAATGACCAGTCCGGCATGCGGCGGCAAAGGCTGCAGCCATGCCTTGTGCCTTAAGGCGCGCTGGCAATCGTGCACCCCTGCCTGCCAGCGGGCGTGTATGGTTTCCGCGCTAAAATCGATATCCTTGAAATACTGATCCTGCGGCGCCGATTTCATGATCAGGTTCACCACATTCACCGTGTGGTCGCATCCCATTTGCACCAGCGCCTGCACGTCTTTTTTCTTGCGTTCTGCGGCAGGAATTTTTTCGGACAACACGCGGATGGCTTTCTGCAGGTCCCTGACCACCTGGTGGATCGCAAGCTGTTCCTGCGAACGGCTCGCATACTGGATGCTCTTATAGCGCGCCAGTGCCTCGGCAATGGATTGCGGCCGGGTCTCGCTGGGGTCCCACAGGTCTACCATGAAGCACAATGCATCCTGCTCCACCCCGTCGCCGAGGAATACCGTCAGCGGCGAATTGGAATAAATGCCGCCGTCCCAATAAGCCTTGCCGTCGATCTCTACCGGCGGGAAGCCTGGCGGCAAGGCCCCGCTCGCCATAATATGCGCTGCCGATATCCGCCCGTTTTTGCTGTCGAATACGACACTCTGCCCAGTATCAATATCCACCGCGCACACGCTGATGCGCATTTTTCCATTATTGAGGTAATCGAAGTCGATGAATTTTTCCAGTGTCGTTTTCAGCGGCGACGTGTCATAAAAACCCATCTCGTTCAAGGGCACGGTAGTATTGATATCCGCACTTGCCCCGACGCGCGGCTTGAAGAAGCCGTCCACGCCGTTCATCAGGGTCCCCAGCGTGGACATCGAATGCGTGAGGTTGCTCAGCGGCGAAAATGCACTCCACCATCCCGCCGTATTCGGCGCCCAGGGCGCCAGGCTATCCCAGAATGCCTGCAACTGAGTCACGCGTGATTCCGGCGGATTACCCGCGATCAGCGCAGCATTGATGGCACCGATAGAGGTGCCGATGACCCAGTCTGGTTCGGTATTTTTTTCGTGTAATTGCTGGTACACGCCCGCCTGGTAGGCGCCTAAAGCGCCGCCGCCCTGCAGGATCAGCACAGTGTTTTGATTTGCCATTTTGTTTCCCTCTGGAATCCCGTCTTTTTTGGTAAATCGCGACCTGATGGATAAGTGTGGCACAAGGAACACACTTGTGAACATAAAAATGTAACGTTAAGTGTATTACGGATATTGTAAATAAATATCGATATACTCCACGCATTAACTCCTGGGCGAACATCCTGACGGCGCACTCACCCGTCGCAAGCATGCGTACAATACCATTTTTCCTATCCTTCTTTGTCCTGCCAATTGACGCAGGCTGCGTCGGTCATGGCGTTTTTCGGCAGCCGCAAAAGTGATGCATCCTCGCCACTGCGGAGCAGCCCATGCGCCCCGGCGTCGGGCCTTTACTCGCAATGCCTTGGGCGCGTAGGAAAATTCCATGAATCCCAGCGAGCCGGTTTCCCGTACAGAAAAAAGCGACGAGCGGTTTCCGCTAATGGGCTTGGCATTGTTGATGACGATGATTTGTTCCGGCTTGGATTTGACCGGTTTGGCGAAGCAGCTGCTAGGGCGGATCATGTGCGCTCCCACTGACGCCAATGCCCTGCTGGATTTATCCATCATTTCGCAGCTTTGGTTTAAGCGCGATATCGGACTCGCATTTCAGGCCCAGGCGCTGAACATACAGCAACTCTATCATTTGCGTACGCAAGGTGCGCCCACGCTGCGCTTGCTTGCCATTATGGCCGAGGGTGATCTGGCGGCGAACACGCCATTGGAATTCCTGGTCGAAGGATCCGACATTTCACTCGACCTCCTATATCTTGGCTCGCACCGGCCTGTACCGTCAGACTTGCCGGCCCACGATCTCGTGTTTGTCGCCGTCGGCGAATCCGACCGCAACCGCGCAGTACTGCATTCAATGGACAGCATCCTGAAAGCATCGGCTAAACCGGTCGTCAATTTGCCGCGACATATCGCGCGCCTGGCCCGCGACAGCGTAAGCCGGCTCCTCCAGTTGCTCCCCGGCGTCGCTAGTCCGGTATCGGCGCGCGTCACCCGGCAGGAATTGCAACAGGCGGCGGATGATTTGCCGGTTTCTGCAATACTCGCCGACGGCAATTTCCCGCTCATCGTCCGCCCCGTCGATTCACACGCGGGCCAGGGACTGATGAAACTGGACGACCGGGCCGCGGTAGCGGCCTATCTGAACATCCAGCATGAAAGTGAATTTTATGCGTCGCGCTTCATCGACTACCGGAGCCGGGACGGCTTGTTCCGCAAATACCGGGTGGTCCTAATTGACGGCAAGGCGTTTGCTTGTCATATGGCGATTTCCGACCGGTGGATGATCCATTACCTGAATGCGGGTATGTCCAGCAGCGCCGAAAAGCGTTTTGAAGAAGCAGAATTCATGGCGAACTTCGATGTCAATTTCGGGCGCCGGCACGGAACCGCGCTGCAGGCAATTGGTGCGCAATTCGGCCTGGAGTACTTGGTCATCGACTGCGCTGAGAGTGTTGACGGCAAATTATTGATTTTTGAGGTCGACAGCGCGGCGGTGGTCCACGCAATGGATCCGGCCGACGTCTTTCCTTACAAGCAAGCGCAAATGCAAAAAATATTTGACGCCTTTCGCCATATGCTCATGGAAAAAGCAGGGCTTGGCAGCAAGAATCCGGATCCGAGGCAATGAGTTCTGCTACCCGGCCGATTAAAATTCGGCTACATTTTCCATATTCCAATGCCAAAGAAAGAATAAGTCGCCAATGCATATCGTCCGAAAATTTTTTCATACCCGTCCGCGCCTGATTTCTGCCGTCATTTTCGGGCTAGCCGTAGGCCTGTGCATTCCGTCACAGGTGAATCCCGTCACCCGCATCCTCTTTGGATGGAATGCTACGGTATGGTCTTATCTTTGCCTGATGGGCTGGCTGATGTCGCACGCGAGCCATGCGAGAATACGTACCATCGCAGAAAAAGAACACCGTGGCGCAATCGCCATCCTGGTGATCATGTCGTTGGCGTCGGTGGCAAGTCTGGCGGCAATTATCCTGGAGCTGTCGGCCATCAAGAACCTGTCGCTCAGCCACAAATTGCTGCACTATGTGCTGACAGGCTCCACCGTATTAGGCTCGTGGTGCCTGGTCGCGGTTTTATTCACCTTCCATTACGCGCTGATTTTCTATAAATCGCACGGCCAGCAGCATTGCCTGCGCTTTCCGGACGATGAACAAAATCCCGACTACTGGGATTTTCTCTACTTCTCCTTCACGATCGCAGTTGCGGCCCAGACTTCCGACGTCTCGGTGATGACGAATTCCATGAGAAAGACCGTGCTTGCCCAGTCCATCCTCAGCTTCCTGTTCAACGTCGCCATCCTGGGATTGACCATCAATATCGCTGCCGGCCTGGTCGGCAGCTAGTAGCTGAAAAATTCTTCCTGAGGACAGGCGCATAAAACCCGGTCGCCAAAAACGGCCGGATTTCCTAATCCACTAAGCTGTGACCTGCGAACGGCCCGATGCTGCTATCAGCGCAGATATTTCGCAAACTCGGCGTCATTCAGCTTGCCGAATATATAACCGTCCGCCAGCAATTTTTTCACCAGGCCATCCAGTTGCTTCAAGGTGTTGGGATGGATTTCATGCATCAAAATAATGCCTCCATTATGTGCCCGCACCGATGAAATGACGTGGTCAAAGAAATTTTCCCGATTCTGCGGCAGCACTCCGCAACTCAACGCCTCTTTCAAGTCGACCACGCCTTTGCGGTCAAATGCCCAATCACACGTATCCACGTGCCAACCCACTATCTTATAGTCGAGCGACTTGAGCAATGCATTCGTTTCGCATGAAGAATTGCCATAGGGATAGCGAAAATATTTTTCCTCTACCGTCTTGGTCAGCACGGCGCTGGTCTTATCCACTTCAAGAGCTTGCTCCGTCGGGGAGATGTCGTGAAAATTCGGGTGGCTCCAGGAATGGTTTCCAATCAATGCATGGCTCGATGCCTGAACCAGCGCCACCAGCTCAGGATGCGCCTGCACCTTTTCCCCTATCATGAAAAATGTTGCGGGAATATTATATTTTTTCAGCACGGACAAGATGTATTCGGTCTGTCCAGGTTCAGGGCCGTCGTCAAAAGTCAGCAGCAGCTTCTTCTCCGGTGGCGCATCCGCAATTTCAGATTCAAACCGGCATTGACGATGCAAGACTTCAGCATCGGTATTCAAGCGCTCTTCCAGTTTTTTTATTCTGTGCTTGCGGGTTATTTGGGACTCTTCCGACGCTGAATGCGTATCGGCTGGTTTGGCCGCTTCCTGAGCATAGGCAAGCGGGAGGCTGGTCAAGGCGCCCAGCAGGCAGGCTGAGATGGCGGTATGCCGGATAGCGGATAGAAATAGAGACATGCTTGAATGCGATATGGTTAACTTGGGGGAAAGGCTTGATACCCCCGGGCGAGGGAAATTGTCGCCAAACCGGGCAGCATATCCGGATTATTGCCTGCTGTCGAAGTTTCTTGCCAGCCCATGAAGGTGAAAACCGCGCTTGACCATGTCCCTGTGCGCGAATCAGCATGCCCGGGATAGGTTTGGGCCAAGCGGCTCTAGCTAGCACATCACCCCAGAATACAGCTCACGCCTGCATCCAATACGCTCAGATCGCGCCTCGTGACCGGCGTGTGGCCGCGCTCCGACGCAACCCGGAACAAGTCATATGAAGTGAATTATCCATTGCACATGGGTCTGGATCACGTATCGCGGCATGCCGGCGCCGCTCCACGCAAGGCCAGGCAGGTGCTCAACAGCAAGAGCATAGGCAACAGATTGAGCCATTGCGACAAGACTCTGGAGACGGTGATGACGCCATACGGCAGTAAAGAGGAGCGCAGTTCCAGCGCAAGCGATTGCACGATTTTTTGCACGGCGAAATCGGTCAGCATCAACAACAAGACATTGACATAACCGTTGACGAAAATATACAGCAGCGGAATAGTCAGCATCACACATGCGAGGCTAAGCCAACCGCCCCAGCTCAACTGCCGCAAACGCCTGCCGTATGCCGGCGCCTCGCGGTCTTGAGCACCCAGCAGTATCAATACGCTAACGCCGAACAATGCCGTGCCTAAAAGTTTGAGACGGCCGTCGGCAGAGTTGATCATGCCGAAAACCAGCACTTGGGTGAAGGCAAACCGCCAGAATCCCCCATTCCGGAACAAGAGCGGCAGCTCATTGCGCGCATGCCGGAAAAAGCCGGCTTTGGATTGGCCGGTCAGATATTTCAATATCAAGAAAACGGCAGTACTGAGCGCAATGGAGGCCAGGGCCTCGCCGCCGACCATGCTCCCCCACAGCACCCGCAATTGGTCGTTGGGAATTTCAACGCCCATCATCGATGCGCCGCCGAGCGTCATCATCTGGCGAGCGCTTGCCAGCGCGCTCAATACAAAAAAAGGCGCTGCGATACATAAAGTGGCGCCCGTCAGCAAGCCGGCGTGCTGCCGAAACAGGCTGAAGGCAGCGCGCCAGATACTAAAATAATTTGGCTTCGGTTCGATGTTCATGTTGGACTCCAGATTGACTCAAAAGCGGGCCCTTGTGGCCGCGGCCGCACACGGCGAGCACCGGCATCGTGCAGAAATCGCTTGTGAAGAACCCCATCCGCCTCGCAACGGACGGGTAAATTTTGGCCGCGCTGCCGGGCAGGCGGCGTCTGCGCTAATGAGCGTCGAACCAGGCCTTGACGCCGGTAGCGCCAAGATTATCGGCGGAGAGCTCGTGACCGCCGACATGCAGGCTTTTGGTCGTTTCCTTGCCGGCATCGATCAGCTTGTTATAGTAGTACTCCATGGTAAACAAAGGGACGATCGGGTCCAGCGTGCCATGGTAGAACTTGGTCGGCGGATGGTTAGCCGGCAGGCCAGGCACGACACACAACGGGCCGGCACAGGTAGCATAGGACGCCGAGATGACCGCCAGCGCCTTCCACACCGAACTGCCGTTGAACGTCACCGCCATGCGACTGGTGTTGTAGCCTCCGCTGGAGATGCCATACGCGTAGCGCTGATTCATGTTGTACTGGCTACCTGCGCCGTAACTGCCGTTCTTGATTTCGTTAAAGAAGTCGTTGAAGAAACTGTAGTCGCAGCTTGCCACATAGGGCGTGATCACATTGGTATGCCAGAACTGGGTCAGTACTGCAGTAGCCGGCGGGTCCGGGGCAAAGGAGGCATATTTATAGCCGGTGCCGGCCGGATTGTCGAGCAGCTCCTGAAAAATTTTTGGCGAGGTGTCCATGCCGAAAGCATTCAGCAATAGCGGATGCGTGGTGAATGGGTCCAGATCGGTCGGCGTGGTGCCATTGTAAAAGAACGCCGTGCGCCAACCTCCGGCGGGCACTGTTCCCTCAGGCACCTGCCAACGCACATGGCGCGGCAAATACACCAGGCCGCACCAATACCAATTGTCGCGCTCCTGATACGTGCAGTTGCTGCCATCGGTACTGCAACGCGCGGCTTCAGCCTTTGGAATATGAACGATGGACAGCGCCATGACGAGCAGCGAGAAAGTCACTGCATACCGGGCTGCATCCTTGGCTTGTTGGACCATTCCGTACCATGCTTTGTTAGATTTCATTTTGTCTCCGATATTGATTGAGAAATTCAACATTTTTTGGAATTTTTATTTTTTAAGGCGGATTTTTCGAAAATTATTCCCCCTTCCTTGCCTCACCGATTTGAAATGCCGCCTTCGATCAGCGCATAGGGACCGTGAACCCATCCGCAATCGGCTTGGCGGAGCAACCGTCATGCTCAAGACGCATCCGGAGAGGGGCGCTGTCCTGCATACCGCCGCCCCGCTCTTGGTGAAAATTATTGCACCGAGATATTCTTGTTGGTCAGGCTGGCATCGAAGATCAATTTCTTCGGCCACGCCGGCCACGCGACGCCCAGCGCGGCATTGTTAGGATCGCCGTTGGCGACGAATGCAGCGACGGTGTTCATCATTGCGCTTGATAAGTCCAGGCGGCCCGGCTTATTGGCCGTGCTGTTGACTGCATTGGAGAATACGGATGGTCCGAAATTACCGAAGATGAACGGCAGGTCGAAGGCGTGTGCGGCGCCATACACATCATTCCATGGCGCCGGCTCCTTGGCCCAGTTGAACTGGTAGTACCAGACATTGGCTTGCTGCGATTTCAATGCGTTCATCGCATTATTGACGTTCGGCGCCAGGAATATGCCGGCCAGCAATGCGGTTCGCGCATTGTAGCCGGTGCCTGGGGCGGTAACGGGCAAATAGGCCGGATTGATCAGGTCATTGACCGTCAAGGCCGGACTGGCGTCGGGATTGTAGTTTGCCATCTGCGTGAAGCGGGTGGCGTCACTGACAATCAGCCCGGGCACGCCGCCAAGAGCGGGGGACAAGGCCAGAAATGGCGTAAACAGCTTGCCTTCATCGGCAGTGCTACTGGCCAGCACCGGGACTTTTAAGTAATTGCCCGCCGAAATGGCCGCCATCGGCGAAGGCGGAACGACGATGCCCTCGGGTATATGGCCGCTACCGCTGAGACCGGCGGCGGCTAGGCTGGTGAGCAATTTTTCGAATAGCTGGGCAGGCGTTTTCGAGCGCATATAGTCGGCGATCTGGGCATTTGTCTGTGTTGCGGCAAACGCCGTCGCACCCGCATTGTCCGCAGCTTTGCCGTCGGCGATCAGCAAACTATTCAGCAGGGCATTGCCCTGCGCTACGGCGTACGCAACCGGCTGCAACAGAGGGATGCTACCGGGCGGCACTTCGCTGGCAAGCGACAAGCCGCCGCTGATCGGGATCGCCTTATGAAATAATTTCGGATTGCCGTTCACGATCAAAGGCGACACCAATAACGCATAAATATTGAGAGCGCCCGCAGATTGCCCCATTACCGTGACATTCCCCGGGTTGCCGCCAAAATTGACAATATTCTTGTTGATGAACTTGAGCGTCTGAATCTGGTCCAGGGTGCCGAATTTGCCGGAGTCGCTGCTGGCATCCGTGCCGGTCTTCAGCTGCGGCAGGCCGAACCAGCCGAACAGGCCAACCCGGTAATTCGCCGTGACAACCACGGCGTTCGCGGCTTTCGCCAGCGCAGCGCCATCGTAGACCGGATCGGCGGTATAGCCAGAGACGTTGCTGCCGCCATAGATGAAATAGATGACGGGCAAGTTACCGGCCGAACCGCTTGGCCGCCAGACATTGAGCGTCAGGCAATCCTCGCTGCCGACCGCCGTGTTCAGGGTCGTGGCGATGCTAGCGTCGTACTTATTGTTCGCGCCGGGACCATAAATACGGCCATACTGCGCACAAGCGTTGCCGAAGGTTTTAGCGGACAGCGTCGAACTCCATGCATCGGGCTCGACCGGCGCCTTCCAGCGCAACGCGCCTGTCGGCGCTTTGGCGAAGGGGATGCCCTTCCAGTAGTACGTGCCGGAAGCGGACGTATCGTCCATGCCCTCCACCTGACCGTAAGTTGTGGCGCGCAGCACAGGCGAGGCAGGTTTTTCTGCGCTGCCGCCGCAAGCACTCAACAATGGCGCCATAACGCCGGCAGCCGCGAACCAGCGCATTAGCTTGGTAGTCATCTTCATATCTCTTCCCTTGAAATGAGCGCACGCTCGTAAAAAAACAGACTAAGTAGTGATTTTTTATCAGCCGTGTTGCCGCGCTTCCTGCAGTGACAGGGGCGCAAGCTTGGGTCTTGCAGTAGCGTCGTCCCGCCGCTGCGGCCTACGGTCGTCCAGAGTGATTTTGATTTTGCGGACGGGCCAGGCAGAGGATTATTGGAGCCAAGCATATAGAGGAACCCGGTTAATTTCCCCACCTCTTAGGGTAAATATCCGGGTAGTTTCCGCATGGAAGACTGCTGCAATCAATGACTGCCCGGGCATTGATTTCGATACCGGCGCCTTGCCGTCCCCGAGTTGCCGGGGCCATCCCAGGGTAGGGTCAATTTGACAAGCTTAATAGGAAGGAAGATTATGCAAGGCTCCAGTCCACGACAGCAAAAGGATATTTACCTTGGCGAGCAGAGACATACTGGTGACAAAACTTACGGCGGGCAAGGTTCGTTCCGACCTTGTTCCACGACCGCGCCTGGCAATCCGCTTCGATGATGATCAATTCAATGGCTTGACCCTGGTATGCGCGCAGGCCGGCTACGGCAAGACCACGCTGGTGTCGTCGTGGATGCAGGCCAGAGGCGACAAGATGGCCTGGCTATCGCTGGACCGGGACGACAACGACCCCGTGCGTTTTCTGGCGCACCTGCTTGCTTCTATTCGCAGCCAGGTGAGTCATTTCGAGCCTGAGCTGGCGCGCATTCTGCAATCGCCCAACCCGCCGCCGATCGCTTCACTGATGACCGGTTTCATCAACGCCCTGGCCGGCTTGAACCACAGGCTGATCCTGGCGCTGGACGACTACCACCTGGTGACGGAGCAGGTGGTGCACGCCGCCATGCTGTTCTTGCTCGATCATCAACCCAACAACTTGCACGTCATCATTATCACCCGCGAGGAACCGCCGTTTTCGCTGGCCCGCCTGCAAAGCCATGGCCGCCTGGTGAAAGTCATGGAAGCCGACCTGTGCTTCACGCCGCAAGAGGCGGAGGATTTCTTCAATCGCACAATGAAACTGGAGCTGTCGCTACAGCAGAGCGAAGCGCTGCGCGCCCACACCGAAGGCTGGGCCGCCGGTTTGCAAATGGCGGCCCTGTCGCTGGGCAAGCTCGAGGACAAGGCCGGCTTCATTACCGGCTTTTCCGGCAAGGAGCGGCACGTCATCGATTTCCTGGTAGACGAGGTGCTGTCCAATCAAACCGTGGCGATCCAGTCATTCCTGATGCGCACCTCCATCCTGGACCGGTTCAATGCGGAATTGTGCCGGCTGCTTACCGAAGACGCCGACAGCCAGCAAACCTTGCTTCAACTGGAGCGCAATCACATGTTCCTGATTCCACTCGATGCGGATCGGGGCTGGTATCGATATCACCATCTATTTTCGGACTTGCTGCAAAGCCGCCTGGAGAGAACCCAGCCGCAGCAGCTTCGTGCACTGCATGGCCTGGCTGCACAATGGTATGCCGGGCATGATCTCCCGGCCGACGCGTTGGAGCATGCGCGCCGCGCGCAAAATCTGGAATTGATCGCCCGGATACTGGATCAGCATGCGATCGGCATGTTCGCCCTCGGTGAAGTACGGACCGTCGCCGCCTGGCTGAAAATGCTGCCAGAGGAAGTGGCATTGCAGTATCCAGGCGTTGCGCTGCTGACGGCGTTCAACATATATTTCCATCCTATACCGGATGCGGCATTGGCAGAACGCTGCCTGGCGGCGATAGATCGAACGCTGGCCGACAACCAAGGGCCGCCGCAGGATGTCCGGGACCTGGCGGGCAAGGTCGCCGTGGTGCGCGGCTATCAGGCACGCTTCGCCGGCCACGCCGATACCGCACTGGAATGTTTTTGCAGTGCCAGCGAGATGCTGCCGAAAAACGACATTTTCCACGACATTTCCATGATCAACATCGCGATCCTTCACGCTGCGTTGGGGCGGCTGAACGATGCCGGTGCAATACTCTGCAAGTATGCGGAAATCAGCGATGCGCAACCGCATCTGTGGATCACCATGACCGGCATTTTTGGCCTGTCGCGCATACAGCTAATACGCGGCAACCTGCGGCTCGCCGCAAATATCTGCACGGAGGGATTGCGCCAGTTCCGCGCCAGGGGACTGGAAGATATGCCGGTATGCAGCATGCTGCATCTGCAATTAGCGGAAATTGCCTACCTGCAAAACCGGCTCGACGAAGCCGCTGCGCAAGCTGAACGCGCGCTGGAGTTAGCCAAGGCGGGCGGCATGGGCTTGAATCAGGGTTGCAGCCAGGTATTTTTGGCACGGGTGCAACTGGCGCGCGGCGAACGAGGAGAGCTGGAGCCCCACTACGAACAGCGGCTACTCGGGTTCTGGGCCTCTGTCAGCCTGATCATCCCGCCGTTGTCCGGCTACCTCGCGCAATTGTGGCTGATGCAGGGGCGGCTCCCGGAACTCGCTCAGTGGTTCGAGCAGCGCGGCATCGGCCCCGGGACACTCAAGCCGGAATGGGAAATGGAAGCCCTGGTGCTGGCGCGGCTATTGCTGCAGCAGCGACGCACCGCCGAGGCCTTTGAGCTGCTCAGCCGGCTGTTGTCAAGCGCCGAAAGAGAGCAGCGACACGGCGTGTCGATCAACATCATGATCTTGCAGGCCCTGGTCCGGCACGCAGAAGACAAACTGAAATCGGCCTCCGAGTTTTTATGCCGGGCGCTGGCTTTGGCGCAGGAAAACCAGCACCTGCGGCCGTTCATCGATGCCGGCAGCAGTGTGCAGCTCTTGTTGCAAAGGATAGAGGTACCGGCAGCGTTGCGCGTATTTTCCGCCCAGGTTCTTGCGGCATTCGCGCAGGCTCCCAGGCACCCTGGAAATGATGAAAAATTGTTTCCGGTCTTCAGCGGCAAAGAAGAGAAAGTCGCGCGCCTGCTGGCCGCCGGCTTATCCAATGATGAAATCGCCGCCAAGTTGTTCGTATCGCCGAATACCGTCAAATTCCACATCAAGAGCCTCTACCGCAAACTTGGCGTGACCAAGCGTTTCGACGCCATTCAAAAGATTCGCAGCTGATTCAATCCTTGCGCGTTGGCACTATATGATGAAAATTGGCGGATAATTTTCGTTATCCGTTTGCCTCACGGACGGCGGTCGTGATCCTG
>Ga0210384_10004126_pt1 | contig 16365 bp, 12 predicted proteins | sample IncBWH2MmetaG_FD_160574 | JGI IMG/M metagenome (GOLD analysis project Ga0210384, IMG submission 160574) | Forest soil microbial communities from Barre Woods Harvard Forest LTER site, Petersham, Massachusetts, United States - Inc-BW-H-2-M | ecosystem: Environmental > Terrestrial > Soil >...
CGCGATTTTTGCTGTCTTTCGACATGGAGTCTTTTTATACCACGACGTTCAGGACAGAAGGCAGTACGTCGAGGCTTTGGCAGTGCAAGGTGAAGACCTCCCCATCCACCATGACATCCACCGGGGCGTCGAGGGCGAAATCAATGCGCTTCGCCGGCCGGCGCTCCGCCAGCGGATGGTTGATATGGGTGCCGTCGTAGAGTGTCGGCAGGTTGCGGATCAGTCCCAGACGCCCGATCGGGCCCCAGCGTACGAACTCGATGAGCCCGTCATTCACCTCGGCTTTGGGAGCGATCATCATGGTGCCGCCGGTGAATTTGCTGTTGCTGAAAGTGAGAAACAAACACGGCCGCCGGTCGACTTCCGCGTCTCCATCCACTCGCAGGGGAAAGGGACGCCGCCGGAAACGCGCCAGGCTGATGAAAATGGATGACTGGTAGCCCGCCTCTCCCCATCCGCTGAATCGGCGGGCGCGTAGCGTGGCCACATCGGCGGAAAATCCCATACTAAGAAGATTTATATAGTGCAGCACGCCAGTCTGGTGCGTCAGCCGCAGCACGTCACAAGGAAGTGAGCGGCGGGCAAGCAAGGCCTCGATGGCGAAGTCAACGCCGCGGTCGCTAAAATCACGTAAGAATGAGTTACCCGTCCCAAGTGGAAGGAATGCCAGTGTCGACGGCTCAACCATCTCAGATGGGAAGAGGCCGTTGACTACTTCGTAAGAAGTTCCGTCTCCGCCGACCGCGATAAACCTCCGACAGCCTTGCGCCTGAGCGTCCCGAACCAGGGCAGTCGCCTGGCCGGGAGCGTTGGTTTCGACCACTTCGAGATGAATACCGCCCGCACGCAAACGATCCAGCGCCGGCCCGACCAGCTTGCGGCATCGTCCTCCGCCCGCCGCCGGATTGACCACCGCCAGAAACGTTTCGGAAGCATTCACGGTTGGTCGCTCATTGTTTTAGAGTTCGACTCTTATAATTCAACAACGGCGGCGCGGCTGAGGGTCTTGCGGATCTCTTCGGCAAGAACCAGGCGCTTGATTTTCATGGCAGCAGTACGCGGAAAATCCTTCTCCCAGTCCAGGCACCCGCCCACCCGCTTGAAATCAGGCAAGCGGCGGTTGCAGGCGATGATCTCCTGCTTCAGCGATTCGCTGAATTCCGAAGCTTGTCCATCTTGCCCCGGCTCCAGCCGCAGGACGAGAATCAGCATCTCATGGCCGAGATTTTTTGCCGGCCATATGTAGTTGACCGCGAAGACGCAGTACTCCTTGACCGGGAGCCCGTCGAAAGTAGTTTCGATGTCTTCCGGATAAATATTTTTTCCGCCTTCGGTGACGATCATGTTCTTCTTGCGGCCGAAGAGTTGCAGATGCCCGCTGCTATCAAAGCGGCCCAGGTCGCCGGTGAGCAGCCAGCCATCCACGATGGTCTCGGCAGTCAGTTCGGGATCGTCCAGATAATGCGACATCACTGTCTTGCCGGTCGCTGCCACTTCTCCGATGCCTTCCGAGTCCGGATTCAGTACGCGCAATTCCACGCCGGGCAGGGGCTTGCCCACGGTATCGGCACGGAACGGTTTCAGATCGTTGAGCGTGAGCACGGTGCCGGCTTCGGTCAGACCGTATCCGTTGGCGACGGGAACGCCCAGGTCGTAGAAAAACTGCAGCGTCGACGGCTCCATGAATGCACCGCCGGTAAACATGGCCCGCAATTCCCCGCCAAAAGCCTTGTGCACCTGGCGCAGCATCACCCGGCTCAAACGCACGTCAGGACGCCAACCGGTGAAGAACTTGTTCACTGCGATCGAGCGCTCCAAAACGAAGCGCTTCGGTTTAGAGAGCGCATCAAATTTCGCCTTGAGCCCGCGCTCCAGATTCTTAAGCACCATGGGAACCAGGCTCACATACGTGATCTTGTAACGGACGAAGGCATCACGCACATATTCAGGCCGCAGGGTCCGCAAATGCACGACGCACGCGCCACAAATAAATGGCCCGATAAAGCCGACCATGAAATCAATGGCGTGGTTAGTGGGCAGAATACTCAAGTAGCGAACGCCTGGCCAAAAAGGAAAGAGCGTGATCAGCGCCTTGCACTGCTCCAGATAATTCTCATGGGTGAGCACGCATCCCTTGGGATCTCCTCCGGTTCCCGAAGAGTAGACAACGCAGGCCACATCCTGACGCTGGCGCGAAACAAACACGGGATCACCTTTGCGGCGAAAATCTTCCCAGCGGAACGCGCCCGCCAGATCCGCTCCCGGCGGCGCTTCTGTGACCAGAACAGTCTGCACTCTATGGTCTTTGAACCCGGGCGCTTGCATGATCGCGCGCCACAGGTAGTACTCGATCACCAGGAATTTCGCTTTGCTGTGCGCCAGCAATTGCAGATGCTCGGCCGCGGTCAACTTGTAATCGAGTGGCACCAGCACGCCACCTTCATGAAAAATGGCATAAGCGGAAATCAGCCACTTCGACTGATTGGTCATGATGATCGCTGCCCGGTCGCCGGCACTGAACTCGGCGTCTTCGAGAGCTCGCGCCAGGGGCAGCGCCATTTCTTTGAAGTCAGAATAGGTAAGGCGGGTCTTTTCCTTGTCGCGATCGGACTCGATCAGGCAAGTCTCATTCGGCCAACGGTCGAGCGCCTCCCGCAGTGCTGCACCCAGGCAGGTGTATTGGTCGAGGTTAAGCATCAATGCTTTATTTCACCACAGATGCCGAAGAACTGAGAATGGAGAACCATAAACTGATAACTGGTCTTTGCGTTTTCAGAAGTTGCCGGATGCGATTCACAGCCGCGCCTGGATCCGGCTGGCGAGCGTCCTGAAATCAGAGACCCCTTGCAATTCGTAGTCGGGGAGTTCGACGTTGAAATGGTGCTCGAGCCGGGTAAGCAGGTCGAGCGCTTGCAGGCTGTCAATCCCAAGCGTCTTGAAGAAATCGTCGTCAGGAGTGAGCTTCTCGCGCGGGACTTTGAACTGCGCCGCAGCGAGGTTGAGGATTTCGTCCAGAGTTTTTTTACTGTCTGTCATCGCTTCATTCTCATTTTAGTCGAAAGATGTCAGGGCAAGTAGGGGAGGGCGTCTTTGCTCTCTACGAACTTCTTCAGTCCAGCTTCGACTGCTGGTTGGGTGAACAGATCGCAGAAGATATCAATCTCGTGCTGCAACTCTTTATAGGGAATCGGCTTGATGAACTTCTTCGCCGCGATCGCCGTGTGGCGGTCGAATTTTCCCAGTTGAGCGGCTGTGCTCCGCGCCGCCTTCAGTGACTCGCCTTCCCCGACCACCTGGCTCACGAGTCCGACCTGCTGAGCTTTAGTTGCATTGAAGCTGCGACCGGTCAGTAACAGGTCGCGCACTACGGCATTCCCCAAATCGCGCTTCAGTCGCGGGATGCCGCCGAATCCGGGAATCAACCCCAGCCGCAGTTCGGGAAAACATAAGCGCGCCATTTTGTCGGCGATGATCAGGTCGCAAACCAATGCAAGTTCGAAGCCGCCGCCGAAGGTTACGCCGTTGAGGGCGGCGATCGTAGTAAGCGGCGCGGCGTCGAGCGTATTCATTACCTTGTGGATGCGCTCCAGAAATTCCCGGACGCCGCGTATTGCCGCTGGTTTTTCCATCCCCTGAGCACCGTGGTAGAGCTCGCGCAAGTCAGCCCCGGCGCAGAATCCCGATTTCAAGGTGCTGTGCAGAATCAGGGCGTGGGCGTCATTTTGCATGCGCTCGAGCGCGGACACGAATTTCTCCAGCTCTGCGAGGGTGAGCGAACCGATCTCGTTGCAGGGATCGCGATGCAGCGCCAGTTCGATGACGCCGCCTTTTAGCTCCCAGGAGAGCGCTCGTCCTTTGAATTGGGTCATCTTTATCAATCAACCCGATGCACACATTTCCAGGGCGAGACGCCCTCGAGACAGCCGGCGGGACGCCGGCGCTACCCTCACGACGCCTGTTTGACTGCGTACATCTCTTCGATTTCATTCTGCAGGCGCGCTGCGATCAGATCCCGCTTGAGCTTGCCGTTTGCCGTCAGTAGGCCGTTGTCGATCGAGAACGGCTCGGTATGGATGTGTAGGGCTCGTATCTGCTTATAGTGCGGCAAGTGTGAATTTACCTCGTTCACTGCTGCCTGTGCTTGTTCTCGAGTGGCGTTCCCGGTCACGATCACCGACAAATATCCGCGCCCGTTGCCCACCAGAACTGCCTGCTGGGCGCCCGGCAAATGTCTCAGCAATTCGTCTTCGATGGGCTCGGGCGCAATGTTATGGCCCGATCCCAGGATGATCAGATTCTTGATGCGCCCGATAATACGCCAGTTCCCCGCCGCGTCAACTTCGCCCAGGTCACCGGAATGAAACCAGCCGTTGCGCAGTGTGTTGGCCGTTTCCTCCGGCCGGTTCCAGTAACCGGGAAAAATGTTCGGCCCGCGTACTACGATCTCATCGTTCTCGCCTAGCTTCATCTCGATGCCGCTGATGGCTGGCCCCACGCGCCCGGGTTCAACGTGGCGAGGATCATCCATGGTGCAGATGGCAGTGGTCTCGGTCAGGCCATAGACCTGCAGTGCCGGAATACCCAGCATATTGAAGTAGAGTTGCGTGTCCACGTTCAGCGGCGCGGAACCGCAGATCAAGGCTTTCAGGTTCTCGCCAATCATTTTCTTGCGGATGGTTGGGAAGATCGCCGTATCCGCCAGGGCCAGCCACGTGCTGTCAAAGACCCGCATTTGCCCTTCCCGCTTGCGCATCCACGCTGCCTTGGCGCGACTGTAAATTATCCGCGCGAGGCCGCCAGTTTTCCAGAGTTGCTCGTCAACCGCCTTGCGCATGCGTTCCAGCAGGGCTGGGACATTGAGGAAATAATCCGGGGAGGCCGCGCGCATTTCACCCGCCAGCTTCCCCAGGTCCGTATTCAGCATCAGCAGGCTGCGCCGAAGAAGGCAGGTCAACAGCATGACCCATGAGCCGGCAAAACAAAATGGGAGGTAGTGGAACACCTGGTCCTGTCCGGGCTTGTTCTCCATCAGCAGATCCAGGCGTGCCGAGGTACAGGCCAGCATGTGACCGACGTTGCCTGCGGTCAAGATGACGCCCTTGGCCTCGCCCGATGTCCCGGACGTATAAATGATGGTGACGGGATCGGACTCTGCAAGTTTCGGGTTCCCGTTGACGCTCGCGCCGGCGTGGGAAAATATCTCGTCGAACAGATATTGTGGCGGCGCGTCAGGCCACTCTTGCAGAATGCAATCGCGCAACGCAGCATCGCCGCAACAGATCAGCGCGGGCGAGCAGTCTTTCATCATGGCGACCAACTCTGCGGCCGCCTGGCGCGCATAAAGCGGAACCACAATCACACCTTCCGCCATCAGCGCCAGGTCAAGCGGGACCCACTGGATGCCGTTGTGCGCCAGCAAGGCACAGCGGTCGCCTTGCTTTAGGCCGCGCGAGGCGACAAAGGCCCGTGCCTGGCCAACCAGGTTCAAGAGCTCGCGCGCCGTGACTGGAACTGGCTGGCCATCTCGAAGCTCCTCGAGGACAGGAGTGTCGTTGGCGCTGTCGAGCTGGGCGAAAATGTTTTCCAGAAAGTTCATGCGCTTACGTAGGGGTGGTTGCCCTCACCCTCCCGGCGGAGCGAAGTTCCGCAGATTCTCGGGACGGCCACGTCTGGCGAGCTATGCTCGCCAGCCCGGACGAGGGCGTCCGGGCCTAGGTGGTTTCAGCTAGCCGAATGCTTCTACTAACTGCCTCAGCCCCTTGCTAATCGGCGGCAGGTAATCTTCCCAGCTCCATTCTCCTTTGCGCGTCGGGAACTCGGGATAGCGCCGCTGCACTTCCTCCTCGAAGTACACTCCCATGCGGGCCATTACTTTCAAATTCTTTACCACGGTCTGTCCGATTCCCACCGAGATGGCTTCGCCTTGCGTAGCCAGTTTCTCGAGGGCAGCCATCAGTCTCGGCTCAAGGTCGGGATCGTCCACGTTCATCAGCAGGTCCTGGTGACCGCGCTCACGCATCAGGTTGCGGATGCGTTCGTCCATGGTGATTCCCGCCGACGGCACCAGCCCCGGCATCGAGGTCACGATACCGTGATAGCGCGACGAGACCATCATGTGGCAAGCCCGCAGAATGCTGACCAGTTCATGCATCTTGTAATCTTCGGAACTCAGCACGGGCACGCCTCCGAGCTTTTCCGAGATACGACCAGCCGGGCGCGCATCGAGCCGCTCGGTCGCGGCCAGCACGACGAAGACTTTGCGCTGCTTGCGAAACGCGGCAACCGCGTTGGCGATTGCCGTCAGGTAGTGTTCCAACGCGCGATCGGCTGCCGGACCAGAATTATGGAAATACACCGAGCGGTAGTGGCTGTCTTTGTATGCGCCGGTGAGGGTGCGTGCCGCGAATTTGGCAACCGATGCCTTGACCGGCCACTCGAACGGATTGATCGGGCACACCACCAACACTGGCGTGCTGCCGTCCCAGCCAATTTTCCGCAGCACCGCCTGACCATGCTCGGCCGGAGCGGGATCGAATGTCCACGCCGTGTCGGTGCCCAACTCGGTGGGCACTCCCAGCTCGCGCAACAGGGTCCGCGATTCTTCGTTTCGCGTGATCACCAGCGAATTCTGGCAATAACGCGCGCACATCTTGGCGATGAGCGGGTCCATGTGTCCCGCTTCCGCGCCGTAACCTACCGACAATTTGTTCTGGGCGGCGGCAATGCCCAAAGATCCGATCATCATGGCGGTGAGGGCGTTGGCGAACTTGCTCTTGAACATCGAACCTTCGCACGCGACTACACCGTGGTGCCGGGGCACTTCGTCGGAAAGAAACGGAGGGAAAATATCCGGCAGGTGCACCTGCCGTGTGCCCTCGAAGTAGCCGTCGGTAAACTTGAAATTCTGCGTCATCACGCTGAAGGCGGTGTTTTCCGCGCCGAGAATGTGGCGAGTCTGGCGTAACATCTCAGAAACCCTTACATCCGAGCCCATGTTGCGCGTACCGTTGTATCCGGCAAACAGCAGCTTCAGCTTTTCTCCGGGCCGCCATGATTTGCCTTTGCCCATCATCCAACCCAGCTTGGCGGTTTCGATGCTGGTGCTGACCCAGGCTTCCAAAACCAGATCCATCATGCGGCGGACCCTCCGGCCTTGGTGCTGGGCCACTCGCGGTAGGGATAGGTGAAGTTGGTCTCGCGACTGAATTTGAGCAGCGGATAGCTGTACTGCGAGAACGGTACCGGTTTACGTCCTAGTTCCTGCGTGACGCGAGTGTTGTCGAATACGGTGTTCCACACCAGGTAGGGCATGAAGACTTTCATCAGCGAGGCGCCGTGGCCCCACGATCCGTGCCAGTTCGCCAGGAAATTCACAGTCAGATCAAAGGGTCTCTCCAGAAACGGTAAAAACACGGGGACGCGCTTGTTCTGCGCCGCCGCCAGTGCGCCGGTCACCTGCCGAAAGGTTTGCGAATCGACGCCGGATGAAAGGTGATACGTGTCATGCAGCGGATTTTCTCTCTGATGCAGGGTAGCAATCGCGTCCGCGACGAAATCCACGTTCACGATGTCAATCTTGTCCTTTGCGCGGAACGGGAGCACCTGCAGGCCGGCCAGAAACACGAACGCCCTCACCATGTCGAACTGCGTGGTCTCGGGATGGCGGCTGTCACCCAGCACGATGCTGGGCCGGAAGATTGTGATTGGCACCTCGGGGAGAAGCTGCCGCATCATATGCTCGGTAAATTTCTTGGTGCGAGCATAGGGATCGTAATCCGAGCGGTCCCAATCGATGGATGCGTCTTCGGTCACCACCTCATCCTGCCGCCTCCCTGCCACCGCCACCGTGCTCACCTGGCTGAAACGGCGCAGGCCGTGATAGTAATTCGACTTTTGCGCCAGCAGCAGCACTTCGAGCGTGCCCCGCAGGTTTACGTTCAGGCAGCTTTTTTCCGATTTGCGATTCAGCGAAGCGGCGCAATGAATCACCGAATCGGTGGTATGGATGAGGCGATCGTAGTCGTCAGCGGAGAGGCCAAAGTGCGGCGTAGTCAGGTCGCCACAAAATACTCGCATGCGGGTCTGGAAGTGTTCGTAGAAGCGCGGGAACTCCAGATGCAACTGCAAGGCCCGCCACAGTCGGCCCGCGGCTTCCTGCGGATCGCGGGCGCGCACCAGCAGGTTCAGCGAAGCACCGTGTTGCTCCAGCAGGTTGGCGGCCACGTGCGCGCCGATGTATCCGGTGGAACCAGTCAGGAATATCGCCACGTTGCTCCGTTAGTTCCGGTTTTGACCACTTCCCCGTTTTCCGGGACGGCCGCAGGCTGCAGGGTACGCGAGGGGCGCGCTTCCAACGGACGTCCTTCGATCAGAGGATACGTCCACTTACGCAACGCCGGAATGTGGATATTGATCCAGTAGTCCCACCAGTCGATCGATCGCGTGTAGTATCCGAATGCCGCCTTCTCGTTTTCGGGCAGAACGTAAGAGAGCCTCTCTACGTTGTCCGCGGCGAAGTCGTGTTCGTTGTGCAGGATGAATGGCTCGAAAAGTTTGATGAGTTTTTCCACCTTTTCCAGGTTGCGTTCGGCGCGAACCAGCGGAGTCTTTTTGAGCGGCAGAGGTGACATGACGCGCTGAATGGATTTCACGATCGCCTTCTGCGCCGGCGCCGACATGCGGTTGTAGCGTTCCTTGGATACGGGAATGGCGTCCAATCGCAGTCTCAGCCAGTATTCCAGGCCTTCCTGGGCGCGGTAGTGTTTGCGATGCGCCAGCGAGGTTAGCTCGATGGACCGCCGCATATCGCAGGGATTGGTCACGGAAGTGGCCAGTTGATAGAGCGGCTCGTGACGCCTTGCCACAATAGCCGCGCCGATCAGGGTCATGCCGCGGCACACCGAATCCACCGGGATAATGTCGAGCCGCTTCTTTTCGTTCGTCGGAAGCTGGCGGAAGGAAGTCCCGAGTAAATACGAAAGTGAAGCCGAAGTATTGATGCCCTCGTTCCAGCCTACAAATGGCTCCTGGACCGATGTTTCTACGATGGAGGGACGCACCACGGCGATGGGCAAACCCACGCCGCACTTCGCAATCAACGATTCCGCCAAACTCTTGGTCAAGGTATACGTGTTGGGCCAGCCCAGTTCAGCCGCGCGTTTCATGCCCGACTCAGTCAAATACTCGCGCAGCCAGCGGAAGCGATTTTTCCGGATCTGATTCTCCAGCGCAGCCCCGCCCAGATCTTTGGCCGCGTGCTCTTTGCACAGGGATTGCTGGCGAAGCTCTTCGGTCACTTCGGCGCTCTCGGCCAGTTGTTCGGCCTGTTTGACGAAGTCATGCAGCGCACGCCATTCGCATTCCGCATCGAAACCGGCAACTCCCGCCGGGGTGTAATCGGGTCGCATCGTCTCGCCGACTCGGCCGTCGCGCGCACCCGCCACGTAGCAGGTGGAGAGATGCAGCAACCCGGCGTGGTCCGACTGGCGCACAAATTCAGTGACATTCACCGCAGCGTCGACGTTCGTGGCCAACGCATCGCGTAAATCGGGATTGAAGTCGGTCAGTCCTGAACTGTTGATGATAAGGTCGAGATTTTGTTTCAACGACAGGCCGACGTCGGGTGTCAGACCCAGGCCAGGCTGGCAAACGTCGCCCTCGATCACCTCTACCCGGTCCCGCAGAAATCGAGGAAGCTCTGCACCGTAACTCGCGTACAACGGGTCGAAGACCGGAGACTCCTCCACCAGTTTTTCGAAACGCCGCAACGCCGGATTGGATTTCTGTCGACGGATGAGCAGATAAATGCGCCCTATCTCAGGCAGCTCCATCAGGGTGTTGACCAACCAGACTTTGCCGATGAAACCGGTCACGCCGATCAGCATGATGTGCTTTCCGGCAAGCGCACGGCGCACCGAAAGCTGGCCTGCATGGCGGACGCCGTCGAAGTAAACGATCGGCCGATCCGGGACTGGGATTTGACGGGAGGCCGGAACTACGGCGGTCTGTAAAGCTTCCGCGTTAAGCAGACCCAAGTCGCGGACCAGTCGCTCCTCGGCGCGCCTGCCATCGGGCCCAGAGCCATTGATGCCGGCGAACAGTCCTCGCGGCCGCACTACCGGATCCAACAGTCTCCCGGTAGCAATTCCGTCGCGGAATTCCAGGCGATTGGCGATGATCCACTTCACGCCCAAGTGTTGTGCTAAGGGGCGCATCACGTGCTCCAGGCCCTGGCTTACCAGGACGACCTCATCGCCCCCTGCAACATGTGACTTAAGCAGTTCCATACCATCGACTTTGAGGTATGGCTGCAACTTGTACTTGAAATATTCTTCACCCAGCAGATCGAGCCGGTCGCGGCTGATCCCTCGCAGCACGGTGTGGACTACCCGGGTTGCAAAGACCCGGTGCGCGGCATAGAGAAACGGCCTCAATATCGCCATTACCAGGACCAGCCCACGTCGCACCCATCGCTCCAAAAACGTCTGGGCGTTCCAGGTGAAGAAAGCGACCGGGCGAACGGTGGTCAGATCCGCGAGGCTGCCTTCTACCCGCCAGTACACCCGGGCGGCGGAGCTTGAATTGTGGTTGGGCTGTTCCAAATCGTTTTTGTCCTGATACTTAGGGGCCGTCCCTAGCGTCGGGGCCGAAGCCTATTGTAAACAATCCAGTCAAAAGGACGAAGAAGGTACACCCATCATATCCCGCATGGTTACGGTGAAGGGGTTTGCGCCTTACGCGAGTCCTTGCCGTACGCCAGGAGCGCCAGCGTCCCACTCACCGCCAGCAGTGCCCCAACCGCCAGCAGACCACCGCGAAAACTTCCTGTCCACGTGCGGATCAATCCGATGGTATAGGGTCCGAGAAATCCGCCCAGATTGCCCAGAGAATTGATCACCGCGATGCCGGCGGCCGCCGAGGTTTCGGTCAGCATTTCTGTAGTGGTGGCCCAAAACGGCCCATTCATCGAGAACGCGCCCATCAAGGTCACGCTGAGGAAGATAACGTCCGCGGTAGTTGAGGTCGAGTAGGCAGCACAGCCCAATGCGATGGCGCACGCAAATGCAGATCCCGCCAGATGCCACTTTCTATCCCGGGTGCGATCCGAGCTGATGCCTACCAGAACCATCGCCACGACAGTAGCCAGGTACGGAATGGCCGAAAGCAATCCGACGACAATGTTGCTGGTGCCCGAAACGTTGCGCAACAGGCTGGGCAACCAAAGACCGATTCCGTAGGCGGCAGTGGTCACGCCCAGATAGACCACCACCAGCATCCAAACTCTGAGCTGGGTAAGTGCGGAGAAGACACCACCCGAGGCACGAGGATTTGGTTTCTCCTCTCTTGCCAGCTGTTCCACCAGCCAGGCACGTTCCTCGGTCGTGAGCCAGGTCGCGATTTCTGGCCGGTCGGTAAGATATGCGAGCGCAACTCCGCCCAGCAGCACCGCTGGCAGACCCTCGATTAGAAATAACCACTGCCATCCCATTAGATGGCCCCGTTGCACGCCCAGCAGCAGGCCGGAAATCGGGCCGCCTATCACGCCGGCCAGCGGTGCAGCGGTCATGAACAACGCAATCGCCCTTGCCCGCGCCGCGGACGGAAACCACTGGCGCAAGTAGAGGATCATGCCGGGAAAGAATCCGGCCTCAGCCGCCCCCAGCAGAAAGCGCAACACGTAAAAGTCGCGCGGGCTACCGACAAAAATCATCGACGCCGAAATGATGCCCCACATCACCATGATCACGGCAATCCACCGTCGAGCGCCAAAGCGGGCGAGCGCGAGATTGCTCGGCACCTGGAAAAAGAAGTATCCGGCGAAGAAAATTCCCGCGCCCAGACCATAGACTTTATCGCTGAAACCCAGCTGCCCTTTCATCTGCAGGGCGGCAAATCCGACATTGATTCGGTCCAGGTAAGCGACGATATACAGGACGAACAGAAAGGGCAGCAACCGCCGGGTAAGCTTGGCGACGATCTTCGTGCCGAGGTCAACTCCAGTTAGCGATTGCATAGAGAACACACTTGTTGAGTCACAAGGTCATCGCCCTCAAGTCTGCGTACCCTTAGGGTCCGGAATCCGGAGCTGTCGCACAATCTCGGCGACAATCTCATCTTCCGAATGATCAATGTCCACCGTGATCGCATCGTTGGGTTCTTCCAGGGAGGCGAATTGGCTGGCCAGTATAGTCTCTGATGCAAAGTGACCGTGTCGATGCCGCAGCCTCTGGTAGATCAGGTCGTAGCTTCCCTTCAAGTAAACAAACCTGGTCTCTCCAGCGATGCAAAGTTCATCGCGATAGCTTTCCTTCAGCGCCGAACATGCGAGCATTACGCTCTTGTGTTGCGCGACCCAGCCTTCCATGGCATCGCGGAGAGCCCTCAGCCACGGCGCCCGGTCAGCATCGTCCAACGCAATTCCATGCCTGATTTTTTCAATATTTGCCGGCGAGTGAAAACTATCAGCGTCTACGAACTCCCAACCCAGCCGTTGCGCCAGCAGGACGCCGATGGTCGTCTTTCCCGAGCCAGTTACGCCCATCACCACCACAATCACAGGACCGCGTCCGGAGAGCCGACAGGGTAATTCATGCTTAGATCTTTTATCACTGATTAAGAGATTTGCGGCAAGTACATAGCAGCAACCACCCGGAACCCGGCCCCGTTGTCATCCTGGGCGGAGTGAGACGCTTCGCTTGCGAAACGTCTCGCGGAGTCGAAGAGCCTGCCCCGAGCGAAGTCGAGGGGACCCCTATGAGAGGACGAGTCCCGACGAAGTAGGGGCCCTCCACTTGCTCTGGATGACAACCCTAAACCTTACGAAGCTTAGTGACCCTCCCGGCCTCAACCCACTCCACCACAAAGATATTGCCTTCGTGATCGAAGCAAGCGCCGTGAGGACATACGAAGCGCCCCGGCACGAACGTTCCCGGAGCCTGAGTTCGGACTGTCCTCCAGTCCGTCTTCGAATATTCGCCTTCCCCCAGGCTCGCCACAACCTTATTTTTGCGGTCGAGAATTATCACTTTGCTGAGCAGATCTGCGATCACAATCTCGCCGTTCCGCTCATCCAGGAAACACGGCATCTTCGACGTGCCCTCGATGGAATCGATGCGCTTTCCCTCCAGCGTGAAGCGCTGCAGGCGGCTATTGCCGCGGTCGGTCACGACCAGTACAGGCGTTTCCGGGCGCGTGTCCACCCACAGACCGTGCGGACAATCGACCTGGTCGTCCCCCTTGCCGAGTCCCGCAAAGGTGCGAATGAACTCGGCCTTGGGGTTGTATTGATTAATGAAGCTTGATCCGTATCCATCGCCAACGTAGATATCGCCATTGGGGGCTATGGCCACGTTCGTTGGCCGGTAGGCCACTGCTGACCCATCACTCTTCTCTTTGTAGGCTGCCGATTCCTCGGGGTACCCAAGCGTGAACACTTCTTCGCCCTTCAAAGTCCGCTTGGTCACGATGCCGTGCTGGTAGTCGCAAAGGTAGAGAAACTCTTCGCTTCCCTCTTTGCGAATCCCCAGGCCGTGCGCTCCGCCCTTGAACTGCCGCCCCCAGGAGCGGACGAACTTGCCCTTCTGATCGAAGACCACCATCGTGTCCAGGCTCTCGCTGCTCGCGTGGACCGTGTGATGAATATAGATGTGACCCTGCGAATCCTCGCAAACTCCATGAGTGTTGCCGTAGCGAATCGTGCGCGGCAGCTCGCCCCAGTCGTGGAGCGCCTCGTACTTGTGCTCGCCTTCTCCAAGGATGGGAGGCTTGTTGCCCGCTTTGTCCGTTGCGCCCAGGAAGACAGGGGCGGCGGCAGCCGCTGCGGCCGTGACCACAAAACTGCGACGTGTGACTTTCATTGGAGGGCGCTCCTGATTGTCCGAGAAAGAATGATCTTCACGCATTTAGCTCGAATTTACCTCTAATACGGCGTCATCCTGAGGGACTTCAGTCCCGAAGGATCTTGCGCGCGGCGTCACGGTTGCGGAAGAATACTTCCGTTCAGCCCCCACGCCAGACCCTTCGCAAGCCCAGAATGACGTCCTACGTCTCGACGTTCATTTCTGCGCCACTGCCGGTTTCGCATTCACCAATTTGGGATCGGCAAATTGCAGCCAGAAACCCATCATCTCTTCGTCGCTGGGCTCGCCCCAGCGAATCGCCTTCGAAGGATCGGGATTCTGCGGATTGTTCATCGAATTATCGAAGTATGCCGTCGTCACCAACTCCGTCCCTTTCGGCAACAGGAACTGATGTTTCAGGAAATAGGTTTCCTGCCAGCGGAAATCATAATTCGGTACGTTAAGAATCACTTCATGCCGGCCGTCGGGATAGACGGCTTCCGTCTTCATGCTCTTCCCGCGAAAATGCATATGGGCGGTATAAGCCAAAACGGTGACATCTTTGGGCAGAGTGAAACAGGAAGTCACTTCATGATTGTCGGCATTCGGTGGAATCAGGAACAGATTGTTCCAGATTTCATATTGCCCAATCTCGTGCTTCACCGGTTCCCGAGCAAACACCAGTCCGATGCTGGTGCGGTCTTTCACATTTTCGCCACTGTGGTTGCTGTAGTGGACCTGGAACTGCAGGTACGAGCCCGCTGGAATTCTCAGCGCGTAGCCAGGCGGTCGCGTCTCCGCCAGGTGGCCCGGCAGGTAGATGCCAGGTACGATATTCACATATCCGGACGGCTCGCCCGGAACTCCACCGCCATCGGGCGACGAGCAGCCATCGTTCAACACCGGTGCATCCTTCCGAATGTGCAGGACCTTTCCAGTACGGTAGTGGTACTTGTCTTCTCCTGCGTTCGACTTGGCGTTTTCTACTTCTTTCTTAGCCGCTTCCTCGGCCGAGACCACCGAGACGGTAGCGTGATGCACCACCCGCCGGTCTCCGGGAAGCACTTCGGCTGCCTGGATCCATTTATCTTCAGTGAAATTGGTGGGAACATAGATATATTCGTAGTCGTCCATACTGGCACCAGTCACCAGGAACTCGGGAATGGTCAGGACCACGTCAGGCTTGATGTGCCAGCCTTCCAAGAACGTGGGAGCCGGCGGCAAATTCTTGGGATCGCCTTCTTTGGCACCGGTTCGCACCCAGGAATCAATGGTAGCGATCTCGGCATCGGTCAGGCGCGGATCATTAATGAAATCGCCCACCTTGGGGTCAGCATGCCAGGGCGGCATCTTGCGATTCACAACCGCATCGCGAATCGGCCGCGTCCAGGGACGGCTGTCCCTATACGTCATGAGCGACATGGGAGCGATGTCGTTGGGGCGATGACAGACTACGCAGTTCTTGAAGAAAATTGGGGCGACGTCCCGGTCGAAGGTAACTTCCTTCGGAGGACTGACACTTTCGTTGCTGGCCCCCAGAAACAAGCCGCTTAAGGCCACTGCCAACAGGACGAACATGATTCTTCGTGGATCCATGTGCCCTCCAGCTACGCAAGACGGCAATCTCCCGAAATCGCTTCGATGCAATGGGTATTGTAAGGCCGCAGCCCGGATGAGAGAAGCCCGTGTGGGGCGGACACTCTTGTCCGCCGTCTTTGACTTTGACTTTGAGTCCCAGCCTCGAAGGTCCTGGGATAGAGAACCCCCAGAATGATTTCCCTCGAAGACACAAATCAACTTCAAAAGCGGCGGACAGGAGTGTCCGCCCCACACGACTAGATTAGCTCTGAGTATCGGTTGACGGATCGTTGAGCGCGATCAGTTTTCCCGGCGGATAATCCGCCTCGGTAAGGGGATTTTCCGGATCCGCGTTTTTTATAGTTAGGACGTCTCCGCTACGGATCCCCCGGAGAACGAGGTTCTGATCGTCAATGGCGATAACTCTGTATCTTTCTCCGAATATCGCATTGTTGTCCATAAGTCAATTAGATGCCAAAACGTTCGATTTCGGTACAAGAATCACTGTTCTCTGTTAACTATCGGACCGACCTGCCAAGTTCATTCTTAAGATTCACTTAGCCACATCTACCCCGGCAGCTTGGCGGCCAGTACGTCGATTTTCTCGATCACCGGTGGTTTGGCCAGCAGTTCCGACGCTTTCGCCATCAGAGCCGCCGCGACGCGCCCGGAAAGGTGCGCCTGTCGGCCTGCTTCGTTGGGAAAAGCATCAAAGATGCCAAAGGTTGACGGCGCCAACTGGATGGCAAACCAGGCCGTGGTCGCCGGTTCCTCCTGGACAATCGCCAGGCCACTCCGCAGAAAATCCGCGACTTCCTTCTCCTTGCCGGGCTTCGCGTCCAAACGAACCCAGAGAGCAACATGAACACCAGACATGATCGACTCCACTTTGAGGGCAGTGTCTTCGAGCTGAATATAACCCAACTCGAGACTTGAGTTGTCACAGACT
>Ga0210384_10004128_pt1 | contig 16360 bp, 15 predicted proteins | sample IncBWH2MmetaG_FD_160574 | JGI IMG/M metagenome (GOLD analysis project Ga0210384, IMG submission 160574) | Forest soil microbial communities from Barre Woods Harvard Forest LTER site, Petersham, Massachusetts, United States - Inc-BW-H-2-M | ecosystem: Environmental > Terrestrial > Soil >...
ATTGATCGTGGCGCGCCATAACCGCTGCAAATCAGAATCCCGCAGCCGCCGGGACCGGCCTCGCCTTGCCGCCGCGTTCCTGCTTGAGCAATTCCGCGATCAGGAAGGCCATGTCGATGGATTGTTCGGCATTAAGCCTTGGATCGCAGACCGTGTGGTAGCGGTCGCTGAGATCCTCGTCAGTGATGGCACGCGCGCCGCCGACGCATTCGGTCACGTCCTGCCCGGTCATTTCCAGATGCACGCCGCCGGCATGGCTGCCTTCCGCGGCGTGGATCGCGAAGAACGACTTCACCTCCGACAGGATGCGGTCGAAGGGGCGCGTCTTGTACCCGGTGTTCGAGGCGATGGTGTTGCCATGCATCGGATCGCACGACCACACGACCACATGGCCCTCGCGCTTCACCGCGCGGATCAGGCCCGGCAGATGATCGCCGACTTTCTCCGAGCCGAACCGGTTGATCAGCGTCAGCCGTCCCGGCTCATTGTCGGGGTTGAGCACCTCGATCAGCCGCGACAGATCGTCGGGTTTCAGCGAGGGCCCGCATTTCAAGCCGATCGGATTCTTGATGCCGCGGAAATATTCGACATGACCATGGTCGATCTGGCGGGTACGGTCGCCGATCCAGATCATGTGGCCCGAAGTCGCATACCAGTCGCCGGTCGTGGAATCGACGCGGGTGAAGGCCTGCTCGTAGCCGAGCAGCAGCGCCTCGTGGCTCGTATAGATATCGGTGGCGCGCAACTCCGGATGGCTTTCGAGGTCGAGCCCGCAGGCGCGCATGAAATTCAGCGCCTCGGAAATGCGATCGGCCAGTTCCCGGTAACGCCGCGATTGGGGGGAATCCTTCAGGAAACCGAGCATCCACTGATGCACGCTGCCGAGATTGGCGAAGCCGCCGGTGGCGAAGGCGCGGAGCAGATTGAGCGTCGCCGCCGATTGCCGATAGGCCATCAACTGGCGCTGCGGATCAGGCGTGCGCGACTGCGCGGTGAACGCGATGTCGTTGACGATGTCGCCGCGATAGCTCGGCAGCTCGACGCCGCCAACGGTTTCGGTCGGCGAGGAGCGCGGCTTGGCGAATTGTCCGGCGATGCGGCCGACCTTCACCACCGGCACCGCGCCGGCATAGGTCAGCACCACCGCCATTTGCAGGAAGACGCGGAAGAAGTCGCGGATATTGTTGGCGCCATGCTCGGCAAAGCTTTCGGCGCAGTCGCCGCCTTGAAGCAGGAAGGCTTCGCCCGTGGCGACCCGCGCCAGCGCCTTTTTCAGGTTGCGGGCTTCACCTGCAAAAACCAGCGGCGGAAACGTCGCCAGTTGCGCCTCGACATCGGCGAGCGCCTTGATGTCGGGATATTCGGGCACTTGCAGCACCGGCTTGGCGCGCCAGCTATCGGGTGTCCACCGCTCGGACATGGCGTTAACTCCTGTAGCAAAAACCGCTACTTACCGAGGAAGAATGAAGCGCCGCGTTATACACAGGCTACCGGGAGTCTGCTAGTTGCAATTCCAAGCCCGGTAGCGCGCGATGGGGATCGGTTAACCACCATCGCGCTCCCGGTTTTTGATAGAGGGGCTGCTTTTCCGGATCATGCTTTGACAAACCCTTGCGGCAAAAGCTGAATTCGCATTTGCTGGAGACGAAGGAGCAGCACGGGGGAAATCGTGGTGACGGAAGCTGCGCTGGACGACGTTTTCACCGACGATATCACCGTCCCGGCCGCGGACGGCTACAAGCTGGGCGCGACGCTATTCCTGCCGAGGGGTGCCAAGAGCCACGCCGTCCTGATCAATTCGGCGACCGCGGTGCCGCGCAAGATCTATCGCGGCTTCGCGGGCTATCTGGCGCGGCGCGGCTGCGCGGTCCTGACCTATGATTACCGCGGCATCGGCGATTCCAGGCAGAAGGCGGTGGAGGGCTACAACCAGCCGAGATCGCTGGTCGGCTTCAAGGCCTCGATGTCGGATTGGGCGGCGCTCGACGTGACGTCGGCGGTCGTCTGGATGCGCGAGCGCTATCACCAATTGCCGCTCGGCTATGTCGGCCATTCCTTCGGTGGCCAGGCGCTGGGACTGCTTTCCAACAACACCGAGGTTGCGCGCGCGCTGCTGATCGCGTCGCAGGCCGGCTACTGGAAGCTGATGGCCTCGCCGGAACGCTACCGGGTCTACGCCATGCTCAATTTCGTCGGCCTGCCCCTCACCCGGCTCTTCGGCTACATGCCGGGCTGGACGGGACTCGGCGAGGACCTGCCGAAGGGCGTGTTCGAGCAATGGGTCCGCTGGGTCATGAGCGAGCGCTATCTGTTCACCGACCCCAAGCTTCCGGGGCTCTCGAATTTCGCGAAATATCGCGGCGCGCTGCGCTCGCTGTGCATCTCCGACGATCCCTGGGCGACCAGGCCCGCGGTCGAAATGCTGTGCTCGGGATTTAGCTCGATCACGCCGGACATTCTCACCGTCACGCCTGCGGATGTCGGCGCGGCCAAGATCGGTCATTTCGGATTCTTTCGGACCGACCAGCGCGACACCCTGTGGCGGGGCGCCGCGGAATGGCTTCAGGCAGTGGATTAATTGGACGGCGCTGGTCTCATCCTTATCGCTGATACAATTCTCAAAGAGCGCCCCACACGATGTCGTCATACTCCGCGCATGCGGGGTATCCAGTACACCGCGGCTTTTCCATTCCATCACTACAATCTCGGAATACTGGATCGCCCGCCTGCGCAGGCGATGACAGTCGTTCGCGCTTCTCTCAATTGCGGTATCGATCGGAGATGCGCCTTCGGGCGTTCAAATCGCCTGCTCCCTTTGGAGAGCTTCGAAACATTCACAGGCGCGTTCTCGCAGGGCGGAATGGTCAACAATGTTAATTACGCCCCTTGAATAACTGATCACGCCTGCGGATTGAAGTTTGCTCGCGACTTCCGTCACCGACGTCCGTCGAACGCCCAGCATTTCGGAAAGAAACTCCTGGGTCAGCGCCACCGTTTTGTTGCCGCTGACTTTACCGGTCTGCAACAGCCATCGACAAAACCTCGCCTCGACATTGTGCAAGGCGTTACATGCGGCGGAGATGCGCGCCTGCGCCAGAAGGACCTCATTGTATCTGATGCAAAGAAGCTGGATGGCTTTGCGTTTTTCTGCGGTTCGCCCAAGCATGGGCGCCGATATGGTGGCGGCATCGATCGGAACCTGCACGATCGCGCGCACCTGCGAACGATGCAAGCCGAACGCCGCCGCCGCGCCGAACACGCCGTCACGCCCGATGGTCGCCGTCTCGATAGCTTTTCCATCTTTCACGATGGTCAGGAGAGATATCATCCCAGCGAGCGGGAAATAGATCTGATCGATCTCATCTCCCACTTCCGCAAGCACTTTGCCTCGACTGAAAGCGCCAACAGTGAGGTAGGGCCTGACGAGGTCAAAATCGGAGCGCGGCAGATTCGCCAATAAAGTATTTGCCAGCGGGTCGTTGCTCAAATTCGATGTCCCCCGCAGGGATAAACACGGCGCTCCCGAAATGACGCCACCGCGGAACGAAATTCCTATCCGAGTGCGCCATTTTCGTCGGTCCGATAGCGGACATTGGGTCGACCCGCTTCTCTTACGGAACACAAAAAGTTCCAATATCTGCTGCCTTTCTTTGAATTGTTGCAGAGCTTTTGTTGTGTAAGAAATCGAACATAGAACGGCGATTGCAACTCGAACCGTCTTGCGATGTTAAGCTCAGCCAGGTGATGACAGCGATGCCGCGATACTTTTTCACCGTCCTGTATGGCGACGAGTCGGAACTAAAGAACGAAGGCCTCGACCTCAGGGATAATGATGAAGCGTGGGTCGAAGCGACCGTAGCTTGCGCCGAACTGCTTCACGATCTGGATGGGCGTTTGAAGCCGGGCGAACACTGGAGCATGCAGGTCAAGGACGAGAGCGGCCGCGACCTCTACCTCCTGGAGTTCAAGACAAAGTCGCTTTGACAAGACCGCGCCGTTTGAACGATCAGCTCGTCTTCGCGGCGGCAGATCGCTATCGATGAGACCAAAAACGAGACCAAAGCCAAAGACCGAGATTAGAAGGTCTCGGTGACCTTGCTCAGTTGCGGCGGACGATCCGGGTCAAATCCCCACCGGCGCGCGGTGTGCTCGATCATTCGATAGGCCGGAACGAGCATCGTGATTCCATCCGTGGCGGGATCATCGTCGCCAAGCCAGGCAAGCGTGCTGTCCGGACCGCCACACAGATGCACGGCAATCTTGCGCTCGCGCAGCTCTCGCGTCACGGCATCCACCGTGGCGGCTGTTTCATCCATCAAGCGCAGCATGATGACCGGCGTTTTCGATGACAATGCAGCGCGCGGGCCATGTTGCAGCTCAGCGGCGCTGAAGCCAAGCGCGGGTAGCCGCAGAATTTCGGCAAGCTTCAGCGCAATTTCGCGAGCCGAGCCGAGGCCGAGGCCCCGCGAAGTAACAAACACGGCGGATGCGTTGGTGAGATCATCGGATATTGTGGACCAATCGAGTGTCAGCGCGCGGTGCAGACGGTTCGGCAGGCGGTCAAGTGCCGCCTTCAGAGCCGTGTCATCGGCCAATGCCGCGATGAGCTCGGCGCCTGCCGCCATCGAGCCGACCACGGTCTTGGTCGCGGCGACCGAATATTCAGGACCGGCTTCGAAGGGAATGACGAACTCGGCGGCGTCGGCGACCGGCGACGGCAGTGCGTTCACAATCGCAACCGTGCGGGCACCCGATACGCGCGCGGACTGCGTTGCAGCGACCAGATCGGGGCTGCGTCCCGATTGCGAGATCACGATGAACAGCGCATTGCGCAATGTCAGCGGCCTGCGAAACGCCGTGATCACCGATGGAGCACTGGCCGACACCGGCAAATGAAGCCTGGTTTCGATAAGGTAGCGCAGGAAAACCCCCGCGTGACCCGAGCTTCCGCGACCGCACATGACCACGAGCGGCGCGGCGCCGATATCCAGACGCGCTGCAACCTCAGTGACGGCCTGGCGGTTGCGGACGATCCGCGAGACGACGTCCGCGCTTTCGCAAATCTCTCGCTCCATCGCAGAACTGGCAGACTGGCCCATGGTTCAAAGCTCCATCTTCGCTGCACAGCTGTTCGGCATCAATCGCCGCGACCGTGAGCGAGATCAGCGAACACCGCCCGGAGGTTGCCCTTGTGGCGCGCGAGAATGCCTTCTGCTTCAGTCCTGTCGTAACCCAACACCAGAAGTGTGGCGAGCTTGATATCGCCCTCGGCTTGCTCGAGGGCGCCGGCGGCCTGTTCCTGATTGCAGCCGGCGATCCGACAAACCATCAGCTCCGCGCGACGCTTCAGCTTGATGTTCGTGGTCTGCATGTTGACCATCATGCCGCGGAAGACGCGGCCGAGACGCAACATGATGCCGGTGGATATCAGGTTGAGCACCACCTTCTGCGCAGTGCCGGCCTTCATCCGAGTCGAGCCGGCTATCAGTTCTCGTCCCGTCTCGACCAGCACCGGGTATTTCGCGGATGTCAGCAACTCGGTGCCGGGATTGTTGGCTACGCCGATGGTGACGACGCCGTACGTGCCAGCCTGCCGCAGCGCCGCCACGGTAAATGGCGTCGTGCCACTTGCGGCAACCGCGATCACGACGTCGTGCGGAGTAAGCCGCACATCATCGATCTGTCTGACGGCATCGGCGACATCGTCTTCGGCGCCCTCAACGCTTGTGATCAATGCGCTCTCCCCGCCGGCGATGATGAAACGCAGCCGCTCCGGGGGCCAGGCGAACGTGGGCAGCAGCTCGGCGCCGTCCTGCACGGCGACCCGCCCCGAGGTGCCCGCGCCAACGTAGATCAGCCGCCCGCGGTCGCCGAGCGCTTCTTTTGCCGCATTTGTCGCCGCGGTGATGGCGGGAAGCGCGCCCCCTACCGCGGCGACCGCGGCGAGCTGGCCCTCCCACATCGCTTCCATCGCTGAAGCCAGCGACCAGGCATCGAGGTCAACAAAGCGAGGGTCAACGTCTTCGGTAGCCATGCGTGCGATCCATTTCTCTCACGGCTTTGGAACGCGGAACCTGGGGGCCGGTTCGCTTTTGGCCGCCCCCTCCGCCATGACAACGCGCCGCTTCGCCACCAGTAACGCGCCGGCGACCGCATCCCCCTTGGGAGGCGAGAGGCGGCCGCGCAGATCCGGCATCAACCATGCCGCGATCGCCTCGGACAGCCCGCCGACCAGCGACAGCCGGTCAATTCCATGCCGTAAAAACACATGGAGCAGATCGCCGATCGCTTCAGCTGCGCGTTCGGCGATGCGCCGGCCGGTTGGATCGCCCTGCGTCGCATGCCGCAGCACCATCGGCGCAAAGGCGGCATAGTCGGTCGCCGTCGCCTGTTCGGACCAGGCCACCACCTGACGGGGGTCATGCTCGAACGTGCCAAGCACCTCCTCAAGCAGCGGCGATGTTTCGGCACGCTGGTCGGCCGCACAAAGCGCGAGCCTGATTGCTTGCAACCCGATGTCGGCGCCGCTCCCTTCGTCGGAGATTGGAAACCCATATCCGCCGAAGCGAAGTTCGTTGCCACCGAGCAGGCCGACGCCGATCGAGCCGGTCCCGGCGACAACGATGGCGCCATCTTCTCCACCATGGGCGCCGAGACAGGCGGCCAATCCGTCGCTGATGAAGCGAACGGAAGCGAACGGATGCGCAATTTCCTTGAGCGCAGCTTCGGCGCCCTCGCGCGCGAGACCCGCAAGTCCGATACCCGCGTGCATGCGCGCGAGATCCCCGCTCGCTAACGCGGCTTGCTCGGCTGCGGCGCCGCACGCTCGCATGATCGAGCGCCACGTCTCGTCGATGCCTAGCCGCGTCGTCGCCGGCCCCGAGCCGCCCTCGCCCATCAGGGTACCATGTTGATCCTCAATGCGGGCGCGGCAACGGCTGCCGCCGCCGTCAACTCCGAGATACAAGGCGCCTTGCGTCACCATGCCGCTCCAACGCAGAGAAGTTGGTTCCGGGTCCACCGGAGCCTCGGGCCGTGTTCAAGTCTGGGCGATCCTGGGTGCGTGCGGCGGCACTTTACCATGCTAGATTGGCGCACGCAGCCATTGCGCGATGAACATCATGGACCACTCCCCGCCCCGCTCCCCCTCCCTTGCACCTTTCACGATCGCGACACCGCAACTGTTCGACGGAACGGTCATGCGAGGGCCGGCGCTGGTCACCGTTGCGGGCGGCCTTATCCAGGGGGTCAGCTTCGGAGAGGCCCCGTCACCGGAAATGACCGTGCTTCCCTCCGACGCGATCCTCGCGCCCGGCTTCATCGACATTCAGGTCAATGGCGGGGGCGGCGCGCTGCTCAACGACGAGCCGAGCGAGGCCGGCGTGCGCCGCATCGTCGAGGCTCACCGCAGGACCGGGACCACAGCTTGTCTGCCGACGCTGATCACCGATCGCACCGATGTGATCGAGCGATTGGCTGCGGTTGCGCGGGACTCGCTGCAAATTCCCGGCGTGCTGGGCTTTCACCTGGAAGGTCCTGCGCTGAACAAAGCCCGCAAGGGTATTCATCTGGAATCCGAGATTCGCCTGCCGAACGCCCGCGATCTTGCCGCGATGAAGGGCTTCGGCGACTGCGGTCGCAGCATTGTGACCTTGGCCCCCGAATGCGTGCCGGCATCGTTGATCGACGATCTCCTCGGAGCGGGCCTGCGCGTCTCGACCGGCCATAGCGATGCGACCGCCATGCAAATCAAGCAGGCTGCGGATCGCGGGGTGACCGGTGTCACGCACCTGTTCAACGCCATGTCGCAGTTGACCGCCCGCGAGCCGGGCGTGGTTGGCGCCGCGCTCGAGGACGAGCGGCTGTTTGCCGGGATCATTTGCGACGGCCTTCACGTCGACCCCTTGGGTTTGCGGGTTGCCATGCGTTGCAAGGGGCGCGATCGCTTGATGCTGATCACGGACGCGATGCCCCTGGTCGGCACGGATCAACGGCATTTCCTGCTACAGGGGCGACGCATTACGCTAGAGGGAAATCGCTTGACCGGTCCTGATGGCACGCTTGCCGGCGCGCACCTGACGATGATGCAGGCGGTGCGCCATGCGGTCGAATTGCTCGAGGTCGGCATTGCCAACGCCCTCGCAATGGCCTCGCGCACCCCGGCAACATTTCTGGGCCTGGAGTCTGAACTCGGAGCGATCGCGCCGGGCTATCGCGCCGATCTCGTTGCCTTCAATAGCAAGTTTGAAGTCATCGAGACATGGGTCGGCGGCCAGGCAACCCTTAACCGCTCCTGCGGCGAGCCGATGGATCAAGGTGCGGGCCTCGCCGAGAACTAAGCCTCGCCGAGAACTAAGGTGTCGCGCGTGAGGACGATTTTTTCAACTTCACATCGCCCGGCACGTTGGAGCGATAGTAGCTTGTGCGCCCGTCGTCCCATTTCACCTTGACGCCCGCGCGGCTGATCTCAACGATGGTGCCGGATTCCCGATCGTCCCTGCGAGACACGCGCTGTCCCGCGCGCCAATTGCCGCGATCTGATCCAGCTTCGGATTCGCCTTTGGGCATTGACCTGCTCCCTTTGGGCAGCGGGTCGAAAGCATCGAACAGCAGCGGGGATCCGGCGAGTGTTAGGTCCCTGACAATAACCGGAACGCCATCCATCCCCCGAGGCTCAACGATGCTGTGCGAGTCTATCTGTCAGGTCCTGACATTCAAATGAATTACGACAAGTGGACCTGAACTAGGACACAGAGGAAGACGCTCTACAAAGTTCGGCAGCACAGGCCAGTGTGTTCGACCGCAACAGCGACGTGCGTTCCACCTTCGGAACAGGCTTCCAGATTCCACGCCGACGTGAGAGCGCGCCAAGTTCAGCTGTCCCGGGCCGAGCACATTTGAGTTCCGAATGATTTTGAGCCCGGCCGGCCACTGGATATACTTCCGGCGGCCTTTTCATGAGCAGGAACAGGACGAGCTTGGTCGCGTTCTGTTGTTATGAAGCGGTTCTTTTTTGATCTCGTTGGTGAGCTTCCCGCGCGTGACATCATGGGTCACGAATGCTCTTCCAGGAAAGAGGCCAGGCAGCACGCCTGCCTCATCGCCCATCGCGTCGGGACCGAGCGTCCGAGCTTTGCCAAGGGCGGGAACCGAATTGCGGTGCGCGACGAAGGCGGCACCCAGATATTTGAAGCACCCATCACTTTTGCGGTCCGGTCCAGCCCATTTGATTATTGCCTCGACGCGCGTGGGCGCCTTGCCCGCCGATGACGAAATGTGCGGCATGGTGGAAGGACACGGCAGCAAAGTAACGGAAAGCTATGGGTCCTCCGTTTGGGAGTACTTGGCTTCCTGCTCGCGGGCCGCCATCACAGCTTCAATGTCGCGCGCCATGGCGCGAAGATCCGCGGCCAGTTTCGCAAACAACGCACGCTTCCTGAGATCGGTCGCGAGCTTGCCGATCAACTCGCAATCCTCGGCTTCCATGTGCAGCTTTTCTAGCTTTGCACTGAGGTCTTGCATCTCAGAACCGCTGGAATCGGGGAGCGGTAGAAAAGCTCTAAAGTGAACCTGGGTTCCAAAGCATTGTCTTAAAAAGTAGCCAAGCCGGGCACCCCTGGAACTCGCGTTACGTAAGACCGCCTAGGGCGATGGAACTATCTCTGTCCGGGTGACTTTCAATGTCAGTGCTTCTTACCGGTTGGTCCCGGAAGCACCTTCCCGAAGGCCCCAGCATCCCCTCGCGCTGGGGTCTTTTTCTACGCCGTAACCAGGGCGTCCGTATCTGGACGGACGGCGGCAATTGGCCCCCCAAGCTTTAGCGCCGTCGTCGGCCCCGGTTGCGACCCCAGCACCGGGGCCTTTTTTTGGAACCCCCCGGTCCCTATTCCAGTTGATGTGGGGTCTCGCTTCCCCCGAGATATACACCAGACTGCCCCAGCCATCCGTCCCCGGAGCTGGGGCCGTTTTCTTTCGGATGAGCCATCAACGCGGCTGCCGAGCCTTTGCGTGATCCCGGTCATACTCACCCCTGCCCTGGCAAAATAGAGTCAGGTGGAAGACGCGATTTACCGTTCATGGGCCGCACGCAGGAACGCCAAAATGTGGAATTTTGTAACGAGCAAGCCCCGGCACGAGACCCCGGAACAACGTCCAGCGGCAGGAAAAAAAGCCGGCATGGCCATGCTCTACGGCCGGGTTTCGAAGTTCGTGCGTGAACGGGGCAAGACCGCAGCCAATTTGTCCACTTTGGTCGATGCGATTGCGTTCGATCCGACCTCATCGTCGGCCCACATCGAGCGCGGCAACGCGCACCTCGAAGCGGGCAGCATTGACCGGGCGATTGCCGACTACTCCAAGGCGCTCGAGCTCGATCCGCAATCCGCCATCGCCTACAACAACCGCGGCGTGGCGCGTGCCCTCGCGCTTCAACCGCGCAACGCGATCGCCGACTACGATCGTTCTGTCGCGATCGATCCGAACAATGCCTGGGTATACAGCAACCGTGGCGGGGCTTACCGCGAATTGGGCGATTGCGAGCGCGCCATCGCCGATTACAGCAAAGCCGTCGGCATCGATCCGGCATCTGCCGAGGCCTATTGCGGCCGCGCGGCCGCCTATCAAAGCCGCAACGAACTCAACCTCGCGCGCGCCGACTATGACAAGGCAATCGAGCTCGACGCGGACAGCGCGGCCGCCCATCTCGGTCGAGGCCGCATTTGCGCAAAGCGCGGCGATTTCGGTTCTGCGATCGCCGACTTTACGCGAGCGATCGAGACCAGCCCGAATCTCGCCAGTGCCTATAACGAGCGCGGACACGCCCATCTCGGCGCGCAAAACTTCAGCTCGGCGATTGCCGACTACGGCAAGGCGATGGAGCTCGATCCGACCATCGCGCAGGAGCTGCGCGCAGCCGAGCTCTCGCTCGAACTCCGCCCGAACCGGCCGGCACGGACCTCGGCGCCGCCGAAGCCCGCAACACCCGACGGGCTGACGGTTGCCTTCTACGACTATCTCTTGAAGCCGAGCGGATTCTACTACTGGCTGATTCCCTTCGACCCCAAGGCGTTCGCGACACGACCGGCGCAGCTCGAGGCGGCGCTGAAGGCTGCACTCGGCGCCTATCGGAAACAGCAGCCGCAGGGCATCCTCGATGCTCTCGCGGAGGTCGATAGCGACCCGCTCGTCGACTTGTTCAAAGGGATTGCCGAGATCGCAAAATCCAATATCGCCGATCGTGCGCTGGCGGAGCGCCACCTCCGCGCCGCCGCGAGCGCCGGCGACGAAAAGGCTGCCGCCATCCTCGGCACGCTGCTGTCATCGAAGCTCGAAGGCCTCACCCAGGATATCGCGGAGGCGCGCGAGTTCCTCGAGCACGCCGCCCGGTCGAACGACGCCTACGCCGTCCGCCAGTTGGCCATCCAGCTGCTATCTGGAGCGCTCGGGCCCGCCGACCCCGTGCGCGCGGCCGATCTGATGTGGACCGCCGCCGAACTCGGCGACCCCGTCGCCAACGCGATGCTGGCCGCATTCTTCAGCGCCGGGATGGGAATGGAGCAGGATCATGGCAAGGCCGAACGATATCTTCGCCGCGCCGCGGATCTTGGCATGACCGACGCGCAGATCCTGCTCGCCGATCTCATCTTCCGCCGCTACTACAAGAAGCTGGTCGGCACGCCGGAAGAAGGCGTCCGGCATTATGAGCGAGCCTTCAATTCCGGGAATTCCGCCTGGGCGGCGAGCCGGCTCGCCTGCCTCTACGGCTGTGACGGCCGCGATCCGCCGTGGCGGAACTATTCAAAGGCGCTGGAATACATTCCGAAATGCGCGCCCTATTCCAACTGCGGCATCCACTTCTCGCTCGGCGCGATCCATCGGTCGCGCTGCGATTTCGTCGCTTCCTGGGCGCATTACAACGTCGCGCGGCATCTCGGGTCGAAAGACGTGGTCGAACGTTTGACGGGTCTCGAATCGCTTCTGACGCAGAAGGAGACGGAGCGGGCCTTGACCATGTCACAGACGATCGTGGCCGATCTGAAGCCGACGCCGCCCGCCATCGCGCTTCAGGGACCGGGTCTGTAAATTACTACTCACCAGCTGGAAAACGGACCGCCGAAAGGCGAGCGCCAATACGGCAGGTGATCGCGTGGGCGAGCGTAACTGAATTCGTTGCCCGGACCGCGTCGCCTCATCTTGATGCCTCCCTGCGGCTCGCCGCTCAACAGGACCACGAAATCCGTGCCGTTGCCGGTCTCCGAACTCAACGCCTCGTCGGTGATGATAAGGGAAGATCGCGGCGCTATCCCGGCGATACGATCCAATACGTCCTGAGGAATGATAACCCGATCGAGCGCGCTCTTTGCGCTGCCCGGGTCGATAGGCTCGATGTCGCGAGCACGGCCCCCGCGCGGGCGGACTTCTGGCTCGACTACGCCGCGCGGACGTCCGTCGTCCAATGAGACGACGCTCCATCGCAGGTTGGTGTCGCCGTTGGTCCGTTCCATTGCGGTGAAGATGTGCGTGCCAATCGGACGGTCGGCATCCTGGATCGTAACCGGGCTCTCTAGTATGGGCTCAAAGGCCTGCCGGATATAAAGCCGCTGGGTCTTGCGGCTGATCAACACCGATACCGGCTCAAGCTCGCGCGCCACCTGGCGCGCCGCCTCGGCCGCTGCGACCCGCGCAGCCTCTGCGACGGCGGCGGCGTCGCGCGCAGATGCGAGGGCGTCGAGCTTCGGTTGCAGCTCCGCCTTTGCGATAGCCAATTGCGCCTGCAACTCGAAGACCCTGGCGGCGGCCTGCGCCTTGGCGCGCTCAGCCTGTTGCTTTGCCTCGGCCGAGCTTGCGGACCCAAGCGCCGTCTCGGCGGCCGCCAATTGCGCCTCGACTCTAAGCTTTAGATTTTCAGCCGAACGCACCGGCACCGTCGCCTGTGCGGCCTCCCGGAAAGCCGTCCCGGCGGCGAGCTTCGCCCGATCCGCCTTCCTGGTCGCCTCATCAGCCTCTGCGGTGCGGGCGGCGGCCAACGCGCCGGCACCCGGCTTTGACAGCAGCAGAACCGGATGGGCTATTTCGATCGGCGCCACATCGGTCGGCGCCACGATCACCCGCATGCCCAGCCGGGTGGCGTCGAACAGGCGTTCTGCGAAATCGAAGGGCATCCGGACGCAGCCATGAGACGCTGGATATCCTGGCAGGGGTCCACCGTGGAGCGCGATGCCCGACCAGGTGATGCGTTGCATGTGCGGCATGAAGGCATCGTCATAAAGGTTCGAGTAGTGCTCCGCTTCTTTTTGGATGACGCTGAAGATGCCGGCGGGCGTTTCGCGTCCCTTCTGGCCGCTCGACACCGGCGCCCGCAGGATCCATCCGTTGGCGTCGTAGATGGTGATCCGCTGGCTGTGGAGCGAGACGATCGCGATGACAGGCTCGCCGGCTGTGCGCGACTCCATCGACTCGACGGTGCGTTCGCTCCTGTGGTCCGTGGCGCCCGCGGGATCTCCGGCCGCGATCAGCGCGGCCAGACCCGCGATGGCGGTAAACGCGCGCCGCAGCCGTGTCTGCTTGCGCTTGGTGTTCACAAAGTCAGACCTCATGAGCGTCTCATCTGATCGTTGCACCTCCGGCCTGCGCTCGGGAGATTCATACCCTCATTCGGTCAAACCCGCCAACTGGGACTTCGCGCCCCGCGCTCGGCGATGACGAACAACTTGCGCTGGTGACGCTGCAGTCCTCAACTCCAGCCGGTTCGTCGATCGCAATGCGCCCGCCGACGCCTGCGATCTTCGCAGATCAGACGTCATTGAACGTTAATGTCCGCTCTGAGGTTCGCCCAGCAGGGATGCCCGGTCTATTTGTTGGCAGTCGAAACTGGACTGACGCTCGTCCCGCAAGAATTCATCGGCACCCAGTTTTTCTTCATCGAGAAAATGCCGGTCAGCTGCGGATAGGTCGTTCGTGCGTTGGTGAGGGGGCTCGCGATGATCAGATCGGTCGCATCGCCCTCGATCGTGATGATTTCATCAATCGGGGCATCTACGGGACGCGGCAGCGGAAACACCACGGTTTGAGGCTGCCTGCTCAATACAATTGGAGGCGACAGGTAGTTGCCTTCGCGAAAACGAACGGTGCCGCCGCCGGTGTTCGTCATGACCAACATCGAGCGCGGCAGGCTCTGGCACTGATTTGTCGATGGCGCCTGAGCCGAGACGGCTGATGCCGGTTTTCCCGGCGCCATCGCGAAAGTCAGGGCGGAGGCCACCAGGGCCGCGCCTAACCCCGCCACAAGGACGGAGCTTCTGCCCGCTCGCTGAGCCTGTCCGATTGAAGCCGAGTTCTGCATGATGGTTCTCCCTGCTGATGGATAAGCCACTAGCAAAGAGACCCGGTTTCGATCTGTGACATTTGTCACGATGGTCATGAACCCGTTTTCGGATCGGTACCTCTGTACGGGCGGCCGGCGGCGGGAATTTGCTGACCCAGAAGGTTTACCTCGAGAGCGGGGCTGGCTTCGCCAACATCCACGCATCGGAAATCGACGCATGCCCCGCTGCCCCGCGCAGCCCTCGACGCAAGATCACGCGGCGCGAACGAGGCCGGGCGCGGCGCCCTTGCCTCTTACTTCTGCCTCCTCGAATTCGGCCGCTGCGATCGCCCGGTCGAGGGCGGCGCGCAGCTCCTTGGCTGTCTCCAATGTCAGCTCAATTCCCGCCCGTGCCCCCGGTTCGAGGCCGGTGTTGATGAAGTCGAGCGTGATGACGTCGCCGAGCGGCGCATGGCGCGCGTGATCATAGGCAACCACGGCGAGCGACAGCGGGAACCATTCGTCGCCCCGTTTGGCCATGCCTTCCGCGCGCGCGATCTCGATAATGGACGTGCACATGTCCAAAAACCTCCTACTTCGCCAGATGCTTGCCGAAGAAGCCTAACACCTTGCTCCAGCCATCCATGGCTTGTTCCACCCGGTACAGCGGTCGGTGCCAATACCAGATGGCGTGGCCGGCGCCGTCGTAGCGGTAGAACTCGTGCGGCTTGCCGTGCTTCTTGAGCTCGGCCTCATGCTGGTTCACCTGCTCGGGGCTCGGCGCGCGGTCGTCATTGCCGAAGATGCCGATGAGCGGGCAACAGAGGTCCTTGGTCATCTCGATCGGCGCCACCGGCGTCTTGGCATTGAGCTCCTCCTTGCCCATCACCACGCGGCCGCCCCACAGCTCGGCGCAGGCGTCGACGTCCTTCCGCTGGCAGGCATAGATGAAGGCGTGGCGGCCGCCGGAACAGGAGCCGAACAGGCCGACCTTGCCGTTGTGATTGGGCTGAGCGCGCATCCATTTCACCGCGGCCTCGGTATCGCCGACCATCTGGGCGTCGGCGATGCCACCGCCGGCGCGCACCTTGGCGGCGACGTCGTCCGGGTTGCCGTCTCCCGCACGCTCATAAAGATTGGCGCAGATCGCAAGATAGCCGTGATGGGCGAAACGGCGCGTCGTCTCGATGTAGAACTCGCTCCAGCCCGGCAGATGGTGGACAAGCACCACGCCCGGAAAGGGACCGGCACCGGAGGGCTTGGCCACATAGGCCGTAATCGGCGTTCCCTTGTCACCATTGATGGTGACGTTTTCGCAGGTCATGCCTCGGTAGAATGACATCAGTCTTCCTCCATGAGTGTCAGCCTCAAGCAGCACTACTCCGCCGCCGCCTCGCGCACATGTCGCGCGGTCGGCGTCCGCATGGTCACAAGCTCTTCGGCGGCGGTCGGGTGCAGCGCGAAGGTCGAATCGAAATCGGCCTTGGTTGCCTTCATCTTGACCGCGATGGCGACCGCCTGGATGATCTCGGCCGCGGTATCGCCGACGATGTGGCATCCGAGCACGCGATCGCTCAAGCCGTCGACGACGAGCTTCATCAGGATGCGCGTGTCGCGGCCGGACATCGTCGATTTGATCGGCCTGAACGCGGTCTTGTAGATATCGACGCGCGAAAACTCTGCGCGGGCCTCGGCCTCGGTCAGTCCGACCGTACCGACTTCGGGCTGCGAGAACACCGCGGTCGGGATGGTCGCATGATCGACCTGAACCGGGTGCTTGCCGAACACGGTATCGGCGAACGCGTGGCCCTCGCGGATCGCGACCGGCGTCAAATTGTGGCGATGGGTGACGTCGCCGATCGCGTAGATATTCGCGACCGATGATCGCGACCAGGCGTCGACGGCGATGCCGCCGTTGGTCGGGTTGATGGCGACGCCGGCTTTCTCCAGTCCCAGATTGGCGACGTTCGGATGCCGGCCGATCGCAAACATCACGAGGTCGGAGGTAACGCTCGAGCCACCGGTCAGATGCGAGGTGAATTCCTTGCCGTGCTTGTC
>Ga0210384_10004129_pt1 | contig 16358 bp, 22 predicted proteins | sample IncBWH2MmetaG_FD_160574 | JGI IMG/M metagenome (GOLD analysis project Ga0210384, IMG submission 160574) | Forest soil microbial communities from Barre Woods Harvard Forest LTER site, Petersham, Massachusetts, United States - Inc-BW-H-2-M | ecosystem: Environmental > Terrestrial > Soil >...
CTTGGCAAAAGGTCCAAGTTAAACTGTCTGTTGATGGCACGGATGTACTCAGTGGAGAGCTTGCCACTACCGAACCTACCAGTGACATGTGGGTGGTTAATGGTTATGGAACCTTGTCTCTTAAGGCTTGGCCAGAAACCAATAATGGTGGAGCCCAATTAGTTTTCACCAGCGGCTCTAACAGCGTTGCCGTTCATACTCATGGTGACCTATCCAACCGTGGTATCATTGCTGCGGCTGTCTATACCGAAGGACATGTAGAACCAATTAAGGCAGCTCCGGTAGAACATCACCATCATCATTATGATCGTATTAGACGCAGTATCACCCCAGTCTATCCAGTCTACCCATCTTATCCGGTGTATCCAGTTTGGGGGGACAACATTATTATTGGTGGTGGTGTTAGTTATAACTCTAATACTCTTGGTGGAACAGCCAAAGGCTCTAGTGCAGGAAGTGTTTCTGTGCAGAATTGTAGTTTAAATGCCGGTGATGGTCAAAACTTTTTCACTGCTAGCATGAATGACTCACGAGGTGAAGAGATCAAATCTCTAGAAAGCTTGGCAGCAGTTGGCGCTGGTCAACATGTGGATCAAAAAATTAACTATGTTGCCGGCTTAATCAAGCCAGTTTTTGCTGAGTCTGCTAGAGTAAGATATATGTGGTGGGATGAGTTAGTTGCTAAGCTAAGAGAAAATAATGTGCCTGCTCCACATCCATCTGGATTCCCTGGTGACAAAAAGCAAACCAACATTAATTTGGGTGGAACCCCAAGAATCGGAGAGTTTGGTCGTGCTTTCCCAAGAGAGAAGCCGGCTCCAACTCCAGTCTATACTTATTTGAGAGTATAACTCACAGCATCGGTTGTGGTTATATGGGACGGTGTTGCTCACGGCACCGTCCCTTTTTCTTTTTAGGAAGGCAATGAAAAAATTGGAAGCTATTGAAAAAATACTGGTTGAGTGCGATCCGGTTAAACTAATCAAAATGGGAGCGCCCGAAAATGAATATAGTTCGGAAGCTCTTACTATTTATGAACGTATCAATCGATATACCTCTGTAGACCAAATGCAAATTATTATCTACAATGTTTTTCTTGAAAGCTTTGGTCCCAAAAAGGAGACAGCTGAAAGACTAATTGGTACATTTGATTCTTATAGGGAAATTGCGGAAAGAGTAAAAGCTATAATAGGTGACAAAATAGATGTGACGCCTTGACAGGTATTTTTTAAGATTTACTTTATCCGCAGACAGGAAAATCACATGCTAATCACCGTGCTCAATGTTTTGTTATTTATACTAGCACCAATCAATTTGGTTTTTGCAATTGGTAATTTTTACAACAAGCAATGGTTCCAGGGCGGTTTGAGTTTGTTTGTTGCTGTCTTCTGTGTGTACTCAGCACTTCGCTAAGGAGAATCGCATGTTTTTCTGGCTCATCTTTCTCGCATTGAATTTGTATTTTGGTATCCAAGACGCTCGTAAAAACAATGCTTTTGCCATTGTACATTTTGCGGTCGCCGCCTGGTGTGGCTATAATCTGTTGCATTAAAGTCTTAGGCATAACGATATATACTTGTATGAACCCAGAGAGGGTTCTCAACAATTGAAACACGGAGAGTGTATTATGAAAGCATTTGAATATTGCGTTTTTATTGGGCGTTTCCAGCCGTTTCACCTTGGGCACTATGAGCTTTTCAAGGAAGCTCTCAGACTAGCTGATACCGTATTGGTGGTCATTGGTAGCTACAACAAAGCTCCTGACATTGAGAACCCTTGGTCAGCTGAACAGCGCGAAGAGATGATTCGTTCCGCCCTCACTAAAGAAGAGCTTGACCGAGTCAAGTTTCTATATGTTCGAGACTCCTGGTACGTCCACAACAGATGGTTGACCGATGTTCAGCAATTGGTCTTTGATGCCACTGATGGTTGCGATGACAGTAAGATTTGTCTCATTGGAGCTAGTAACGATTTCCCTCAGTGGAAATTTTTCTTTCAGAAGAACCTAGACCATATGCCTCATGCCACGGCTGTTCGTGGGTTGTACTTCACACATGATGTGGCTTATAAGAATCATGTTCACGACAACGTCTCCACTTTCCTTGAAAAATTCAAAACTACTGATGCCTTCAAGAATTTGAAAGGTACTTTTGATTACCTTAGAGATTATGCCAAGGCTTGGGAAGGTGCACCCTTCCCCGTTACCTTTGTGACTGTGGACAGCATCGTAGTCAAGAGCGGACACGTTCTAGTGGTTCGTCGTAAGGGTAATCCAGGCAAAGGACAGATTGCATTGCCTGGAGGATTCCTTAATCAGCTGGAAACCACCATGGATGGTGCCTTACGTGAATTGAAAGAGGAAACTGGCATCAAGCTGGACAAAAAAGAACTGGAAGCGGCAATTACCGACCAGAAAGTTTTTGATTATCCAAAGCGTTCGTTGCGAGGACGTACCATTACTCATGCCTTTTTGATTGATTTGGGCAGCGGTCCGCTCCCAGTTGTCAAGGGATCAGATGACGCCGACAAGGCTTGGTGGATGTCTTTGAGTGAGTTTGCTACTCGCGAATACGACTTCTTCGAAGATCACTTCCATATCATTTCACACTTTGTCAATAAGTTTTAACAATTTCTCAGAGAGAGAATTTTCTAACAACATACGGAGAGTATACCATGTTAACCAATAGATTCAGTTACTTGTTTGATACAGACAGCTACAAAGTCTCACACTATAAGCAGTATCCACCCGGAACTACAAGTATGTTTTCTTACATTGAATCTAGGGGTGGCGAGTACGATGAGACAGTATTTTTTGGCTTACAGTACTACCTGAAGGAATACCTGTCCCATAGGGTGACAGTGGAAGAAGTGGAGAAGGCTAAAGCACTGTTTGCTATTCACGGAGAACCTTTCAACTATGATGGCTGGATGTACATTGCCAAAGAGTTGGGCGGCAAAATTCCGGTTCGTATTCGCGCTCCTCAAGAGGGCAGCATTATTCCCACTCACAATCTTCTTGTTAGCATTGAATCGACCGATCCGAAGGTTTTTTGGGTTGTGTCCTGGATTGAAACCATGCTACTTAGGGTCTGGTATCCTATTACAGTAGCAACCAGGAGCAATCACATTCGACAGATCATTATGGAAGCCCTCAATAAGTCGGCTGACGATCCCGCAGGTGAAATCAATTTCAAGCTACATGACTTCGGTTCTCGTGGTGTCAGCAGCCAGGAATCTGCCATGATCGGTGGTGCTAGCCACTTGATCAACTTCATGGGCAGTGACACGGTAGTTGGTATCTTGATGGCTAACGAATACTACAACATCGCCATGGCGGGGTTCAGTATTCCGGCTGCCGAGCACAGCTCCATTACCTCTTGGGGTAAAGAGAACGAAGTGGAAGCTTATCGCAACATGCTGAAACAGTTCGCCAAGCCTGGCGCCCTGGTGGCATGTGTTTCTGACTCTTATGACTTGTGGAACGCCTGTTCCAAACTATGGGGTGGCGAACTTCGTCAAGAGGTTCGAGACTCTGGTGCAGTAGTCATCATTCGTCCTGATTCTGGACATCCACCGACAGTGGTGCTAAAGTGTGTCCAGTTGCTGGAAGAAAAGTTTGGCAGCACTGTCAACAGCAAGGGATTCAAGGTGCTGGACAACGTCCGAGTCATTCAGGGTGACGGCATCAATGAGGTCTCTATCCAAGAGATTCTGGATAACCTACTGAATGCTGGTTACTCCGCTAGCAACATTGCATTTGGTATGGGTGGTGCATTGCTTCAGCAGCTCAACCGAGATACCCAGAAGTTTGCCATGAAGTGCAGTCACATCTTCATTGGTACCAAGTCGGTTGATGTCTTCAAAGATCCGGTGACGGATCATGGTAAGGTCAGCAAGGCAGGTCGAATGGACTTGGCTATGACTGAAGATGGTAACTATGAAACGGTTCGTCTAGCAGATAATGAGATTGCTCATAAACGTTCTGTTATGCAGACGGTCTATGAGGACGGCGAGCTTATTGGTGAGACTACTTTTGATAAGGTAAGAGCCCAGACTAGGCTGGACGAGTATATCTATGCCAAGGAATGAGCAATAAGTAAGTTCAGAAAACACCTAATATTTTCCTATTTCCTTAGGTGCATAATGAATATCTTTGATAAATTAGTGAAAAAATACGCAGGAATCCTACCACCTAAGCCAGAATCGGAAACAGGAATAGATTTTTCTATTCCAGGACCCGGTAAACTTCCGGTAATTGAAGACCTTTCTTCAGACGAAATGAAAGACTGGGAAAATTTCATTGCCGAAAAGAAACTTCTAAAAGAGTTAGATGTCACTAAAGATACCACTGATCTTGGCGAAGAAGATAAGGCTGAGAAAGAAATGCACACTGTACCAGCTATTCCACATCACCGCCTCCCGCCCACAAAGGCATCCTACAATTCTGATCATATCATGAGGTTATGTAAGCAATATCATGATCTATGCTGTAAGCTTTAAGCATACCATTCCCGAAGGAGTATTCTCCATGGATGTGACCTCTAGGTCATCTACTTGGGGCAAACACTTCAGTCCATTCAATTTGGGTCCAGTTAATCTATATGATAAGCACTGGGCGTATAATATCGAGAATGCTTTCCAGTTCTCTCGTGTGTACGCTGAGTATTCCACGGTAGATGAACTACCCGCCGAGCACTATTGGGAGTGGGCGCAGAAGGGCTGGCAGAACCTAAGACCCATTAAGTACCCTCTTGGGGTGTGGTCCAAGCATTTATATCATTGGTGGGACGGTAAGAAGCTATCCAACCTAGAAGCACAGAATCAGATTTTCTTACCTTTGTATAAGAAGGCGGTGATAAAAACTACCGCTTTTCAGAGGCTCAAAGAAATGTTTGATAATTCAAATCAAGATATTTACTTGATCGATTTCGAGGGATATAATCATCGTTACCTGGAGAAATCTTGGGATCAGGTGATCAATGATATTGATCGTCCCGTAGGACAAGCATTCGCACTCTGTATGATATTAGAGGGTTATCTGTGAACAAATATATTAATCTAAGTTCGCAAGACTGCTTTGTTAAAGCGGATGTCTTAAGAGCCGCTTACCTTCATTATGATGAAAGTTTGAATCCTACTGCCCAAAATTTCATCTCCCTTGCCAATGATTATGAATTGGGAATTGTTTCCTCTCAAGTCCCCGAGATTGCTCAGGCAGTCTCCTCCGTGTTGACTCGTTCCCTGGAAGATGGCAAAGACATCAAAGGTGGTTATCTGCCTCCTAAGGTGGTTGAGAGAGTTCAGCTTGAGATTATCTCTCCCTATGGTATCTCGCAGTTGTGGGGCACCACAGGTCATCGCTTTGTGTTAACTAGACCGGCTGGTCCAGGTATGAGAGAGGTTCTTGCTTCTATCCTAGTAGGTAGAAGCAAAGATACTATCTTCTTCTTTACCGGTAGATACAACAACATCAAACATTCCGCCATCAAAGAAACAGTAGATTTGAATCAGCCGGCAGATTCTAATCCCGAACATAAGTGGTTTGAACAATTTTCCTTTCCTGATTTGGAAATCTTCAAACCAAAATTCTACCATCAGATTGCTAACTTCGTAGTTGCTAAAGAGCACCGAGGTCAAGGATTAGCCCGATTTTTCTTGGATAACATCGTCAGATATTATTCTAGAGACTCCATTTTGCATCATCAGGGTAAGATTATCCATTCACAACATCTATTATGTGGCAGAGGTTTCTGGCAAATTGGTGACCCTCCCTGGCTACCGAAGATGCAGAGATTGGGATTCTATTTACGAGGTGGAGCCGAAAACTTCTTCATTGAACATGATTGGGCACCTTTGACGCCCGTGTTCGATGGAGACAAACAACTCTCTAACGCGGAGTATAATCAATCGTTTGGTTTACCACAAATGTATGAAAACTTCCAGCCCTCTGACAAAACCCAAGAACATTTGCTGGATCGTATTCCGGAAGTGATTAGGCTATCACAGAATCCTAAGGCTAAATTGCAATATTTCCAAGCGATGTTTAATTTCCTATGAACACTTTTTTGAAACAATCTAAATCTGAAGATTTGCAAAAGGTTGCCGCTTTCACTGGCGAAGGAGCCTATCATGGCTCATCTAAGGCGCGGAATCTGGCGATTCCAGAGAACGAAGTGGCTGAGGTAGTCCCTCATACCATTTTAGAGCATCTCAAAAATAAAACCTCACCCTTTACGGAATTTGAGGCAAAGTTTAGCAATTTAGCCGAAATCAAACAATGTTTGACCATTCCACTTCAAGAAGAAGTCAAAAACGATGATGTTACTTTTGTTTGGTGTCCACTGGAAATTGCTCTCCAAGAAGCCGGACCTGTGACGAAAAATGTGCTCCAATATATGGAGCATTACTTGGAGAAAAAGAAAAAGTTTGTCTACATTGATTCCAAAATTCAGTATTTCAAAACTGGAGATTTGCCGGTAGACAGTAAGTTGTGGCACGTTGATGGTACCATTGCAGTTAGGGACCAACGTGCAACTGATTTGGGTTACCCTCTTTTACATGACATGAAAGCCAGGATGTTAGGTCTGTCGCCCTCGCCAACCTATATGGCTTATCAATCTTCTTATCATTGCGCTACGCAATTCGCAGTGGAACCGGTTGCCATTAAACTTCCCGAGTGTATCACTAGCTTTGATATATTAGACCAGCGTGTCCAGGAAGCGGGAGCAGTTTGCAAGTCTCAACCCGCTGCCTCTATCATCAAATTTGATGGATTATCTTTGCATCGAGCCGTTCCCGCAACTGCTGATGGTTGGAGATTATGGATTCGTTGTGTTGAAACCGACCGTGAAGTGAATCTCAATTCCTCCATTATTAGTTGTTATGGCACGGTTTTTAGGAAGACATGATCTATATTATTGGACCCAAAGATAAGCCTCCTGTCGGCGCCGTAATCATTAATACTACTTCTAGGTCCGACACTTGGAGTAAAAATCTCAGTCCCTTTTATGTGGGTCCATGTAAACTATATGGCAGCTACAAGTCTATCAATCTAGAGAATGCTTGGCAATTTTCCAAGGTCTATTATAATCATGTAGATGCTAATCAAAATCCTACTTTAGATTATTTTGAATGGGCACAGAGGGGTTGGGGCGATATCAGGGCGCATAGATATCCCATGGGTAAAGGAGCTGTCCCATTATACTCTTATTGGGATGGTAACAAGTTGGGATATATTGAAGCTCGTAAGAAAATCTATATGCCACTGTACGCCGGCGGCGTTCAGAAAACTTATGCATTTAAGCAATTGAAAAAGATGCACGCCGCAGGCGGAGACCTTTACTTGTGGGACTTCGATGGTTATGATTATAAGTCTCTAGGCTTAACATTTGATCAAGTAATCAATGATCCTTGCAGGAAAATGGGACATGCCTTTGTGATTGGTATGCTTTTAGAAGGATTCATAACATGATGCCAATTGAAGAAGAAATTGCCCGCCTCATCTCTTTTCTGTCTCATCCGGCAGGATTTGAAGTGAGTGTATATGCTCTTCTTGAGATTCGTCCTATTGATGAGCATAGCCCTCCCGAACATTGGGAAGTAGATTGGACCGAGAATGATGACGGCATGGAATGTGAGTATCATAGGTCATTCTATTCCTTAGCAGAAGCTGCTCAGTTTTTTGTTGAGAAGCGTCGCTATATGTGTTTGGGTGCAGATTTTGAAAAAATACTAATGACACCAGAGGAAGAAACGGAAAAGAAGAATGAGTAATGTATTACTTGGCGGTGCAGTTGGTGATGCTTTGGGAGTTCCGTTTGAGACCAAACTGGTCAATAATCCGGAACTTAATGAATGGGACGGTAAGACTTTCTTGGGGAGCGAGCATCATAACCTCAAGCCTGGTCAATATTCCGATGACACCCAGATGAGTCTAATGGTAGCCGAATCTTTGATTATCAATCATCGATTTAATCCAGATGATCTTGCTGCTCGCTATGTAGACTGGATGGTCTCTGGTCGAGCTAGAGGTTGGGGCAAGACTACCCTCATGGCAATTCAAAACTTACAAGCCGGTAAGCATTGGAGTGAGTCTGGTATCGCAGGTTCCGAAGGTAATGGAACGGCTATGAGAGCCGCTCCCTTTGGAGTTTATTTTCGTAATGATCTCAAGTCTCTTGTACAGATTTGTAAGATTGATAGTGCTATTACCCATGCCTCTCCTGAAGCTGAGGCTGGCTCTATTGCCATTGCTTTAGCTGCCGCCTATGCTGTCAATGATGATGTGAATGGTTTGCTAGACAGGATTCACGAACAACTGCCGGATAGTAAGCTAAAGAACACTATTTTTAGTTTGGATTCTCTCATCAATTCTGAGCACATTACTCCACAGCAAGCGCTAAAGGTACTCGGTACCAAAGCGAATGTTAGAGAAACGGTTCCGGCTGCTTTGTACTTGTTCCTTAAGATGAATAACTACTATGATGCGGTAGTGACGGCTATTAGGGCGGGCGGCGACACCGATACTACCGCAGCTATTGTGGGGGCGTTGTTTGGCGCCAAACTAGGCATTAAAGCCATTGATAAGCGGTTTTATGCTGTTGAAGATTTCGATAAACTAGTTGAATTGGATAGTCAGCTCTATAATAGGTCTGACTCATTATTTTTCCCGAGGAGCTAAGACCATGGGTTGTTGGAATGAAACGTGTGGCATTAGTAATTTACCCATTCACTATGATAATAAAGTTAGGCTGTTTGTCCTAGAACAAACCCACAATACTCGTCATATTGGTGGAGGAACTTGTTACATCAATGAGTCATGGGCTCCTATTGGACCGCCCATTGCCGGTCTATATAATGATTACGGCGGTATTGAGAAAATCAAGAAAAGTCCGTCCAATAAGATTCTTTTGAATATCATCAAAGAAAAGATTCTTCCATTTGATGTGAATGAATTGGATGGTTTTATTAATGGCAAGGTCATGCCTATCAAAGATATGGATTTAGAAAATCTTATTCTAGCAATCGAAAGAGAGCTAGGACAGACTAAGAACGTCTTTGGTGAAACTGTTTCTTTAGGTATTATGTTTGTGCTAGAAGAAGTTTATCAAGCTCTTCTAACGTATAATCCTATTGAGACACAATCCATTAAGCAAGGACATTTTGTATATAAACCCTACAAAGATATTCTTATGGCGGATTTAGAGAGATGGTATAAGGGTAAATTTGATCGCTTTCAAGAATTGAAAAGACTGGCAAAAAATAGCAAAGATGATGCGTTAGCCGGATTTCGAGCTGATTTTTATCTTGATAGTGATGATGGTAGTGTTCTTTTCTGGGATATTAGAGATCATGATACGCGTCTTATTAAGAATCAAATACAAGAATGTATCCGAAAAGAAGTTACCTGGGAAGATGATAAAGCTAAAGTGCTTATCAAGATTTTAATGGAAACGCTGCAAATCAAAAATGCTATGACGGCGGCTCGCAAATTCTGGTCTCCTCAAACAGGCAAAGGTGGTCAACATGGAGAACTTGATATTTACAAGCTTCTCAATAAAACATCTACCTCAATTATTGAACATAGAGAAAAAGAATCTATTGCAGACGGGGGAGAAATAGCCGATGATAATGGATATTATCCATATATGCTTGAGCACAATGAAGAGGAATTGAAAAATGACTCGTAAAGACACTTTACGTCGTTGTGGTCGTATTTGGGAAAGTAATGAAACCTATTACGATAATGACTGGCACACTACCGTTGATGAGAGATTTCATGTTTCAACCTGGAAATTTGGCAGTATCCATCAATCTAAAGTATTTATTGACTATAAACATTTGATGGAAGGTAAACATACCGACTCTATCAAATGCGATGGTTCGGTAGGCGTTTGTCTTCGCCCTGGTAAAACTATGGTGGAAGCGATGCAGATTGGGCTGGATTGGATTGAAAAGTTCAAACAGAACGGTCCAGCTAGTGTAGAAGAGGTCTTCAAAGATTCTTGGGAACATTGGCCAACTCTTTTTCCCAATGGCAATCGCATTGCTGTCATTGACCACATCCTCTTTGTCATTGGTGGTGGCTATGGTTGGGTTGATGGTGCTGTTATGTGTCTCAGCCCTGATGACTATCTTGAATCTCGTAGACGAGACGAAGAAGATAAAGAACGACAGGAAATGCGAAAGGCAGTAAAAGAAGCCCGAGAACTTCTCAAAAAGTATAAGCTTGATAAGGGTGAAGAGCCTGAGGATGATTGGGAAGATGTTCGGGCGAAGTATTGGGAAACGGGCATCTACAGCTTCTATCCTGTCTCTAAAAATTATTCCAATATCTGTTTGGTGCCGGATGATGTAAAGCCGGAGTGGCTAACTTTATCTTATGAGGCGGCTTTATTACTACGAGATAAGAGCGGAGTACCCGATATAAAGTCTAAGTGGTTTACCAAATCAGAAGACGACCATAAACGCCAAGAAGAAAACCGTAAACTTGGCGCAGAGTTAGTCGCGGAATTGGAGAGAAGGTTTCCTCATGTCGCCCAAAAAAGTCAGCAAATTTCCGCCTAAAAAACCAGATAATTCCCACATTATCAAAGCCAATCCTAAAAGAGAATGGTCTGATTTTCAGAAGAATATCTTCCGAGATATTGCCAAAGGCAATGACCACACCGTTGTTATTGCCAGAGCTGGCTCTGGTAAGACCTCTACTATCGTAGAAGGATTCAAATACCTTCCTCGTGGTAAAAAGACTTTGATGGTGGCTTTCAACAAGTCCATCGCCGATGAACTCAAACAACGTGCTCCGTCTTATGTGGATGTGATGACTCTGCATTCTTTGGGTTATCGCGCTATCCGACAAGCTTTTGGCAATGAGATTGTGCTAGAGCAAGATAAGTGCCGCCTTTTAACTGCTCAAGTGATTGGTGATGATTATGAACTATGGGATCTCAACCAGAGTATTTGTAAGTGTATCTCCCTTTGCAAAGGGTTTCTTTTTGACACACCTAAGGGCGTGAAAGATTTGATTGATAGATTCGGGATTGAAACCTTCGATTTGACTCAAGAGAAGTTTACCGAACACGTTCTCAAAATCATGGGAATGAGCAAGACCCAAAAGCAGGTTATCGATTTCGACGACATGATTTGGTTCCCATTTGTTTACCGACTCAATGTGGGTAAATTCGATGTGGTTTTTGTTGACGAAGCTCAGGATTTGAACGCTGCTCAAATGGCAATGGTTTTCTCGGCTCTCAAACCTGATGGCAGAGTCATTGCAGTAGGAGACCCGGCTCAAAGTATTTATCAATTCCGAGGGGCTGATAGTGAGGCTATCCCCAACTTCATCACTAAATTAAAAGCTAAGACTTTACCCTTGTCGGTAACTTATCGTTGTCCCAAAAAGATAGTCAAGATTGCTCAGGAGATTGTGCCCGACATTCAGGCAGCTGCTAATGCTCCCGAAGGTTTAGTAGTAGATCTGGATGTCAGTGACCTACTCAAGACCGTTAAACCCGGGGACTTCATTCTATCTAGAACTAATGCTCCACTAATCAAACATTGCATGGCACTGTTGAGAGCGGGGGTTCCAGCCAACATTCAGGGCAAAGATATCGGCGCCAACCTCATCTATTTTATCAAAAAGTCTAAGGCAAAGACCATTAATGCTTTCATTACTTACGTCAATGAATGGCGAGACCAAGAGGTCAAAAGGTTGTTGTCTGAGAAAAAGACTACTGATGTTTGTATGGATAAAGCGGAATGTTTGTTGAACCTATGCGAAGGCACCTTGACGATTAAAGATCTCAAGGAAACTATCGAGAAACTGTTTAACGATGTTGATGACACTGCTAAAGTTATACTATCAACAACACATAAAGCCAAAGGTCTGGAACGAGATCGTGTCTTTGTTCTCGTCAACACCTACCGTAAAAGCGGAGCCGGAGGAGAAGAAGACAACCTCTGGTACGTCGCAGTAACCCGTGCAAAATCAGAGCTTTACTTGGTGACCAAGCCAAGTAAATATAGTCAGTATGATGATGTAAGGAAAGACATCTGATATCGTAATATTGTAGCATATTTGCATGGTACGCTACAAAATGCTCGGCAGAGACGTTAATTCGTCTCCAACACAATATAGAACTTGGGTAGTTAACGATACTCCAGATTTCAATGGAGATCATTTTACCGGTCATAAATCTGGACCATTGCCTTTAGTGGATGTGTCAGCTTATCTTATCTTTGACCCCACCGAAGTAGTAGATTTCAACCTACCTAACGCTCTGGATTGGTCTACTACCAAAAGAGTGTTGTCTGAATCTACCTATGATTCTCACGTAGCTATCGTGGGAAATTATGTTTATTTGTTTGGTGGTAAATTCAACAACAAGATTTACCGTGCCACTTTAGATAATCCAGCTGACTGGAAAGATACTGGCGCCAGACTACCTACCGCCTTGAGTGGTGCCCAACTTGCCATTATTGATGGAACCATTTATTTGTTTGGTGGCAACAACGGCGAAGCCACTGATACCATTTACTCTGCTTCCACCAGTGATCCGCTAACCTGGACTAATCATGGTTCTAAATTGCCCCGAAAATTGCACAATTCGCAACTAGGTATTATCAATGGCTTTATCTATTTGTTTGGTGGTAATGAGGTTAATAATTCTTCAGACGTTATTTTCAGAGCTTCAGTTGCTGACCCTCTAACTTGGGTTGATACTGGTGCTAGACTGCCAACTCCATTATATGGATCGCAAATAGCTATTATTGGTAACAACATCTATCTGTATGGTGGTCTACTGTTCCCAGATACACCTACTGCCAATATCTATGTAGCTCCTACTGCAACTCCATTAACTTGGACTATTCCTCTTACTTTGCCATACAAGATATCCAATGGTCAGTTTTTCACCATAGGAACCAGAGGGTATTTAGTCACTCCAACAGTAGCTCCTACTAGTTTTACTAGAATTCTTCGATGTGAATTGAACAGTCCATTACAATGGGTGGATACTTTACATACAGTGCCTGGTGCCATTTCACAGTCTCAAGTGGCTATTATCTATGATAGAATTTGGTTGTTTGGAGGTAATGGCAGCAGCGTTATTTTTGCTAACAATTCTCTTTTGAAATACAAACTAGGATCAGCTGCCGTTTTGAATTACGGGGCTATTACCAGGACACAATATAATAGTACACCCAATCCATTAGATTTGTTTAGAGTGTTAGGTTTCCCTAATTGGAAAACTGATTATGGCGGTGCCTAATTTTTCAGATTGACAGGGGTTGACCTCCCTATTTTAGTGATTAGGATATTGTTATGGAAGACCACGACTCACCCGAGGCAGTCGCAAAGCGAGCTGCCCAAGAAGACCCTATTGTCATGTACCTAATTGTACGTACCTCATTGGAGATGTCCGTTGGTAAAACGGTAGCTCAAGGTGGTCATGCAGTGGGCATGCTTCAATTAAAATTCGATGAAATCGAAGATCGACTAGAAGAACTTGAAGAAATACAAAGTACTTTTGTTACTTTAAATAATTCTGAAAGGGCGGAATGGGACCAAAAGCATCCAGTCTTTTATATTTACAAGGAATGGCTCGATACTTCCTATCGTAAAGTTGTGCTAGCTTGTAAGGATAAAGATTGGGAGAAAGTAAAAGCAGCTTGCCCCAATCATACTCTAGTGATAGATGCAGGTCTTACTGAAATTGCTTCTGGAAGCGAAACTGTTCTTGGTTTATGGCCAATGCGTAGAAGTGCATGTCCCAAAATTATTACTAAACTACAGGTATTGAAATGAACAAGAAACTTTTTACCCTGGTCGAATCGCCTCAAGAAGATTCGCGTCCGCACTGTAAGTGCGGCGATCCTTCAATTGAAGAGCATACCTGTCCCTTCTCAGAAGAGATTCATGGGGACTCTGAAAGCATGTGCAACTGCTGTGACGAGTTTACCTATCAATGCGCCATGGACATATGATGAAGGGATATACCTTATCCGAAGTGAAACCGAGAATTTTCTTTCTTGATTTCAAAAAGAGCTACGATTTGTCCATGCACTTCCTGAGATATCAGGAATTCTATGAGTCAGCCTCTCCTCGTTTTAGAGGAAAACCATTTCAGATTCTAGATTTCATGGAATGGTATTCTGCTAAATATGGTAAGGGTGCTTTTACTTATCCAGTTGATTGGGCGGGATTTAATATTCCAGACCACATCATTACTGAAGTGTGGGCTCAAGGTATTATGGATCGTAATATCTATGACTATGAAATGAAAATGGTGCATCAAAAATGCGCCGAAAAATATCCCAATGAACGCTTTTATATTATAGGGGCGGTTGGGAAAAGCTTTGCCATGAAACATGAAATCGCTCATGGCTTTTTCTATACTCAGCCTGAGTATCGAGAAAAGATGACCGCCTTAGTCAAGGCGTTGAAGCCTGCGCTTCGTAAATCTATTAATAAGACTCTCAAGAAGATTGGATATACTCCTAAAGTCTACATTGATGAGTGTCAAGCCTACATGTCGACCGGGTTCACAGATGCTTTTGGTGTCAAGCTGAAAGATGAACACAAACCGTTTGTCAAACTATACAACGAATACTATAAAGCGGAGTACGATAATGCGTAAAATGTTAGCATTTGCAATGATGATTGCCCTATGTGGCTGTGATAACCTCACCATCCGTGGTGATAAGCCTATTCCAGGGCTTCCGTCTATTCCTACCGTGGAACAGCCGGCACAAAACTCTTGCCCCATGCCAAGTAATATCCAGTGGGATGTCCGCTTCTCACCTAATGGCGGAGCCACCTCTCATTTGGTAGAGCAATTGGGACAGGCTAAACAGAGCATTTATGTGCAAGCTTACTCCTTTACTTCTCAGCCAATCGCTGATGCTCTGGTTGCCGCCAAGGCTCGCGGAGTCCACGTGGAAGTCATCTTGGATAGAAGCGATAAGGGCGGCAAAGGAACTATGTTGCCAGTTTTGACCAGTAACGTTATTACCGTTTATCTGGATGAAAAACATGCCATTGCTCATAACAAGATTATGATTGTGGACAAACATATTGTGTTCACTGGTTCTTTCAATTTTACCAGCGCAGCAGAACATTCTAATGCGGAAAACAGTCTAGAACTAATTGACACTAAAATTGCAGAAGTGTACCAAAATAATTGGGATGTTCATAAAGGACATTCGGTACTTCAATAAGGTGCGTCATGCCTAAAAAGAAAACCAAAGTAGAAGAGTTAGAAGCGGCTCAAAAGAAATTGTATTATGTTCTTGAGGCTTTTGATGTCGAAGACATTAGGTCATTTTTGATTAATGATCTGGAATATGATATTGGTATGACTCAAGACTATATTGAGAATGAACAAGAGTTCATTAAGAATGGCGCCTACCCCAATCAAAAAGCAGAAGTTAGAACTGTTATTAAAGCTATGAAAAAGAAAAAGAAAGCGCAAACTGATGCGCTTAAACAATTAAGACGAGTTTTTGCTCTTGTTCAGAAAGTAACAGATATCGATGTCTAACGATAACCTTGGCGACCGTATGAAATCCTACGAGGACGCCTATAGAGCCTCTTTGCCTATTCGCCTGCCCGTTATCCTTCGTATCGACGGAAAAGCCTTTCACACCTACACCAAGGGCTGTAAACGCCCAGTAGACCAGGGGCTAGTAGATGTCATGAACAACACCGCCATTGAGCTATGCAAAAAGCTACAGGGTAGCCAAATTGCTTATGTTCAATCCGATGAAATCTCTATTCTATTGGTTAACTATTCCACTTTGGATACTCAGGCTTGGTTTGACAACAACCTGCAAAAGATGGTCAGCGTTTCAGCCTCTATTGCGGGAGCTGTTTTTACCTCTCAATCTTCAACCATTTGGGGTCACGATGATTATCAAAATGCCTGCGGTTGTACGCAAAGCTTTCCCATTCTCAAGCCTGCATTCTTCGATGCTCGTGCTTTCGTCATGCCCAAAGAAGATGTTTGCAACTATTTCCTTTGGCGACAGCAAGATGCCACTCGTAACTCCATCCAAATGCTGGCGCGTACACTTTATTCTCACAAAGAGTTAATCAACAAAGATAACTCTGAATTACAAGACCTGTGTTGGAAGAAGGGTACTAACTGGAACGATTGCCCCATTTCTCAAAAGAGAGGGCGTTGTATAGTGAAGACTAAGACCATGAAACAGGGAAAGAACCCTAAAACAGGTCTACCGATGCTGGCAGAGCGAACGGAATGGGTGGTGGATAACAAGATTCCTATCTTTTCTCAAGATAGAGATTATATCAATCGATATGTCCAACCATAATGAGAAGCATCTAAGGCGTATAAGGCGCA
>Ga0210384_10004131_pt1 | contig 16351 bp, 15 predicted proteins | sample IncBWH2MmetaG_FD_160574 | JGI IMG/M metagenome (GOLD analysis project Ga0210384, IMG submission 160574) | Forest soil microbial communities from Barre Woods Harvard Forest LTER site, Petersham, Massachusetts, United States - Inc-BW-H-2-M | ecosystem: Environmental > Terrestrial > Soil >...
CTACACCGAAGGCTTCAGCCGCTTCGTTACCTCCGCGACTGCTCCGATTACTACCGGCTGGAGCGACAGTTGCCGGGCGGGACTGACCCCCGCTGGAAGACCGTGCCTTTGCACGGCGCACTAAATCGAGGTTCACCGTAACGCGGCGGATCCGTCGAGTGTGTCGGCTGAAACCCACTGATGGCGGAGAGCGCTCTCACGCGCTCGTAGCAGCCGTCCGAAGCGCGCCGAAGAGGGGCTGCGTCGGATGCCCATGGCAGGCACGCTACTGGAGACCGCTTCCGTCTCCGTAAAAATCGCGAATCGCCCTGACGAACTCGCGCCAATGGCGATCTTTCGCGGCAAGCTTCGTCGCTTTCGGGTAGCGCCTTTCGAACCACGCCCACACGCTCTCATCGTCTCCGTGTGCGAGACGCTCGGCGAGATCGTGGGCCTCTTCGTCGAGCCCGGCAAAAAACGCGCGGATTGCCTGTTGGTTGGCGTCGGTCACGTTATGAACGATGGCCCGTGGGGCTTCAACAAGCAAGCTTGGCCGTGCTGATCAAACTCGAGATTGTGGTCAGCTCGACGCGGATCTGTTGCAAGTTTGAACTGCACCGCGTCACCCAGTGCTCTTCAGGCGGAGCTCACGTCGGCGCTGGGGCGGGCGCACCGGCACGCATACATGAGTTGCGCCTCGTCGCAAACCAATGCTCCAACCGCAGGTCTCACCGGCATGGCCACTTTGCTGCAGAAGACACTCAAGCGGGAAGTGCGCATCGGAGATCGCTCCTACATCGTGGCGATCTCCCCGCTCACACTCAAGCTGACGCCGAAGGGAAAGCGCAGGGGTTTGGAGCTCAACTGGGAGTCGCTCGTCAGCGGCGATGCCGCATTGGCGGCGGCACTCAACGCCTCGGTGGGCAGGTTCACCGCGGACGAGGGCCGGCCAAAGCGGTCTAAGCCGGCCGGCGGCCCAACTACCAGTTGACTGTTGCACGAGGCGACTGAGCGCCGTCCGTAAGCAGCCCGGCGAGATGTCTGGCAAGGCGCACTCCACGGTGTCGGAGCGCAACCTGCTGGGCGCTGTCAGCTCCACACTCGCATCACTCCGTCCGGCGACACAGCGGAAGCCATCCCACTCGGGCTCGAATAGCCACGGCCCCTCCGGGGGAAGCTCCGCCACCAGGCGAGCTTACATCGGTGCGAGCGCAGGCGGCAGCGGTGGGGATTTTCTCTGTGGCACGAGTTACCTGACAACGCAGCGCTGACAATCTCGCTCAGCGCTATGTCGCTCCGCTCCCCCCCGCGACGCGCTTGAGAGCTTTCTGCAGCGGTCTCTCGCACTGGCAGTAATCCTTCCAGGCCTCCGATCTCACAAGCAAGGTCGGCGCGCTGCGCAGCGTGTAGCGCAGGGGATCGAGCCCCTTCCTTACCTGAGCCCAGGTAAGCGGCATGGAGACCGGGGCTCCCGCGCGACAGCGCGGCGAGAGCGGCGCCACTGCGGTCGCCATGCGGTCGTTGCGCAGGTAATCGAGGAAGATGCGCCCGGTGCGCTCCTTTTTTGCCATGGTCACCAGGTATTTCCCGGGGCTGTCCGCAGCCATCCGCACACAGATCTCCCGCGCCAGGGCCTTGGCCTCCGGCCACCGTACCTTGTCGCTTCGCGGGAGCGTGAAAGGTGTCACCACGTGCAGTCCTTTGCCGCCGGTCGTCTTACAGAAGGCGACGAGGCCCAACTTCTCGAGGCGCGCACGCAGCTCGATCGCGGCCTCGACGACCCGATCGAACGAAACGTCTGGCGCTGGGTCGAGATCGAACACGAACCGTCCGGGGATTTCCGGACGCCCCGGCGCGCAGTTCCACGGGTGAAGCTCCAAACCTGCGACCTGCGCGATCGCCGCCAGACCTTCGATGCGATCGATCTGTAGATAGGGTCTGCGGTCGCCCGAGACTTTCACCAGCTCAATGAGGTTCGAGGTACCAGGCATCGCATGCCGCTGAAAGAAGCGCTCACCACCAATCCCATCAGGAGCACGGATGATGGAGCATGGCCGGCCCCGGATATGCCCGATCATAAAAGGGCCAACGGTCTCGTAGTATCGCGCGAGCTCCAGCTTCGTGATGGCTTCATTGCCCTTGGTCGCCGGCCAGAGCGGCTTGTCCGGATTCGATATCCCCACTCCCATCACGACCGGTGAGTCGGATTTCTGGACCCTTCCTCGGCGTTTGTCAGTGCCCTTCGATGCGGAGGCAGCCGCAACCGGGGAATCAGTCCCCTCATTGCGATTGGAGTTCCACACCGCGTCTGGTCGGAATTGAGAACCCTTGAGCATGAAAGGCCGGGGTCTGCGCCCCGTGCCGGCGGCGATGTCCGCCATAGTGCGCCCGGAAGCCACTGACCGTTCATCGGCGGCACCGCCATTCCCGTTGCCTGCGCGCTCGAAAGCGTCGTGGTGCTTTATGAGCAGCCAATTCTGCCGGGTGCCGCTGGATCGGTCGTTGCGCATGCGGACCAACACCCATCCACCGTGGAGCCGCTCACCCTCGAGCCTGAACCTCAGACTTCCATTCCTCAGCATCTCTTCGGCAGATCGCGAACCCTCAGGCTCCCAGTAGCCCCGATCCCACAGTTGCACAGTGCCACCACCGTATTCGCCCTTCGGGATCGTGCCTTCGAAATCGCCGTAATCGAGTGGGTGATCCTCGACCTCGACCGCGAGCCGCTTGACCTTCGGATCGAGCGAAGGCCCCCTCGTCACGGCCCAGGACTTGAACACTCCATCGAGCTCAAGCCGGAGGTCGTAGTGCAGACGGCGCGCGGCATGCTTCTGGATCACGAACCGCAGACGCTCGGACGGCGCAACCGCTACCTGGCCGCTCGGCTCGGTGGTCTTGCTGAAATCCCTCTTCGAGCGATAGGTCGCGAGCTTTCGGGTTGCCATGGCTCCTGCCTCCATCGAGATCGCGATTGACACGACCATTTTTATATCAAACCAACTGTCGTCAAGTCGCGAGCTTGGTCACGGTCGCGCCGGTCCGATTTCCGGGCGGGCGACTCAGACTGCGCGTCGGCTTTCACCTACAGGTGGCCGCTATTACAGACGACTGCACGCGCGCCGCGACTACCGCACACTCGGTTTGGTGGTATCGCCGATTCCGGCGTTATAGGCGTGTGCTGTTATTCGGGGTGATTGCAGGCGCCGCGGCAAGCAGTCGGCGTACACCTCACGAATCTGCGGTGCCCAGTCAGCTGCTCGCGCAGACCTCGAGTAGGTCCGACGCTACGATGCGCACCACCCCAGGATGAGCCGCCAAGGCCACACCGGGCGTCGCAACTCGAGCCAGCACTAACGAAAAGAGTATGACAAGAGCCGCGCGACGTGGGGTTCACCGCCTCACCAGATTCCCCCGAGCGCCACCGTGATCGCCTCACCATTCACAGCACCCGCCGCATCGCTGCACAGGAACGTGATGACTTGTGCAACTTCGCGCGGCTCCAGTACGCGGTTTTGCGGATAGATCGCGGCGCGCTCGCGCCACACCTCCTCGACGCTGACACCCCGCCGCTCCGCCTCAGTCGCGGCAGAGCGCTCGGCCATTGCGGTGCGCACCCAGCCGGGTAGCACCGCATTGGAGGTCACTCCAAAAGGGCCGGCGTCCTGTGCGACAGCGCGCGCGAGACCAATGAGTCCATGCTTCGAGGCGGTGTAGGCGCTTCCGGAACGCTCGGCCTTTTCACCTGCGGTTGAGCTCGTGAACACGACTCTGCCGAACCCACGCTGACACATGCCACCCACTGTCAGACGTGTGAGCTCGAAAGGACCGTCGAGATTGATGCGCATCGTCTCGCGCCAGACCTCCGGATCCTGTTGCCACACGAGCCGCTCGTGCGCCGAGCCGATGCCGTGATTCAGGATCAGAAGGTCAATCGGCCCTAGTCGTCGCTCGGTCTCAGCAACGGCCAGGGCGCAGCCCGCGGGTGTGCCGAGGTCGGCGGCGACGTATTCGAGGCCCACGCTCGCCAGCTCAGCCGCCGTACGGGAAACGATCATGACGCGCGCCCCGGCCTCAGCGAGCAGCAATGCCGCCTCGCGGCCGATGCCGCGACCTCCTCCAGTGACCAGTGCAACGCGTCCGTTCATGCTGCTTCTCGAGCGTACACCTGACTATCCTACAGACATAACCCTACGTGAGCTTGGCTGTCAGCTCAGGGGCATCAACCGATGGCATCGGGGAGCCGCAGACTGCTTCAGGCATGCCGGCCGGGGGTTGGATCAGCGCCGGCTTGTTGGGAAGTGTAAGTGGTGGAGCGGAAGGGGATCGAAGTGGTCTGTAACGCACTGAACTTACTGGGATATTTTTGTCGGCTTCTTGAGATACCCCACCCTGAAAAAAATCCAAAGGTGCGGTTCCGTAGGACTCGAGTCTGCGTGCTATTCACATGCGCTGAGTCGAAACATTCCAACTTGGTTTGACTCCCCCACTTCGCATGTTAGTTCAAACAGTAGACTCGCATAGATGCGCAGGTACCCATTAACCGGCGCGGCGGCTTTTCCAGTTGTAAGCCGCGGTCAGCTTGGCCAGCACGCTCTTGAGTGCTTCAAGGTCCAGGTGCTTCCTGCCTTCTGATATCGCGGACTTAATGGCGTCGGCCGCGACGAGCAATTCGATATCCGAGAACGCGTGGGCGAGGTACTCGCCTGTATCAGCGCCACTGGTCCGAGCCCTCTTCGCAGCTCGTCGTGGGGTTCGCCGACGTTCCACGACGGGATGATACTCCGCCGAGGGGCCGCTGGCTCTGACGCCAAAAACGCAACCGCGGAGCTACACTCCCGCGATGCCGTGACACACCTTTTGGCTCAGTTCCCGCCAGCTCGCCAGCGACGATGGCACGACGGCGCTCCCCGGATTCGCTCACGACTGCTGCTCGCATTTGGTGGGAAAAACAGCCATCAAGCCATCGTAAGAACCATCCGGAATCGTGCCTTGCCGGACATCATTTTTGCGTAAGCTTCGGCCGCCCGTTCGAGTGGCATTGTTTCGATCATGGCCTCGACCCCGTCGAGGACACTGAATTTGAGCGTCGCATCGCCAGCCGCAGGCGTGCCGGTGAGAACGCCTCGCACATTCCTGCTGCCGAAAATTAGATCAGACGAGGAGATCTCTATAGGGTCCTCCGTTACGCCGAGCACGATAACCTCGCCACCCGGGCGCAACCCCTTCACGGTGTCTGCCGCCGCCTTGCCTGCCGAGGCTGTTGCGAGCACTACGGCCGCGCCACCAAGTGTCTGCAGTGCCTTGGCAGGATTAGTTACAACACTGTCGATGTAGTGATGCGCGCCAAGCTCCTTGGCCAGAGCTGCCTTATCCGCGCCGCGCGCGATCGCAACGACCTCGAATCCCATATGACGCGCATACTGCACGCCGAGATGCCCAAGACCGCCAACGCCGAGCACCGCGACGAGGTCTCCCGCCTTCGCCGGCGAGTTACGCAGTGCGCTGAAGGTTGTCAGGCCGGCGCAAAGCAGGGGCGCAGCGGCGACGGACTTAAGATCATCCGGCATCGATATCAGCCCGCTTCCCTTAGCGATCATCACTTCGGCATAGCCGCCGTCGTGCTGGATGCCTGTGTAGGCCTGATTCTGACAATTCACGAGATCGCCGCTCCGGCAGGGCCAACAATGTCCGCAACTACCGCCGAGAAAGCCGACTCCGACCCGCTGCCCCAGTGTCCATCCTTCGATGCCCTCGCCCAGCGCATCGATCCGACCGACTGCCTCGTGGCCAGGAACCCGCGGCCATTGAATCGGAAATATACCCTCAACTGTCCCCGCATCCGAATGGCAGACTCCGCAGGCCTCCACACGAATGCGAACATGGCCTGGCGGAGGATCAATGAGTGGCTTTTGTGTCAGTTCAAGTTTGCCTGGACCTACTGCCTGAACTGCACGATACGTCGTGGTGCGCTGACTCATGTTCATCTCCATCGTTGCTCGCGAAACAAATAAGTCTTCGAAGCTAGCGACAAGTGGGGCGCCGCGGCCAGAGCCAGATCCGATCAGCAACAAGCATTTCGTGTTCGACTCCGCGGACTTATCAGCCGGGAAACTCCTTGCCGAACATCGGATTGCCGCTTTTGGACTGCGCACGCGTGGCTTCGTCTTGAATGACGTCCCAATGCTCAGCGAGAACTCCGTTCTCCATGCGGACAATATCCACAACGACCCAATTGGGTACCCCTTCGCCCAGTCCTGAGAAGCGGCCGTGCAGCAGGACGAAATCCCCGTCGGCTACGGTCAGTTGGTTCTCGTAGCGCATGGTCGTCGGAACATTTTTGACTAATTCAATCAGACCATCACGACCGGGCGGGATGTGAGCGCTGTGTTGGATGTATTTTGGCGACCAGAAATTTAGTGCGTTCATGTAGTCACGCTTGTTAAACAGCGTTTCGAAAGCTTCCAAAACGATCGACCTATTCTTCTCTTCACGGCTCTTGCTCATGGCGTCTCCTTGCAGATCCGGCGGCGAATAGACACGACTCTAGTTCAAATTGTTGATGGCTTAAATGACGTATAAGCCACGGTTTTCGGCCACATGGCTGACGGGTGACTGAGGCGTTCAATAGTCCAGCCATTGCCTGAGCTCCGCGTTCTTGGCGGCGGTGTAAGGGGGAAACAGATGGCCGATCGCCAAGTCGGGGGGCGATATGAGCATAGATTTCGCGTGCGTGAGCGCGTCGAAGCCATGTTTGCCATAGTAGTGGCCCATGCCAGATTGTCCTGTTCCACCGAAGGGCATGGACTCGATGAAGAGTTGAATGTTCACCTGGTTCACCGCGCCGCCGCCGTACGAAAGTTCGCCAATGAAGCGGTCGATCACTTTCTGGTCCAGGCTAAACACGAAAGCAGCGAGCGGCTTGGGTGTACCAGCCATCCTGCTCAATGCTTCGTCGAGGGTCTTATAGGTGAGGATCGGGAGGATCGGACCAAACACCTCGTCTTCCATGATTGGATCATCCCATGTAACTGGATAGATGATGGTTGGATCGAGATATCGTGCCTCCGCATCGAATCGCCCGCCTGAAACGACCTTAGTTGGATCGATAAGCCCCGCCAGCCGCGAAACCTCCCTGGGGCTGATCACGCGCGAATAATCTGGGTTGTTCTTCGGCTCAGTGCCGTAGAGCGCGACAACAGCTTTCTTGGCCTCGGCAACGAAGGCATCGGCGACGGACTCATGAACATACGCGTAGCCCGGCGATGTACACCATTGGCCGCCCCAAGCCATAGCACCCCAGACGACTTTTTTGGCAGCGTCAGGAATATTTGCGGTCGCGTCCACGAGCGCAGGATTTTGGCCGCCGAGTTCAAGTAGCACCGGCGTTAGATTCTCGGCTGCCGCCTTCATGACGATCTTGCCCACCTTGGTGCTGCCGGTGAAAAAGATGAAGTCGAAGGGCAATTTTAAAAGCTCGGTGACTTCCTCGCGTCGGCCCCTCACTGCGATCAGAGCGCGTGGATCGAAATAGCGGGGCACGAGTTCCATTAGCAGCGCGGCGGTCGCAGCCAGTTGCTCGGAGAGCTTGAGTACGCAGGTATTTCCGGCTGCCAGCGCGGCGATTGCCGGTCGAATGAGCAAGAGCAGAGGACCGTTGAATGGCCCGATGATCAGCGTCACGCCATAAGGCTCACGGTAGACGATCCCCTTGTATCCGGTCTGAGCTAGAAATTTCGGGAGCGGCGCCTCCACCGATTCCATCCAACTCTTCAGTTGGCTCTTTTGGAACTGCGTCTCGCCGATCGAAGCTACAGTCTCGAAGACATATTCTTGGCTGGCGGTCTTGAAATCTGCCGCGATCGCCTTTTGAAGCGCTGCCTCGTTCTCGACAAGCAATCCGGACATCCGATCGAGCTGCTCTATGCGCCAACCGTAGGTTCGTGTAACACCGGTTGCGAAATAGGCTTTCTGCGCATCGAAGATGGTCTGAAACTGATTCATGGGAGCCTCACTCAAAGCGTAGGATTGCCTTCGAACTGAGCCGCGCCGGGGAGCGCGTTGACCCACGCCACCCGGCGGCCGACAAACATCTCGAAAGTCGGACGTAGCCAATCTGTCTCATCGAGCCCCCCCGCCTTCACAAAGAACAGCGTCGGAGTGAGGTCGGCTTCCGTCGTCAGCGGCGAGCCGCAGTGAGGGCAATATCGCCGTAGGACTCTCAAGCCACTCGATCCCACATCATCGAAAACCGCGGTTTCGCCGCTGATCTCGATCGCATCGCGCTGCACGAACATCACCGTCGAGAAGGCGCTCCCCGACTGCGGCCTGCAACGGTTGCAATGACACAGGCCGACGGCCACCGGCCGCGCGGAAGTCCTGTAAGACACCGCCCCGCACATGCAGCGACCAGTCAGACTTGCGGGAGGGGTACGGGAATTTGCAGTCATGACGGTTCCTCAATTTGGTAGTGCTGAAGGCCCCGGTGCCACCCGTGAAGAATTCAGGGCGCTGCGGCATTTCGACCGAGGCCGCCACAAGACGGCCGGTTGGCGATTGTGGGAAGTGGCGGCACGACGTCTCTGCTCACTGCCAGGGTCTTGTTCTTCTCTTCATGGCTCTCACTCATGGTGTTTCCTTGCCGACCCTGGGGCGGATTAGGGCCACCCTACTTCAAGCGGCGAAGGGCTTAAATGACGTATAATCTACGTTTTTCGGACACGCACCATTGAAGGAGAATGACGATGCAACGTATCGGTTTCATAGTCACCGAAGGGTTTCAGATGTTGGGATTGGCCGCGCAGACGGTTTTTGAATATGCCAACATGAGCGCGGGAAACGCTGTCTATGACGTGAGGGTGCTTTCCGAGAAAGGCCGCCCTGTTCACTCAACTATTGGAATGACCCTTCAAACGGAGCGCTTCAGCGGTATGCGTTTTGATACGCTCATATTTGGTGGGACCAACGAAGCAACGCCCCCGATCACGCCCGGACTATTGAACTTTGCACGGCGCGGATTGAAAACATCGAGACGTGTGGCATCCATATGTACCGGCGCATTTATTCTCGCCTACGCGGGGCTGCTTGACGGTCGGCGAGCAACAACGCATTGGGCTTTCTCACGCGAATTACAAACGCGCTTTCCCAAGGTCACGGTTGAAGAAGACCGGATCTTTATCGTCGATGGCCCTGTGTGGACTTCGGCAGGCGCCACAGCTGGTCTTGATCTAGCCTTGGCAATGGTTGAAAAGGACTTAGGTGCTGATGTCGCACGATCCACGGCACAAAAGCTGGTCATGCATCAGCGACGCACGGGTGGGCAGTCTCAACATTCCGAATTGTTGACCTTGTCACCCAAGTCAGACCGCATTCAAAATGCCATCACTTACGCCGAAATGCACCTCCACACCGAACTGTCGGTTGGGAAGCTGGCAGAGGTTGCCAATCTCAGTCCGCGTCAGTTCAGCCGCGCCTTTCAGAAAGAAACCGGGCAATCCCCTGCCAAAGCCGTCGAGAAACTGCGCCTTGAGTCGGCACGGCTCATGATTGAGCAAAGCCGTCATCCCATTCAGGTTGTCGCGCAAGAAACGGGTTTTGTTGATCCTCGCCGGATGCGCGAGGCCTTTTTACGAACGTTTGGGCTGCCGCCGCAAGCCTTTCGCCGTAATGCCCGCGAAAAGGCGGCTTAAGCGATAGGCAAATCGGCCTTGGTGAGACGCGCGTGCAACGATCCGAGCCCCGCCCCGAGCACGTAGTCGCTGAAGAATATCAGCCCCGAGCTGTGCAAATGCATCCGGCGACACCCGGAGGACAGGGGGTCATGTTAGTGCATCCGCGACCGACCTGTTGGATGCAGGACGCTGCGGTTGAAAGCAGGATACGCGGTACGCTACGGCCATCGCCTCGCAATTGACCGGAGTCCCGTGGCCAACAAAGCCTGGTTTTATGCGATCCGAACGGCCGCACTCATCGAAGCCGCGAAGGGCACACTCGTCCTCGCTCTCGGAGTCGGCTTGGCTTCGGGACTGCGTCGCCACGCACAACACCTGCTCGGACGGTGGGCCGCGCACGTCGATCCGCTCGCGCACCTTTCGCACGTCCTCGCGAGCATCGGGGATCTGCTCAATAAGGTGGATGCACCGGTCGTGCTTGCGGTCGCAGCTCTGTATGCCTGTGCACGCTACGTGGAGGCCTACGGGCTATGGCACGCACGTCGTTGGGCACTATGGCTCGGCGCATTGACCGGAGCAGTCTTCGTGCCGTTCGAGTTCATTGAACTCCTTCGTAAGCCCGGGGTGTTGAGTTCAGCTATCCTGGTGGCCAACCTCGCGATAGTCGGTATCCTGGTGCGGCCGCTGGCGGCAAAAGCCGGCAGCAATAGTCGAGCGAGTCTATCCCCTTAACGAGGCAGGCGAAGCCTTGCGCCATCTGATCAAGGATCGGCCGCTCGGCAAAGTCGTCTTGACTTGGTGATCGACATGGCCACTGTACTCAGCAACGATCATTGCCATGCACCTCCCTTCAAAGCTGGCGAACAGATCGGAAAGTAATCGTCACCGTCTGACCCGCCAGAAAGGATATGAATATGAGCGCCTATATCGTTATTGAAGGCACCCCTCGCGACAAAGAGGCTCTTGGTCGCTACGGCTCTCAGGCCATCCCATTAATCAAGCAATTCGGAGGCGAAGTCCTCGTGTTCGGACCGTGGGAATTGATCTTTGGAGAGGCCGCGTATCACAACGGCATGATCGTCCGTTTTCCAGATAGGGACACGGCATTGGCATGGTACAACTCGCCGGCCTATCAAGCTCTGCTTGATATCCGCAACGCCGCTCTTGATTGCCGCTTCCGACTCGTCAGCTAGCTAAGCCATCGCCTGCTGAGAAGATCCACAAGGCGCAAAGACCGCGCCGAATCCGCATGCTCGCCGGGATCAGGCAGATCGCCCGATTGCCCGGCCGCAAGGTGTCCGTGGAGTGGGGTCGCTTGGACCAGCGGTTTGTCAGTTCGGTGTTGCATCGCTCGCTTTCACACCCAGCCATCACACGGCCAGGACTGCTTAGCATTCCCTGCCAGAGCTGAAATCGAGTGGCATGCACACTGTGGCTGAATGGATCTGCGGCAAATCCGACTCCTGGGGCATCAAGCTCGCTTCGCCTGATCCGTTGGTCGACGCCTGGCGTGAACTGGTGAGCGACATTTCTCCCGAAACATAGTACCGCCCGCGTCGGGCAGCAATGCCAGATCGCCCAGTTTTCGGCCAACTGATTTCGCAGGCATTTCGTATTCACCCGATCGGCTATGGGCAAATCCCGACGGGCACCGTGTACAGTTTCCTCGACATCAGCCTGTCGGATGCCGCAACCTGGTTTCTGAACTGCGGCGTCAGATCCTTGTCGGATTGCCACTGATTCTTCCGTCTACGCCGGACCGACGCTTATATCCTTGGGCTGACGAGCGCCCTGTTGCCGTCGCCCGCGCCCAGCCGCGAACCTGTGTCATCTCCGATCACCACCGGTGGCTTCCATTGTCCTATATCGACGACGCGCGACAACACTGAGGCGATTCAGGTCCTCGAAAAGGCCGCGTGGTCGACCTAGCCTTGAAAATCTGTCAGTTTCGCCCAAGATCGGCGTCTAGCTCGCTGAGGCTAGCCCTATAGAGGACGAACGGAAACGTGGAGACGATCGGCGGCGATTTACGCCAAATGCAGCGAACCCCGCTGTCCGCATCCCACGTGCAGGCGTTGCGCGAGGCAGGCAAGATCACTACCTATCCTGCGGGTACGTATGTCGCAAGGCCTGGCGAGCGGGTGGATCGTTTTGTCTATGTCGAAGAAGGCGAGATTGAGGTAGTCAATCCATATACCGACCAACGCCATTTTCCCTCCACCTTAGGTCCGGCACAGTTCATGGGCGAGATCGCTTTTTTGAACGGCGGCGCCTGGTCGATGCCGCTGCGCACGGTTCGGGAAACGCGGGTGATCGAAGTGCCGCGTGAAGTGATGCTGAAGCTGATGTCTGAAATCCCAGAGATGTCGGACATAATTATCACGGTGTTTTCTGCGCGCCGTCGAGCTCAGCTCGACGACCGCGACGGCGTCCTACGATTGATCGGCGAAGAAGAAGACCGCAGCGTGCGCCGCATTGCAGAGTTTGCCAGCCGCAATCGCATTCCCTACAGTTCCTTGCCACTGGGAAGTCATGAAGCCGAGGCGACCGCCCGCAGCTGCTCGATTGCTCCGGGGGAGCCAGCGGTGATATTTGGGCGGAACGTTGTCGTGATCGATCCCACGCCGGACAAGGTTGCGCGACTGCTGGGCCTGCATCTCGACTTCCGAAACGACGAGACGTTTGATGTGCTGATCGTAGGTGGCGGGCCCGCGGGGGTCGCTGCGGGAGTCTATGCGGGAGCCGAGGGTCTGTGTGCGCTGGTCGTGGAAGACATTGCGATCGGCGGCCAGGCCGGTACCTCCAGCCGTATCGAGAACTACATGGGCTTCCCGACAGGTATCTCGGGTGCGGACTTAGTCTGGCGCGGCGAGGTACAGGCAATGAAGTTCGGGACGCGCTTCGCGATGCCGCGACGGGTGATGCTCCTCGAGAAGCTACCTGATCAGAGCTTCTGCGCCACATTCGATAACGGGGAGCGCGTCCGCGCCAGAGCAGTGGTGGTCGCAACCGGCGTGCAATATCGCCGGCCGCCGCTCGACCGCCTGGCCGACTTTGAAGGCGCCGGCATCTATTATGCCGCGACCGAAATGGAGGCGCGCTATTGCAAAGGAACGGAAGCGGTCATCGTTGGCGGCGGCAATTCGGCGGGGCAAGCCGCGATGTTTCTCAGCCGCTCGGCGAGTTGCGTGCGCGTGCTGGTCCGCGGGGCGTCGCTTGCCGCGTCGATGTCGAGCTACCTCTCCAGCCGGCTCGCCGCAGATCCCAGGATCACAATTGAGTATGGCGCCGAGGTGAGTGCGTTGCATGGCGCTGAGCATCTCCAGGCGCTGACCATTCGTGACGTGAAGACCGGGGCGACCCGCCTGGTCGACACATGCGCGTTGTTCCTGATGGTGGGTGCGGCGCCGAATACCGAATGGCTCTCTGGCCTAGTGAAACTCGACGATAAAGGTTTCGTGATCACCGGTTCCGGCGAGGGCTCGGCATCTTCGCCCTTCGCCACCTCGCTGCCCGGCATCTTCGCGGTGGGCGACGTGCGCGCCGGCTCAGTTAAGCGCGTAGCATCCTCGGTCGGCGAGGGATCGGTCGTGATCTCTAAGGTGTGGGAGTTTGTCAACCGCAAAGCCTGACGATGACGCTCGGCATGCAGCGAAATGCGGTTCCGGTGCGTCGGCGGTCAACGTCGCGCAGCACCAGTGGTTGCGTCCGAGCTCGCCTATGTCGCTGAATATCGACTCAGCGCTGCATCTGCATGAGTTGATGCATCGGCATCATGTTGTGGTTCAAGTGGAGCATGACCCATAGCGAGCCAAACACGATCAGGCAGACGATGAGAGCACCGAAAGCAAGGGCGAGGATGTTGTTGGCATTGTCGGGGTCTGTCGTGATGTGCAGGAAGAAGATGAGATGGATGCCGATCTGCGCCACCGCCAGCACCAGAAGCGCCATGGCGATACCGGAGGCGTAGATCTCACGGGTCTGATCGGCCCAGAAAGAGGCGATCGTGAGCAGCGTGGCAAGACCCAGCCCGAGCAGGTATCCGCGTACTTCCTGTGCGAGAGTGCGGTCCTCCGGGCGACCCGGCACACGATCCGCACCGACGTACGATCCCGCTTCGTAATCAGAGGGTTCAGTCATGGCAACAGCTCCGGTGGAAGCGAGCCCACCAGGTAGACCAGGTTGAAGATAGCGACCCAGACGATGTCCAGGGCGTGCCAGAAGAGACTGAAGCAGAGGAAGCGGTGGCGGACGTCCTGCCGGAATCCCTTGGCGTAGAACTGCGCCATCATCGTGCCGAGCCAGAGAAGCGCGGCACTCACGTGTATCCCGTGGCATCCGACGAGCGTAAAGAACGAGGAGAGAAACGCGCTGCGGCTCGGTCCTGCACCACGGGCGACGAAGCCAGTGAATTCGCGGATCTCCAGGACAATAAAGGCAAGTCCCAGGAGCCCGGTGACCAGGAGGGCGACCTGGGTCCATTTCTGACTGCGGTGCCCCACCGCAAGGCTCGCCATGCCACACGTGAAGGTCGAGGCGAGCAGGAAGGCGGTTTCCGCGGCGGTATTGCGCAGATCAAACAACTCGTGCGCGGATGGGCCCCCCGCGGTGTTCTTGAACAGCACCGCATAGGCGGCGAAGAACGCCGAGAACATGATCACGTCGGAGAGGAGAAAGATCCAGAAGCCGTAGCCGACGATGATTCGTTTGGGCGCAGGACCGCCTGCGCCGCGGCCGGTTATCCGCCCGGGCGCGATCCCGGCGGGACCGAAGGCGGGATCGTGGGCGAGGCGCATCGCCGGCGCACTCATCGGACCGGCTCCTCGCGCAATGCCTCAGCGCGTGCAGCGCGGTTGGCACGATCGATACGGGCCACCTCCGCAGCAGGGATCTCGATCTCAGAGTGATCGCGCCAGGCAAAGGCCACGAACGTCACGTATGCGCCGACGAGCCCGAGTATCACCAGCCACCAGATGTGCCAGATCAGGGAAAATCCGGTGACGACTGCTAAAAACGCCGTGACGAACCCGGTGGGACTGTTGCGGGGCATTTCGATGGGCGCGTATTCCGGTTCCGGGGTCACGAGTTGCCCCCGCGCTCGGGCCTGCTGCTTGATCGACCAATATGGCTCATCACTCGTGACATTCGGTAGCACGGCAAAGTTGAACGCGGGCGGCGGTGAGGTGGTCGACCATTCCAGCGAGCGCCCGTCCCAGGGATCACCGGTCAGGTCACGCCGTTGTGCCCGGCCACGAATGGAGACCCAGAGCTGCGCGATCTGCAGTGCGATGCCGCACAGGATGATGAAGGCGCCCACGGCCGCGACCAGCAGCCAGGGATACCACTCGGGCCGGTCATAGTGCTGCATACGCCGCGTCATGCCCTCGAGACCTACCACGTACAGCGGCATAAAGGCGAGGTAGAAGCCGATCAGCCAGCACCAGAACGCGGCCTTCCCGAGCCGCTCATCGAGCACGAAGCCACAGGCCTTGGGGAACCAGTAGATGTAGCCTGCAAAAGCACCGAATACCACACCACCGATGATAACGTTGTGAAAATGCGCCACTTGGAACAGGCTCTCGTGAAGCACGAAGTCCGCCGCGGGAGAGGCCAGCAGCACACCGGTCACGCCGCCAATGATAAAGGTCACCATGAAGCCAATAGACCAGAGCATCGCGGAGCTGAAGCGGACGCGGGCGCCATACATGGTGAACAGCCAGTTGTAGATCTTCACGCCCGTGGGTACCGCAATGATCATGCTGGCGATGCCGAAGACCGCGTTCACATCAGCGCCTGCGCCCATGGTGAAGAAGTGATGCAGCCAGACGCACAGCGACAGGATGCAGATCGCCAGCGTCGCTACAATCATCGAGCGGCGACCGAACAGGGGCTTGCCGCAGAAGGTCGAAACCACCTCGGAGAAAACCCCGAACGCAGGCAGCACGAGGATGTAGACCTCCGGGTGTCCCCACGCCCAGATCAGGTTCATGAACATCATCGCGTTGCCGCCCGCCTCATTGGTGAAGAAGTGGAAACCGACGTAACGATCGAGCGTCAGCATGGCGAGCGTCGCCGTCAGGATCGGAAAGGCGGCGACGATCACCAGACTCGCAGCGAGCGTGGTCCAGCAGAAGATCGGCATGCGCCTGTAGGTCATGCCGGGCGCACGTATCTTAAGGATGGTCGTCACGAAGTTGATGCCCGTCATCAGCGTGCCGATGCCGGATATCTGGATCGCCCACAGGTAGTAGTCGACGCCGACGCCCGGAGAATAGGTCAGTTCTGACAGCGGTGGGAAAGGAAGCCAGCCGGTGCGCGCGAACTCCCCGACAACCAACGAGATGTTCACCAGCAGCGCCCCGGCGGCGGTGAGCCAGAAGCTCACGGAGTTGAGCGTGGGAAACGCCACGTCGCGCACCCCGAGCTGCAACGGCATGGCAAAGTTCATCAGCCCGATGACGAACGGCATCGCCATGAAAAAGATCATGATCGTGCCGTGCGCCGAGAAGATCTGATTGTAGTGCTCGGGTGGCAGGTATCCTCCGGCGTGAAACGCCAGCGCCTGTTGCGATCTCATCATCAGGGCGTCGATGAAGCCGCGCAGAAGCATGACGCCGGCCAACAGGCAATACATGATGCCGATTCGCTTGTGATCGACGCTCGTGATCCATTCGCGCCACAGGTACGGCATATATCCCTTCGCA
>Ga0210384_10004133_pt1 | contig 16351 bp, 18 predicted proteins | sample IncBWH2MmetaG_FD_160574 | JGI IMG/M metagenome (GOLD analysis project Ga0210384, IMG submission 160574) | Forest soil microbial communities from Barre Woods Harvard Forest LTER site, Petersham, Massachusetts, United States - Inc-BW-H-2-M | ecosystem: Environmental > Terrestrial > Soil >...
TCAGGGATTTAACCTGCTTTAATGCCTGTTGCATGGCCGTATCAGGAATGACGAATCCTTTCTGATTCAGAATTGAAACAACTTCAGCAACTGTAACGATATTTTTCAACTGATAAAGTCCGGGGAGATCGAGATGGAAGTTTTTCTTCGTGTTATTGTGTACATCAGTTAATTGAACATATAATAATTGTTCCTCAGTTTTCCATTCTCCAGGAAATCTTTTCCTGCTGGCAAAATGGATGGGCGATTCATTTTCTTCAGCTACCTGCAAAAAAATATTTTTTACTTCAGCCTGTTCTTCACCGATCACAACAGGAATACCTGGTTTGATAATCCCTGCTTTTTCAAATGCTATTTTTTGTAATGTTTCTCCCAAAAGATCCATATGATCGTAACTGATATTGGTTATCACGGAAACTTCAGGGGAAATGATATTTGTACTATCCAGTCTGCCACCCAAACCCGTTTCAATAACAGCAATATCAATTTTCTCTTTAGCAAACCAGTCAAAAGCCATGGCTACGGTTATTTCAAAAAAGGAGGGTTCAATCTGTTCAATCGAATCCTGAATATATTCAGTAAACCTGATTACATTATTTTCAGGAATCACGTGACCATTGATACGTATGCGTTCCCTGAAATCATGGAGATGTGGTGAAGTATAAAGGCCTGTTTTATATCCCGCCTTTTGCAAAATGGCTGCCAGCATATGACTGGTGGAGCCTTTGCCATTTGTTCCGGCAATGTGAATGGATTTGAATTTTTTTTCAGGGTTGCCCAATCGTTCACTGAGTGCCAGAATATTTGTCAGATCTGCTTTATAAGCTGCAGCTCCGATCCTGCTGAAGAGCGGAAGGCGGGTAAAAAGATATTCGATCGTTTGGGGGTAATCCATATATTGGTCGCCCGGATGAGCGATCAGTTATTATTCTTGAAATCGCCTCGTTTCCATGCCTGTATAAAATCGGCCCAGGCGAGTGGATTAAAGATATTCTGGGGCGGATTTTGACCATAATAAGAGTACTTGGTAGCATTTTGTCTTAAATAATAACTGGCTGCTTCGCGAGCATCGGAGGGCAGACCCTGGGCAAGGATCCTTCGTTTGACTGCGCTATTATTCTGACGGGCAATCTCTATTTCGTCGTCCGGTACTTTTGTATTTACAAAATCTCTTTCAAATTGTTCTCTTGTGGGTCGGGGCCTGATAATAGTAGCTGGAAGGTACATAGTATCCGTTACAAGTAATTGTATAATACTCCATTGATTACCTTCAAGATTTTTAGGAACATCCACCAGCCTGGGTTTATAGCCAATACTGCTGAATTCAATCTGATCTCCCTTCATCACCACAATGGAAAATACACCCTGCTCATTAGTAAATGTACCACGATGCTGACCTTTCACCACAATACTCACAGAAGGGATACCCTGAAGACTGTCGGCCGTCATGACTACGCCATAAAACTGTACAACGGAATCCTTCAATTTATCGAATTGGGCTTCTACGGCGAAGGGCAGGCTAAGCAATAAGAAGTATAATAGAAATTTTTTCAAAACTGCGGCAAAAATAAAGTTTATAAACCGTAAATCGTAAACAAATTAATCTCCCCATAGTTTAAATTTGCAGGCAGTTTCTTCTTTTAACAAAACATTTCGCATGAAGGTTGAGAATGTGTTACAGGCACTTAGTACTGTTAATGAACCGGATCTTGGTAAGGATCTGGTTACATTAAATATGGTCAGGGATATTGTGATAAACGGGAACGATCTTTCTTTTACAGTTGTTCTGACTACACCGGCCTGTCCGTTAAAAGATCTGATTAAGAATTCCTGCATCCAGGCGATACATCAGCTGATTGGAACAGAAATTAATGTCAAATTAAATTTTATTTCTGAGATGAATTCTAAAAGAACTGATCCGGAAACCGTATTGCCAAAAGTGAAAAATATTATTGCTGTTGTAAGTGGAAAAGGCGGCGTAGGCAAAAGTACTGTTGCTTCCAATTTCGCGCTGGCACTGGCAGCGGATGGTGCGAAAGTGGGGCTAATGGATGCAGATATTTATGGGCCAAGCCTGCCCATCATGTTCGGTGTTCGGGGAGAAAGGCCCATGATGAAAACAGTCAATGGTAAGGGTATGATATTGCCCCTTGAAAAATATGGGATCAGGCTGATGAGCATCGGTTTGCTCATTGATGAAAAAAATGCCGTCGTCTGGCGTGGACCGATGGCCAGTTCCGCCATTAAACAATTTGTATCGGAAGTTTTTTGGGATGAATTAGATTATCTCGTGATTGATATGCCACCCGGAACAGGCGATATTCATCTTACCCTGATGCAGACTGTTCCGGTGACAGGTGTGATCGTAGTGAGCACCCCTCAGGATGTTGCTTTGGCGGACGCAAAAAAAGCCATTGCAATGTTCGCACAAGCCCAATTAAAAGCGCCTGTAATCGGCTTAGTGGAAAATATGAGCTATTTTGTAAGTGAAGAAGCGCCTCTGCACAAATATTATATTTTCGGAAAGGATGGCGGCAAAAGGCTTGCTGAAGAATATGATATTCCTTTTCTAGGCCAGATACCTCTGATTCAGCGCATCAGGGAAGGGGGCGATGAAGGAAGGCCGGTTATGATCAGTGAGGATATTGCAGCTAAAAAAGCATTTCAGGATTTTGCAGGAAATGCAGCCCGAAGTATTGCGATGATCAATGCAAATATAAATGCGGAAAAGCGTGCCGAACTTGTGGACGCATAATCTATCTATGTACGATACATCTTATTTTAAAGCTGGACACCCAGACGAAGTCATTGCATACATGAAGGCGCATCCGTTTGTTTTGATTTGTGGAGCAGACGAAGGGGGGAAACCAGTGGCTACCCAGGTTCCCTTATTATTTGAACAAAGGGAAGATAAATTATTCCTGCAGGGCCATTTTATGAAAAAGCAGGACCATACAAATGCTTTTTTAAAAAATCCAAAAGTGTTGGTTGTTTTCTCAGGAGCGCATACTTATGTTAGTGCCAGCTGGTACGAAAATAAACAGATAGCCAGCACCTGGAATTACCAGGCCGTTCATGCAGCAGGAATAATCCGGTTTCAGGATGCCACGTTTCTCCATCAATTACTGACCCGGTTAACTGAGACTTTTGAAAGACCTGGTTCACCTTCTCTTGTCCAGAATATGGATCCCGCATATGTACAAGAGATGATGCAGGCCATCGTTGCATTTGAAGTGGAAGTTCTTTCCATTCGAAATGTATTTAAACTAAGCCAAAACAGAGATAAACAATCACAGATAAATATTATTTCTCAACTCAGCAATCAGGATGAGGATGCCCGCGAAATCGCCAGAGTGATGGAGGAAAAATATAAAATCAATTCATGACCCGGAATTCACTTATTCAACAGATCCAATCTAAAAAAAGTTATCTCTGTGTGGGTCTGGACTCAGACCCTGGTAAAATCCCCCGTTCTTTATCAGGTTTTCCGGATCCGGCATTTGAATTCAATAAAAGAATTATTGACGCGACACATACGCATTGTGTAGCATATAAAATCAATACAGCATTTTATGAAGTGTCTGGTGCAGCTGGCTGGGAGTGTATGAAAAAAACGGCTGACTATATTCCCTCCACTCATTTCAAGATTGCAGATGCAAAACGAGGGGATATCGGGAATACCGCCTCACTCTATGCCCGTACTTTTTTTGAAACCCTTTCTTTTGATGCAGTAACGGTATCTCCTTACATGGGAGAAGACAGCGTCAGACCATTTCTGGAATATGAAGACAGGTGGACGATCCTGCTGGGACTCACTTCCAATACCGGTGCGGCAGATTTTGAATTACAAACCTGCGAAAACGGTCTGTTGTTTGAATCTGTGATCCGGAAAGCCTCACAGTGGGGTACAACCGAAAATCTGATGTTTGTAATCGGGGCAACACAGGCTGAATGGTTTACGCATGTGCGTACACTTGCTCCTGACCATTTTTATCTTGTTCCCGGAGTGGGTGTGCAGGGTGGAAGTCTGAAAGAAATTTCTTTACAAGCGCTGAATAAAGACTTTGGATTATTGGTGAACGCGAGTCGGGCTATCATTTATGCCGGATCGGGAGAGGACTTTGCAGAAAAAGCAGGACAGGTTGCTGCCGGATATTCAAGTGAAATGTCAGGGTATTTAGAGAAGTTAAAAGTAAAAAACTCAGCAAAGTCTTAGCTTTGCTGAGTTCACTTTAAGCAAAAAGAATTACAAATTGACTTTCGTTTTATCCTCATCCTTATCCTTATCATCATCTTCGTCATTGTTTTCCTTATCTACAGATTTATCGCCCATATTTACCAATCGAACACTTCCAAAACTGCTCTTGATTTTAATTTTCGCAGCTCCGCTTCCGGCTTTCCCTGTATAAGTCTTATCGAATTTGGGTCCGGAAGATTCTTCCTCCCTGTCTTCACTTATTTTATATTCCGTTCTATTGTGGAAACTGCCGAAATTGGTATACACATCAAACTGGGCTGACAAATTATTGGATACTCTCAGATTGATGGTAGAATAGGATTGAAAAAGACTAAATGAACTTAGTGCATCATCTACTGTGATATTTACTTTGCTGCAGAATTGCACATCTACTTTTGAGGTCCCTCCGATGCCTGCAACATTTGAGTTGCCATTAAACTTCAAAACGACGTCCGCGTTATTTAATTTGCCAATATCTGCCTTCCCAAATTCCACATGCACCAATGTAGCGTTGGGCAGTTTGCCAGTTGAAAGTTCTCCAAACTTACTGGTGATACTGGCACTTCCATCAAAATTCGGAATAATGGTTTTTCCAAAACTGTTTTCAATACGCAGTGGGTTTTTGGACGGCATAATTATCTTATAGTCTATATAAAACTTTCTTGTATCATCCCCATTTTTATTCCAGTTATCTTTCCCGGACATGTGTCCAATTTCTGTTTTGTAGCTGATTTCATGGCCACCCTGGTTATCCTTTACACTAATCAGATCCATCATCTTCTGTGCTCTTTCTTCGGAAGAAGCATGCACGCCGATTTCAATATCAATCTGGATTTCATTTTTATCCCAGGTAGTAACAGTTACATTGCCAAATGAATTCTCGATGGATAACCTGTCTTCAGGTCCAACATTATAGGTTTTAGAGATTGTTCGTTTCTTTTCAACTTCTTCACCATTGTTGGCCTTACTGAATAAAGGGGCCAGCGCAAAGGCTAGAAGGACAAAGCCTTTAAACGGATTTATAAGCTTTTTCATACGCTGATTTTTTAGAATGTTTGATTTTTTTAATAATGTCCAACTGTTTGTTTAGTAATCCGATCTGAAGTTGAAGATTTGAAATCATTGCTTCGATCACCTGCTCCCGGTTGGAATTGTTCGGTAACTGGGTTTTGAGTGTATGGTATACGCTGTCAAGCTTTTGCACATCACTTGAGAACTGCCTGTACAGTAGCGGTTCATCTTTTTCGAGTGTTTTGAGCTCTTTGTGTTTAAGCTCAATCAGCTTCGCATAGTAATACATTTCTTTATTGTCTCCATTATCAGGAGAATTATTCTCTGTTTTACCGGAGACCCCCAGATCCTGAACATCCGGATTTTTCTTTTGCTGAATATCCGGAATTGTCCTGGCAATCTGCGAAGGTGAATCAGCCGGCAGATTTACACCTGATTGCTGATTGGAAGATTCTCCACGATGATCTGTTGTTCCAGCAATCGTTGATTGTAGTTTGTTTTTATGTAATGAATAATAAAGGGTACCTGTTACAGCTACCAGTAAGACTGCGGCAACAGCCATCCATCTCCTGAAGGGGATGGAACGAATAGGAACAGATTTCTCCGTTTCCGGATTCATCCTTTCACTTATCTTATCCCATACCCTGGGGTCCGGTGTATCTGCATCAAATTTCTCCCGGTTTTCAAGAATAAATTTTTCTAATGGGCTGATCATGATAAGCCTCCTTGTTTTATAAATGATAATAATTTATGTTTAGCTCGCATATACTGTGTTCTTACGGTGGCATGTGAAATCTGCAGTATTTCTGCGATTTCTTCCTGGTCATATCCTTCAAATAAATGAAGACTGATTACTGTCCTGTATCCATTGGGCAATTCCTTTACTGCTTTTTTAATCTCTTCAATTTTATATTTCAGCCCTTCTTCATCGAAACTATCTTCTTCTGGCATATTCACAGCGCTTGTTTTTTCGATATCAATAATTTCCATTTTCCTTTTCCTGAGGGAGTTAATAGATTTATTTATCACGATTCTTTTCAGCCAGGCTCCGAATGTTGATTTATAGGCAAAACTTTCTATCGCTGCAAATGCATCCACAAATGATTCCTGCAACACATCTTCTGCATCTGCTGTATGATTCACAATCCTGAGACTGGTATTATACATGGCTTTCGAATATTTCTCATAAAGTTCACCATAACTACGCCGGTCGCCCTGCCTGCATCTTTCAACCAGCTCGTCATATTGTATGGTTTTGGTTAATTCCAACATCCGGATTTTGTTACTATAATAAGTACACAAAGAAAAGCAGGATGTTGCATCTGGTTTTAACAATCTCTATCTCAATTAAAATTAGTTTATGGTAAATGGGTTATGATGAATGGGTTGTAAGTCATTTTGGTAATAAAAATTGGATGTTTTCATTTTCGGGTCTGTACGAGGCAAAGAATGGCTTTGTACCATAAGCCCTGGCTTTAGGCTTTTTGAGTAATTTCGCATCCAATTAATCATTATGGCTGCCAAAACCGATGTTTTTCAAAGCCCGGATTACTATCAGTTAGATGACTTACTTACTGAAGAGCACAAGTTGATCAGGGAATCTGTGCGATCCTACGTAAAGAAAGAAATTAGCCCAATTATTGAAGATTATGCGCAAAGAGCGGCCTTTCCAGAACAGATAGTGAAACAACTTGGCAATCTGGGCTGTTTTGGCCCTACTATACCTGAAATATATGGAGGTGGAGGACTGGATTATATTAGTTATGGCCTGATGATGCAGGAGCTTGAAAGAGGAGACAGCGGAGTCCGGTCAACAGCATCGGTACAAGGCTCTCTGGTGATGTTTCCAATCCATGCCTATGGCCCGGAACAGTTGAGGAAGAGAATGTTACCCAAACTCGCAACAGGCGAATGGCTGGGATGTTTTGGGCTTACAGAACCCGACCATGGTTCAAATCCTGCAGGCATGCTTACAAATATCAGGGATGCTGGTGATCATATGATATTGAACGGAAGTAAGATGTGGATAAGCAATGCACCTTTCGCCCAGGTTGCGGTAGTTTGGGCTAAGGATGAACTAGGGGATATCCGGGGTTTGGTGGTAGAAAGGGGTATGGAGGGTTTTACTACGCCCACAACCCATGGAAAATGGAGCCTGCGGGCTTCGGCAACCGGGGAACTTGTTTTCGACAATGTCAAAATACCCAAAGCAAACCTGTTTCCTGATATCCGTGGATTAAAAGGCCCGCTCAGCTGTCTGACAAAAGCGCGTTATGGTATTGCCTGGGGATCTGTCGGGGCTGCCATGGATTGTTATGATACTGCTCTTAGGTATAGTAAAGAAAGAGTTCAATTCGGCAGACCTATCGGTGGTTTCCAGCTACAACAGAAAAAACTGGCTGAAATGATTACCGAAATTACAAAGGCTCAATTATTGAACTGGAGACTGGGTATGCTGATGAATGAAAAACGAGCTACACCAGCACAGGTGTCCATGGCAAAAAGAAACGGGTGCGATATTGCAACAAATATTGCAAGAGAAGCCAGGCAGATTCTGGGCGGAATGGGCATTACTGGTGAATATCCAATAATGCGGCACCTAATGAATATGGAAAGTGTCCTTACTTATGAGGGAACCCACGATGTGCATTTACTAATTACAGGGATGGATATTACCGGACTGAATGCTTTTATGTAAATCGAATATCGCGTATTAAGAAAACCTTATTCTATAAAAAATAATTCAGGTTGAAAGATTCTAAAAAGCTCAAATAGTTATAAATATAGTATGCGTATATTTTTGATTGGGTTTATGGGTTCAGGTAAAACGCATTGGGGAACCCGGATTGCAGAGAAATTGCGAATTCCGTTTTACGACCTTGACGCCGTTATTGTAAATAATGAAGGCATGAGCATTTCGGAAATTTTTGCTGTCAAGGGTGAGGAATATTTCCGTTACATGGAAAAACAAACACTTGAAGATCTTATAAACCGTGAAGAGAATTTTGTATTGTCTGCGGGTGGTGGTACGCCCTGTTTTTTCAATAATATTGATTTCATGAAGAAGAACGGGAAAGTGCTCTGGCTAAATACCTCACTGGAAGCATTGAATCAGCGGCTTCTTAAAGAAAAAATGACTCGTCCGCTCCTAAGGGGAATAACTGAAGCAGGTCTTCGGGCATATATTATCCGAAAACTGGGTGAGCGCAAAATGTATTATGAACAGGCGGATCTTATGGTTCATGAAGAAAACACCGAGCTTGAATCTTTTATCAGTTTGTTGCAATAAAATTTTTCAAATTATTCGTTTGTGAATAAGCTTTTTCTAATGCTGGCTTCCATATTTGGCGCTCTGGCAGTCATCGCAGGTGCGATGCTTGCCCATAAACTTAAACCGCGGATGCCAGATTCGGCGCTGGAAATATATGATACTGCAGTACGTTATCAAGTTTACCATGTATTTGCTTTAATCACTGCAGGAATACTTAGTGAAAAATTTCTTGGATCTTTGATAACCCTTGCCGGAATCTGTTTTATCGCAGGTATAATTCTTTTCAGTGGTTCACTATATATCATATCAGTATTGTTAACAATCGGAAGCCCAGTTCCTTTAGTCCTGGGAATATTAACGCCAATAGGCGGTTTTGGATTTATCCTCGGCTGGATTTTTTTAGCTATGGCTGTGGGGAGGGGAAGATCTACTTAACATATCTTTGTCGTCATGGCTCATCGGTCAAAATCAAAGAAAAACCATTCTTCCGGTACTTCTTCCCTGAAAACAGAAAGGGATGCCAAACTAACTGTTTCTCAGGTAATCCGCGATGAGCGGACACATAAGATTACCGGAGCCGTATTTTTATTGATTTCCATATTTTTATTTATTTCTTTTACTTCCTATTTCTTTACCTGGCGGGAAGACCAGGATAAGGTATTTCGTGGTATTTCGATACTCGGTCCGTTTCATGATTTGAAAGTTGCTAACCTGCTTGGAAATCTTGGGGCTTATGTTTCACACTTATTCTTTTATAAGGGTTTCGGTCTTGCCAGTTATTTTATCTGCTCGTTTTTTTTCATTACCGGGATTAACTGGTTGTTTGCAAAGAAATATTTCTCTATCAAACGAAACCTGCGTTATGTATTGATCGGGCTTATTTATTTATCCACAACACTGGCTTTTATTTGCCGTGGTGCTTCCTTTCCCTGGGGCGGTGCATTCGGAGACATGACCAGCGAATGGATGGTACGTTTCCTCGGTAAAATTGGCACGGCCTGCGTACTATTTGCAGGCGCCCTGGCATATTTCATCTGGCGATTTAATCCGGAATTCAAATTACCCGAAACACCCTTAAAAAATAAGAATGCAGATTTTATTAGGGAACAGGAACTTGAAAATGAATCAGGTGCTACACTTTTTATAGAAGAACCTATATTGAATGATAAAAAAAATAAATTAAAAAATGAGGGGGAGTATCCTTTAATTATCGCGGCAGAAGAGCCTTTTACCAACACAAAAACGCCCTTTATAAGGGAAGAGCCTATTAAGAAAGAATTTCCGCTGGTACCTGCAGGGGTTAAGCCTCTGAAAAAAAATACTCCGGATACGGACCCACTTGAGCTGGAAATCAAAAAAATTCCTGAAACGGTTTCAGAAAAAATAAATGGTGATTTGAATAAAGTTAGAGCCGAAGAGATACCGGATTATGAACCGACACTTGATTTAAGGTCCTATAAATTTCCACCCCTTGATTTATTACAGGCACATGGCAACGACCGTATTATACAGGATCCTGCTGAATTGGAAAATAACAAGAACCAGATCATCGGCACGCTGAAAAATTACGATATAGATATTCATAAGATCAGCGCAACGGTTGGTCCGACAGTAACCCTGTATGAAATCGTACCAGCTCCGGGTGTTAGGATTTCCCGGATTAAAAACCTGGAAGACGATATAGCATTAAACCTGTCTGCTCTGGGCATCCGAATTATCGCTCCGATTCCGGGTAAGGGGACCATTGGAATCGAAGTGCCCAATGTGAAGAAAACTATCGTGAGTATGCGCACTATGCTGGCTTCCGACAAATTCCAGTACAGCGCTTTTAACCTTCCGATTGCTATTGGCAAGACAATCAATAATGAGAATTTCATTGTTGACCTTTCTACAATGCCGCATCTATTGATGGCCGGCGCAACGGGCCAGGGGAAGTCTGTCGGAGTAAATGCTATCCTGGTTTCACTTTTGTATAAAAAACATCCTTCCCAGCTAAAACTTGTATTGGTAGATCCGAAAAAAGTAGAACTCAGTTTATACAGGGTTATTGAAAAACACTTTTTGGCCAAATTACCAGGAGAAGAAGAACCCATTATTACGGATACAAAAAAGGTAGTTTATACATTAAATGCTCTTTGTATTGAAATGGATAACAGATATGACCTGTTGAAAGAAGCAGGAACCAGGAATATCCGTGAATACAATGATAAATTCATAAAGCGAAAATTGAGCCCGCAGAAGGGACATCAGTACCTTCCCTTTATAGTCCTTGTAATAGATGAATTTGCCGACCTGATCATGACAGCAGGAAAGGAAATTGAAATGCCAATCGCGCGGCTTGCTCAGCTGGCAAGAGCTGTAGGTATCCACCTGATTATAGCCACTCAGCGGCCATCTGTCAATATTATTACCGGGACCATAAAAGCTAATTTCCCTGCACGAATTGCATTCAAAGTTTCTTCAAAAATTGATTCGAGGACTATCCTGGATACCGGAGGAGCGGAACAACTCATCGGAAAAGGGGACATGCTGGTTTCTTACAACGGTGAAATTACACGACTGCAATGTGCGTTCGTTGATACTCCTGAGGTAGAAGATATTGCAGATTTTATTGGGAAACAGCAGGGCTATCCACAGGCTTTTCTACTTCCTGAATATGTGGATGAAAAGGAATTGGATGCAAGAGATTTTGATGCCAATAACAGGGACCCATTATTTGAAGATGCTGCCCGACTCATAGTTCAGAACCAGGTTGGTTCAACTTCTTTGATCCAGCGCAGGATGAAACTTGGATATAACAGGGCAGGTCGTTTGATGGATCAGCTGGAGGCTGCCGGTGTGGTTGGGCCAAATCAGGGAAGTAAGGCAAGGGAAGTAATAATAAAAACGGATGCTGAACTTTCAATTTTTCTCGCACATATGAACGGATAACCACAAGACACTTTTAACATGGATGGCATAACGATTGCAATTTGAATGGCATATCTTGCACCCCTTTATTATCAATTTTCATATATGAAAGTGTTGCTTGTTTTTTTAACCGGGTTATTTTTTCTCTCAACCTGTTTTTCCCAAGTGAATGATCCGGCAGCAAAAAAGATCCTGGATCAGGCATCAGCTAAAATAAAATCCTATAAGTCAATAAAAGTTGTTTTTACCCTGCAGCTACAAGATGCACAAGGTATTTCCCAGGGTACCAAAAAAGGTACGGTTCTGATGAAAGGAAACAAATATGTTGTACAGATCACGGGTCAGGAGATTTATTCCGATGGGAAAACCATATGGACCTATGATAAATCGGCGAACGAAGTAACGATTACGAAGGTGGATCCGGGCTCCAACACGATATCACCACAAAAATTACTAACTAATTTTTATGACAAGGATTTCCTTTATAAGGTGAATGGCGAACAGAAAATGGGAACCAGAACGGTAGTGGAAATCGAAATGACGCCGACTGACAAAACACAGAATTTTCATAAGATCTACTTATATGTAGACAAGAAATCCCATTTGGTAAGTTCGGGCAAATTCCTGGACAAAAGCAATAGCCGGTATATTTATAATATTGATAGTCTGAATGGTGACGTGAATATAACTGACGCCAGTTTTGTATTTGATAAAGCCAAACATCCGGGGGTAGAGGAAGTTAATTTGACACAATAGAGAAGAAGTATGGGAGTATGGGAGTATGGGAGTAAGATGCATGCTTTTAGTTCCCAATTATTTATTCTAATTTTTTTCGAATATATCTGCCTGTTAGTACTAAGTTAAATTCCCATACTCCCATACTCCCATACTCCCATACTCCCATACTTTACTCGTTTCCCCATCTAAAACTTTTCAGATCGAATCCCGCTATGTCAATGACACGGTCAACTACGGTGGAGGCGACTTCTTCGATAGTCGCCGGCTTACTATAATAAGATGGTGAAGCAGGACAAATTATCCCCCCCGCAAGTGTAATAGTTTCCATATTGCGAATATGAATGAGGTTATAGGGATTGTCCCTGATTACACAAATCAATTTTCTTCTTTCTTTTAAGATCACGTCTGCCGCCCTTGAGATCAGATCAGTAGATATTCCTGCAGCAATTCTCCCCAAAGTACCCATGGAGCATGGAATGATAATCATCGTATCATACCTGGCTGATCCGGAAGCGAATGGAGCTTTGAAATGATCCGTTTCGAAGATTTCTAAGGAGAAACCCTTATAAGATTGATTACCTAATTCAGTTTCCCAGACTTCGCGCGCATTTTTCGTCATCACTATGGAAACTGTCTCCCACTGGGAACGGATAGACAATAATTTTTCTATAAGTATACTCGCATATAAAGACCCACTGGCCCCGGTTATTGCTACAACTATTTTTCGCATGTTGCGTTTTACTTGAATTTACAAAGTAGACGAATTAAGTTGATATGCATCAATATTACCCCTGTAAATAATTTTTTATCATTGGTGTAACTCAGTTTCATCGGCTAATATTTTATATTTGACTTTTCATAGGATAAGGTTTAATGGTTAATGGTATTTGATTAGTGCGGCCTCCCTTCAACAAGGAGGCTTTATTATTTGAAGTATTCAAGGTAAAAAACTACTTGGCAAAATTAAAAATAGCCAGATGTGAAGGGTCAAAATGATCCGCGGGAATATGAGCACCGCCCTGATGAAATAACGCAGATGCCTGCAACCGCAGGAAGATATTATGATTTTTATTTGATTTTGCATATACTACTCGGTCGAAGCTTTCCTTATTATAAATTCCCAGGCAATATATATTAATATAGTATTTTCCTTTCGGCAGGCTGACCTGGATCTTATTTTCTATGTCTGGATAAAATACTTTTTTTATTACGCCCGCTCCTCGCAGGTCATAGCGATCAAATATTAAAAAGACAGAATCAATTTTAGAGAGTTTATCTGATGCATTCTGAAGGGTAATGGTAACAGTGCTGGTATCTTTGGCTTGCATTTCATAATTGCCATAACAATGGCAGTTTACTATTACGAGCAAACAGAATATGGTTTTTCGCAAAAGCATTTGGTTCAGAATCTAATAGGTGCAAGGATTAAACACTACTCTATCAGGGATTTAGTAAAATACGAAATGGACTTAAAAACTGCAGTTATCACCCATAAAAACGAAAAAAGCAGGTTTTTATGTTAAACCTGCTTTAATTTCTTCATAACTCGTTAAACTTCAGCCATGTCTGGAATCGCCTCTACCCTATAATCTCCAGTATCCAGCTTCTTTTTAGTGGCTTCAAAAGCTGCAAGGGTCGCTTCAATATCATCATCCGTATGTAAGGCAGTGGGTATGAGGCGATAAATGATATGTCCCTTAGGAATAACGGGATAGACCACTATGGAACAGAAAATGCCATAATTCTCCCTAAGATCCATCACCATGGCGGTTGCTTCAGGAACATCTCCTTTCATATAAATAGGAGTAACAACAGAATCCGTTTTTCCAATGTCAAATCCCTTTTTCCGGAGTCCTGCCTGCAACTTCAAAGCATTATTCCAGAGCTTTTCTTTTAAAGATGGATTATTTCTAAGTAATTCCAGTCTTTTGAGATTTCCCAGTACTAATGCCATCGGCAAACTTTTCGCAAAAATCTGACTCCTGATATTATACCGGATATAGTCAACAATGGGTCTTTCACCGGAAACAAATGCGCCTATCGACGCCATAGATTTTGCAAAAGTTGAGAAATACAAATCAATATCATCCTGGATGCCTTGTTCTTCGCCGGCACCAGCCCCTTTTCCCCCAAGTGTTCCAAAACCATGAGCATCGTCCACCAGTAAGCGGAATTTATATTTGGATTTCAATGCTGCAATTTCTTTCAGTTTTCCCTGATCACCAGCCATGCCGAACACACCTTCAGTGATTACCAGTACACCACCGCCACCTTGCTTTTCAACCAGGGCATTGGCCCGCTGAATCTGTTTTTCAAAATCAATCAGATCGTTATGTTTGAATACATAACGATGACCTGCGTGAAGGCGCAGGCCGTCAATGATACACGCATGACATTCTGCATCATAAACGATCACGTCATGTCTTCCGCACAAAACATCTATAATACTTACCATGCCCTGGTAACCGTAATTCAGCAGGGCAGTATCTTCCTTCCCAACAAATTCTGAAAGTTCTTTTTCGAGTTGTTCATGCTGATTGCTGTTCCCACTCATCATACGGGCACCCATTGGTGAAGCAAGACCGTAAATAATAGCTCCTTCTGCATCAGCCTTCCTTACTTCGGGATGATTTGCCAGTCCAAGATAATTATTCAGACTCCATACGATCATTTCTTTTCCACGAAATTTCATTCGACTTCCAATTTCACCTTCAAGTTTTGGAAATGCAAAATAACCGTGCGCCCTGTCACGATGCTGTCCGATAGGCCCTTTGTGTCTAGTAAGCTTTTCAAATATATCTGCCATTTGTAATACTACTGTTGGTTAAAATTGATGCAAAAATAATGCATTTACATAACCGGGCAATATGCAAATGCGGATACCTTTGTTTTAAAGCTTCAATGATTATGGGTAAGTACTTTTTTTTAATTGTATTCAGTTCATGTCAGGCATTCCAGATTTGGGCTCAACCGGGAAGTTCATCCATTGTAAGACCTAAACTGGTTGTAGGAATTATAGTAGATCAGATGCGCTGGGATTTCCTTTACCGTTATTATGATAAATACAGTGAAGGGGGATTTAAAAGAATGTTGAAACAAGGCTTTTCCTGCGAGAATACTTATATAAATTATTTACCGTCTTATACAGCAGTTGGTCATACCTGCATTTTTACCGGTTCTGTTCCTTCCATTTCAGGCATAACAGGCAATGACTGGGTGGATCAATTAACAGGTGCACATGTTTATTGCACCGAGGATAGTACGGTGCAGTCAGTCGGTGTTGATTATGCGCCGGATGGAAAAATGTCGCCCCGTAATCTACTTGTTACTACCATAACAGATGAATTGCGAATGGCCACAAATTACCAGTCGCGTGTAGTGGGCATTTCGTTAAAAGACCGGGCAGCAATTCTGCCAGCAGGTCATACTGCCAATGCTGCATTCTGGATGGACGATTCCAGCGGAAATTTTATCAGCAGTTCTTATTATATGAAAAAACTTCCGAAGGCTGTTGAAAATTTCAATAAGCAGAAAAATATTGAACAATTTATTAAAAGTGAATGGAAAACACTTTATCCAATCAATTTATATATTGAAAGTGATTCAGACAATAAATCTTACGAAGGAAAAATGACTGGTGAAATATCGCCTGTATTTCCGCATAATATAAAATCTGCCTATACAAAAAATCGTGGGTCCTTCCGTTCGACTCCCTTTGGAAATTCTTTAACACTCGATTTTGCAAAAACCATTTTGGAAGCTTATCAGTTGGGTCAGGGTGCCACGACTGATTTCCTTACAATTAATTGCGCGTCGACGGATTATGTAGGACATTTATTCGGACCCAATTCCATTGAGATTGAGGATACTTATTTGCGACTTGATCTCGACCTCGCTTCATTTTTTTCTTATCTGGACCAGAAAGTCGGAAAAGATCAGTATTTAGTTTTCCTGACGGCGGATCATGGCGTATCGCATGCAGTGGGATATTCAATGGCGAACCGAATGCCTGCTGATTATTTTGTAAACAGTAATATTCTGACTAACCTTGACCAGCTTATTCAGCAGAAACTTGGTTATTTTAAGGTAATACGTTCAGGAGGCAATTACCAGATCAATTTCGATATGGAAAAAATTGCAGCTTATAATGCAGACTTTGATGCTATCAAAAAACTGGTCGTTGA